>ERZ808037.385-NODE-385-length-43248-cov-39.697135_pt1 | contig 43248 bp, 37 predicted proteins | sample MGYA00380190_ERZ808037 | MGnify/ENA primary metagenome ERZ808037 (study PRJEB31490, sample SAMN06133399) | mouse gut metagenome | isolation source: J9 | host: mice | place: China: Chengdu | collected 2015-05 ...
TTTACAAAAAGCAAGCCCAACTTCTGCCGTTCAGGAAGTTGGACTCGCCTTTTTATGGTTTAGCGGACAGTAATAAAAAAAAAACAAGCTCCCGCTCAAAGCGGAAGCCCGTTTTATATAAATATAACATTAATTGACCTATCTTGCGGACATTACAGGTCAAGGCCCGATCTTTTCACTGATTTATAGTGCCAAGCTCCACCACGGCACCTGTGAGGGGATTGAACCGCAGATAGGAAAGGGACTTACGCGAGGTGAACAATGACGGATCAAGCCCGAAGACCACACCGTACTGCGCCACATCGTATGTGCCGCCTGCAAGGGTCTTCCCGTCGAAGCTCACGGTCACCAGTCCTGTGCCAGGTATACGGTAGGCTACACCACCCTTAGGGAACGTTTTCGTGCCCCCTTTCTCATTGACAGGAAGCTCACCTCTGGTCTGAGGCGACACAGTGACATAGATCGGCGATCCGGACAGATCGTCTGGGGCGACAAGACCGTCGACCATTGACAGGCGTGCCACCACACTCCTTTCGGGCGCGCCTTCGGCCGGGACTTCGACACTGTATGTACGCACCTCCACAGAGGTCTGCACAGTGCCGAGGAACATTGCCGTGAGGGCCTCTTCCTGCGATGCTATCTGATCGAGCGCAAGCTTCATAGCCGCGCCGTCGGACGGCATGGACTCAGCCTGTCCCGATATGATCTCGCTGCGCATGTTACGCAGCTCGTAGATCTTGGCTGCGGCGAGCTCGGCACGCTTTGCCGACGATTTACTCTGTATCATCTCCGGAGTGACAGCCTGACGTGCCACAGGCAACTGCAGTATGGTAGGCTTGGCCTCCACGGCTTCAGGAAGATCCACTTCAGGCTGAGTCCAGCGGTAAGACTCGTCATTGAGGGAAACGGGGAAATTATCGTCACTCACCATCACGAACGCGCCACTGCCGTTCTTCAGAGTGACAAGATATCGCTCATGCTCGTCAGGAAACGCGGTCTGCTCAATGGCCGCCCCGGTTATGCGCCATGACACGGATGGGGCAAGTATGGGATCGGCGTTGAGATATTTTTTGGCGTACTGATAGAACTCTCCCGGTGTCCTGACAGTCTTTTCCGCCGCCAGAGTGACATTGAACGACGTCAGAGGCAGAGTGTATATCAGTCCGTACTCATTTGCCTTGGTGGCGGTGAGCTTGGATGTGCTCTGTGCATGCGCACACAACAGGGACAGGACCACGAATGCAGCTGCTATTATCTGTTTCTTCATTGTATCTTGAAAGTATAGATTTGAGGTGGATGTTATTCCATTATTACTTTTATGGCGCGGCCCACAGCATCAGCGATATCCATCCCCGTGGTGCCGTATTCGCCCTGAGTCTCGGCGGCAATCTCTCCGGCAAGACCGTGGATATACACACCTGCCACGGATGCCGATTCCGGCTTGTATCCCTGGGCAAGGAGAGAGGTGATTATTCCGGTGAGCACATCGCCGCTTCCTGCGGTTGCCATAGCGGGAGTGCCCGAGGAGTTGAAGAAAACTTTGCCGTCAGGACGCACCGTGGCGGTGTAATGTCCCTTGAGCACTATCAGCAGCTTGTACCGGTGGGACACTTCGATGGCTTTGAGCAGACGCCCCTCGGCCGAAGTCTGAGTGCCGAATATCCTGTCAAACTCCCCGGCATGAGGGGTCAGGATCGATCCGGGTGCTATATGATCGAGAAGCGCGGGATTCTGCGCTATGGCATTCAGCGCATCGGCATCTATGACGAGTGGCCGTTTATAACTCTTCACAAGTGTCTCGAAAGCCCCGCGTGTAGCATCATTGGTGCCTATGCCGGGACCTACGCCTATAGCGGTGCAGTTGAAACGCGCCGACATGTCGGATATCACATATTCCTGCCGGTCAGGAGAGAACAACGCTTCGGGTGCCTGGCTCTGAAGCACAGGGTATGCCGCACGCGCGCTATGCACCGTGAGTTTACCGACACCGCTCCGCAATGCTCCCCGGGCTGCCATCACCGCGGCTCCGGTCATGCCGTAACACCCGGCGAAAAGCAGCGCATGGCCATAGTCGGCCTTGGAGGAAAACGGCTTGCGCGGCTTAAGGACAGCACGCACCTCGTCACGCTCCACATAAAAATATTTGGTGGGTGTATTGAGTATCGCCCTCTCGCTGAGCCCTATGTCGATCACTTTCCACCGGCCTACAAGATCGGCATTGTCACTGAGGAAAAATGCCAGCCGCGGAAACTGGACAGCAAGCGTGAGATCGGCATGCACCACATTGCGGCCTATCACACGCGCATTCCAGTCACCAAACATACCAGAAGGTACATCTATCGATATCACAGTGGCTCCTGACTCGCTTATGACACGTGCAAGCATCATGAATCCACCTTCAAGCGGCTCACGAAGTCCCGACCCGAAAAGCCCGTCTATCACAAGATGCTCGGGAGTCAGCGTCGGCAGTTCTGCACGGTCAATAATCTCGACAAGGCCCTGATAGCCCGTGGCAAGGAGATCATGCTTAGCCTGACGGCAATCGCGCGACAGGGAATCACCATGGAAATTGAATAGCAGTATGCGCGGATAGAAACCCGCCTCAAGCAGCATGCGCCCCGCCACGAGGGCATCCGCGCCATTGTTGCCCGAGCCTGCAAAGATCACCACTGGTGTCGAAGGGCTCCAATGCGATACTATCTCACTGCTTACAGCTTCTGCGACACGGCGTATCAGCTCCTGCGAACCTACCCCTTCTTCCTCGATGGTGACACGGTCTATCTTACGTATATTTTCTGTACTGAATATCTTCATACCTCAGATATATTTCCGGGACATACTATATCCCACGCAAAAGTACAAAACAATTCCGACACTCACGGCAATTAGCAATAATTTTGTGTGAAAATCGTTATTTCCATGTACATATACAAGAGAAATGGCAAGCGTATCGATAGTAACATTCCACACACCATTACCGGAGCTTGTCAGCTGCCTTGAGTCGCTCGACACGCATAGAGTGTCACGCATCTACGTCATTGACAACAGCCGAAGCACGCCTATCCGACAATGGTGCGCCGGACAGCCAAAGGCGACATACATTCCGAACGACAATACCGGATACGGGGCGGCCCACAACATTGCACTGCGTCATGAGCTTTCCATGCCGGGCGACTACCATCTGGTGTTGAACAGTGACGTGACATTCCCTCCGAGCATACTCTCTGACATCGAGGCTTACATGGACTCGCACCCCTCCGTCGGAATACTCCAGCCCAGAATGACCGGCATAAACGGAGAGAGGCAATATTCATGCCGCAGACTCCCCGCACCGGCCGATCTGTTAATACGCCGGTTCACACCTTCGTGGTGCTTCTGCGGAAGCCGTGACCGCTATCTGCTAAAGCATCTCGACCCTGAAAAGACATGGAACATTCCATATCTTCAGGGCAGCTTCATGTTCTTACGTAAAGAAGCTCTGAGAAAAGCCGGTCTGTTCGACGAACGGTTCTTCATGTATCCCGAGGACATAGACCTCACGCGGCGTATTCACCGACATTTCCTCACCCTTTATTGGCCGGGGGCGACAATAGTCCACCGTCATGAAGCCGCATCCTACAAATCACTCCGAATGCTTTGGATCCACATCCTAAATATGGTGCGGTATTTCAACAAATGGGGATGGGTCCATGACAGCGAAAGAGACAGATTTAATGCCGCAATAGAGAAGGCATCATCTATAGACGAGTCTTGACACCAGAGCTAAAACCGCCCCCCCCAGGCAACTAACTAAAACGCCAACCTTGTTTTTAAGGCGGACTTCAGGATCGGCAAGGCTCGCGAGACGATACTCTTTTATGATCTTCCAGCATTGTGCTCTGACATGGGAATATCTACCCTCCCTGTCATGAACCGACAAAAGTCCATACATATTGAAATTGGCACTCAGCCGTCGGTCACGCGCAGCTCTGAGCAGACGTTCATCACACCTGCATCTGTCCTCGACCATAGCCACTACACGCAACACGTCCAGACGATCGATCGTCACAGTGTTGATGAAACTTTCCGGATTGTCACGGTAGAAATATACCGGAGAGTCCACTATGTTGACCTGCGATGCCTTGAACATGACATTACAGTAAAACAACATGTCTTCGTAATAGATACCTTCAAGAAACCTTTCATCACCGAGAAGCTCCGACCTGTATAATTTACCACATGCCGATGCCGAGATATCCTTCTGATATAGTCCGGACCTGAGGGCAGCTTGGCCCGACATGGTACGATATACGGCACTTGCCACCGGCACCACTCGGCTCTCATTGGGACAGACACCGCGTTCAATGCCTCCGCACACCACATCCGCACCCGCCGAGCACCGAAGCATGACCTCCATAGCATGAGGGTAAAGCATGTCATCGCTGTCGAGGAATGTGAACCAGTCCCCCACAATGCGCTCCATAGCAATGTTTCTTGCCGAGGAAATCCCACCGTTGGCCGTTGACACCACCTTTATCCTCCGGTCGCGGGCCGAATATTCACGGGCTATTGCAAGGGTGGCATCGGTTGATCCGTCATCGACCACTATGGCCTCCCAGTCAGGAAAAGTCTGAGCAAGCACACTCTCCAGACATTCCCGGAGATAGGCCTGCGCATTGTAAGCCGGTATGATCACCGAAACCATCCGCAATTATTTTTTGCCGCCTCCTGCCGGAGCAGCGTCGGCCGTCTTCCTGAGATCAAATCCGGCAGTCATACCATCGTACTTGCTCAGCAGTGTCGAGGCCCCCTTGAGCGTGGAACTGCTCGAAAGTGCGCTTATCCTCTGCATCAAGGTCATAAGTTTGGTGATGTCAAAGGTAAGAGTCATGTTATTCTTGCCGTTGAGGGATATGAATGCCTCCATCGATCCTATATTTATCTTTTTGAAAGCCTGGAAATGGAACACATATGTCCCTTCCTTTTCCTGACGCTCGATCTTTCCGTTCAGGCTGGCACGCCGCCCCTTGAATGTGAATGTCGAATCGGCATTGATGGTTATGACAAGAGATGTCAGTCCGGCTGTCTTATAGTACGGCTCAAGCTTCTTCTCCACATTAGCCGCCGCAGCCGCGCCTCCGGCCTTCAGCAGAAGATTGTCGCTCTTGAAGCTTACTGCCGGAGAGGAATATGCCCATGTGCCGGCAAGCTGGTCTATTCCGGCCTTTGAATTCCCGAGCCCAAGAGCACCGGCCACTCCCGACAACACGTCGCTGAGACCACCTTTCCGAGAGGAAGAGCTGTCAGTTTGCGTGGTCGACTGGCCCTGCCCGAGACCTTTGAGAAGATCCGACAAAGATTGTGCCGACACGTCAGCGGATATAAGCAGAACGGCAAATGCCAAAGTAGCGATCTTTATAATGCGTTTCATATTGGTTATGATTATATTCACATTCATGTTTCATTTGAAGCCTCAATAGGCAAGAGTAACATTGTCGATCCACAGACGGCCACCCACTGACGTGGCACTGCGCGGATCGGACACCGTGACCACATTGCGTGTCTCCTCGGCTATTGTTCCGATATGGCTGGACGCAGAGAACATCACCTTGATACGTGTGGCTCTCACACCGAACATTCTGTAGGAAAGCGGAGCACTGAATGCAGTATAGCTCGAAGCGAGTTCCAGCCTGACCGAGCCCGACGCTATCACCACCTCCTTGCCGTCAACCTGTCCGAGCACCTCTACAATGGCAAGACCGCAGTCCGAGCGGTCTCCCTCACACGGGAAATACCTGTAATAGCCGTTCAGCGACGACGGGCGTGAACCCCATGCGATGCCTTCATTGTAAGTCTCCGTTACCGAGACGGGATCATAGTTGTAACTGCCGAGGAAAATCTTTCCGGCGGCCCGGTAGGCTATCTCAGGGACAACAGGCGAATAATCGAGATAAGGCTGCCCTGTCTGTGTGTAATCCGGTATAGGCTTGCCGTGAGGATCAAAACCCACACACGACAGCTCCACGGCAAAACTCTGGCTGAACACCGGATCGCGCGTGAGCGATGCTGACGGCTGCATGTACCATGTATTGTGGTTTGACGAAGCCATGGAGAATGTCTTGGCATTGGTATTGGCCCAGCTCTTTGGCACTTCCTGCTCTATATCAGTGCTGTGTTGCCAGTTGAATATTTCGACTACAGTCTGTGAATATCTTCCCCCAGACTTCAGGCCTTCGTACTTCACCCCGTCGGAACGGTCCTCGAAATCATGGTTAGGAAGCTGCGGAGTGCCCTCAGTTGTCACTGTGACTTCAGGAGTAAACTCAATGTCAGCAACACCCGCCGACATCATAGTGGCCTTGAAGGTATATGTAGTGCTGGGCGACAACCCTATCACCGAGAATATCCCCTGATCTTTCAGCTGCAGATAGAGCGGAGCCTCATTGCCATTGACATACACCCTGGTCTGCGATGAGATGGACTCAAGCAGAGAAGGATCCTCAGGCACCACCTTGACCCCGGCCATTGTGGCATATGCATCCACCTCTATGCGGAACGGGGGCATCTTGCGCGGCACTTTCAATGTGGCACGCACCTCTTCGCAATACAGCACCCTGACATCGACCGGCAAGCTACCTGAAGGCACCTTGAATTCCAGTGAATACTCACCGGTGCCGGTCTCGGAAATGTTCAAATCCGATACCTTGGCCCACTTCCCTGACTCAGCGTCAAGCACCTCCACTTCCACATGATTTCTGAACCCTGATTCGCCACACGCCACGTCCACACGGGCCACATCCACCCCCATAGTCACAGGATAGATATTGCCGACCGAAATCTCCACAGGCATAGTGCGCACATACAGAGACAACGGTGCGGATCCCTTGCCGTCATTGCCGATAGCCAGAAGCGAAAACGCCGACATGGCCGATTCGGGGGTAAGATATACCAGACGGCCGAGCAGAGCGGTGTAGTCGACTGTTCCTCCGGCTGGAGCGACATCATATGTCAGGCCGAGTTCCCGTAACCTGGTATCCTGTCCAGGAGCAAGATGCAGCAGATCCACCTCGGCCGGAAATCCATCCTCGCTCAACGACAATGACAGTACCGACAGGATCAGAGAAGACAACGGGACCCGGGATTCCACCGTAACGATGTACGGGTCCTCCGGTATGTTACCCTCTGAAAGCTCAAGTGTCACATTCCGGTCCCATGAAGATGTCATGACCGGAGCCGGCGAATCGATAAAATCCTCGGAGAGAGTGACCGATCTGTCCCCCTCGACTCCGCTCACAGTCACTTCGGGGCCTGACGGCGTATCCTTGCAATCAACTGAAACGACATACAGAGTAGCTGCCTCGGCCGAGCTCAGAGTATATGCAGGATAGTTCACTGTACGTCCGTCAGCTAACTTTATGTCAAGCGAGAAGTCAGTCCGCCCCGGATTCAGACACAGATAACGGCTCTCTTCAGGGCCATAGGAATGATACATCCCACCCTCAGTGTGCACCAGAGCCGCTATGGAACCGAACGCCGACACGGCTTCTTCAGTAAAGACCACCTTTACAAGCGCATTGGCGACAGTCATTTCCACCACTGATTCCGAGGCCTGGTTCTCCAACACCTCTACCGTCTTTTCGCCATAGAATGCGGGGGTGTCAAACCCCTCTATCATCGTATTTCCACTCATGGCCTGCAGAGTGTAGCTGCCGGCAAAATAATATTCCTCATGAGGGAACTCCGCTGCATCTATCCACGTGTGGGAATATTCCCCCGACACAGAGGTCATGGTCAATGACACAGAGCCTTCCGAAGGGAGATACCCGGTCTCGATAAATGAACCATTGCTTCCTGCCGCCACAACCCTGCCGTCAGTCTCTATCGACACCGACAGCACGCCGGCATCGACAGTACCCTGCAGGCGGTCAGACGAGCAAGCCATGACAGCAATGCAAGGAAACACACACAGCACACGTTTAGCGATACAATGAAGCATCATATTCAGTATAGGCTTGTACTATAATAGTCGATGTGAGGAAATATCTCGATGTGACAAGGACAGAGTATGGGGCCGCGGACCACTAAAGCTCTATTTTCGTTGCCTTGACAGGCTCCTCCATAAATATCCCGGCAAGATCGGTGAATTTATCGGGATTCTCTGTGGTGAGATATGTGACTGTGCCACCCTTTGAGCAGCGGGCATCCATCTCAGGATGTCTTTTCATGTAATCGGCAAGGCTTGAAGCCACAAGACTGCCCTGGGTTATTATTTTGGCACGATCTGCCACACACTTCTCAATCTTCTTCAGTAGCAGCGGATAGTGTGTGCATGCGAGCACTATGGTATCTGTTTCGGGCTCCTCGGCAAACAGCTGCTCCACATATTTATTGACAAAATAGTCCGCACCCGGAGAGTCATACTCCTTGTTTTCCACCAACGGCACCCACATCGGACATGCCACCGATACAGTGCGGAAAGATGGTAGGAACTTCGCAATCTCTATCTCATAAGTGCCCGATGACACGGTGCCGGGAGTGCCGAGCACTCCTATGTTGCCGTTCTCGCTCACCTTGCCGAGAGCCTCCACAGTGGGTATTATCACGCCAAGCACCCTCTTGTCAGGACCTATAGTCGGAAGGTCCTTCTGCTGTATGGAACGTAAGGCTTTGGCCGAAGCGGTGTTACATGCCAGTATCACCATCTCGCAACCGCGTGCGAACAGATCTCTGACAGCCTGAAGTGTGAACTCATACACCACATCAAACGAGCGTGTGCCGTATGGAGCCCTTGCATTGTCGCCAAGATATATGTAATCATACTCCGGGAGAGCCTTGCGTATCTCCTTAAGAATAGTCAGGCCTCCGTAGCCCGAATCAAAAACGCCTATTGGTCCCATTTCTCAATGTCAAGTTTATGGAATGAAAAATTACAGGAGGTGCAGATATTGCAATCTCCGGCTGCAAGGAAAACACCTTGAAGCCGGAGATGGTTTTAGATATTTTTACAATTGTCAGCCAATTGTAAGAAGATAGTTATAGAAGTAGCTTATGATGCCGAGTCCGATGATGCCGGCCACACATATCCACATGCCCAGACGCTCCGAACATGCCGAACGGAATGTAGCTATAGGCTGTTCGCTGTCGTTGATGAACATGGCCTTAACCACGAGGAGATAGTAGTAGAGCGAGATGATGGTGTTGATCAACGCTATGAGCACGAGCACATACAGAGCCACGGAATTGGTGCCGTTGAGCGCGGATGTGAACACGAAGAACTTGCTGAAGAATCCTGCAAAGGGCGGGATTCCTGCCAGCGAGAACATTGCGAGCATCATGGTGAATGCCAGGCGCGGATTGGTCTTGTAGAGACCGTTATAGTCAGTCATGAGCAGCTTGCCTGAAGCATTCTCTATGGCTCCTATCACACCGAATGCGGCGAGATTGGAGAACACATACACAAGAACATAGAACATCAGGGCCGATACACCCATGGCGTTGTCGCCGATCACTGCAAGCATGATATAGCCGGCCTGTGATATGGAGGAAAAAGCGAGGAATCTCTTCATGTTGACCTGACGCATGGCAAAGAGGTTGCCGACTGTGATCGTGAGTATGATCAGAGCATACAGCATCCACTCCCAGGCTTCAGAGTAAAGCGTGCCGAACACCTGGGTAAGCACCACGAGAAATGCAAACGCCGCAGAGCCTTTGGATATCACCGAGAGATATGAGGTGACCGATGTGGGCGCACCCTGATATACATCGGCTGTCCAAAGGTGGAACGGCACAAGCGAGATCTTGAATCCGAAACCGGCCATGACGAATGCAAGTGCGACTATCATCATCACACCCATGTTCGTGCTGCAGAAGAGTGCTATGTCGGCATAGTAGAGCGATCCGGTGAGACCGTACACATAAGAGAGACCCATCAGAAGCACCGCTGAGGAGAACACTGCGGTAAGCACGTACTTGATGGCTGCCTCATGGCTCTCGTAACGGTTCTTGTCAAATGCGACAAGAGCGCATAGCGGAAGTGACGCTGTCTCAAGTCCTATGATGAACATCAGGAAGTGGCGGCTCGATATCATGAAGTACATGCCAAGAAGCGTGAGGAGGATAAGTTCATAGAACTCTCCGCGGCGCACGGATGTGAACTCGGAGTTGGCCCATTTGATCGACTGAATGAGCACTATCACCACACCCACATTGAGTATGTTCTTGATCGCCACCATAACCGGCGATGACACGTACATTCCGGCAAACGCCACGGCATCAGCCTTGACTTCAGGGCAGAAACCCCAGAGCGTAAGCACAAGCATGAGCACTGTGGAGATGACAGGGAGTGCCCCCTGCGACTTGCGCGGTGCGAAAGTGTCGTAGAGGAATACTAACAGAAATACTATCAGCAGTCCGATTTCCTGCTTAAGGGCTAAAAACTGTGAATAATCCATTGCTTAATTCTTAGATATTAGTGCAGGCCAAGGACAGAGAATATCTCCGGGCTGAATGTGAACTTGATAAGGTCGGCAAAAAAATTGGGGAAGAAGCCTATGCAGGCCACGCTCACGATCAGCGTGGCTGTCGAGAGACGCTCCCACCACTTTGCATCGGTCAGTGTCATGTGGTGCTGGTCATATACAGGTCCGTAAAGCAGCTTGCCCACCACTCGCAGTATGTAGACCGCTGTAGTGACTATGGAGCTGCAAGCCACGATGACAAACACACGGTGGAAAAGATCGGTGTGCTGGAACGAACCGACGAATATGGTCATCTCGGCGACAAAGCCCGACAGGCCCGGCAATCCGAGAGACGCCATACCGGCGATAACATAGCATACCGAAAGGTAAGGCAGGATCTGCATCATGCCTCCCATCTCGCGTATGTCACGTGTGTGGGTGCGGCCGTATATCATGCCTATGAGCGCGAAGAAGAGTGCCGTCATGAGGCCGTGCGAGAGCATCTGCATTATGGCACCTGTCATCGCTGTGGTGTTGAGCATAAGGATGGCGAACAGCACCAGGCCGCAGTGTGACACCGACGAGTAGGCATTGATATACTTGAGATCGTTCTGCACACATGCGCTGAACGCACCGTACACCACAGAGATACCGGTAAGTATGATGAATATCCATGCGAGTTCGTGGGCAGCCTGAGGCATCAGGTAGATGGCAACACGGAAGCAGCCATAGCCGCCAAGCTTCATGAGCACACCGGCATGGAGCATAGACACTGCAGTGGGGGCCGATGCATGACCGTCGGGCGACCATGTGTGGAACGGGAACATGGCACCGAGCACACCGAAGCCGACGAATGTCATCGGGAACAGGAACTTCTGCCAACCTATAGTGATTGACTCGTTCTTCACTATCTCAAGGATGTTCCAGGTCAGAGGCTGTCCTTCCGGAGCCGAGTGGTAATATATGCCGATAAGACCGAGCATAAGGAATGCCGAACCGCCCATAAGCATGAGCGTGAGCTTCATAGCGGAATAATTCTTGTTGCCCGAACCCCAGACACCGATGAGAAGGTACATGGGTATCAGCGCAACCTCATAGAACATGAACATCGTGAAAAGGTCCACCGATATGAAGAATCCGTACACACCTGTCGAAAGGAGTATAAGCCAAAGGAAGAACTCCTTGGGCTGCGGTATCTCCCACGACGCGAAGCTGCCGGTCACCATTATGACGCCGGTGAGGATGAGCATGGCTATGGAAATACCGTCGACACCTACGGCAAGATGTATGTTAAGAGGCGCAAACCATTCCCAGGAGCCCAGATAGAGCATTGGGGCATCGTTGCCTGCGGCACGCAGTCCTAAATAATCGACAAGGAGCCATATCGACAGGGCGGTAAGCGCGACCGAACCTGTGACTGCCACAGCACGTATCTGCTTTATGTCGCGGCAGAGGAACAACCCCAGGAGCATTACCAAGGGGATGACCACGAAATAGATTAATATATTTGAGAACATATCGTTACTATATTTGCTACTTTTACATTATTACAGGACGCATACTGCGGTGATGATTCCAAGAAGTATCGCTCCGACAAGATACCACCACACATACATCTGTACCTTTCCGCTCTGCAGCCCCTTGATGGCTACCGATGCCGCATTGGTGACATAAGCGAGACCGTTCATAGTGCCGTCGATGATGTGGCGGTCAAACCATGCTATGGGCTTGCATATGCCGTCGAATATTATGCGATGGGTAACCCAAAGATAGATCTCATCCCAGTAGAACCTGCGGTGAGCTGCGGTCCAGAGCCAACGGCAGGAATCCGCCATGCGGACAGGCTTGTCGTTCTTCTTCATATAGAGCCATGCGGCGAGTGCTATGGCTACGACAGCCACGCCTATGCTCATGCCGGCAACGCTCCAGTCAATGTGGATATGATACTCATGTCCGTCCCATGTGACAAGCTCGCCGAAGGGCACCCAGCCGGCCACACATGACACAACTGCGAGGAACACTAGCGGGAACGCCATTGAGAACGGCGACTCATGAGGCATCGACGCATGGTGGCCGTGAGCTTCCTGCTCCTTCACACGGGCCTCGTAGTCGGGATTGTCCCACCAGAATATGAGGAAGTACATACGGAACATGTAGAACGCTGTCATACCGGCAACCATCATCATCCATACTCCCCAGAAAGTATTGTTGGCGAAGCATGCAGCAAGGATCTCGTCCTTAGAGAAGAATCCGGCAAAAGGCCAGATACCGGCTATGGCGAGACAGCCTATGAGGAATGTGATGTGGGTGACAGGCATATACTTGCGCAGGCCGCCCATGGCAGTATAGTTGTTGGAATGCACGGCATGGATAAGGGAACCTGCTCCAAGGAAAAGGAGTGCCTTGAACATCGCGTGCGTGAACAGATGGAACATTGAAGCCATATATCCGAGACCCTCATGGATAGCCTCGCCATGCTTGGCGGCAACGCCGAGCGAAACCATCATGAACGCGATCTGCGAGATGGTCGAGAATGCAAGGATACGCTTGATATCGATCTGCGCGCATGCCACACACGCCGCATAGAATGCTGTGACGGCACCTACGACAGTTATGAATGTCAGAGCGGCATCCTCAAGCATATAGAGGGGGAACAGACGGGCCACAAGATAGACACCGGCCACGACCATAGTGGCTGCATGGATAAGTGCCGACACCGGGGTGGGACCCTCCATGGCATCGGGAAGCCATATGTGAAGAGGAAGCATCGCCGACTTGCCCATACCTCCCGTGAAGATCAGCACAAGGGCCCAGGTGAGGACCGAAGCTCCCATAAAGGTCGCTCCGCCAAACGACTCGAACACCGCCTGCGGATGCTGGGTCATGGGAAGGAAGTCGAGCTGACCTGTATAGAACGACAGGATAAGGATACCTATCAGGAAACCGAGGTCGGCAAAACGTGTGACGATGAATGCCTTCTTACAGGCCGATACAGCACTCGGCAATGTGTAGAAGAATCCGATGAGGAGGAATGATGACGCACCCACAAGCTCCCAGAAGATGTACATCTGGAAGATATTTGTTGCGACAACAAGCCCGAGCATAGAGAAACTGAACAGCGAGAGGAAAGCATAGTAACGCTGAAATCCCTTCTCGCCGTGCATGTACCCGAGAGAATAGACATGCACCATGAATGAGATGGTGGGTATGACTATGAGAAGCAATGCCGAGATAGGATCAAGCAGGAAGCCTATCCTGATGGCAAGAGCCTGGGTAAACTGAAGCCATGTCTGATTGAACACGGTGTACTGCAGACGGGTGGTGCCGTCTATGAATTCAGGAGCACCGGAGAACCAGTATGTGAACGCTGTGTAATATGACAGGACAAGCACTGTGCCCATGCCGATAGTGCCGAGCGTACCGGCCATCTTGTGGCTCATCTTCACGCCTACAAGCCCCAGAAACAGGAACATGAAGAACGGGATAGCCAATATAAGTACAGGAATTGTTATATCCATATCGCTATTAATGTTTCATTTGGGTTGTGTCGGCGACATCGATATTCTTGCTCACCCTGAACAGATTGATGATGATGGCTATGGCGAGCGCGGTCTCGGCGGCGGCTATGGCTATGCCGAAGAGCGTGAACATCCAGCCGTCGTTGGTGCCGGGGAACAGATAACGGTTAAAGACGACAAAGTTAATATCGACAGCATTGAGCATCAGTTCGAGCGAAATGAGCATTGCTATCATATTGCGGCGGGTGAGGAAGCCGTAAACCCCGCAGCAGAACATCACCAGGGCGGGGACCAGATACCATATTAATGTTATATCCATAATCGTATCGGGGGGGTTAACGTTTGCGGGCGACCACTACGCCACCAATTATACAAGCAAGCAACAACACACTGACAGCCTCGAAGGGCAGAAGATACTGACCGTAACCTGTGCCGAGCATAGCTGTGCCTATCTCATGCATCGTGGGATTGGCCATGTCGGGGGCTGAGGTGAATATGTCGGCGCAGCGTGAGCACAAGGCCCATCCGCAAGCACCGGCGGCTGCGATAGCCCCCACCAGACCGAGGATGCGCTTGCGCGACTCAAGGAGCGCGGCATTGTCGCCCGGACGTGTGGTAAGGAGTATCGAGAATACAAACAGCACCACTATGCCGCCGGCATACACTGCTATCTGCACGGCACCCAGAAACTCATAGTCAAGCTTGAAATAAAGCGCGGCTGTAGCGAAGAGGGTGAAGAGCAGGTAGGTGGCAGCGCGGAGTATCTTGCGCGTGGTGACAGTAAGTACCGAAAAGACGACAATCGCCAACGCGATTATCCAGTAACAAATTGTACTTCCTACTGATTCCATATACTGTTGATGATTTAGCTATTTGAAGCACCGTTCTTCGCAGCCTTCAGCTGGGCGGCCTTAAGGATGGCGGCGCGTATCTTGTCAAGCTTCTCGGGATCGGATGCTGCTGCGGCGAGAGCCTTCTTCTGGGCATCGTTAAGCTCGATACCTGCCAGAGGATCAGCCTCTGCGGCAGGAGCGGCTCCTGATGCGGCAGCTGCTTTCTTGGCCTCGGCAGCCGCCTTTGCAGCAGCGATCTTGGCCTCCTTCTCGGCCTGCATCTTCGCTATCTGCTCCGGGGTAGGTTTAGGCTCCTCCTTCTCGGGGAGATAATTGAGTTTCTTGACAAGTTTGTCGCGGGTGAACACTGCCTGCTCGAAATCATTGCTGAACTCCAGCGCGTCAGTGGGACAGTTGGTCACACACAGCTGGCAGAATGTGCAGCTGCCGAGATCATACATGTACTTGTCGAGTTTCTTTTTCTTCTTGCCATCCCAGGTCTCTACCTGCTTTATGTCAAGACTGATGGTGCCATTGGGGCACACACGCTCACACGTGCCGCAGGCGATACACTTATGGTTGCCCTGGTCATCGTACTTAAGCGTAAGTACCGCACGGAAACGGTCGGCCACCGGAAGGTTGTCGCGGTTGTCGGGGTACTCTTCGGTAATCTTGGGGGTGACAAATTCCTTGCCGGTAACCGACATACCCTTGATGAGGCTTGCGATTCCCGACCCGAGATTGGTGAAATAGTCTTTTACACTACCCATGTTGAAGGATTGGATATTGAATTGGTTTTATTCTAATTTTTCACCTGTCCGCCGATTATATCGAGCAGTTCGGTGGTTATGCTCTGCTGGCGCAGCTTGTTGTATTCAAGCTGCAGCTGTTCGAGCAGGTTCTTTGCATTGTCGTTCGCGCTCTGCATCGCCATGATGCGGGCGGCCTGTTCGGAAGCACGGTTCTCCGTGAACACTTCCTGCATCACCGACAGCAGGAACATAGGGAGGACCGAACGGAATATGGTGGCGGCATCCGGCTCGAATATGCAAGGGCGGCACACGGCCTTGACCCCTTCGGAGGAGAATGTCGAGGCATCCACAGGCAGATACTGTTCGCAGCGCAGCCGCTGGCGGCTCACGCTCTGGAAATTCATGTACAGGAGCTGCACAGTGTCGACCGCCCCCGAGAGGAAACGCTCGCTGAGCATTCCCGCAAATCTCTTTATGGCATCTGCCCCGCTCTTGGAGCTGACACTTTCGTCATTCACCTCGGTGATATGCGGATCCGTGAGCTTGGCCACAGCCTTATGTATCTTGCGGCCTACGGTGAATACGGTGAAATCCACATCCTCGCCCCACTTCTCACGGCATTCTTTAAAGCGGGCGAGAAGTTCCTTGAAGATATTGATGTTATATCCGCCACACAGTCCGTCGTCAGAGCCTAACACCACTATGCCTACACGCTTCACCTCCCGCTCCTCGGTGAGGGGTGACGAGAACTCGGCATCGGCTGTAAGCAGATTGCCGATTATCGTCTCGATCTGGCTGCGGAATGGTAGAAGCCGCCGCAGGTCGGCCTCGGCACGGTGCATCTTGGCCGAAGAGATCATCTTCATAGCCCCGGTGATCTTCTCACTCGAAGCCACCGAGCCGATGCGTCCTTTTAGTTCGCGAAGTGTTGCCATGTATTATAGGGTGTGATGAGACTTCTGTATCTTACTGTTATTTGTAGGCACCGGCTACCTCGGCGGCCGCGGATGTGAGCTTTTCTGTGATAGCATCGTCAAGCTTCCCTGCACGTATGGCATCCATTGCCTCGGGATACTTGGCATGCATGAGCTGGAGGAAGTTTTTCTCGAATTCGGCAACCTTTTCCACCGGCACATTCTCGAGCAGGCCGCGTGTGCCGCAATATATGACTGCCACCTCGTCCTCTACAGCCATAGGTGTGTACTGGGGCTGTATGAGCAGACGTTCGTTCTTGCGTCCCTTGTCAATCACACGGGCTGTCACGGCATCGATATCGCCGCCGAACTTGGTGAACGACTCAAGCTCGCGGAACTGCGCCTGATCTATCTTCAGTGTTCCGGCCACCTTCTTCATCGACTTGATCTGCGCGCTGCCGCCCACACGTGACACGGATATGCCCACATTGATTGCGGGACGGATACCGCGGTTGAACAGAGCGGTCTCAAGGAATATCTGACCGTCAGTGATAGAGATAACGTTGGTAGGTATGTAGGCTGACACGTCGCCGGCCTGAGTCTCTATTATAGGAAGAGCCGTGAGCGAGCCTCCGCATTTCACCTTGCCTTTGAGCGAGGCCGGAAGGTCGTTCATATTCTCGGCCACCTGCTGGTTGTCAATGATCTTGGCTGCACGTTCGAGCAGACGGCTGTGCAGATAAAATATATCGCCGGGATATGCCTCGCGGCCTGACGGACGCTTCAGCACGAGCGATATCTCACGATAGGCAACAGCCTGCTTCGACAGGTCATCGTAGACGATGAGAGCGTCACGCCCGGTGTCACGTATGAACTCGCCGATAGCCACGCCGGCAAACGGTGCGTAATAGCGCATCGAAGCCGAGTCGGAGGCAGTGGCAGCCACGACCACGGTATAGTCGAGGGCTCCGTGCTGGCGGAGAGTCTCCACAATAGCTGCAACCGATGAAGCCTTCTGACCTATGGCGACATATATACAGTAGACAGGCTTACCCTCCTCAAAATTCTTGCGCTGGTTGATGATAGTGTCGATAGCCACGGCAGTCTTACCGATCTGACGGTCACCGATGATAAGCTCGCGCTGTCCGCGGCCTATGGGCACCATAGAGTCGATGGCCTTAAGACCGGTCTGCAGCGGCTGCTTGACGGGCTGACGGAATATTACGCCGGGAGCCTTGCGCTCGAGCGGCATGGGAAGAAGCTCGCCCGAGATGGGTCCGCGACCGTCGATGGGCTGGCCGAGCACATTGATTACACGCCCAAACACGCCGTCGCCGACGTTGATTGAAGCAATTTCGCCGGTGCGCTTGACAGTCATGTTTTCCGTGACCTTGTTGACATTGTTGAGGAGGATGACACCGACATTGCTCTCCTCAAGGTTGAGAGCCACGCCCTTGACGCCGTTCTCGAACTCTACGAGCTCATTGGCGCATACGTTGTCGAGACCGTACACATGGGCAACGCCGTCTCCCACCTCGAGTACGATGCCGGTTTCTTCAAACGACACCTTAGAGTTGACATTCTCCAACTGTTGCTTCAGTACCTGAGAAATCTCGCTTGGGTTAATCATTGGTAAGACTGATTGTAAAATGTGGGATTAGTTTAAAAGTTTCAGACGCAGCTGCTTGAGTTCATTGGCAACGGACGCGTCAAGTTTCTCGTTGTCAATGCTCACCTGGAAACCGCCTATGAGGTCAGGGTTTACCTGATGGTTATACTCCATAGTAGCCGAGCCGAGGTGCCGCTGTATGAGCTGCTTGAGCCTGCTCTCCTCCGCCTCGGCCATGGGAGCGGCCGAAGTGACGGTGACAAGGCGTATGTTATGCTCTGTGCGGTAGATCTTAAGATAAGCCAAGGCTATGTCGCGCGCCATATCGAGGCGGTTGTTGTCAGCGAGCAGATCCAGAAACCTTGACATGGCCATGTCATTTTCGTTGGAACCTGACGCTGTGGTGAGCAGCTGTATCTTGTCATGACGCGAGACATAGGGATTGCTCACGGCCCTGACAAGCGCGGGCTCCGAGGCAAACGCGCCGGCAAGAGTCTGCATGCGCTCAAACACTGGTTTGTCGCAACCGTGCTCCGAGGCATACTCGAAGAGTGCCTTGGCATAGCGACTTGGGATTAGACCTTGGTTCATTGCTTGAGATTAGTAGGGGGGATGAAATCTTAGTTCTGTTTCTCGATTTCGTCGAGCAGGGAGTTCACGAGCTTCTCCTGGGCCTTCTCCTCCTTCAGCTGGTTGCGCACCACCTTCTGGGCTATGTCGAGGGCAAATGTGGAAACCTCGTTGCGGAACTGCTCCTGGGCAGCCTTACGCTCCTGTTCGATTGTCAGTTTGGCGTTGTCCATCACCTTCTTGGCCTCATTCTGGGCAGCCGAGCGAGCCTCGTCTATGATCTGAGTCTTCATTCTGTCGGCTTCACGCAGCATGTCGGCCTGCTGGCGGCGGGCTTTTGCTATGTATTTATCCGCCTCTTCGCGGGCATGGTCAAGCTGTTCTTTGGCACTTTGAGCATACTCCACACCCTTGTCGATGAGGTCGGCACGGTCGGATACCCCTTTCATTATCGCGGGCCAGCCCCACCGCCACAGTATGACGAAGAGGATGGCAAACGATACGAACATCCAGAATATCAGGCCGAAATCAGGCGTGAATAGTTCCATAGCTGGGATATGCCAAAGATTAGCCTACGAACATTGCGAGGATGCAGACGATCACGGCGAAGAGGGCGACACCCTCGATAAGAGCTGCGATCACGATCATGTTGCTTCGGATATCACCGGTCGATTCGGGCTGACGGGCGATTGCCTCCATGGCTGAGTCACCGATTTTGCCGATACCGATGCCGGCACCGATTGCTGCGATTGCTGCACCGATGCACACACCGATGCCAAGTGTTCCTTCGATAGCTGCTAAAATCATTGCTAACATAACTGTAGAATTTTGAGAGGTTATTTTTTAGAGATAATTTATTCTGTATTTATTTCTGTTTCAGGTCCGGAAGCTTCTACCCCCCCCGGATTCCGGTCAAGGGTTATGCGGGATCACGGCTTTTTCCTTGGACTCTTCATGCTTCTCATGCCCCTCTTCCTGCCCGAATGCTATGAACAGGGTTGAGAGCATCGTGAACACATATGCCTGGATGAAGCTGACAAGGACATCTATGCACAGCATGAACACCGAGAATATCACTGATACCACAGCCGTAGCTCCGGTGACCACTGGCCCCATGGCTGCGAAGATGAATATGAGAAGCGTGAGCACTATCACTATCATATGTCCGCCCATCATATTGGCGAAGAGACGGACAGTGAGCGCGGCGGGCTTGGTGAAAACACCGAAGATCTCTATCACCGGCATGATGGGGAGAGGATACTTAAGCCACCAGGGGACCTCGGGATTGAATATCTCCTTCCAGTAATGCTTGGTGGCAAAGAGATTGGTGATGAGGAAAGTGATTATAGCAAGCACGAGAGTGACCGCTATGTTGCCCGTAAGGTTGGCTCCGCCGGGGAATATCACTATAAGTCCGAGCAGGTTCATTATGAGAATGAAGAAGAACACCGTCAGCAGATAGGGGGCAAACTTGGCCGCCTTGTTCTTGAGTGTCGGCTTGATCACTCCGTCATAGATGAAAAGTATCACAAACTCTATGGCTCCCACCATCTTGCGCGGGCCTTTCATGCCCTGAGTGCGGTGCCAGCGGGCCACCGACAGTATGCACCACACACACAGCAGTACGGCTATGAAGACGCCACACACATTCTTGGTGATGGATATGTCCACCGCAGGCTTCACTTCCTCGCCGTTGACTATCTCCACTACCTTTCCTTTGTAGGGGCTGTCCGCGCCGGCTATCCTGAACTCGGCATTGCCGTCACGGTAGACCTCGCCATGGGCGACACGTGACGAAGAGAACACATGCAGACCGTCAGAGCCCCATACGATCACCGGCAGAGGTATGCGCTTGTGATGGTTGAAAGGCACTTCCCAGCCGTAACCGTCACCGAGGTGCTCGAATATTATGCCCTGAGCATCGATCCCCTCTTTCTTCTCCTGACCGTCGTCATGACCTGAGGCCACGGCAAGCGCAGGACTGACAAGAGCGATGAGCGCAAGAACTATTGTTGTGAGAATCTGTTTCATCGTCATCGTAAGGATTAATAGATGCACACTGACACTATATCTCTGTCCACATCGACTATGCCTCCGTCAATACTCACCGAATGTTCGCCATCGACCGACGTATAGCGCACGGTCCCGGGGGTGAGGGTGGATATTAGCGATGCGTGACCGGGGAGCACGGTGAATGCTCCCATCGCCCCCGGGAGATGTACCACTGAGGCGTCACCCTGAAACAGGATGTCTTCGGCTGAAATTATCTTAAGTGTCATCGGCTTGATCTGGTTCTTATAATGTTGTCTTTAGAGGGGAGATCCGGTCTCAGTCCTGATCACGCACCCACTTCGGCAAGAAGTTTCTTGCCCTTGGCGATAGCGTCATCTATAGTGCCCACGTTGAGGAATGCCTGCTCCGGCAGGTCGTCCACCTCGCCGGCAAGTATCATCTTGAAGCCGCGTATAGTCTCGCTCAGGGGAACCATGACGCCCGGAAGTCCGGTGAACTGTTCGGCCACATGGAACGGCTGGGAGAGGAATCGCTGGGCACGACGTGCGCGGGCCACCACGAGTTTGTCCTCGTCGCTGAGTTCGTCCACACCGAGGATCGCGATGATATCCTGAAGCTCGTTGTACTTCTGAAGCAGCTGCTTTACAGCCTGGGCGGTATTATAGTGGTCCTCGCCTATGATATTCGGGTCGAGTATTCGCGAAGTGGATTCCAGCGGGTCGACAGCCGGATAAATTCCGAGCTCCGTGATCTTACGCGAGAGCACCGTGGTGGCGTCAAGGAAGCTGAATGTTGTGGCGGGCGCGGGGTCGGTAAGGTCATCGGCAGGCACATAGATCGCCTGTACCGAGGTGATTGACCCGTTCTTGGTCGAAGTGATTCGCTCCTGCAGAGCACCCATCTCCGATGCAAGCGTAGGCTGATAGCCCACAGCCGAAGGCATACGCCCGAGAAGTGCCGACACCTCTGAACCGGCCTGGGTGAAACGGAATATATTGTCGATGAACAGGAGGATATCCTTGCCGCCGCCATCCTGGTCACGGAACTGCTCGGCAACGGTAAGACCCGAAAGGGCTACACGCAGACGTGCGCCCGGCGGCTCGTTCATCTGGCCGAACACCAGGGCTGCCTGAGAGTCCTTCACCTGCGACATGTCGACATCGGCGAGGTTCCACTCCCCTTTCTCCATGCCTTCCTCAAACTTCTTGCCATACTTTATGACACCGCTCTCGATCATCTCGCGGAGCAGGTCGTTGCCCTCGCGGGTACGTTCTCCCACACCGGTGAACACCGAGAATCCGTTGTGCCCTTTGGCAATGTTATTGATGAGCTCCATGATGAGCACGGTCTTGCCTACACCGGCACCGCCGAACAGACCGATCTTACCGCCCTTGCTGTAAGGCTCGAGGAGGTCGATCACCTTTATACCTGTATAAAGTATCTCGGTACCGATCGTGAGGTCGTCAAACTCAGGGGCCGGCTGATGTATGGGTCGGAGATCCTTGCGGTCGAGAGCCGGCAGACGGTCAATGGCATCACCTATGACATTGAGCAGACGGCCTTTCACCTGCTCGCCGGTGGGGACAGCTATCGGACGCTCGAGATTGTCTACGCGGGCTCCGCGCTGCAGTCCGTCGGTACTCTCCATGGCCACACAGCGCACGGTCTTCTCACCGATATGCTGCTCCACTTCAAGTATCAGCTCGGTGCCGTCAGGGCGCACTACTTTGAGAGCGGTGTAGATGGGAGGGATGACAATGTCATCGCCGTCAAACATCACGTCGACCACAGGTCCGATCACCTGGACGATTTTGCCATATTTTTCACTCATCGCGATTGGTTTTATTAGGTTGCGGCACCGCCATGGGCTCCGCTGCATTATTTTTATGGTATTAACGGTATTTTAGAGGTAGAGACTGTAGGTCACCACAATCACCATCAGCACAAGGTTGAACAGATTGATGGGGAGGAGGTATTTCCATTCAAGCGTGAGCAGCTGGTCGATACGCAGACGCGGGAATGTCCACTTGAACCATATGATTATGAACGACAGGGCCACTGCCTTGGCGATGAACCATACGACCGAAGGTATATAGTCCATAATGTTGTTGAAGGCATCGAATCCGGGTATGTGCAGCGGCATCCATCCGCCGAAGAAGAGAAGAGCTGCAACTCCCGACACGATGAAAAGGTTGAGATACTCGGCAAGATAGAAGAATCCGAAGTGTATGCCGGAGTACTCGGTATGGTATCCTGCTGTAAGCTCGCTCTCGGCCTCGGGGAGGTCAAACGGTCCGCGGTTTGTCTCGGCCGTACCGGCTATCATAAATATCACAAAAGCTATTATCGCAGGGACATGGCCCGAGAAGATGAACCACAGATGCTCCTGCGCCATCACTATGTCGGTGACGCTCATCGAGCCGGCCATGACGACCATGGTCACCACACACAGACCCATGGACAGCTCATAGCTGACCATCTGGGCTCCGGAACGGAGCGCGCCGATAAGAGTGAACTTGTTGTTGGACGACCATCCGGCAAGAAGTATGCCGAGCACACCTATCGAGGAGACCGCTAGCAGGAAGAAGATGCCCACATTGAAGTCGATGATCTGCAGCCCGTTGCCCCACGGAAGTACGGCAAATGCGAGCATCGAAGCTATGATGACCAGATACGGAGCCAGTGCGAATAGGAACTTGTCGATATGATTGAGCGAAATAAGCTCCTTGATAAGGATTTTGAACATATCGGCAACGCTCTGCAACAGTCCCCAGGGGCCCACACGGTTAGGACCGAGGCGGCACTGGAAATAGGCACACACCTTACGCTCGAAAAGAATATAGAACAGGGCGAGGACCGCATAGAGGAGCATCAACCCCACCCCTACGAGCAGGCACTCGAGGGTGACCGCAAGCCACTCGGGCATGTAGCCGAGCAGAAAGGAATGAATCCAGGCAGTCCCTACTGATAAGTCTTGCATAATCTTTTTATGGATATATGATTGGTATATTATTAACGTGAGTCACTATTCATGCGTGGCGCGCCACAGGCTATCTGTCGATATCGGGCACGATGTAGTCCATGGAGCCTCCGATGGTGATGAGGTCGGCTATCTTCTGTCCGCATGTTATATGGTCCACCACCGCGGCGGCAGGCAGACAGGGGGGAACGATCTTCAGACGGTAGGGCGATGTGGTGCCGTCGCTCTCGAGGTATATGCCGAAAGTTCCGCGGCATCCCTCCACCATCTTGAACCAATGTCCGGCAGGGAGCTTGACCACTTTGGGCACCTTCACGCAATATTCCCCGTCGGGGATATTGTCTATGAGCTGGGCTATGATGCGTGCGCTCTGCACCATCTCGTCCATACGCACCTTGAAGCGGGCCATGGCGTCACCCTCGGTACGTACAATCTCGTCAAACTCAAGTTCGGAATATATGCTGTAGGGGAATGTCTTGCGCACATCGCAGGCCCATCCCGAGCCTCGGCCGTTAGGCCCGGTCACAGCCCATGAGATTGCATCCTCGCGTGTGAGCACACCCACATCCTCCATACGGTCGCGGGCTATCACATTGCCGGTGAATATCTTGTTGTACTCCTTTATATTGGCCGGCAGCACATCGAGCAGAGCATGCACATCCTTCACGAAGTCGGGATGCAGATCCTGCATGACACCTCCTATGCAGTCATAGTTGAAAGTCATACGCGCGCCGCATGTCTTCTCCATGATGTCAAGTATCTGCTCACGCACCCTGAGAGTGTAGAATAGCATCGTCGTGGCACCGAGGTCCATGCAATATGTGCCGAAGAACAGACAGTGTGACGCTATACGCGACAATTCGTCCATGAGCACGCGTATCACCTGTGCCCGGCGTGATATCTGTATGCCCATAGCCTCTTCGTAAAGCATGCAGAGGCAATGGTGGTAAGGATGGGCCGAGAAATAGTCCAGACGGTCCATGAAATGCAGTGTCTGCGGATAAGTGTCAACCTCGCATATCTTCTCTACACCGCGGTGTATGTATCCGAGATACAGGTCGATCTTCTTGATTATCTCACCGTCGACAGCAGTGCGGAAGCGGAGCACTCCGTGGGTGGCAGGATGCTGCGGGCCTATATTGACCACGAAGTCGTCAGGCTGGAATATGCGACGCTCCTCTTTCACTATCTTGCCGTCACGCTCCACCCATGTGTCGGTGAAGTCGGTCTGACGCTCGTTCTCTATTGACACAGGATTGATAGCGGGATCAGCATTGTAGTCCTTGCGCAGAGGATATCCCTTCCAGTCTATGTTGAGGAAGAGGCGGCGCATGTCAGGATTGTTGACAAAGATTATGCCGAAATAATCATATACCTCACGCTCATATACTGTAGCTATAGCCCAAAGGTCATGCACTGAGTGGATAAACGGCTTCTCACGGTCGCCTGTCGCCATCACTTTGACAGATACGCGCTCATTGCGAGAAGTGGCTACAAGCTCATAGATGCAGCCGAGTCCGTTCTCCTTCCAGTCCATACCTGCTATGGTGACAAGGAAGTCAAATGAAAGTTCCGGATCGTGACGCAGGGCGTGAGCCAGATCGTGCCACTGCTCATCAGCGACAGTCATCTCAAGGACATCGGTCTGGGCGAATGTGACTTGGGGAAACAGCTTGGAAATCTTTTCCTGGATGTTGGCCATTATATATTAAGGTGTGATGATGGTTCTACAATAATGATGGTTTAGTCGTTGACTCCCTCCACAGGATGAGACTTCAGAAACTCCTGCTGCTTCTCCTGACGGTTGATTCCGCCGAAGAACTTCTCTACCTTTATCTTTCTCGAGAGCTGCATGATGCCATATATCATGGCTTCGGGGCGCGGCGGACATCCGGGCACGAACACATCGACCGGCACTATGTCCTCTATACCCATAGCTACATGGTAGCTCTTCTTGAACGGCCCTCCCGAGATAGCACAGCTTCCGCATGCTATCACGTACTTAGGCTCGGCAAGCTGGTCGTACAGACGGCGGAACACCGGCACCATGCGGTGAACGATCGTGCCTGCCACCATCATGAAGTCAGCCTGACGCGGCGAGGCGCGGGCAACTTCCCAGCCAAAACGCGCCATGTCGTAACGCGCCGCTCCGAGCGACACGAACTCTATGCCGCAGCAACTGGTGGCGAAAGTAAGTGGCCAGATAGAGTTGGACCGCCCCCAGTTGATAAGCTTGTCAAGCGAACCAACTATGACATTGGTTCCGCTTTCCTGAAGCTCCTTGACGAGCTTCTCGATATACTCATTGTCTTTCCATGCCTCGTAGGGCATGCCTTGCGTAGTTACTTCCATTCAAGAGCTCCTTTCCGCCAGGCATACACAAGACCCAGCACTATGATTCCAAAAAACACTGCGATCGCCGTAAGGCCCTGTGTGCCCAGCTCATGCACTCTCACCGCCCAGGGATAGAGGAACACTGTCTCGACATCGAACATCAGGAAGAGTATGGCGAACAGATAATACCCCACCTTGAACTGAGCCATGGACTCGCCGCGTGTAGGTATGCCACATTCATAAGCCTCGCCCTTCTGGGGATTGAACGACCGGGGTGAGATCAGCCCGGCAAGCCAAAGAGCAACAGCCACCAGAGCGATGCCCGTACAGAGAGCGACCACCGCCAAGGTTGCATTTTGAATTGCTAATGCTATCATATTATGAGTTATATCTTATTTGCAATAAGGTTATTCGTCTGTGACAGAGTGCTATGCACGCCAAAAGACGCTCCCGATATATGGCAGGCGCGCTTTTGGCTGTGCAAATATAGAAATTTTTCTTCAATCCGTGCTCTTTTCAGCCATCTATTTTTTAACAATCTGCAGTATTTGTTGTCTACGCTCAGAAATTATAGCCTATTGACAGCTGGAACAGGTTCCACTGGTTGTCCATAAGCTCAGCGACGTCGCGAACACCCCACTGATACTGCCACCCTATGACATAACGCTCTGCATGGGTGTATGACATACCGAATCCTATGCCGTACTGCCAGCGGTGATATCCGTTATCGGAAAAAAGATTGACCTTCTTCTTGTCGAACGATTCCATGTCACGCATCTTCACTCCCATCTTGCCATACACACCTACCCCGAAATAAGGCCCGGCGAATATCTGCAGGTCCGACATGGGTGTAAAGCGCAGATGATAGGACGCATATACCGGCAGCTCCAGGAAATTGACAGCCTGAGTGGATGAGACCTTCATCCCGTTCATATCGCCTACCGACATCTCACCTTCATACTTGGCTCCCTTCATGGAAAAGAACAGTCCGGTATTGACCGAGAAGCTTTTTATGAGATTGACATCGACCGCGGCTCCGAACGACAGTCCATTGCGGCCGTCAAACAGCCCGCTCCCCTTTCCGGCCATCTTGGCGAAATTCCATCCAAGGCGGGCACCGAGGGTAACTGTCTTATCGGGATCAGAACTGTCCCAGAAGAGAGACTGCGCGCTCATCCCCACTGAAATCACCGACACAAGAATTGAAATGATAATCTTTTTCATAATGCGATGTAATTTACGTTGTTTTATTTCACAAAGATAACAAACGGACACGTCACAGACGCGTCCGCACATGTTAATAGATATTAAAACATATGGCTTATTGTTCCACGTTGTTTGCCGATTCTGCCTCCGGATAAGTGACCTCCCACAGATACAACGCCTGCGGTGGCATTGACGTGCCTGCGGCACACCGGTCCTTACGTTCTATTATGCGCCCGAATTCCTCAACCGAGATCTTGCCGCGCCCCACTTCGACGAGCGTGCCCACCACTGCCCTCACCATGTTGCGGAGAAAACGGTCGGCCGTTATGACAAATACCCAGCACGAGCTGTCAGCCCCTCCTACACGATGCCACCCGGCATGCGTGACACGACATATGTTGGTCTTGGCATCGGAATGCAGCTTGGCAAAAGATGTGAAATCGCTCGTTTCGAGCAGGAGCGAGGCCGCACGGTTCATAGCCTCGAAATCCAGCGACGCCGGAGCCTTCCAGCTCAAAGGATAGAAAAACGGAGACTTTTCCGTGACGGCGTAATAGTGATACGTGCGCGACACCGCGTCAAATCTCGCATGCAGGTCTGACGGCACCGGATAGATATCCTGTATGGCTATGTCCTTCCCCACAATGGCATCAACGCTGGCAGCGAGACGCTTAAGGTCATCGACCGGATCGTCGATGTCAAAATGTGCCACCATCATACGGGCATTCACACCGGCATCCGTGCGGCCTGCGCCAACGATCTTCACAGGGCGGCGCAGCACCTTCGACAGAGCATCCTCCGTCACCTCCTGCACAGTCACCGCCCCCGGCTGGCTCTGCCACCCGTGAAACGGCTCTCCGCGATAGCTCAGCCGCATGAAGTAACGCATCAGTCCTTCTCTATATAGGTGTAGCCATACAGGCCCGAACGGTAATTGCTGAGGAATTCCCTGCCCTCTTCCGGAGATATCTTGCCGTCCTTCATGGACGAGGTCACCCATGCCTCGACATTCCGCACAAGCTTCTTGGGATTGAACTGCACATAGTCTAGCACATCGGCCACAGTCTCTCCGTCTATTATCCGGTCTATCTCGTAACGGTCCTTGTACACCGATATATGCACGGCATTTGTGTCGCCGAACAGATTGTGCATGTCACCCAGGATCTCCTGATAGGCCCCCACAAGGAACACTCCGAGATAGTAAGGTTCCCCGGGCTTGAGCGCATGCACATGCAGGGAGTTAGCCGTGGCTCCGGTGTTGGATATGAAATTGGATATCTTGCCGTCGCTGTCGCAGGTTATGTCCTGGATGGTACAGGTGCGCGTGGGCTTCTCGTCAAGGCGTGACAGAGGTATTATGGGGAACACCTGGTCTATCGCCCAGGAATCAGTGAGCGACTGGAACAGTGAAAAATTACAGAAATACTTGTCGGGGATCATCTTGGCCACCTTGCGCAGTTCCTCGGGCGCATGCCGCATGCCGCTGACTATGTCGCACACATCGCGGGCTATCGACCAGAACAGCTCCTCCATCTGCGCGCGCATCTTCAGGTCGAGCATCCCGAGGCTGAACAGGTCGAGGGCCTCCTCACGTATCTGCAGGGCATCGTGCCAGCTCTCAAGAATGTTCTGCTGGTCGATCTTGTCCCATATCTGGTAAAGCTCTTTTATGAGCTCATGGGCATCATCGTCCACCTCCCGGCTGTCCTTCCATATGGGGAGCTGGGTTGTCTCAAGCACCTCGAACACGAGCACCGAATGGTGGGCCGTAAGCGAGCGTCCGCTCTCGTTTATGATGTTAGGCTGCTTAAGCCCGTTCTTTTCACATGCATCCACAAGGGTCGACACCGCATCGTTGGCATACTCCTGAATGGAATAGTTCATCGACGATCCCGAGGCCGAGTTGCGCGAGCCGTCATAGTCGACCCCGAGGCCGCCCCCTATGTCGATAAACTCCACGTCAAAGCCGAGATTGCACAGGTTCACATAGAACTGCGCAGCCTCCCTTATTGCATTCTTTATGAATCGGATCTTGGTGATCTGGCTCCCTATATGGAAATGTATGAGCTTCAGACAGTCAGTCATCTTGTTGCGCTCCATATAGTCGAGAGCCTCAAGAAGCTCCGACGAATTCAGACCGAACTTCGACTGGTCACCGCCGCTTGTCTCCCACTTTCCCGAGCCTGACGATGCAAGCTTGATGCGCAGGCCCACGTTAGGACGCAGATCCATGCGCCGGGCCACCTCGGAGATTATCCGAAGCTCGTTGAGCTTCTCCACAACTATATATATGCGGCGGCCCATCTTCTGGGCGAGCAGAGCCAGCTCTATGTACGTCTTGTCCTTATAGCCGTTGCAGATTATCAGGGCGTTCTCTCGTATGTTGGTGGCAAGCACTGCATGAAGCTCGGGCTTGGAGCCTGCCTCCAGTCCGATATTGAACTTCTCCCCATAGGTAACGATCTCCTCCACGACAGGCCGCATCTGATTGACCTTGATCGGATAGATGATATAATTCTGCCCCTCGTAATTATACTGCTTCGAAGCGACAGCAAAACAGTTGGAGATCTTCTCGATACGGTTATCGAGGATGTCAGGGAAACGCAGCAGCACGGGCGACGTTATATCCCTCACCTGAAGCTCGTCCATCACCTCCCTAAGGTCAACCGAGGCATAACCCTCACGCGGAGTCACAGCCACATTTCCCTTGGAATTGATGGAAAAATACTTTCGGCCCCAGCCCTGGATATTATACAGCTCCATGCTGTCCTCAATGCGCCATCTTCTCATCGGCTAATTTCAGTGAAATAGTTATTATTACTAATGAACTTTACGTGATTCAGGAGCAAAGGTACACATTTCCGCCGGATTTCAGCAATTTTTCATTCGCAAATAGATTTTCGACCAGAATTTTAGCTGTCCGGTGCACAGCCATGGCACAGATAAAGCATCGGAAACATCCGCGCTCTACTGTCCCGGTGAAACGACCATGGCAATTTAGCCACAACATTTTGTAATAAGTTAACAATTGCTGTTTGCATTAATCGCCAATTGATATTACCTTTGCCAATGGCTTTATAGTGCATCATAATACATTAAAATACATTATTCATTACATACAACCAATCAACCTCTAAGTCACAATTCTTATGAACAAGCTTTCAGGGTTAGCACTGCTCGCCGGTTCTGCCATGGTCCTCACAGGATGCAGCAAGAAGATGAACCAGTTCGCAGCCGACTATTTCACCACCAACCCCAATCCGCTCGAAGTCGTCGGAACCCACGTACCGGCAACAGTCACAGGACACATCCCTGCCAAATTCTTTGTCAAGAACGCCACTGTATCAGTGACACCGGTGCTCGTATATGGCGCGACCGAAGAGAAAGCATCGCCCATGACATTCCAGGGTGAGAAAGTACGCGGCAACAACCCCGTGATCTCCTACGAAAACGGCGGCACCGTGACCATCCCGGTCAACTATCTCTATCAGCCCGACATGCAGAAATCAGAGCTTTACCTCAACTTCGAGGTACAGCAGAAAGGCAAGCAGTATGTACTCCCGCGTGTCAAGGTCGCCAACGGAGTCGTAGCCACAGCAGCCCTTGCTGACGCAGGCACACTCACCCCGGCAACCGCCAACGACAAGTTCCAGCGCATCATCAATGAGAAATACTCAGCCGACATCCACTTCCTCATCAACCAGGCCAACCTCCGCAAGAGCGAGCTCAACAGCGACGAGGTGCTCCGCCTCCATCGCGACCTTCGCGCCGCTTCAGGCGACTCCACACGTGTGATCGAGGAGATCAACATCCAGTCATACGCATCACCCGAAGGCGGAATCGACCTCAACACACGCCTCGCTCAGAACCGCGAGACCAACACCACCGACTACGTCAACAAGCAGCTGAAGAAGGACAACATCACCGAATTCGGCGAACTCACAGCCAACTTCACACCTGAGGACTGGGAAGGCTTCCAGAAGCTCGTTGCAGCAAGCAACATACAGGACAAAGACCTTATACTCAGCGTACTGTCGATGTACAAAGACCCCGAGCAGCGCGAACGCGAGATCCGTAACCTCTCAAGCGTATTCGACCAGCTCGCCGAGGAGATACTCCCGCAGCTCCGCTACTCACGCATCACAGCAAGCGTGAACGTGATCGGCAAGAGCGATGACCAGCTCAACAAGGCTTTCGACACCGATCCCTCTACACTGACTGTGGACGAGCTGCTCTACACAGCAACCCTCACCGACAACCTCAAGCGCAAAGGTGACATCTACACAGCCGCCACACGCCTGTTCCCCAATGACTACCGCGGATTCAACAACCTCGGCAAAGTTCAGTACCAGCAGGGCGACTACGACGCTGCCATGGCAAGCTTCAAGAAGGCTGCCCGCCTCAACGCCAACGCTCCCGAGTCACAGATGAACCAGGGCCTCGTAGCTCTCGTGAATGACGACTACCGCGCAGCCAACACAGCATTCGGCAAAGCCGCAGGTCTCAACGAACTTTCTCCCGCCCTCGGCCTCCTCTATCTCAAGCAGGGCGACGTGAAGGCCGCTGTCAAGGCATTCGGCAACGACAAGAGCAACAATGCAGCTCTCGCACAGATCCTCAACAAGGACTACAACGCAGCCAAGGGCACTCTCGCAGCTATCGCCAACCCCGACGCCACCACCTACTACCTGATGGCAATCCTCGGAGCACGCACAGGCAACGAGCAGATGGTGACCTCCAACCTGCGCCAGGCTGTCAAGCTTGACCGCAACTATGCTGCCAAGGCTGCCAACGACCTTGAGTTCGCACGCTACAACATTACCAAAGCCCTCTGATAAAAACAGAAGCTCCCTTCATTGAAACCTGAAGGGATCCGACACTGAAAAACACGGAGACCAAAGAGCCGCATAATTATGACTATACGCTCTTTGGTCTCCGTCATTTTATCCCGGCACCGGCCACGCTTGCACATTTTCATCAATAAATTCACAACAAAACGCCTCACGAGCATGCTAATTCCGGGTAAAAATCGTAACTTTGCACATCCGAAACTCCCCCTTCCACATATTACATCCCCTCTACAATAGAACTATATGTCACAGAAATTTGAAATGGTTGCCAAGACCCTGAAAGGTCTTGAAGAGGTCCTTGCCGAAGAACTCCGCACACTCGGAGCCGAAAACGTCGAGCCGGGATGCCGCATGGTGTCCTTTGAGGGGGACCTCGCTATGATGTACCGGGCAAATCTTTGTTGCCGCACCGCGCTCAGCATTCTGCGCCCGATATATAAATTCATAGCGTCCGACCCCGACACCCTTTACGAAATGGTAAAGGAATATGACTGGGGAGGGGTGCTCACATTGGGCAAGACCTTCTCGATCGACACTACAAGCCATTCCAACGAATTCACCCACTCACGATTCGTGACCTACCGCGTGAAGGACGCGATAGTCGACTGGTTCAAAGACCGATTCGGGCCCGACAAACGGCCCGGCGTAAGGCTGAACGACGCCGATGTGATGCTCAATGTCCACATCGACGGAAACCGTGTCACCCTCTCGCTCAATTCATCAGGCGAATCGCTGCATAAGAGGGGATGGCGTGTGGCTCAGACCGAAGCTCCGATCAACGAAGTGCTCGCCGCAGGCATAATACTCAAAAGCGGATGGCGCGGCGACTGCCCGCTGCTCGACCCCATGTGCGGATCAGGCACATTCCTCATCGAGGCCGCACTCATCGCTGCCGGCATAAAACCGGGATCATACCGCGAGACATGGCCCTTCTGCCAGTGGAAGGACTGGGATCCAGAGCTATTCGACTCTGTGCTTAACGAAGGAGACGCCCCTCGCGAAATACCATTCAAGATTTACGGGGCCGACATATCTCCGAAAGCAATCGACATAGCCGAGCGCAACATCCTCTCGGCCGGAGTGGATGAATACATCAACCTGCGTGTCCGCTCCATACAGCAGTGGGAGGAGGCTCCCATGGCCGGCACGCCCGGTGTCATCATCACCAATCCCCCTTACGGCGAGCGCATCAATCCCGAGGACCTTGAGGGCCTGTACCGGACTCTCGGGACCAAGTTCAAGCGAGTGTTCTGCGGCTATCACTCCTGGGTCATATCATCCAACGAAGACTGCCTCGCCCACATAGGGCTGACCCCCTCGGTTCGCGAGCAGATGCAGAACGGAGGTCTTGACTGCGAGCTGCGTGAATACGTGAGCTTCGAAGGCTCCAAAAGCGAATTCCGTGCCGCCGGAGGCTCCATCAAGAGGGATCGTCCCGCACGCGAGGACCGCGGCCGCAAATTCAACCGCAAGAGCGAAGCGGAATGGACAAGGGACGCCCGCGACAAAGGCATGGGAGGTAAACGTGGAGACAAGCCCGCCGGGCCGCGGCGCGGACTCCCGAAGGACACTCCGCTGAGCGAAAAATACCGTCCGAAAGCCGGAGGATTTGCCCGCAGCGAAGAACGCCGCCGCAAATTCAAGGAAGAGACCGCACGTGACGGCGAACGCAGATTCAGCCACCATGAGAGAGAAATCTCACGTGAGGATTTCCGTGACGAAGCCGAGGAACTCCTCGCACGCCGACGCAACATACACGCGCTTAAAAGCCTTGGGGAGACACCCAAGATGCCCACTATACCGTCGGCCGACGGTCCGTTCATGCGCACACGCAGACGCGGATGGAAACGCCCTGACTCCACCGACGGCAACAAGGACAGCGGCAATAATGAATCAGGTGAATAAACAATGTCAATTCAGCAAACACTCAACACACTCAGATATCCCGTGAGCAACCATCCCGAAAAAAGCCCGTTTAACGCAGGAGAGACCCTCCAGGAAAAATTCTCACCCATGACAGTACTACTACTCGGCTCAGGCGGCCGCGAATGCGCGCTGGCCTGGAAAATCTCACAGAGCCCTGCTCTCAAGCACCTGTACATAGCACCCGGCAACGGCGGCACAGGAAGTTACGGAGAAAATGTGAGCCTGTCACCGCTCGATTTTGACGCTATAGCAGCATTCTGCGAGGAGAAAGGGGTGGACATGATAATCGTGGGCAACGAGGATCCGCTCGTAGCCGGCATATACGATTATTTTCATGAGCGCGGCAACGCTCCACTCATCGTCGGCCCATCGAAAGCAGGTGCAGCCCTTGAAGGCAGCAAGGACTTCGCCAAGCAGTTCATGGTGCGCCACGGCATACCCACAGCCCGCTACCGCAGCTTCACAGCCGAAACTGTGGCCGAAGGTGAAAAATTCCTCGAAGAACTGCGCCCACCCTACGTGCTCAAAGCCGACGGTCTTGCCGCAGGGAAAGGGGTACTCATCATCGACTCGCTCGACGATGCCAAGAAGTCACTCCGGGAGATGCTGTCAGGAATGTTCGGTAAATCATCCTCAACCGTCGTAATCGAAGAATTTCTGAAAGGGATCGAATGCTCCGTGTTCGTGCTCACCGACGGCAACGGCGGCTACCGGATACTCCCCGTAGCCAAGGACTACAAACGTATCGGCGAAGGCGACACAGGACCGAACACCGGAGGCATGGGAGCTGTAAGCCCCGTGGCTTTCGCTGACGAGACCTTCATGAAGAAAGTTGAGGAGCGCATCATACTCCCCACCGTCAACGGGCTCATCTCCGAGGGGATCACCTACCGCGGATTCATATTCCTCGGCCTTATCGAGGTCGACGGAGAACCGATGGTGATAGAGTACAATGTGCGCATGGGTGACCCTGAGACCGAAGTGGTGATGCTGCGCATAGCATCCGACCTTCTCCCTCTGCTGCGTGCCGCCGCCGAAGGAAATCTCGGCACAATGCCTCTGGCCATCGACCCGCGCTACGCCACCACAGTCATGGTGGTGTCAGGCGGATACCCAGGCTCATACCCCAAAGGGAAAGTAATAACAGTCCTTGACAAGGAAAGCGGAGTCACCTTCTTCCATGCCGGAACGGCTCTGCAAGCCGACGGCACACTCGTCACATCGGGAGGCCGTGTCATAGCATGCAGCGCGTACGGAAAAGACCTTGACGACGCGCTTGCCAACTCATTCAGGGGTGCGTCGGATGTCACCTACGAAGGCAAATACTTCCGACGTGACATAGGTGCCGACCTCAAAGCCATCGAACAGTCCCGTAAATGACCCGCAAAGAGACCCGCTTAACCAATTTCATACGTTCGCGCGGAGTAGGCGCAATCATCGCAGCCATCTCGGCATGGCTGACGTGGAGAGCCCTTCCCTCATATACACCCTCAGGATGGTCAGGCATAATGCCTGAACTGTCCTGGGGCATAAATTTTATGCTGCTTGCAGCGACTGCAGGAGCCATGATAGCCATAAACAGGCAATTCAACATCCTGCGCACACTGTCAGTGTTCTTCGCTGCATATTTCATCTTCACCACATGCTCCACCCCTGACATAAGTTCTTTTCTGTCAGTCTCCTCCATTCTTGCCGCAGGTATCATACTGTGCATGTGGATACTCTTCACGCTATATAACGAACGATACAGCGACCGGCGTATCTTTCTCATATTCGCGATCCTGAGCGCAGGTACCCTCTACGACTGGAAATTTCTTTTCTTCATCCCTGTATTCATCGTGGGGCTGGCTCAGATGCGCATTCTGAGGTTCAAGAAAATCATGGCGGCACTCATCGGCATAGCCACCCCGCCATGGATAGCGTTCGGGCTTGGTCTTATTCCGATACCTGCCATCCCACACATATACTTCACATCACCCGCACTGCTTCTGCAGGCCCCCGGAGGATTGCCGTTCCTGTGCGCCGTAGTCCTGACCATGGCGATAGGATTCCTGTTCGGAAGCATCAACCTGCTGCGCATTCTCGGCTTCAACGCTCGCGCGCGGGCTTATAACGGATTTCTCGCCATACTCGGCATCTACACCGGGGCTCTTGCCATAATCAACTTCACGGCACTCCCCGACTACGTGACCCTGCTTAACGCGTGCGTGGCATTTCAGGTAGGGCATTTTTTCAGAGCCACAGCATCACGGCGCGGCTACATAGTGGTACTCCTGCTGCTTGCCGCCTACACATCCTTATATATCTGGGCTGACATATCATGAAGATTGTATTTGACCGCAACATACCTTTCATAGCCGGACCGCTTGCCTCCATAGCCGAGGCCATACCAATGGCAGGGACGGACATAACACCCGAAGTCGCAAGGGACGCCGACGCCATGATCATACGCACGCGCACACGCTGCGACGCTTCGCTTCTTGAAGGCTCGTCATGCCGCTTCATCGGCACAGCCACTATCGGCACCGACCATATCGATCTGCCATACTGCTCATCAAAAAGGATCACCGTGGCAAACGCGCCCGGATGCAACGCTCCGGCTGTAGCACAATGGGTACTTGCCGCCATAAATGAATACACCGACAGCAGACCGCTCGACAGCGTGACACTCGGTGTGATCGGAGCCGGCAATGTCGGGTCGCTGCTCATCCGATGGGCACGCGGACTCGGTATAAAAGTGCTTGTAAACGATCCTCCCCTGCAGCAGACAGCTCCGGATGCATATACATATTCAGGGCTGGACGACATAGCCCGGGAATGTGACATAATCACAGTCCACACCCCTCTGACCCGCACAGGCAGCCATCCCACCTATCACCTCATAAACAGCGATTTCATATCCGGACTTGAGCGCAGGCCACTGATACTTAACGCAGCCCGCGGGCCTGTCACCGACACCCACGCACTCATCGACGGGCTTCGCTCGGGAAAGATATCTGCCGTGGGGATCGACTGCTGGGAGGGGGAACCTGACTTGGACCTGAATCTTCTCGACATGGCTATGATCGCCACCCCCCACATAGCCGGCTACTCGCGCCAAGGCAAGATCAGAGCCTCACAGATGGTGCTTGATGCATTGTCCCGGCATCTCGGGCTCCACACCCGTCTGCTTGCCGACGCTCCACTCACGGCTCCTGTCCCCGACATTATAACACCCGAAATGATAGGATACGACATTTCAGCCGACACCCGCTCGCTCAAGGGCTCCCCGTCATCGTTTGAATCCCTGCGAAACAGCTACATCCTGAGAGAGGAACCGGCTTATTAGAGGGATTGCGATCATACCGGCATCCCCTTCGCGGCATTACCGCACCTTTCACCCCCATAGGCGCATATAACTTTGTGGCATCATTCATCCACCACCTGTCACCACACACTTTTATGCGCACCATCAACCGTCTCATCATCCACTGCACCGCCACACCTCGCGGAAGGCATGTCTCTGTCACTGAGATAGACCGCTGGCACAAAGCCCGAGGTTTCGACTCGATAGGCTATCATTATGTGATATACCTTGACGGCTCCGTCCATGAGGGACGCCCCATCGAACGCCTCGGAGCCCACTGCCGGGGCTACAACGCCACATCCATAGGCATAGCCTATGTCGGAGGGCTGGACACGGACGGATCCACCCCGGCCGACACACGCACCGATGCACAGAAAACCGCCCTGCGCAGTCTTATATCAATACTGCGGGAGCGGTTTCCCGGTGTTACTGTACACGGTCACAGAGAATTTGCGGCAAAAGCCTGCCCCTGCTTCGATGTACGCAGCGAATACTCAGTTTAGAGTGCGAGGAGCTCCTCGATGCGGGCCTGAAGATCAGCCTTCTGCTGCGCCCCTGCCATACGGAGGCTTGAGATCTGCTCTCCGTTCTTGAAGAAGAGGATGGTAGGTATCGACATGATGCGATACTTCATGGCGAGGTCATTCTCCTCCTCTATGTTATACTTGCCGATAACGGCTTTCCCCTCATACTCCTGGGCGAGTTCCTCCACGATGGGAGCCATGCGCACGCAGGGGCCGCACCATGTGGCCCAAAAATCGATAACTACGGGCTGACCCGAAGCGATAATCTCGTGTACGTTCTGATCGGTAAATTTCATGATAATAATAGTTGAATAAAGTTATTGTATGGTAGTAACGTAATTGATTCTGTTTCCTCAGTCATTTATTTTGTAGCTGATATTTTCCTCCTCAAGAGCCTCCACAAGCCCGCGGGTGATGTGTATGCGCCGCGCCGACGACATGTGGAGCGTTCTGTTGATCGACGGATCAAACACTCTGAAAGCAAGTTCCCCCTCGGGATTCCCTTCACCCTTCACTTTTTCGTCAATGAGCGTCATGAGAAACTTGTTCATCTTGGAGGCGTCAACCTCGATAGTTATATTCTTGACAAGCTTCCCCTTGACGTTCTCGAGAAGCTGGATGTTCATTATGTTGAAACGCAACTCCGAATTGGCAAACCTGCGCTGATACTGGCCGGAAATAAGTATAGGAGTACCCGGAATACCGTAATTATGGAAATCAATGTATGTCTGTCCGAAAAGCATGAACTCGACACTTCCGGTGAAATCCTCTATCTTAAGTATGCCGAACGGACCCCTTTGGCCCTGACGGGTCTGGAAATCAACCACCATGCCTCCGAGCTTGACATCCATCCCTTCGGCAGGGCTCTTCTCCGTGAACTCCTTCACCGTGCATCCGGTGCCGTGGTTCAGCTCCATATAATAAGGATCAAGCGGATGGGCCGAAAGATACATTCCCACAAGCTCGCGCTCCTTCTCAAGCTTGACCGCCATGGGTACTTCCGGAGCCGGGACAAATGACGGACGTCCCGCAGTAGCCATATCAGCGTCATCGCCGAACAGTGACATTGCCGACGACATCTTGTCGTTATGGAACGCCTGTCCGTAACGCACAAGCACCTCGCTGAACACCTCACCCTTGGCATTCTCACCGAAATAGTCCTCGCGCTTCATCTCCTTGAAACTGTCAAATGCTCCGGCATTGACAAGATTCTCTAAAATACGGCGGTTGATGACACCTGACGGCACACGCTCCACAAAGTCGTAAGGCGACTCATATGGACCGTGAGCGTCCCTCTCCTCGATAATAGCCTTGACCACACCTTCGCCGATACCTTTTATGGCCGCGAGACCGAAACGCACGTCGCCATGGGAATTGACACCGAACTCCATGAAGCTCTCATTCACATCCGGACCGAGAACCTTGATGTGCATGCGCTTGCATTCGTCCATGAATCCCGTGAGCTTGTTGATGTCCGACCGGTTGCGCGTAAGTATGGCGGCCATATACTCCGACGGGTAGTTGGCCTTTAGCCATGCAGTCTGGAACGCCACCCAGGAGTAGCATGTGGCATGGCTCTTGTTGAATGCATAGGAGGCAAACTTCTTCCAGTCATTCCATATCTTTGTCAGCACCTTGGGATCATGCCCGTTGGCCTGGCCTCCCTGCATGAAAAGGGCCTCAAGCTCATTCATCTTGTCGATGAGCTTCTTGCCCATCGCCTTTCGCAGAGAGTCGCTCTGTCCTCGAGTGAAGTTGGCAAGCAGTCGCGACAGGAGCATGACCTGTTCCTGATACACCGTCACACCGTAAGTGTCCTTGAGATACTTCTCCATGACAGGTATATCGTATGTGATGGGGCTTCGCCCGTGCTTGCGTGCGATAAAGTCAGGGATATAGTCCATTGGGCCCGGACGATACAGGGCATTCATGGCTATAAGGTCCTCGAATGTCGATGGCTGGAGCTCACGCAGATACTTCTGCATGCCGGCCGACTCGAACTGGAATGTTCCGGTAGTATTGCCCTGGCAATACAGCTCATAGGTCTTTGGATCATTGATATCTATGCTGTCGATATCTATGTCGATGCCGCGTGTCTCCTTTATATTATGTATGGCCTCCTTTATTATGGACAGGGTCTTCAGTCCGAGGAAGTCCATCTTTATAAGACCTGTGTCCTCTATGATCGATCCCTCATACTGGGTCACGATCATCTTGTCGTTGCCTGAAGCTCCGGGATTCTTATCCACTGCGGTCGCCACAGGCACCCAGTCGGTGATTGGGTCACGGCATATGATCACACCGCATGCATGCACCCCGGTGTTGCGCACATTGCCTTCGAGGCGGCGCGCATATTCAAGCGTCTCTCTGATGAGCGGATTATGCGATGACAGCTCCGGAGAAAATTCCGGGACATACTTGTAACAGTTGTTAAGATTGGTCTTGAGAGTCTTGCCGTCGGGCCCGTCGGGCATACGCTTCGGCACAAGATTGGCAAGACGGTTGCTCTCAGGCAGAGGAAGCTGCTCCACCCGCGCCACATCCTTGATAGCCGACTTGGCCGCCATGGTGCCGAAGGTGATAATATGGGCCACCTTCTCCTCGCCATACTTTTCAGTCACATAATGCAGCACGTCTCCACGCCCGTCATCATCGAAATCCACATCGATATCAGGGAGCGATATGCGGTCAGGATTCAGGAAGCGTTCAAACAGCAGGTCATACTTTATGGGATCGACCTGCGTGATGCCGAGACAATATGCCACGACACTCCCTGCGGCCGATCCACGGCCTGGCCCCACCGACACGCCGAGCTTGCTGCGGGCTGCATTTATGAAATCCTGCACTATAAGGAAGTACCCGGGAAATCCCATGGTCTTCATTATGTACAGTTCAAACTTTATGCGCTCCTCCAGTTCTGGCGTCAGGGGCGATCCGTAGCGGCGGTCAGCTCCTTCGTAGGCAAGCTTCGAGAGATAGTCCGCCTCAAATTTTATGCGGTACAGCTTGTCATAACCGCCGAGTTTGTCGATCTTGGCCTGAGCCTTCTCCGGGCTGAGCACGACATTGCCGTTCTCGTCCTGTGTGAATTCGTCAAAAAGCTCTTTCTCAGTGATTCTCGCCCTGTACTCCTCCTCGGTGCCGAACTCCTTGGGAATCTCGAAGAACGGCATGATGGGGGCATGGTCAATAGAGTAAGTCTCCACCTTGTCGAGAATCTCTATGGTGTTGCTCAACGCTTCGGGCAGATCGGGGAATATCGCCGCCATCTCCTCCTGGCTCTTGAACCACTCCTGCTTGGTGTAGCGCATGCGGTTGGCCTCGGTCAGGTAATTATTGGTAGAGATGCATATCAGACGGTCGTGAGCCTCGGCATCCTCGGCATTTATGAAATGGGAGTCGTTTGTGGCTATTATCTTTATGTCATGCTTGCGTGCAAGTTCTATCAGGACCGGATTGACACGCTCCTGCTCTATATAGGTGTCACGGTTGGCACCCGGCAGATCGGTCTTGTGACGCTGAAGCTCTATATAATAGTCGTCACCGAATGTCTCCTTGAACCACTGCACCTGACGGTCGGCTTCGGCAATGTCTCCCGCCATTATATATTTAGGTATCTCACCGCCCAGACAGGCCGAACATACTATGAGCCCTTCCTTATGGGCAGCAAGAGCCTTCTTGTCGGTGCGGGGATGATGATAGAACCCCTCGGTATGGGCCTGTGACACTATCTTTATCAGGTTCTTGTAGCCGGTGAGATTCTTGGCGAGCACTATGAGGTGGCGGCCTTTGTCACTCTTATCACTCCGGTCAGCAAGATCGCCCTTGGCCACGTACATCTCACACCCGAATATAGGCTTGAACTTCAATTTCTTTTCAAGCTTGGTTATCTCTGACTCCACCTCAGGGCGCAGAGCCTCACGCTCCTCGTCAGTAGCAGCCTCTTCAAGACGTTTGCGTGCATCCTCGATCTTCCCCTTATACTTTTTCTTGAGCTTGTTCACATAATTGAACAGCTCCTTGATCCCGAACATATTGCCGTGGTCAGTCAGGGCAAATCCCGGCATGCCCAGGTCAATAGCCTTGTCGACAAGCCCCGTCACAGAAGCCTGTCCGTCAAGCAATGAATACTGGCTGTGGACATGAAGATGTACAAATGGGATCATGGAAATAGAAAGATCAAAAATCGGTTAAGGCAAAACACCGAGTCAAAGGTACACATTATTCCCTTAATTAATCACCTAAAAAATGCTAAAAATCCTCACCGGCAGCATGACACTGCACATGACGATTATTTAAGGGCATCCTCCACGGCTTTCCATATTCCCTCGCCCCTTATTTCACGGGCCACCATAGTGCCGTCAGGCGCGAAAAGCATTATCATAGGTATCCCGTCGAATCCATAAACCTCCATAGGCTTCATCCCTGCATCAATAATCTGAGGCCATTTGTACCCTTCAGAAGCAATGGCTTTCAGTGTGCGGGCAGGATCATCCCACGTAGCCACACCAAGTATCTGAAGGCGTTCATCCCCTCCGTATTTCTCATATAAAGGGACAAGTGTCTCCCTCCCCTCGGCACGACACGGCATACACCAGCTTGCCCAGAAATCAACAAGTACATAGCGGCCGCGCCCCACATAGTCGGAGAGCCGCGACACGGCACCGTCGACACTCTTTCCTTCGATATCGGCAAACATGCAACCCGGACGCATCCTGAGAGCTGTGGACATCTTTTCATCCCATTTGCGCGTGAACCTCAACCCGAGAAGGCTTGGCGGCAATTCGGGATAAAGCTCTTTCCATTGTTCGGGCGTTGACTCCATGGCATACGATCTCAAGGCCGACTCCGCTATCGCATTATCAGCATTGGCCTGAATAGTCATCCTCAGGTAGTCAAGATACGAGCCCAAAAACGGCCCCATCTTCTCACGGGATTTACTTTTATCATCCCCGTCTGCATAATATCCCACAAGCTCACGGGCCACATTTTCGAGGGCATTGAGATTCATCTTGTGCCTGCGGTATGCCATATTCACACTGTCACCGCTGAGCGGGGCGTGATTAACGAAATCGACCTCTGTCACCGAGGGGGACAATATCAGCAATGCATATTCCCTGCCGGCATCCACCCTTGCCCATCCTTCACGTGGAGCATTCCCGCTCATTGTGAACCGTCCGTCAGTTATTTCTGCGGAATCAATCAGCTGGTTGGTGTCATTCAGCATCAGATAAGCCTTTTGTCCGTCAAGCACGGTAGTGTGCACGTCTCCTGACACAGTATACTGGAATGCCGATGCATACAGACCTATGAAGAATAGGATAATGCTTATTGAATGCCTGTGATTTATCATCTCAAATTACTTCTGGTGCGATAAAATCGCGTTGGTTTAGAAATCATCAAATAAAGAGAGATCTTTGACATTTTGATTTGAATT
>ERZ808037.386-NODE-386-length-43088-cov-5.445119_pt1 | contig 43088 bp, 28 predicted proteins | sample MGYA00380190_ERZ808037 | MGnify/ENA primary metagenome ERZ808037 (study PRJEB31490, sample SAMN06133399) | mouse gut metagenome | isolation source: J9 | host: mice | place: China: Chengdu | collected 2015-05 ...
ATAAAGTTCCTTTTCCTGCCCTCATCCTATCAATCTTTGCCGAAAAAAAATACCTTACTTTTTTTACATAAAACCATAGATAATTGGATACCAAAATGAACAGGTCGCACATCCGATGAAAGCTTACTTTATCCTTTTCATTTATCGGGCTTTTTCTTTGAACTTTTGGCAAAATAGAAGAAAAATGCCGAAAGTCTAAAGATGTCCCTTTTAAAATCTATCCATCACCCAAAATAATATCTGTTTTTTCATGTATTTTCCCGCCATTTTTTACGGTTGGCATGAAGTGCCCCTTCGCTTATTCTTAAACTATTGCAGAAACAAAATCACAATACTGCAAGCACAAGAAACCAGGAGGTTACACTATGAAATTCGGATATTTTGACGACCAGGCAAGAGAGTATGTGATCACCACCCCCATAACCCCACAGCCCTGGATTAACTACCTGGGAAAGGATAATTTCTTTTCCCTGATTTCCAACACCTGCGGCGGCTACTCCTTTTATAAGGATGCCAAGCTCCTCCGCCTGACCCGCTACCGCTATAACAATATCCCCCGCGACACAAACGGACGCTACTATTTTATCAAACAAGGCGATACCATCTGGAATCCCGGCTGGCAGCCCGCGAAAACCCCGTTGGACTCCTATGAATGCCGCCACGGCCTGGGCTACAGCCGCTTTATCTCGGTCAAAGGAAATATCCGGGCAAATTTAACCGCCTTTGTCCCCTTACATGAAACCTGCGAGGTCAACCGCCTTGTGCTCACCAACCAGAGCGAAAAAACGGAAACCCTGGAACTGACCTCCTACGTGGAGTTCTGCTTCTGGAATGCCGTGGACGATTCTACCAATTTCCAGCGAAACTTAAGCCTAGGCGAAGTCGAGGTCTGCGGTTCGGTGATTTACCACAAAACCGAATACCGCGAACGCCGCAACCATTTCGCTTACTATGCAGTCAATACACCCTTTGACAGCTTTGAAACCGACCAAAAAACCTTTCTCGGTGCCTACGGCAGCATCGAACATCCAAAGGCCGTCCGGGAAGGAAAACTTCACAACACCATGGCAAGCGGAGGAAGCGTTATCGGTGCACACCATTTTTCCATTACGCTTAAACCGGGCGAGTCCCGCAGCCTGATTTTCCTTTTAGGCTACAGCGAAAACCCGGTCGATAAAAAATGGGAAAAACCAGGAGTTATCCACAAGCAGCGTGCCCAGGCCGCCATTGCCCGCCTTTCTTCTGATGCGCAAATCGACGCAGCCCTTGCCGCATTAAAAGCTGACTGGGAAAACATTCTCTCTTCCTATACCCTAGAGAGCAGTGACGAAAAACTGAACCGCATGGTCAATATCTGGAACCAGTACCAGTGCATGGTCACCTTTAACATGTCCCGCTCCGCCTCCTATTTTGAGTCGGGAACAGGCCGCGGCATGGGCTTTCGGGATTCCTGCCAAGATCTTTTGGGCTTCGTCCACCTGATTCCCGACAGGGCAAGGGAGAGGATTTTGGATATCGCCGCCACGCAGATGGAGGACGGAAGCGCCTGCCACCAGTACCAACCATTGACCAAAAAAGGAAACTCCGATATCGGCAGCGGTTTTAACGATGATCCCTTATGGCTGATTGCCGGAACCGCCGCTTATCTTAAGGAAACCGGGGATTTCTCGATTTTGGAGGAAATGGTTCCCTTTGACAATAACGAGGAACTTGCCAGACCCCTGTGGGAACATCTGCGCCGTTCCTTTAGTTTCACCCTCACCCACCTTGGCCCACACGGCCTCCCGCTGATTGGGCGCGCCGACTGGAATGACTGCCTGAACTTAAACTGCTTTTCCACCGAACCGGGCGAATCCTTCCAGACTTTCGGACCTTCTGAAGGGCCGGTTGCCGAATCCGTATTTATCGCCGGAATGTTTGTCAAATACGGGCGCGACTATGCCCGAATCGTTGAAAAGCTTGGTCAGCACGAGGAGGCAAAAAAAGCCGAAAAAGCTGTGGATGAGATGACGAAGGCTGTGCTCTCTGCCGGATGGGACGGGGAATGGTTTTTACGGGCCTATGACGCCCAGGGCAATAAGGTCGGCTCAAACAAGTGTGAGGAAGGAAAAATCTTTATCGAGCCGCAGGGCTTTTGTGTACTGGCGGATATCGGCGTTGAAGGCGGACAGGCAAAAAAAGCCCTGGACTCCGTAGAGCGTTATCTCGACACCAGGTACGGCATTATGCTCCAGCAGCCCGCCTACACCAGATACTATGTCAACCTGGGCGAAATCTCCTCCTACCCGCCGGGCTATAAGGAAAATGCCGGAATTTTCTGCCACAATAATCCCTGGATTTCCATTGCCGAAACAAGGATTGGACGCGGAAACCGGGCATTTGAGGTTTACCGGAAAATTGCCCCGGCCTACATCGAAGAAAACAGCGATATTCACAGCACGGAACCCTACGTTTACTCGCAGATGATTGCCGGAAAAGACGCGCCGAAACACGGGGAGGCAAAAAACAGCTGGCTCACCGGAACCGCTGCCTGGACATTCGTCAACATATCACAGTACATCCTGGGCATCCGGCCGGATTATGACGGTTTAATCGTCGATCCCTGCATCCCCCAGACCCTGACCGAATTTACCATCCGCCGTACCTATAGGAACTGCCTCTATGCAATCCACATTAGCAATCCCCAGGGCGTAGAAAAAGGCGTCCGCTTTGTCCTGGTCAACGGAAACGAATATCCGGCAGAAAGGCCGCTTCCGGTATATCCCGGACAAGAATGTAAGGTAGAAGTTACGATGGGTGCATAATGCGGTTTTTCCTTCTTTTTTTCAGCAAAAACAAATAGACAAATCAGGGAAAATGTTGTATATTTGTTTGTGAACAATTTGTGAAATATTTGTGAACTGCAAAAAAAAACCGGAGGGAACCAAAATGTTAGAAACACTCAGAAAAAAAGCAAGAAAATCCAATATGTGGCGTATTGTCCTTTCTGTCATCGGCATAGGCATCATGATGGCAGTTACAAAGTTTGCTGTCCTTGATGTTATCACCGGCCCGACCAAGATGGATATCACCGCGGCACCGGAAACCTATGAAGGCAAGTATGTAACGATTGACGCAGAATATTTTCTGTATGATTACATAGAACACACCACCACAACAACCAGTAAATCCGGCAGCAAATCCACCCGCACGGACGGTTACAGCTATCTGGCCTTCCAGTCCGTACCCCAGGAGGGAAGCACGGATTCTGTCTGGTATTTCTACAGCATTTATTTTGATAAAAAACACCAGGACGAACTGAGCGCTAAAATCGATAAGACCTATGAATACTTAAATGATGAGGCAGGAACCGTTAATCCTCCCGAACCGGTCAAGGTTACCGGCACCTGGAACAAGATGGATTCCCAGACCGAACGCTATTTCCAAAAAGTAATAGGAGAAATCGGCATCCAGGAAACGGATCTGGATAAGTTTTACTTCTACGAACTGAATACCCAAAAGATCGGCGGTGTAAGTACTACCTTATTCTGGGTTCTGACCGGTGCAAGCGCCATCCTTCTTCTCTTTGCCATACTCAGCGCCGTCGGACTGTTCAGCAGTGCCTATATGAAGTCCTTACAGCAATACCTGCAAAAAAATCCAACCGTTTCCATGCAGGAGATCGAAGAAGACTTTAACTGTGCCCACCTGATTTCTTCCGATGTATGGATTGGGAAAAAATGGACTATCTACATGCAGGGCAACAAAGCCTACATCCTGACCAACAGCGACCTTATCTGGGGCTACTATTACAGCCGCACCGGACGCTACAGCGTAAGCGAGATGCGCCTGTTTACCAAAGACAAAACACAGCACGGCATCAGCTTAAGCGAGAAAAACACCCAGGAAGCCTTGAAAATCTATGTCGATGAACAGGCACAGATGGTCATTGGCTACAGCAAAGACCTGGAAAAAATGTACAATAAAGACTTTAACGGATTTTTGGAATTACGGTATAATCCAGTGATGCGGGCATTATAAAATAACAAAAAAGCGCCGGGAAGCAATCAACAGCTTCCCGGTTTTCTTCGTTCTATCGATTCCTATTCTATCCATTTCTATATTATCGGTTTCTATCTCTCCACCCGGTAAATCATCACCCTCTTACCCGCAAGCACAGCCTTCTCCCCCGCGGCATAATCCCGCTTTTCCAATAAGCTGTACCCGCTCATCTCCATTGTCATTTCCACATCCTTCTGCCGATGATTTAAAAAGAAATAAAACTTCTCCTTATCATTCTCCCTTACACAGACCTCCACCCCATCCCTGGGCGTCCAAATCTCCTCTATCCCGGCTTCCCCTGTCACCTCGCGCAGAAAATCCCGGTAAAACTCCATATCGCTCCTCGTCCCGACATACCAGGCTTTCCCCTTACCCAGTACATTGCGTGTAATCACCGGCATCCCCGCATAAAAATCCCTCGCATATTCCGCCTCGCTCTCTGCCGTTTCCAGATGCATAAGATCACATAAAAGTTCCGCCGGATACTGCTTTCCTCTCCAGCGAAACCCATTCCTCTCCCCCATAGGCAGAGCATCAATCTCCTCCACCCACACCCCGAAAATATCCCTCAATCTCCCCGGATATCCCCCGGTAATTACCAAGTCATGCGCCTCCACAATCCCCGAAAAAAACGTAGCAACGAGCGTTCCGCCATCTTCCACAAACCGTTTCAGTGCCCGTTCATACCCTGTTTTTACCATATAAAGCACCGGCGCAACCACCAGCGAATACTTCCCCAAATCATCCTCCGCCGAAATCAAATCCACCGGAATATTCAGTTCATCAAACGCCGTATAATACCTCTTCACCTCATCCATATACCTCAAATCACAGCTTGGTCCCGCCGAATACTCCAGCGCCCACCAGTTGTCCCAGTCCACCACAATCGCCGACTTCGCCCTAATCCGGCTTCCCATCACCTGACTTCCCAGTTCCTTTAATTCCTGCCCTAACACCGCCATCTCCCGAAACACCCGTGTATACTCGTGTCCTGCATGGTCAATCAGTGCCCCGTGGTACTTCTCACAGGCTCCAATACTCCTCCTCATCTGAAAAAACAACACCGTATCCGCCCCGTGCGCCACTGCCTGATAACTTAACAGCCGCATCATTCCCGGCCTTTTTAAGGCATTATAAGAAAGCCAGTTCGTCACACTCGGTGTCTGTTCCATCAGCGCAAATGGCTGCCCCTGCTTAATCCCCCGCATCAAATCATGATTCATGGCAATCTCCGCTGCAGGCGTATCATTCGCCGGATAATTATCCCAGGAAACAAAATCCATGTACTTTGCCCACTTCTGATAATCCAGTTCCTTATACGCCCCCATTAGATTCGTCGTCACCGGAATATCCGGTGTCACCGCCTTCACCGCCGCATACTCCGCCCGGTAATTGGCAAGCAAAGAATCTGAACAAAACCGCCGGTAATCCAGAGAAATCCCCTGAAACGTCGTCCGGTTCTCTTCAAAATGCTCACTCTGCAAATTGGGAACCACAATCTCCTCCCAGTCATAAAATGTATGCCCCCAGAAGCTGGTATTCCATGCCCGGTTCAGTTCCTCTATCGTCTTGTATTTTTCCTTCAGCCACACCCGAAATGCCGCTTCGCACCGCTCGCAGTAGCAGGCTCCGCCATACTCATTTCCGATATGCCAGGCAATAATATTCCCCGACTTTTTGTATCTTTCTGCAATCTTCCCCGCAAGCCGCTTAGAATACTTCTGAAACACCGGACTGTTCGGACAGGAATTATGCCTGCTCCCAAACTTTCTTCTAAGCCCCGAAAACTCTGTCCGCAAAACCTCAGGATACTTCCTCGCCATCCATGCCGGATGCGCCGCTGTAGAAGTCGCAAGAATCACATGCAGCCCATTCTTCTTCACCAGCTCCATAACCTTATCCAGCTTATCAAAACAGTAGGTATCCTCATCCGGCTGCAAAGAAGCCCAGCTAAACACATTCAAAGTAACACAATCCACCCCCGCTAAGGCAAACAGCCGCATATCTTCATCCCAAACTTCCTCTGGCCACTGCTCCGGGTTATAATCCCCGCCAAAAGGAATCTTTGTTACGTTCTTATTCCCAAAAAAAGACCCATATCTTATCTCGTTCATATAAACTTTCCTCCGTAATATAGAAGCGGCAAAAGAACTTTTGCCGCTTCTGCCTGTATTCTTTTGCCGATGCTTATTCTTCGACTAACGCCACCTTATCCTTCACCATCTTTGTCAGAATCTCTTCCGCTCTGCTCATCCCCGTAGCTTCCAGGCTGGCAATCATTGCATCATAATTCGCATCAAACGCTTCGGGCTTTCCAATCACGCATGTAATCAAACTCGACCAGGCCACCTCATCCAGCTTATTATTCAAATCTGTAAATTCCGCCGACTTAATATACGCCCAAATCGGCGGAAATTCCGGGATTTCAAATTCATCCTTCTGCGGGAAAATATCCAGCAAAAGTTCCACTCCCCACGCCTCACAGGCTGCCTTCTGCTCTGTATTATACTCTTCAATCACTGCCTCTTTGCTTGCCGTCGAATAGGTATTTCCTGTATCATCCATAACTCCCGTACCATACGCCGGGAAAGGATAATTATACTGCCCCACACCGGTTTCTTTCCGGTAATTCTGATTGGAATTTGCCTCTTCTACTTCCTCCGGGGTGCGGTATCTCTTTCCGTTTTCATCCACAAAGTAATTGACATCCTTAATCCCCCAGTTGGTCAGCACCTGACCCTCGTCGGAACATAAAAAGTCAATAAACTTAATCGCCTCCACCGGATATTTGCACGCCGTAGTGATGGCTATGCCTTGCCCGACAACTAAGCCCTGATCCATTAAAATCGGACACTTGGTATCCTCATCCATGGTCATAGGAAGTGGCGCATAGGTCTTTCCCAGCTTGCCGTCCGCCTTTAATACGCGCTCTGCATCTTCAAAATCCCAGTCCGCATCAAACAGAGCCAGCACACGCCCTGAGGAGATTTTTGCAATGTAATCTTCATGGGTCTGGGTGGCAAATTCAGGATCTAACACCCCTTCATTGTACATACGGTTCATCCAGCGAAAATACTCTCTCTCCTTATCGGAACGGAATTTATAGACCGCATTAAAATCATCATCCACCAGCCATTGTCCGTTATCCGGTGCGCCGTCGGCAATAGTTCCTGCCGGATTTCCCAACGTGATCAGCCAGTGCCAGTCCGAAGCGGATAAGGTAAATCCAATCGTAGGAAGACCAGAATCCGTCGTCGGGTGTGCCGCCATATAGTCTTTTAACATCTTTTCCAGTTCATCTAAGGTCTGCGGAACCTTATAATCATTCTCCTTTAACACATCCCACTGAACCTGTGCGGTTCCCGCACTTTTATAGATGGTGGAACCGATAGCATAGGAGGAAAGCTGGTAGATGGACGGGTCTTCCTTTGAGTATTTCAGCTTGTCAAGCTGATCGCCGTAAAGCTTTTTGATATTCGGCCCATATTCTTCAATCAAATCCGTTAAATCCAGCAGAGCGCCTGCATCAATTAAGCTGGAAGCGTCACCCTTTGCATAGATAAGATCAGGAAAATTCTGTTCGGCAATCATCAAGGCAACCTTCATATCCTGAGCTGCTACCGGGTAGTCAATTTTCAGGCGGACGCCTGTCGCATCGGTAATGGCTTGCGCCACTGGGTTATCCCATAAATCTTCTTCGCCGTCTGCATTATAAAACTCCAGTTCCAGGATACCGTCCTCGCCAATCTGGTTTTTTTCCCTGGACGAGCATCCTGCCATTGCCCCCACACACAGAGCCGCAGCCAGGGCAAAAGCACCTATTCTTTTCGTTATCATCATCCCTTTTTCTCCTTTCTCGTTAGGGTATACATGACTGTAACATGCAAAAATCCTGTCAGTCTTTTACGGCTCCCAAAGTCATACCGCCCACAAAATACTTCTGTAAGAACGGATAAACCACCAGGATAGGAACAGTTGCAACCACGGTTACTGCCATACGTACCGACATTGGAGAAACCGTATTTTTCAGCTGCCCGAGGGCTGCCGCATGGGGATCAACTTTAATCTGCGCACTTTCCATAATCTCGTACAGAACGTACTGCAGGGTGGGCAGTTCACGTGCATATAAGTAAGTATCCATAAAAGAGTTCCACTGTCCCACGGCAATAAATAAGGCCACGGTAGCCAGAACCGGCTTGCACAGGGGAAGGATGACCTTTAACCAGATGGTAAAGTCATTTGCCCCGTCAATCTTTGCTGCTTCCTGCAAAGCTAAAGGCATACCTTCGATAAAAGATCGCACCAGGATGACATTATAGACCCAAATCAAACCGGGGATAATGTATACCCAGAAGTTATTTCCCATGCGCAGCGTCCGCATAATTAAGAGGTATTCAGGAATCATACCACCGCTGACATACATGGTCACAATGAAAATAATCGTAAAAGATTTGTTAAAATAAAAGTCTTTCCGGCTTAACACATAGGCAAGCATTGCCGTAAAAACAACGCCGAGCCCCGTGCCGACCAGAGTTTTTACTACCGACATAATCATCGGCTGCACCATGTTATTTTCCGCAAAAATAAAGCGGTAATTGGCTAAGGTAAACTGTCTTGGGATAACGAAATTAACGTTTCGCATGGTATCCATCGGGTCATTTAAGGAGATGGCAAGTACGTTTAAAAACGGATAAACGGTCATCACGATCATGCCGCAGAACAGTACCATAAGCACATAGTCAAATGCTGTTTTTTTACTTTCTATCTTCATCCCTATCCCCTCCTATACCAGCTTGCTTTCGCCAACCATGCCTGCGATTTTATTGGCAATAAACAAAAGAATCAGGCCGACCACCGACTGGAACATGCCGATTGCCGTACCAAGACCGTAGTTATTCGAGCCGATACCGCGGATATAGGCAAACCAGGAAAGTACCATGGCATGATCCTGAACGATACCGTTGCTTAAAAGCATCTGGCGCTCCATGCCGACATTTAACGCGCTTCCCACGCTCATAATCAGCAGAACAATCGCCGTAGGCTTAATGCCGGGAAGGGTGATGTGCCACATCTGCTGGAAGCGGTTGGCACCGTCTACCTTGGCGGCTTCATAGATGCCCTGGTCGATTCCTGCCATCGCCGAAAGGTAGAGAATCGCATCCCAGCCGACCTCTTTCCACACGTTGATAAAGCAGACAACAATCCAGAACAGTGGGGAATTTGTGGACATTAGATGCAGGTTTACCCCGAACATGGTTTCAATCGCACCGCCGTCATTTAAGAGCATTTTTGCAATGCTGGCGATAATAACCCAGGACACAAAATGAGGAAGATAGGATACGGTCTGGGTAAGTTTCTTAAAGCCCTGCATACGGATTTCATTTAAAAACAGGGCAAAGATAATGGCGGCTGCCGTGCCAATCAGAATACCCATAATGCTGATGCCAATGGTATTGATCATTGTCTGAGCGAAAAGACGGTCGGTAAATGCCTGAATAAAGTTGTCAAAACCGATAAACTTCCGCTCCCATATCGGCTTGGCAAAGGATTTAGGCACAACCTCCTGAAACGCCATTGTCCAGCCCCACAGAGGGACATACTTGAAAATAAACAGCCAGATCAGAAACGGAACGGACATAGCCAGCAGATAGCGCTGCTTCCACATTAATTCCATACTGAACGGCTGCCTGGTTTTTTGTTGCTTTTTTGGTTTTTTCATCCCATGATTACCTCCCGTTTTTTCTTTTATTATAAAAACGGAAGATAAAAATAAATACCCTGAAATTCAGACCTTTTTTCCCTTGATTTTTAGTGGATTTTTTCCTGTTTTTCCTTTGTTTTCAGATGAACTTTTATTACGGTAAACATGCGGACAGTAAAAAACTTCCTATTATTCTTCCGGGATGCGGATCACGATCCTGGTCATTTTTCCTTCGCTACTGCTGATGGTCAGCCCGTAATTTTCCCCGTATTTTAAACGCAGGCGCTGGTGAACATTCGATACACCGATATGGGTGCGGTTTAAGTTCCGGCTCTCCATCTCCTTTTGTACCTCGAAAAGTCGGTCTTTGCTGATGCCCAGACCGTCATCTTCAACAGCAATCAAAATCGCATCTTCCACGCGCTCCACCTCAATCAGAATATGACCAATCCCCTCCTTGGTTTCCAGTCCGTGGATAATGGAATTTTCTACAATCGGCTGCAAAATCAGGGGAAGGACGCGGTATTCCTGCAGGTTTTCGGGAAGCCGGATCTGATACTGTATTCTCTCTTCAAAACGGTACTGCTGGATTTTTAAATAGGATTCCACCAGTTCAACTTCTTCCCGGATACTGACATCCTGACCGCCTGCCCGCAGGTTTTTGCGCAGGATCTTTGCCAGCATTTTCACCAGTTCTTCAATCTCTGCCTGATGATTAATCCTTGCTTTCATTCGTATGGTTTCCAGCGTATTATACAGAAAATGCGGGTTAATCTGGCTTGCCAGAACCTTAAATTCCGCCTCCCTCTGCTGGGTTTTTAACTGCTCTGCATGAAGCCGTTCCTGATAAATCTCGGCTAACAGGCGCTGGATATCGCCGATCATTGTCCCCAGATAACCGTACAGATCGCTGATCTCGTCGCTTCCTCCCAGACTTGGCTTCAGGTCAAAATTTCCGGTCGCCGCCCTCTGCATTTGGCTTCTAAACTGATTTACCCGGGTGCTGAAGGACTGGGAAAACAGCCGGATAAGCACCACCGAAAGCAAGACACTGATGAAAAAGATAATTACACTCCGGCTGATTTGGTGCACGGTCTGCTGTAGGATATCCGAATAGGCTTTTAATCCCACAATCTGTAAAATATCCTCGGATTCCCCAAGACGCATGGTATAACAGGTAATCACATAGTCTTTTCCCTCAAGTTCCAGCCTGCCCTGGGCAATTCCCGGATTGCGCCAGGCAGAAAGTTCAGCAGATATTTCGGAAATCAAAAAAGGTTCCCCGCAGGAAATAATCTCCTGATCGAGGTTTAATACCATCACCGTCGGACTGGTGCGGCTGGAAAGCTGCTCCCTTAATCGTTCCTTGCGAAGATACATTGCCATTACGCCCACAGGCTCGCTCTTTCTGGTCTTTAACAAGCGGGTGAGTACCAGAGTATCTTCATGATTTAAAGCCAGCGGAAGCGGCATCCTCTGCCACACAGCACCGCCGTCCTGTTCGCTGACTCTCTTATACCACGGCTCGATTCGGACTTCTTCATCCACCCTGCGAAAATGGGCATTTTCGGCTATTGTGTCATTCTCCAGATAAATACTGACCCAACTCACCATACGATTATAAAAATTTCCAAAATCCTCAAATTCTGTGTAGGCATGGTAATCATTCACGATCTCCTGGTATTCCCTGTACTGTTTCCTGGAAATTTCCTCAAGCTTTTCGTTAAAATAAAAGGTTTTTGAGGCGGTGTTAATGGTACTTAACAATTCCTCCGTTTCACTCCCCAGAAGTTCCAGTTCCACCATCTCCGCCTGTTTTGCCTGATTAATTAACAGTCGGTTCGTCCCCAAAATCAGATAAATCCCGATAAAAAGCATGGGCAAAATCCCGCCGATAATATAGAGCAAAAACATCTTTTCCCGAAGCTTCATGGCAAAGAAACGGGCAAATATCGTGTGAAATTCTTCCTTTACAGCTTTTATTACGTTCAACTTCCTTCTCCCTGTTTTTTTCTGCAATCATCATCCGATTTTTATCGATAAAACCTGAATAGGATGATTATACCGCTAAATCCATCGTTATTCCACCATAATTTTTTATACGCATTTCAGCATTTTATCCGCATTTCATTTTTCTGAAATTGCTGAACTCTTGGGCTGAAATAAAAAACAGCAGCTGCAAGGCTTCCAATTCTCCTCACAGCTGCTCAATCTTTTTTCTGAAAATGTCTATTCCGGCTTCACACTCACCTTATTCCCATTCTTCGTCAGCCAGACTTCCTTTGTCTGTCCGTCAAAAAATTCGATAACCAGCTTAATTTCGCCTTCGGTAAGCCCTTCGATACCTGAGAAGGTATTCCCGTTTAAGGTCAGGGCAACCGGAACATCCTCTTCTGCTTCTTCTGCAAAATACAGGGTATCCAGTTCTGTCGCATAGGAGGAACGACCCTCCATCGAAGCTTTAAGCATCTCTCCCACCTGCGGCTTTTTCCAGTTATAATTTCCGCTTACCCGGTCAATGCCGGAGCCATTGTCCCAGAACATCAGACACAAACCATACTTTGCCGCCAGTTCATTCACATACTCATAATACTTCAATTCTTCGCCTGGCTGGTTGCACTTTTCGCCCTGGTCATAGCCCAATACGCCGTACTCGCCGATCACAACACCGATATCGTTTTGGATAAAGGTCTGGTACACGGTTTCCATTGCCGAATCCGCAGCTGTTCTTGCGGTCTTTCCATCATCATCCATCGCCTCGTCAAACCCGGTAATCCCAAAATTCGCACTGAACACCCACTCGCCGTAATAGTGCACAGTGGCAATAATATGCCTGTCGTCCAGTTCCTGTATCAGCTTCAACAATGGCTCCGATTTTTCATGATTGGTATTCATCGTGGGAATGACAATCATACCTTCATCACTCTCCCCTTCAAAATCCGGTTCATTGATGGTTTCAAAGCATACCTGCTCCGGCTCATCCTTAAAGTAATCAGCTAACTGTTCCCAAAGCTGCACAAAACGGAGGTATTCGTCGAAGTCTGAATTTCTTTTGACTCCTTTTTTACGGTTTCTGGCTTTACTGCTGCAGCCCACTTACTTCTCAACCGCCTGATAATCCGTTACTTCGTAGGAAATATCGTTAATTTTTACGGTTCCCCTCTGGGTAATCTTACCGGATTTAGCGACAATCACCTGGCTGCCCGCCGGGATCACCGATTTTGCATCCTCTTTCAGTTCACCATTTCTGTTCCAGTCCGACTGAGCATAGATATCTTCTTCCAGCGTAATCACTGCCTTATCCGTATCGGAATCTGCATGAAGCATAGCGCCGTCCGGCCCGTAAATATTGCCCTTAATCAGGGTATTCGTGTAGGCAAAGCCGGTTTTACTGAGATAGTAATATTCATTTTCCTCGCCTTTCAGGCAAATGCGCTTATCGGTCTGAAGCTGCCCCAAAGTGCTTTCGTCCTGGCTGAGATAATAAATTCCTGCCGGTTTTACGGAAGCATTTTTCCCAATCGGGCCTTCCAGATCTTCAAATCCTTCATCGACAAACGCATTTCCATGGATATCTGCACCGCCGGTACTGATCAGCCCGGTAATCATATGTCCGTGACCGTCGAAGAAATAGGTTTTCCCGTCAATCTTCTTATGTGCCAGTCCGCTGACATCCCCTGCCGCTGAATCTCTTCCGCCTTCATTATAAACCCAACCGTCGTCCGGATCGCAGTAAAACCAGTGCGGATCACTGTTTTCATCGTCCGGATCATGAGCATAAAGCCAACCCTTCACCCGAGCCCCGGTTTCCTCATCGTAAAAACGGTTCACCCCGGTATCCCCTGTACTTGCGGCAACACCCGGCTGCCATCCGGTCAGCATTACACCGTTCTCGTCAAAGAGGAAATGCTCATTGTCCGGACTCTCTTCACTGTCTTTTTTCAGCTTTCCGTCATAGCCAAAGTAATAAAATTCATAGGAATCATAGTCTTTATCTGAGGTATCAAAAAATTCATCATCCACCTCCAGAAGCTGCCACTGCATCCGCGCATAGCCCTGATCCTCGTCGCCCAAATAATAGGTATTGGTTTCATCTTCCTTATTCCATTTGGTAATATTCTGCCAGCCGGAAAGCATGTGGCCGTCACTGTCAAAGAAATAGACACGGTCAGCATTTCCTTCTTTAAGCTTTAATGCTTTTCCCTCTTTATTATAAGCCCTGCCGTTTTGGTCGAAATAATACCAGACCGTATCCACTTCCTCATCGCAGATATCATCGTTTGGTTCGGAAGCCCATTGGTTCTTTACACGGACACCGTTCTCATCGACGTAATAAGTGTAGTCACCGTCCTTAATAACTTTGCTGACCGCCATGTAGCCGTCTTCGTCCAGATAGTAATGGGCACCGTCCGCTCCCTTAATCCAGGTTCCCGTTTCCCGGGCACCGTCGCGATTGATATAAACCCAGCGTTCGCCTTCCTGCTGCCAGCCGCGCTGAACATTCTCATCATCAGCCAAAACCGGCAGCACACAGGAAGCCGCCAGCACAAGAAACATTCCGACAGTCGTCAGGCGCTGTGTATTCTTTTTCATCTGCTAAATCCCCTTTCCTTATTGTTTTTTCAAAGGCTGCGGCGGTTTGGATGTGTGTGTAAGCACCGCCGCAGTGAAATAATTTGTGTTTATAAAGAATCTTATCTTACCTGATTTGGGGAACTCCTTTATTCACAATCTTCTGCTTTGCCCCCTGCCTTCTGCCCGTCACTGTCTGCCGCCTGCGTATCATCTGCTTTTGGAGTATCATCCTTTACTTCGGTCTGCATATTTTCAGTTTCTGTTATCTGGTTGTCGTGACTGTCGGCATCTTCGCTCTCACGCTTATCATCGCCACCGTCTTGTTTCTCATGGTCATCCTCTGCATGGCCGCTGTTGTTCTGTGTTTCATGATCAGAATCTTCCTCTTCGTCCTTATCCTCATCTTTTACAGTGGTTTCAGAATCTTTAGAAGAATCCTTCTCCTCTTCATCTTTTACTGTATCGTCCTCTGACGGAACTTTACTTTCGTCCTCATCTTCAGTTTTTTCTGCAGGTTTCTTCATTTCTTCCCCGGATTCTTTTGTTTCTTCAGCAGGTTTTTGTACTTCTTCTACTGGCTTTTCCTCTTCTGTCTTCTGCGCCTTCTCCACAACTTTCTTTGCCGGTTTTGTTTCCTTATCAGAATCCTGTACTTTCTCCTTTACTTCCTCTGGTTCAACAATTTCCATTTCATCAGTGTAAGCAGTGTTATAGTAGACCTTGATGTTCTCTACCCTATAATCCACACCGTCTACAGCAAAGCCCAGTCTTGGTGCCACATAACCTTCTTTCGCCGCAGCAAATGCATCTTCCAGGATTTCCAGGTTCTTATCCGTAAATACATACCAGCCCGTGCTGTCTGCTTCTACCGAAAGCTCCTTCGTTAAAACTTTTCCTTCTTCCTTCCACTGCTTTGCTTTTGCGTCATAAATATCTACGGACAGAACTGCTTTGGCTGCCTTATCCTCTCCGCTGCTGACAGTAAACTGAACTGCTGCCGGGATGCGATAATCAGGGAGATTAAATACACCGTCCTCGTTTGCCGCTTCCCCTTCCTCACCATTCCAGTATAACAAAGTAACATTTTTTACATTCTGACCCTTAAATTGAATACTTTCTGCATCCGTATTTTCGTTGAAGAAATAGTATATAGTCTTGTTTTCTGGTTTAACCTTAACCTGATTGTCGCTGTCCTCGTCGAAAATGACGGTTACTTCCTTGCTGTCCGAAGCCACCTCTGCACGAATTCCCACAGTTTCTGCATTCATATCCTCCGGCAGGTAATAAATACCGTTTCCATCTGCAAAAGCTTCAAGTTCAAAAATTTCTTCATTCTGTGCCAATACTCTGTCCGGCATACGGTAAAGTATGCTGTTGGCTATGGTTCTCATGAGGGAAGTGATTGTAGTGTCATCATAAACAAAAATCATATAATCAATTGTTTTAGCATCTAACTTGATTTCTGTAAATGAATACTCCTGTTCAAAAGTATATATTTTTTCTTCTCCCGCAGTAAATCCAATCCACAAACTCCATGGGTCACAATTTATCTGCAAATTTGCTCCCCATTCATTGGTTCCTTCTGATGCCTTAAAACGAATAGCTTTAGGTACTCCTTTTCCTTCTGGAACATAATACTTTCCATCTTCTCCTGCTTCTACCAAAATTTCACCATCTTTTAGTACCGGCTCTTCTGGTTTTGGTTTATCTGGTTCTACAGGCTCCTCCGCACCTTTCTTCGCCTTCTCATGAACCAGTTTCGTAATCTTTAATGGCTTGTCAATATACCAGCAGGCAAACAATACACTATCCACTTTCTCGCATCCATACCAGATGTAAGAACCATTATCATCCGTTCCTATCGTCCAGTTACTATTATTTCCTGCATTTCCCCAATCACCATTTACTGCCAACTGTGAGGAAACTCCTTTAACATCTCCATCAAATTCATAATAAACCTTTAAGCCTGGATTTGCTAATCCTTCCATTTCTTTTGTTTCTACCTGCGATAAATCAAATTCAATTCTTCCTGCTTTCTGAAGTTCGGCAAGTACCGCACCTTCTGCCTTTTCAACACGAATATCGGTCACGGTATAAGCATCGGTTGCAGAATCGTCATTAACTTTCAATGCAAGCATATTGTCCTTACTGCTTCCCAGTACAATTGCCGTACTTGTTCCTGCAGCATCGCTGGTGATAGTTCCGGAAACCTTCATTCCATTTTCTTCGTTAAAGGAAACCTCTCCCCCGACAGCGCCTTCTGTTTTCACGGTTATGGTAAGTTTTACCCGGCTTCCTGCAGCAATTTCATTCTTTTCCAATAATTCTTTGCAGGAATATTCTACAGGTTTATCTTTCGTTACTGCAAATTCTTCAAACTTCTCTGCAGGCGTCGGCTCTTCTGTTTCATCGGAATACACAAAAATCATATAATCTACAAATTTATCCTGCAGTTCCAGTTCCGTAAATAACGGCTTGGTTTCAAACTTATAGACGGTTTCTTCCCCGTCGCAAAAGTCAATCCAGGTTTCCCACGGGTCGGCATTCATCATCAGCATTGCACCGTAGGCATTTCCGCCGCCGGAGGTTTTAAACGGATTGCTGCCAGCCGTTTCCCTTCGGGCACATGGTATTTTCCGTCTTCTCCCTCAGTCATTAATTCTTCATTTTCAGCAAGTGCCGGCGCTTTTTCTGCCTTTTTCACACCGACAACACTTGTAATCCGGAAGGAAGATTTAATGCTCCACAAGGATAATATTACGGTACTCTGTGCACTTCCTGCGCACCAAATGTATTCTCCGTTTTCATCCGTTCTTACTACCCACTTATCGTTCGTGTAATCCCAGTTGCCGTTGACCACAAGGGCACCACCAAGATCTTCTTCTTTTACATTATTTCCTTCGTATTCAAAGTAAACCTTAACGCCGTTCTCAGCTTTATCGGTTTCTTCAATCGGTCTGGGATTTGCTTTGGTTGAGGATATTTCTACCCGTCCACTAGAAACTATCTCTGCCAAAATATCTATCGCCGGAAGCTGCTTTAATACAAAGTTGCTGAAGGACACCGGCGGAAAAGCTCCCTTTGTGCTCTGCGCTGCTGCGCCATTCTTTGTTGTAAATGCAAAATAAACGGTATCATCCTTCGGTGTTCCGATTAAGGTTACGCTGCTTCCTTCCAAGTTTCCCGTTACCTTTGCGCCGTTGACATCCTCAAAATACACGCTGTACTCGTCGCCTTCCTGCGGCTTAGCCACGGGATAGACGGTGAGTTTAATCCGGCAGTCCTCCCCAAGTTCCACATCGGATACCCGTGCAAGTTCAGCCAGAGAGAATGGATAGGTCATCGTAATGATAGGATTGCCCTTATCGTCGGTGTCTTCTGTTCTCTCCGGTTCTCCAAAACTATCATTATTATTGATATCTTCAACGGCAAATCCCGGAACTTTTTCAAGGATTTCGCAGGAAACCCTATACATAAAGTACTTGTTATTTCCCAGATACCAGAGATTCAATGTTACTTCCCCGTCCGGCGGTACACAGTCCCAGACCAGGGTGTTTTTATTTCTTATTCCGTTGTCATCCGAACTGGTATAGCCGTTCTCGGTCGTTACCAGCGCAATACTTGGGCTTCCTTCATCGGACAGATAGCTGACATTGACACGCACCTTATCTCCTACCGCATAGTCCGGACAAAAGTCCTTAATCTTAATTTTATAGGCTCCTGTTTCGGTATCTTCCTCTGAGGTTTTGCTGTTTCTCCCTTTCTTTAATACGCCTTCTTTGACAACTTCTTTGCCCTCATGCAGGGAGTAATAAAGATTAGTTTTCTCATTATTCGTTTCATCGCCCACAGGTTCTGTGCTGTTGTTCGGATAACGGCTGCTTCCTCCTCCTCCGCCAAAACCTCCGGAACTCTTGCCGGAAACTGTACCTGTAAGCTGCCTTGGAGCATTAACCAGTTCATTTTCTCCGTATAAAAGCGTAATCTGTCCACCTTTAACGGATAATTCTTCTCTGCGGTTTCCTCCCTTGGATTCATCCGTCCAAAATATAAAAACGCCAAGCTGATCTTTTATTCTTGCCCGTTCTTCGGCGCTGAACATGTAAACGACTTCGTCGTATACACTGCCGAAATTCCACTGCGGCATGTTATCCCAGCCGTCCAGGTACAGTCCGCCTCCGCCGTAGCTGTCCCAGTCGCCTGCACAGTCCAGTTCAAATGCCACGCCAAGAATTTTTTCCGGTTCATAAGCATCCAGGGACACCCATCCGCCGGGACGAATCGGAAGACTTACTCTTTGATATACCTGGAAATGAAATTCCTTCTTCTGAATCTGTCCCAGAGCTTTTCTCTGTGCCAGTGCCTGATAGTTCGCTTTAATCTGCGGATCATAAAATTCGCCCGTAGTACGCTCGATAAATTTCATATCACCGGCATTGCTGGTATCCCACAAAACAGGGCACATACCGTACTGCATAATGATTTCCGGCACTTTACTCACATAAGCTCGGATACTCTCCGGATCTTTCTGATCTTCTGTCAGTACACCGTACTCACCGATAATAACCGGAACCCCTTTGGAAAGGTAATGTTCAGCCAGAAGATCAAAATCCGCTTCTACCCGCTTCAGATCCTCTTCTGTTCCCCAGGTCGTCACCGGAACCGCCCAGTCTACATTATGTTCTGCCACGCAAAAAGCTGGCGGGCTGTAATAGTGGATCGACAAAATGCAGTGATTTGCCGGGTCTGCAGGCATCTGATAACGACGGGCACAGGAACGCTCGATATTCGTATTGTAGCCGGGAATCAGCAGATGCCTGAGGGCATTATTTCCCCCTGTTGCACGCACCGTATCCACAAAAAGCTGATTCATTCCATTTAAGATTTCATACTGCCTTGCCATCGTCGGTGCAGCAGGAAACTCTACTTCATTCATACCTTCAAAAATCAGATGATCGCCGTAATTTTTAAAATGATTACTGATCTGCGTCCATACCGCCGCATACTTGACCGTTGTCCCATCCCAGTCCGTCGCTGCGTTACGAATCCAGGATGTATCCGCTGCGCCGCTGTCATGGTGAACGTTTAAGATTACATACATATCTTCATCCATACACCAGTCCACCACCGTCTGCACGGCCTGCAGATAGCCTGGGTTAATCTGGTTGTTCGCATCAATCCAGTGCGCCCAGCTTACCGGCAGACGAACCGTCTTAAATCCGCTTTCCCTGACCTTCTGGATAAATAACTGCGATACCGGGTCGTTTCCCCATGCCTTCTGGTACTCCCAGGGATCAGTTTCCGTGATAAAGGAACCGATACTGTCAAAGGTATTTCCGATATTATACCCCAGTCCCATATCCTCTACTAACTGCTGCGAGGTCATATCCCGCACGATGCCATTTTTTCCGTATCCTTCGGCCCTGGCAGTAAATGCCATACCGGAAAGACAGGATGTTGCGGTTACGGTTACTGCAAGTAATTTTGCCGCCGCTCGGATAACACGGCTTTTCCATGCTCTTCTCATCGCTACCTCCCTATTTGTGATATTTTTGTTACTGTGAACGTATAAACAGTAACATATTTTTCCGTAATATCATTCTACCATCTGTCCCACTGTTCTTAATACCCAAAAAATCAGAGGAGAAAGTCTTGATTTTTAGAGATTTGCTAAAAGAAATCTATCTTTATCCTCAAGCGCAGAAAAAGGGATGCTGCAAAAGTGATTATTCACCATTTTTGCAGCATCCCCCAACTCATATTCTGAATAAGTCGCTGTATATTCCTGTTCTTACTTGCAATGCAATACCAAAAAATTGGACAGAAACTTTATAAAAATTCATTCCGATTCTTCCGATACTCCTTCGGACTAATTCCCACATATTTCTTAAACTTCATATAAAAATAGTCAATACTGCTGTATCCCACCTGCTCGGAAATCTGATACACTTTTAAATCGGTTTCTTCCAAAAGCTTCCTCGCATTGGTAATTCGGATCCTGTCCAGGGAATTGTTAAAGGTTTCCCCCATCTCTTTCCGGAAAAGCTTTCCCAGATAAGCACTGTTATAATTGAAGTTTTTGGAAATATTTTCTAACTTTAAATCTTTATGGTAGTTCTTTTCCATATAATAATACACCCGCCGGATAATATTTCCGCCCCCGCCGATGCCAATCTTTTTGCTGAATTCCATCAGTGCCTCTTCATAGCACTGCAAAAGCCCTTTCATATCCTCTGCTGCCATCAAAAGCTTTAACCGCTGCTGCAATGCATCATTGGAAAAATCCGACGAGGGATATTTCTTGGCGAGCCGCATCTGGATTTGAATTAAATCCTGAATCAGCATCAGCTTGATTTCCGATTCCTTAAACAAATGCCAGGTGCAGTACTCCCGAAGCAGCCCCATGGCCCGCTTAATCCCTTCCTCCTCGCCGACCTCAATCAGCATTTCCATCCACTCCACCGTCACGGCCTCATGGATACCTTCCAAATTGCAGATTAAATCAATCGTCAAAATATCTTCATGGTCAAAGATAAATTCCTGTTCCATCAGATAGCTGGCGCTCTCATAGGAGCAAAACAACTCTCTCCAGTCCCGGACATTATTTCCAATGGCAATTTTCAGCCCGCTGCCAAAATAACTTTTCAGCCGCTTGCCATGCTTTTCCATCCTTGCCTTCCACTGCCCGTACTCTGTGCCCTGCCCGATTAAAACCACCTGATCTTCCATGGAAATCATCCCTTTGCAGGCCGTATCCCCGTCAATCAGCCGTTCCACCTTTTCCAGAAGCTTTTTCCCGCCCTTATCCAGTCCGGCTTCATCCTCCTTACAGATAGCCGCGCAGAAAATCACTCCCCCGTCCAGGGGTAATTGATACATCGCAAGTTCCCTCTCCCATTCCTCAGCCGTTCCTTCATTTAAGACAATTCTCCGAAGAAGTTCCTGACGCGCCTTTCCCTCATTCTTTTCATGGTACTGCGACAGGCGGGCATGTTCCTTGAGTTCTCCCCGGATTTTCTTCACATATGCTAAAAGTTCGTCCTCATCAATCGGCTTTAAAAGATAGCCGTCCACTCCCATGGAAATTGCCGTTTTTGCATATTCAAACTCGGAAAACCCCGTTAAAATCAAAAAATGCCCCAAAAATCCCTGCTTCTTCGCCTCTTCAATCACTTCCAGCCCCGTCAGCCCCGGCATCTTAATATCCACCAGCACCAGATCGGGGCTTTCCCGCAGGATATTGGTCAGACCTTCCCGTCCGTCCCTTCCGCAGCTTCCCAGACGAAAGCCCTCCGCTTCCCAATCAATCAGCGCCTTAATCCCTTCACGAACCGTCGTTTCATCATCAATAATCATTGCCGTAAACATCATCTTTTCCCTCCCCTTATTCAATGATGAATCTCTGTCAAAATTATTATAACAGAAATACGACAATGAAAACACCGTAAAAATCAGCGCTTTTTCCTGATCTATTTAGCAAAATCCGGTGGTTTGTGTCACGCAAAGCAGCAGGCAAAACCTAATGATTTTCATGCTCTTTTCACAAAAACATTACAATTCCTATTCCTTCACCGCCCCTGCAGCCACGCCCGCCAGGATATAGCGCTGGAAGAACACGTAAATCAAAATCGTCGGCAGCATAATGATAATAATCCCCGCCGCCAGCTTCTGCCACGAACCCTGCTGCGCATTAGCAAAGTTCATCAAAAAAGTCGTCAGCGTCCGCAGGGAGTTTTTCGGCATGTACAGATAGGGAACGTACATATCATTAATAATATTAATGGCCTTGATAATCACCACCGTAGCCGTAGCCGGAGCCAGAAGCGGGAAGATAATCCTCCAGAACAGACCAAAATAATCGCACCCGTCCAAAAGCGCACTCTCGTCCAGGGAGGTCGGCAGGGTGGAGATAAACTGCCGGTAAATATAAAGCTGCATTAAATCCGAAGCCACATAGATAACAATCGGCGCTCCCAGGCTGTTGTACAGCATTAACCCGTTGATAATCTTAAACCGTGCAATTTCTGTAACAAACGTGGGAATCAGCATCCCCGCAAAGAACAGTCCCACAATCACCTTTTTAAATTTAAAATTAAACCGTTCAATAATAAACGCCGTCATTGTCCCAAATAAAACATTAAAGAAAATGCTGACTATCAGGATAATTCCCGTATTTTTAAAGCCCACCAGCAGATACTTATCTTTCAGCACCTTGGCAAAGTTTTCAAAGGTAATCCTCTCTAAGGGCGGAAGAAGCAGGGGCGAGGTCTTTACCATATCGCCCTTCGTCTTAAATGCGGCAAAAAGGGTGAGCAAAATCGGAAGGATAACCAGGATAACCATGCCGATGCAGATGATCTGTTTTCCTATCTGTGTTATTGTCCGCTGTTTCATCTACTTATCCTCCTTTAAAATCAGACCGTGAATCAGTTTATTCTGTATCACATAGATCACCACAATCATCACCATAATCGCCACCGCCATCGTTGACGCCAGACCAAAGTTGGAGAAGGTAAATGCCGTTTTAATGGTATAAAGCGTAAAGGTCGATGAGGCATAGCCCGGCCCGCCCCCGGTGATAACGAACGGAATATCGAATACCTGCAGCGCACCGCGGATGTTGTCAAAGAGGATGAAATCCACCATCAGCATAATCGCCGGTATCTGGATGTACTTAAACATCTGCCATGCATTCGCCCCGTCTACCCTTGCCGCCTCCTGCACATCCTGCGGTAAGGACTGCAACGATGCCATAAACAGCACGATATGATAGCCAGAGAAACGCCAGAGCGATACAAAGGAAAGCACAAAATTGACAATCTTCGGATCGGACAGCCAGTTCTGCTTAAGCATCCCCAGATGCAGAAGATTTAAGATTGCATCAAATGCCCCGTTAATCGGCGAGAAAAAGTAGGAAAACGCATAGGCAATCGCCACACCGTTAATAATATAGGGCATGAACACCATGGTTTTATAAAACTTTGCCCCCTTAAGCTTCGACACCAAAAGCACGGCAAAAGCAAGCTCGATGGGAATCATACACAGATGCACGACAAAATACACCCCATTATTCTTTAAGGACTGCCATAAGTCCGCATTGTGAAACATTGACCGATAATTTTCCAGAGCAATAAAATCGCTGCTCGGCGAATACCCGTCCCAGTTGGTAAAACTCATCCGAATTAAATCCAACGCCGGAAATACCACAAAGCCAATCAAAAGCAATGTGGGCACAAGCAGAGAAACCACGATAAAATTTCGTTTCTTCCTGGCAAGCGTATGCATAAAAAGCCCTCCTTTTAAAAATCCGGCAAAACTTTAGCTTAATCGCTGTCATGTTTTGCCGGATTGTTTTTGAATCAGATACTCCGCGGATTTGCGGATTCGGTTTATTTACGGTTTATTTACGGTATATTTACTGAATCCCCAGTTTTGCTCTCGCTGCCTTCCATTTTCCATTGAGTTCATCCATACGCGCCTTTAAGTCAAAGCCGTCGGTAAACATTTCCGCGCCCAGCTTCTTATAATCAAATGCGGTTTCGTTCTGGATAGCCTGGAAGTCATCTCCGCCGCCGTCGTACATCACCAGTTCCATATCCGGCTGTGCCGTATCCGATTCGGCTAAAACCGCATGTTTTTCTTTCGGGAAGGTGGTCATGGAGGAGGAACTTGTCACGTAGTTAATAAAGCCCGGATACCAGTCCTCGCTGTAGAACCACTCCACAAATGCCTTTGCCAGTTCTGGATTCTTGCTGTGGGTCGTCACACCCATAAAGGAGTCGCCCTGAACAATAACCCGGAAGGGATCGCTCTCGCTGTTTCGTGCAGGAAGATAAAAGGTTCCCAGTTCGGCGATATCATCCGCACCGCTTTCGATATTCTGCAGTCCCCAGTCGCCAAGAGCAATCATCGCTGCGCCCTTTTGTGCAAATAAGGACGTAACCTGGTCATTGCCCAGACCCAGAGGATCTTTTCCGAATACGCCGGAAGTAAATAACCCATACGCTTTCTCATAGGATTTATAAATATCCGTTCCCTCGGCAAACGGCTCATCCTGCTTTGCCATATCGTTCCAGTTCTGTCCGTTTCCGCTCTCTAACGCAGGCATAAACTCCATATAGGGATAGTCCGGCCATTCATCCTTTGCGCCCAGGGCAATCGCCATAAAGTCCGGGTTTTCCGCCCCAAAATGCTCCTGAAGCTTCGTCGCTGCCTCCTGAAGCTGTGTCCAGGTCGTGGGAACTTCCACACCGGCCTCAGCAAACATATCCTTCCAGTAATAAACATACTCATAACCTGCGGTCATCGGAACGCCCAGAACTTTTCCTTCCAGAGCATAGCCGGCAGCCAGTTCATTATTCTTGGTTGCTTCCAGATCAGACAAATCCAGGAGATAGTCCTTAAATCTGGACAGGGTAAACGGCTTATTAAACATCACATCGGGAAGCTGATTTGCCGAAGCCCGCATCTTCATTGCATTCCAGTATTCAGAGTCATCTTTCAGCTTTTCAACCTCAATATTGGCATCCGGGTATTTCTCCTGGAACTTGCCGACCATATCATTTTCATCGATGTAATCCATCAGGTTATTATCCCAGATGGCAAATACCAGATCTCCGCTTAAATCCCCGCCTTCTGCCGGTGCCTCCTCTTTCCCGCTGTCTGCTGCGGCATCGCCGCCCGGTGCCGCTTCGCTTCCTGTATCAGCCTGCGCTGCCGTCGTCGCTCCCGGCGCAGGGGCCTTCTCCCCGCATCCTGCCAGGGAACCGGCAAGCATCGCTGCTCCAAGGGTAACTGCCAAAACCTTTTTCTTCATAAAAAAATCCTCCATTCTTTTGCTTCTTTGGAACTTATGCCCAAAGCATAACAAAAAAATGAAGGTTTTTCCATGAAAAAAGGTTGGATTTCTTGATGTTTCGTCAGGTATTGTCCGAAAATAAAAGCGTACACTTCAGCAATAATACTTAAGTTCTCCAAATTGCTCCTGCCATTTATCTAATATCAAATCACTGTTTGCTTCAATATGACGTACAATATTTTTTAACATTTTACTTGGTATTTTAGAATTATTGTTACAAATCAACGCCTTTCCCGAGCTTGTAATCCATAGCTTGGTTGCATTGGGAACGGCTCTGCCCTCTGAAACATGAACATGAACAGGCTCTATCGGATTATTTTCATTTGACCAAAAATACACAACAAATGCACCGATTCTAAAAATTTGAGGCATTCGTAATTCCTCCCTCTTGTGAAAATTCCAGAATTAAATGTGCGTTGTTGCGAATGATTTTCTTAAAATAAGTTAATTCCATATCTGAATACGCAAAAATATCTTCCCAGCGGTAATCCGGCAGCCAGCATGTGGCATGTCGAAAACCGTTTTTTTCATCTGGAGTTTCTATATATACTTTCACCCTTCCATCTGCTTTCATTTCAGAATGTGTTATTTCTGTATCATCATTAAGTGTCATATAGGGATACATCATCATTATTCCTCCATTCTACGTTTCACAGTAATCTTCTATTGCCGTCCATGTCTTCACTCCCCTGACCGCCCGCCGTTTTTCCGAAAGTCCCCCGGGCTTACACCAAAGCTTTTCTTAAACATCCGATTAAAATGCTCCACATTATGATAGCCCACACGCTCGCTGATCTCATACATCCGCAAATCCGTAGAAACCATCAGATTCTTTGCCTTCTGCATCCGCAAATCCGTCAAATACGCTGAAAATGTCGTCCCTGCCTCCTTCGTAAACCGTGTACTGAGGTATTTTTCATTGAACCCCACATAGTCCGCCACGCTTTTTAAGGTCAGTTCGGGGTTGGCATAGTTATCGGCGAGGAAACGCTTTGCCCGCAGGATCGCGTCGGCCTGCACCGTGTCGTGGCGGTTTTCGATGTAATCCGTCACCCAGCGCAGGTAATTATTCATCCAGAGCTCCAGTTCCCTGTCAGAGCCAAGCACGGCGAGTTTTTCCCGGTAATTGGCCTCCTCGGGAAACAAGCCGAAGAAATCATCCCCGTACTTTTCAAATACTGCCGCCAAGCGGGCGATAAATACCAGGCACTTTCTGCGCCCGTCCTCAAAGCTTAACCCTCCCAGGACTTCAAAAAACCTTCGTTTTTCTTCCTCCAATGCCACCACATCCGCCCCGTACAGCGCCAGAAACAATCCTTCATCGGCTCTCTCTTCCTCTTCCCGCAGATAGATTTCCAGTTCCTCTTCCCATTCCCACTCGGCGCAAAGGGCATTTTTCCCGGATAATGCAGAAAGCTTAATTAACGAACTCCCCCGCTTCAGCTTATCAAAAAGCTCCTCCCCACAGGCCGGATCGCTGACGGCAGCAGAAACGGTAAGATTCATATAATCCCGCCACACCGACTGAAGCTGACGCACCACGGAGATAATGGTGTGCCGGTACTGCGCCCTGTCCCCGGCTTTGTAGGCAAGGACATAGTGCAGAGGATCAACGGCGGCAAGCTTCCCCCTTGCGGCTACTCTTGGAAGCTGCCTGGCAAGCTCCAGCACGGGTTTTTGCAGCTGTTCGCCCAAATCTTCCCCAAACCTTGCCGCCTGCTTCATCCCCTCATCGACCGAAAAAAGCACCATCCCGTACTCACCTTCAAGCTGCCCGATACCCAGACTTTCTTCGGCGGCATCGGAAAACACGGCTTTTTCCCGCCCGCCGTCCAGAAAAATCGTCTGGTTTAATTTCTGCAGCAGCGCCAGAAGCGACTCCCGGCTTACATCCGATTTCAGCAGATAATCATAAGCCCCAATCCGAAATGCCTCCCGAACCAAGGAAAACTCATTATAGCCGGAAAGAACAACCGTCAGCGGAAGAATCCCCTCTTCCTTTAACTTCTCCATCAGGGCAATCCCGTTAAGATCCGGCATCTTCATATCAACAATCAGCAGATCGGTGCGGTTTTTCCGCAGGTAGTCCAGCGCAGGCTTCCCGCCGGAAAAATCGGCTGCCACATGAAACCCAAGAGATTCCCACACCAGAAGCGAGCGCAAAGTTACCCGGATAATTGTTTCATCATCCACAATCACGACCTGGTTCATCTTACTCCCCCCTCTTTTTTGTTTCCTTTTCTTTTTTCGTTCCTCTTACTTTTTCTGCTTCCTCTCCCTTTCCTGCCTTCTCTCCTTTTTCTGCTTCCTCTCCCTTTCCTGCCTTCTCTCCTTTTCCTACTTCCTCTCCTTTTCCTGCTTCCTCTCCCTTTCCTGCTTCCTCTCCCCTTTTCCCGGAAATCGCCGGAATCCTGATCCTTGTCCGTGTATAGTGTCCCGGTTCGCTCTCGATTTCCAGGCTGGCGGCTTCTTTAAAATTCAACTTCAGACGGCTGAATACATTTTCCAGGCCGATGCTGTAATTATCCTCCGGTTTTCTCTCCTTCCCGCGAAAAACTTCGGAAATCTCCCGGGCCGTCATACCTTTTCCGTTATCCTCGATTTCAAAATAAAGCCTCTCATCCTCCCGCCAGACCTTAAGGGAAAGGCTTCCCATCTCCTCCTCCATATCCACAAACCCGTGGACAATGGAATTTTCCGCAATCGGCTGAAGCACCAGACGGGGCATCCGAAGTTCCTTACAGTCCTCATCAACCGCACAGGAATAGTCAAACCCGTCCGAATAGCGGATTTTCATCAGATAAATATAACTGTCCAGCACATCCAGTTCTTCCCTCACCGTATAAAAACTGCTGTTGCTGCGGAAGGAACAGGTGAGAATCTTAATTAACGCCTCCGCCATCCGCCGGATTCCCTCAAACCTGGAAACCTGGGCCATAAAGCGGATGGAGTTTAACGTATTGACCAGAAAATGCGGGTTAATCTGCGACTGCAGCGCCCGAAGCTGTGCCTCCATCTTTTTTTCCTGCGCCGTTTCTTTTTCCTGAATCGATGACTTTAAGCGGCGCACCATTCGGTTAAAGGAATGAATCATCAGGCGGATTTCGCTTAAGCCCGCAGGAGGGATATGGGTTTCCAGATCCCCTTCTTCCACCTGCTTAAGCCCCTCCACCATCGTATGCACCGGCTGGATAATATTCTGCAGAAAGAACCGCGAAAAGGAAAAATACAGCAAAAACAAGGCCCCTGTCACGCCCACGACGACTGCCGCCACCCGGTTAAAATCCTTGGTCAGTTCGCTTGTCTTTACCGAGGAAACCATCTTCCACCCGGTTTCATCCACTTCCGTGATAATGCAGGTGCAGGAGGTCTTTCCCATGCCCCCTTCTGCCGTGATCTTCTGCTTGTACACCCCGTTCTTTTTTTCTTTCAGCCCGTTAAGGCAGGCTTCGGTCTGCAAGCCCGATCCCATCCGGAAAATCACCTGATCCCGGTCGTCTAAAATCACAACATCCAAAACTTCCTGGCCATGACTTTTTCCGGTAAAAAAATCACTGACATTTGTCCGGAAAAATAAAACTACCATATCGATTTTTTCCGAACGATCCACCCCGATATCCGGTGCCAGAGCCACCGAAAGAACCAGTTCCCGGCTCTGGCTTCCCTTGGCAACCACCTTTGTCCGGGAGGTATCATAGCTTCCCACAAAAACCTGATTTTTGCGGGCAAGTGCATCCTGATACCAGCGCGAAGCCTGCACTTCCTCCCGGGATATCGCCGGCATCTGCTTTAGATACGTATCCTTTCCGTCCTTCATATAAATCATTCCGGAAAGCACCATCTGCTTTGGTGCCATGGCTACAGCAAAGAGCTGTTCCAGCTGTGTCGTATAATAATAACGGACATTGCTGTCTGCTGTGTCCGTCCTTGCGGCAATCTCCATCAGTTCATAATTATTGACATAAACAAAATGAGAAAGCTGAAGCGATGCATCTCTTATACTTTCGGTAAGGCTGGAAACGGCGGCCTTCTGCCGGCTTTCAATCGCAGAAACTGCTGTATTCTGCATCATTATGCGGATTATGCTCAGCGAAATCAGAAAAACCAGAAGCACCGGAACCACAACCATAGCAGCAAAACTGGCATAATACACTTTCTGAAGGGAACTGTGCTTATTCATCCCGTTCCACCTTTTAATATCTCCAGGAGTTCTCTCCGGCTCAAGCTTCCCAGCGCCCTGTTTTCTTCGGTGACAATCTGTTCGGCAAGATCCTTTTTTGCCTCCTGGAGCCGCACGATATTTTCCTCAATCGTTCCCTTGGCAATCAGTTTAAACACCGAAACCTGTTTGGTCTGCCCTATCCGATGCGTTCTGTCCGTCGCCTGGTTTTCGGCAGCCAGGTTCCACCACGGGTCGTAGTGAATCACCATATCCGCAGCCGTCAGGTTAAGTCCTGTTCCCCCGGCCTTCAGCGAAATCAAAAACACCGGCACGTCATCGCACTGGAAAGCCTCCACCATCTGCAGACGCTTTTCCTTCTCTGTGCTTCCCGTCAGAAGATAATAGCCAATCTCTTCCTCCTTAAGCCGCTTTTCCAGAATATCCAGCATGGAAGTAAACTGGGAAAACAGCAGTATCTTATGTCCGCCGGCCACCCCGTTGCGGATTAAGTCCATGCAGGTTTCCAGCTTCGCCGAAGTTCCCCGGTAGGAATCATAGCAAAGCTGAGGGGCACAGCAGATCTGGCGAAGCCTGGTAAGCCGGGCAAGGATCTGGAAACGCTCGGAAGAATAGCTGCTGTCGGTTGCCCCCTCAAGCTGCAGCTTAAGACTTGCCGCATTGGCCATATAAAGCTTCTTCTGCTGACCTTCCAGTTTGGTATAGACATAATTTTCCAGTTTTTCCGGCAGTTCCTTTAACACGTCTTTTTTCAGCCGCCGCAGAACAAAGGGGCCAATCAGCCGCCGCAGGTTTGCCAGCGCCTCCTTATCCCCCTCCCGGACAATGGGAAGTTCGTACTGTCTGCGGAAGGCCGAATAGGAAAATAAAAATTCAGGCATCAGATAATCAAAAATACTCCAGAGTTCACTCAGGCGGTTTTCCACCGGCGTTCCGGTCAGGGCAAACCTTGTCCTTGCCCGCACGGCCTTTACGGCCTTTGCGCTCTGGGTTGCCGCATTTTTAATATACTGGGCTTCGTCAATGACCTGAAAGCGAAACGACAGCTTCTCATAGTATTCCATATCCCGCTTTAACAAATCATAGGAAGTGATCAGCACCGGATACTCTCCCTTTTCCAGCGTTTTCAGCAGTTCTTCCCGCTCCGTCCAGGAACCGGCAATCGTGCAGATCTTTAAAAAGGGCGCAAATTTCTGAAACTCATTCTCCCAGTTATACACCAGGGAAGCCGGGCAGACGATGAGTGAAGGAAGTTTTCTCTCGTTCTCCCAGTTCCTATATTCATCCACAAAAAGGGCAATCATCTGGATCGTTTTCCCCAGTCCCATATCGTCGGCAAGGATTCCCCCAAATCCATAGGCATCCAGGGTGCGAAGCCAGCGAAACCCCGTTTTCTGATAACCCCGCAGCACGGAAAACAACGCCTGCGGCACCGGGAAATCACTGTCCTCCACCACTTTCATCCCGCGGACGACGGCTTTAAACATCTGATTCCGGTAAAAACTTATGCCCGGGCCTTCTTTTAACAGACTGTCCAGATACAGCGCCCGGTAGCCGGGGAGGCGAACCCCTTTTTCCAGAAGCTGCTTTCCGGACAGGGAAAGGCTGGTGCTTAACCGTGCCACAGCCGTAAGCCCCTCATCCTCCAGCCGCAGAAACTCCCCGGTTTTTCGCCGGTAAAACGGCCGCTTCTGCTGGTAAGCCCGCAGGATTTCTTCCAGTTCCTCCCCGGTCATCCCCTCCAGATCGACCTGGATATCCAGCCATCCTTCCCCCATGGACACGGATGCATGAACCTTTGCCGGAGGGAGGATCTTCCACTGGCGCACGGTATCGGAAAGTTCCACCCGTCCAAGCCGGGAAAATTCTCCAAGGCCATGCTCAAGCAGGGCATATAAGGCTTCCTCATCGTTTTGGATCACCAGCTTTTTCCCTGCCTCATCCGGAAGCTTAAAATACCTGGCAATCAGCTGGCTGACCCGAAACTCTCCCGGCACATCCCGGCAGACGGTTCGGGGCAGCTTCTCATCCTCCACCGGATGGAAGGCATAGTCCCCGTAGGAAAGCACCGGCTGCATCTGAACCTGCCCCGGGGCTTTGGAATCAAAGAAAAACTCCGCCTGCAGCGGCTCTGGCTGATAATTTTCCCAATGGATCTCATCGCCCTCAAAGATGCAGTAAGGTTCAATCCTTAAAAGTACCCGCTCATAGAACAAAGGCACGTCCCGCCCGTTAATCTGAATCCGGTTCTGCACCGCCTGTCCCATCAAATCCAAAAACACGCCCATATCCCGGCTGCATCCTTCATCACAGCAGTAAATCCGGTTTGTTCCCAGAAGATACAGGTATTTTTCTCCCAGAAAAACCGGACGCTTTCCGCTGATGGAAATTTCCAGCCCGTCCTGCCCTTTCATCCGGATAGGGATGTGGAACTGAGGATTCTGTCGGCAGACCAGAAACTCTCCCTTCTCCGCCGGACTGCTTCCCGTCCCCAGTTCAGCCTCCAGCACCTGGTTTTCTGTAAGGAAAAAGCACCGGTCGCGGTTTTCCCGACTCAGATGAAGTTCCCGAAGCGGCGGCTGGGTTTCAAAAGAAGCCCGGCGAAACTGTCCGTAATAGTCGCGGTAGGTATTTACCAGTTCCACGACAAACTCCACCAACGGACGGCTCTCCCGGGTAAAGGCGTCCAGGCAGTGATAAAAGGCAAAGTTTTTCCCATACTCCACATAGGTCTTCTGGCGCATGGCCCGGGCAAAGGAGAGCAGATCCTTGACCAGGTACATCCTCTCCCTTCCCAGTTTAAATTCCACCCGGATATCTCCGGTTTTGCGGTTGATTTTCAGCTTGGCGGCAAAGGAAACAAAGGCTTCCTGCCCTTCCTGCTGGATACGTGCCACCTCACGGTTGGTGTATTCCCGAATCATTGTCCGCACTTCCGGGGAAGTATAGACCATAACAGGTTTTTTTTCTTCGTCAATCTTTTTTCCTGACCGCTGATAAGCATCCCACACGGCGCGGATATGCGGACACACGGCTTTTTCCCTGTCTTCCCTGCAGGAACAGGAAGATTCCTTAATGAAACTGCCCTTTCCAAGAATCCGGACGACATAGTCCTGCCCCTGATCTTCTGTACAGGCTTTAACCTCCACCTCTCCTTTCCAGAAGGCGTTCACGGACATCTGTTTAACCTTCAACAATTACTCCCCCTAATTCTGCATTTTTTGTTCCTGTTCACACATACACAGCAAGCACACAGACCTGCGTGAACAGCAACCATTTTTTACATCCGCTCCGGAGCCTCAAAGCCCAGAACATGAATACATGCATTCAGCACATCCCTGGCCAGATCAATCAGGCGGATAAAGCTTCCCTGCCGGTTTTTATCTTCTTCGGTCAGGATAATCACATCCTGGTAAAAATGGTTGAAATCCTCGGACAAATCATAAATATACTGGCAAATCTTATGCGGTGCCCTTTCGGCAAAGCTGTTCTCCATCACCTCATTGTAACGGGAAATCTCCAGCATCAATGCCTTTTCTGCCGGGGAAGCCGCCGCAAGAAAGTCAAATTTTTCCATCTCTCCTCCCTGCTCCCGGTATTTTGTCAGGATCGAATTAATACGCACAATCGTATATAAAATATAAGGCCCTGTATTTCCCGTAAAGGACACAAAACGGTCAATATCAAAGATATAGTCCTTCGCTGCCTGATTGGATAAATCGCCGTACTTTAACGCTGCCAGACCCACAAGCTTTGCCGTATTTCTGGCATCCTCCTCTTCCATGGTCCGATTTTCCATAATCCGGCGGTAAGCTGCCTCATTAATTTCTGCAATTAACTGCTCTAAGCGCATAACCCCGCCGTCCCTGGTCTTAAAGGGCTTCCCGTCCTTCCCGTTCATCGTTCCAAATCCCAGGAAACTCATGGGAATTCCTTCACGGACGAACCCTGCCTTCCTGGCCACCCGGAAAAACTGCGTATAGTGCAGATCCTGGCGCTTGTCGGCAATGTAAATATAGGCATCCGGTGCAAAATCCTTCTCCCGCTCAATCACCGTTCCAAGATCCGAGGTCGCATACAGCGCCGCCCCGTCCGACTTCTGGACAATACAAGGCGGTAATTCCTTTGTATCTTCCGGCTCACGGATATCCACCACCAGCGCCCCCTGGCTCTCGCAGGCAAGCCCCTTATCCTTAAGATCCTGAATCAGCCCGGGAATATATTTCTGGGCATCACTCTCCCCCTTCCACAGTTCAAAGCTTACATTCAGGTTCCTGTAATTCTTCTCCAAATCCGCCCTGGACACTTCCATAATATGCTTCCAGATGGCAATGAACGGCGGATATTCTTCCTGAAGCTTCTTCGTCGCCGTGCGCGCACGGTCGGCAAAACGCTTTGCTTCTTCCAGGTTTTTTTCGGCCTCCTCCCTGCTCATCCCTGCTGCCAGCCCGTCCTCGAACTTAAACTTTGCCTTTTTGCTGGCTGCCGGATAAATATCCTCAAGTTCGCTGATGGTAAACGGCGCTTCTTTAGGATATTCACCGGTATAATTTTCGTCAAAATAGCAGAGATCCGGCTTCCTGTCCCGCAGTTCCTCGATAATTAATCCCATCTGCAGACCCCAGTCCCCCAGATGCACGTCCCCAATCATCCTGTGTCCCAAGGCCGCTCCCATCCGCTTAATGCTCTCGCCGATAATGGCCGAACGCAGATGGCCTACATGGAGGGGCTTTGCGGCATTAGCCCCGCCGTAATCCACGATAATCGTCTGCGGGTTTTTGGTCTTTTCCAGCCCCAAGTCTTCTTCGGCGCGCATCTGTTTCATGTAGTCAGCCACAAAAGCATTTCCCAGGGTTAAATTAATAAATCCGGGCATAACTGCTTCACAGGCGGAAAAAAGTGTACTGCCCGCCAATTTTTCCACCACTTCATTCGCCAGATCAATGGGTTTCCTGTGATAAGCCTTCGCTGCCGCCATGGCTCCGTTGCACTGGTATTCACAGAGATCCGGGCGGTTGGACAGCACGACCTTTCCAAACTTTTCCTCATAACCACAGGCTGTCCATGCCTTTTTCAGTTCATTTTCAATAATTTCCAAAATTTTCTTCATATTTTTTACCATCCCTTTCCAAGACGCAAAAAACGGCAGCCATGGAATTTATACTGCCGTCTGTGGTATCGTTACTGTACACGCACAATTCTTCTTTTTATCAATTTTTACGCACGTCCTAAATATTCGCTTGTTCTGGTGTCGATTTTTACTTTATCGCCAATGTTGATAAACAGCGGTACATTCACCTGTGCTCCGGTTTCCACGGTGGCCGGCTTGGATGCTCCGGTAGCCGTATCGCCCTTAAAGCCCGGCTCGGTATCCGTAACTTCCAGTTCAACAAATAACGGCGGCTCAATCGAGAACACGCTTCCGTTATAGGAACATACCTTAACCATCTCGTTTTCCTTAACAAACTTTAAAGCGTCGCCGACCAAATCCGAATTCAGGGCAATCTGGTCATAGGTTTCCACGTTCATAAAATTATATAAGTCGCCGTCAGAATACAGATACTGCATGTCCACCCGGTCAATTCTTGCTGCCGGGAACTTCTCCGTCGGACGGAAGGTTCTTTCCACTACGCCGCCGTTAATCACATTCTTTAATTTCGTGCGGACAAACGCAGCACCCTTGCCTGGCTTAACATGCTGAAACTCCAGAATCTGAACTACCTGGCCGTCAATTTCTAACGTAATGCCGTTTCTAAAATCACCTGCTGATATCATGAAGATTCCTCCTTAATTTTCGTTCATTCCATTATCGTTTCTATTCTAAACGATAATTCCCGTATTTTCAACTGTTTTTTTCGCAAAATGACAGAATCACCTGCTCCGCCACCTCATCCGGCGTTTTTTTGTCGGTAGAAATCGTTATCTGCGCTGCCCGGCAATAATAATCCCTGCGCTGATCCATCAGTTCCTGGATTCCCTCGACGGTCTTTCTTCCTTTTAAATTCGGACGGGAGTCATCCTTTTTTACCCGGGCAAGTATCGTTTCCGGACTGGCCGTAAGAAGAATCGTCTTTCCCGTCGCCTGCATAAGACGAATATTTTCCTCCCGAAGGACAATTCCCCCGCCGCAGGAAATCACTGCCGGCTTTATCTTACTAAGTTCCCGCAGGGTCTGCGTTTCCCGATCCCGGAAATACTCCTGTCCATGACGGGCAAAAATCTCATTAATTTCCATACCTTCCTGCTCAACAATCCGCTGATCCATCTCCATCTGCTCAGCTTTAAGACGGCGGCTAAGAAGCCTGGCTATGGTGCTCTTTCCTGTACCCATAAACCCGATAAGGAAGATATGGCAGGGAAGGGACGGCGCATCCGGTGCAAGACTTTTATGAACAGCATCCAAAACGTTTCGCAGTGCCCGCGCTTCCATCTGTCCCGGGGCGGAAGCTTTCGTGCCGCAGCCAAAGGTTAAGCAGGAGCCAAAGGTTTCCCCGCACAGACGGCTGATTAACCCGTCCTTTCCCATGGACATCGTGATAAACGGACGATCGGCATAGGTTTCCTTCATCGCCAGCGTAACCGAAAGAAGCCTTAAAACATCCGAAGCATCTTTTGGCATCACGGCAAGCTTTGTGATATCCGCTCCCCATTCCTGCATCCTGCAAAGGCGGGAAAGCATCTCCTCCTTTTTTGGTGTACAGGAAAAATCATGGCTGGATAAGATAACTTTTTTCCCCTGCCGGTGCGCCTCCTGAATAATGGCAAACACCGTTTCCTTACCCGCCGACATCTCCACGTCCAGCAAATCCGCCCCGCCCTCTATCGCCGAATAAGCACAGCGGCTATATTCCTGCGCCGAAAGATTAGCCGCCCCGCCTTCCTTCTTCGTCCGAACCGTAAAAAGAACCGGCACATCCTCTCCCAGTATCCTGCGGATAAGCGCTAAACTCTGCACAACTGCCTGCGCGCTTAATACGTCCGAAAACCCATCTGCCCGCCACTCCACAAGATCCGCCGGAAGCTTTTTTACTTCTTTTGCTGCCCTTTCTATCTCCTCTTGATTCTTTCCCATAAGCGGTACACAGATTTTTGGTTTTCCCTGTCCTAAAGTCACTTTCCGCACGGTCACTGATGTCATCTTTATTGTCCTCCACAGCCCTTTTTGATTTTCTTTTTCTTCATCTTACTTTTCCGATACGCCCGGAGCACCGGCTTTTCCAGATAACGCTTTAAGACTATCTGAATCTCTTCTTTCGGGTTCATCGGCGTAACCAATATGCTGTAAATCCCCGCAAGATTCGCCCCCAAAATATCCGTAAACAGCTGGTCGCCCACAGCCACGGATTCCTCCGGTGTTGTTCCCATAAGCTCCATCGCCTTTTTATAACCCTTCGTCCCCGGTTTCCCTCCTTTAAAAACATAAAACGAGGCATGTACCGCTTCGGCAAAGGCTTTTACCCTTGGTTCTTTATTATTGGAAAGAAGACAGGTCTTAAACCCAAGTTCATGCAGCCTCCGAAAAAGTTCAACCGCCTTTTTATCCGCAGGTGCATCGTGAAAAGCCAGGGTATTATCCACATCAAAAACCAAACCCCGGATTCCTTTTTCTGCCATCTTTTCATAGGGAAGCTGATAAGCGCTTTCCCTCCAGGTTCTGGGATATAATAATTGCAGCATAATCCTCCTTATTCCTTCCAAACAGCACACAGGCATCTTTCCGAATTACTGTTTTAACAGCTTCCCGATTTCTTCCATAAATGTACCGATATCCTTAAATTCCCGGTACACCGAAGCAAAACGTACATAGGCAACCTCATCCAATGCCTTTAATTTTTCCATAACCAACTCGCCGATAACCGATGTGGAAACTTCCTTTTCTTCCATGGAAAAAATCTGATTTTCAATCTCATCAATCATTGCCTTAATCTGCGGAATCGATACCGAACGCTTATGACAGGAATGAATAATGCCTTCTTCTATTTTTGACCGATCGTAAAGTTCGCGGGTATTATCTTTTTTAATCACCATTAAGGGAACGGTTTCCACTTTTTCATAGGTGGTAAAACGCTTTCCACAGGTTTCACACTGCCTGCGCCGACGAATACAGGAATTATCCTCCGCCGGACGGGAATCGATAACTTTTGTATCTTCAGCATTGCAAAATGGGCATTTCACGGTTTTTTCCTCCTAAATCTTCAATCTATTTCTTCTATAACAATATAAACAAATAAAGTTATCATCCATTTCTTTTCCTGTCTACATTTTATCCCATAACCATTCGTTTAGCAAGTTATTTTTTCCAGGAAATCCTATGCTCTTTTCACCATTAAAAATTTTTATCCTTACTCTAAGAAATTCTAATTAGCCAAATCCCCCATTTCGGACTATACTTAAAGCAGTTGTACATAAAGAACAAAACCAAGCAAAACGCAGAAAAACACAGCAAAAACCATGGAGGATATGTGATGGAAGGTTTTCAGAATATGGTCAGTGCCCAGCTCATCCTGCTTATTTACTTGGGGGTGGGCATGTACTGCAGAAAAAAGGGCATGATTGACGACCAGACCAAGAAAAAGTTAATCGATCTTATCTTAAAGATCACCCTGCCCTGTATGATTTTTAATTCCTTTAATAAGCCCTTAACCCCGGATATTTTAAAGAAAACGGCCCTTGCCTTTATTGTGGCCTTCTGCATTGCCGTCCTCTCCTGGCTTCTTGGGAAAATTCTTTATCGGCGCTATCCGCAGGAGAGAAAAAGCATCTTACAGTACTGCACCCTGGTCAATAATTCCGGCTTTTTAGGTATGCCCATGGTTTCCGCGGTTTACGGCGCAGACGGGCTTTTATACGCTTCCATCTTTATTATCCCCAACCGGATTATGATGTGGACAGCCGGACTTTCCCTTTTTACGGTTTCGGATTTTAAGAGCAAGTGCAAAAATATTCTTCTCAATCCCTGCATCATCACCGTATTTCTGGGCATTGCCCGGCGGATGCTTAATATCCCGGTTCCCGAATTTATCGATAAATCCGTGGCCAATATCGGAGCCATCACTTCACCGCTCTCCATGATGATTATCGGCACCATGCTTGTGGGGATTTCCTGGAAAGCCTTATTTGAACCCAGTATCTTTTACCTCACCTTTATCCGGCTGATTTTTCTTCCTCTGATAGCCCTGGTGCTTATGCGGATAATGCGGTTTGACCCCCTTCTCACCGGCGTTTCCCTGATTCTTACCGGAATGCCCGCAGGAAGCACCAGTGCCCTGTTAGCGGCAAAATACGGGGCCGATGAAGACTATGCCTCCCGCTGTATTATCACGACCACCATCATTTCCCTGATTACCATTCCTCTGCTTATGCTGCTGATTTAACCATTGCTGCTGATTTAACCATGAACATCTTCAGCAAAATCAACCGACGAAAGTCCATAAAAAACAGCCAGAAAGAAGAATTTTCTCTCCCTGGCTGTTTTTGATTCATGCCTTTTTAGAACTGCTTTTTTGCTCCTCCATCACGTAATCGGTGCCGGATTAAAGATGCACAGATCATTATGTAATTTATATTTCTCGGCAAAGCTCTGCTTTCTGCCGCTTGCCACATCGATAATCTCCATAAACAGCTTTGTTCCGATATCGGCAATAGTTGCTTCTCCTGTTGCGACCGGGCCTGCGTTGATATCGATTAAATCCGGCCACTGTTCTTTCATTTCATTGCGGGAACATACTTTAATGACCGGGGCAATGGCCAGGCCGTAAGGGGTTCCGCGACCGGTCATAAATACCTGAAGTCCGATACCTGAGGCTAACTGGCACGGGCCGCAGACGATATCACTTGCCGGGGTTGCCGCATAGATTAATCCCTTCTTGCTGGGCTTCTCTGCCGGGGACAGCACCTCGACGATGGGGGAGGTACCGGACTTGGCAATCGAACCCATGGCTTTTTCCACGATATTGGCAAGACCGCCTTTTTTGTTTCCGGGGGTTGGGTTGGCGCTGCGGTCTACCTTTCCGGCATCTAAGTAATTATCGTACCATTTCATCTCTGCTGCCAGTTTCTTTCCCACCTCCTCGTTTACACAGCGCTCGCCTAAGAGATAGACACCGTCACGCACTTCCGTTACCTCGGAAAACATCACGGTGGCCCCGCCTTTAACCAGCATATCCGCAGCGTAGCCCGCGGATGGGTTTGCCGTAACACCGGAGAATGCGTCGCTGCCGCCGCACTGCATACCGATTAAGAGTTCGGACAGGGGCAGGGTTTCCCGCTTCCTCTCATTTAAAATGGCAAGCTTTTTCTCTGCCATCTCCATCAAGGCATTCATCATCTCGTCAAAGCCTTTTTTCTCCTGAAGGATGATCACGTTCTCCGGAGTGATGTCGGCTTCTTCACAGAGCATCTCCACGGTAAACTTCTCACAGCCCAGGCCCACAACCATCAGCTGTCCGCCAAAATTCGGGTGCTTGGAAAGGTTTCGCAGGGCACGGATCGGCACTTTCGCTTCCGGGGCATTAATCGCCACGCCGCAGCCGTAAGCATGGTTAATCGGTACAATATCGTCAACATTCGGATACTTGGGCAGAAGTTCTTTTTTCATCTTCTCCACAGCCACATTCAATACACCGGTCACGCACTGTACGGTGGTGCTGATTCCTAAGATATTTCTTGTTCCTGCCGGGCCTCCCCACGGGTTGACATAGCCCTCCCAGGTCGTCACCGGCGGCTCGGGCAGATCCGTTACCAGGTTCGTGGCAAACTTCATATCGTCTACATCGGGAGGTGTCGGCAGGTGGAGCATAAACTCGTTAATCCAGTCGCCTTTACGGATATCCTCAATCGCATAGCCTAAAACCACACCATAGCGGATGACCGGCTGATCTTTGGGAATATCACAGAGCGCGATTTTATGTGCCTGAGGAATATCATGACGCGCAATAACCCCGTCCATGATTTCCATTCCCTGCTTAATCTCATGAACTGCAATCGCTACATTGTCCTCATCTTTGATTTTTACAAAAATAGGTGTTTTCAATGCTGTTTCCTCCTTGTTTTTTTGTTGTCTTTATTATACCTCATATTTATATATAAGTAAAATTAATAGTATTTCGATTTTTCTTAATTTTTTTAAGAGTAGTAAAGCCTTTCCTTTTGTTATAATGAGATTGGGGTCAAATGCTCTTTTTTGTCCCCGCACGGTAAAACCACAGCAGCAAACCAGCCGTCTGCGCAACTCTGCGCATAACGATAAAGGAGAATTTTCTTGGATACCAAATATTTAACCTATATCTTAACTATTGCCAAACGCCAGAATATGACCAAAGCTGCCGAAGATCTCTTCGTTTCCCAATCCTCCCTCAGCCAGTACTTATCCAAGCTGGAAAATGAACTGGGAACAGCCCTGTTTTACCGCAGTAAAGGCAGCTTAACCCTCACTCCTGCAGGTGAACTTTATGTCGCCGCCGCAGAAGAAGTGGTTCATATCAAAGACAACCTCTACCGCAGCATCCAAAACATCGACAACCGGGGGCATATCACGATTGGGGTAACTTCACAGTTCGGCTTAAAGATGCTTACGGAGCTGATTCCCCCGTTTAAAGCCCTCTATCCGGACGTTACGATTGAAATTTCGGAAACCAACGTTCCTGCCCTGACCCGGCTGATCTTAGAAGAAAATATCGACTGCGGAATTATGGCGCTGAATACGATTCTTCCCTTCGAGCAGCAGCAGGTGGATATTCTCCGCGATGAGGAAGTCTTTCTTGCCATCCCAAAAACCCACCCCTACTGCCGGATAAATCCTGATCGGCCCATAACCATTCAGGATCTGGCCGAATATTTCAGCGAGGACAATATGCTCCTCTCCAAAAAAGGGGCCACCCTGCGCAGCCTCACCGATCAGCTCTTTGAACGCGCACAGATTATGCTCAGTACCGTGTGTGAAACCAACAGCATTATCGCTACCCGAAGCATGGTTTCCATGGGCATAGGCATCACCCTGATTGGGGAATCCTGCGCAAAAAAAGAGGAAAATATTTCCTATTATCCCTTAACCCCGCGGCTCACCCGCTTAAATGCTTTTGTCCGGCGGAAAAACTGGCGAATGAACAATCCGGAGAAGCATCTGCGTCAATGCATCTTAAACTATTTTCCATGCAGGTAATCATTGTCCAGAAATCGAGTAGGAGGAAGGCGATTATTTCGCCTTCCGACCTCTCACACCACCGTACGTACCGTTCGGTATACGGCGGTTCTATCAACTTAACATGTGACAGCCTTTTCGGCGTAGTAGTCTTCCATGGATACAAGACCAAACTTAGCTAGTATAACGTTCGCTAATTAACTGGACTTTTTTACTGGCAATGTATCAACGATAACTTCTTCAGATACATCAATATCATCCAGGTTATACTTCCAATGAAATACAACGGGTTCTTCATTAATTTCATCAAAATACCGATAAATCCGTTCTGCCAGTTCTTCCTTGGAATTGACTCGGATTCCTCTAAGCATCTGCTTGGTCATCTTGCTAAAGAAGCCCTCAACCATGTTGAGCCAGGAACCATGTTTGGGAGTGAATACAAATTCAAATCGGTTTGGAACTGTAGCAAGATACTTTCTGGTTTCTTCGGAAGTATGTACTTTCAGGTTGTCAAGGACTATGCGGATTTTGTCGCCCTTGGGATATTTGGCATCAAGAATATTCAAAAACGCAATATAGTCCTTGCTGTTATGTGTTTTACTCACAAGCGGTACTGCTTCTCCGGTTTGCAGGTCAATTCCAGCAAGCAGCGATATTGTACCGAGCCTTTTGTATTCATAATCCCTGCTGATACAGGTATGGTTTTTATCAGGCAAAAGGTCTTCTGATGTGGTGGCAATGGCCTGGATTCCCGGCTTTTCATCATAAGACAAAACATGGATGGTTTCATCCCTATACCACGGAATTAACGTTCCCTCTTCATCAAATTGCATAGAAAGTTGCTTATATACTAATAAAACATTATGCATCTTGTCATCGAATTCCGGGTCACGGTTCTCACAATAATATTTAATGCGGAAAGGCTTTATTTCCGCTTCGTCCAATATGACATGAACCGTACTCTTATGAATGGTTGTCAATCTTGTATAGCCAGCTTCTTCCGCACTTTTATTGATATGGGAAGTCAGCTTCGCGTATGTCCATGTTTCAGCGGCATAACCGAAGTCCGTCGGCTTCTGACAGGCGATATTGATAATCCAGGCTTTTTCATCATCAGTAATCTCAGCATTACGGCCACGGCCAGGAGCATCAAAAAGGGCATTTTCAACTCCGCCCTCTGCATACTTGTGTAAGCACAACATAACGCTTTTGCGGTTCAGACCAACTTTATCAGCGATTTCGTTTATAGAATAACCATCCGCTTTCAGCAACAAGATACGAGCGCGGCTGACCGTTTGGGCTTGAATTGTACGGGCGCGTGTTTGGGTTTCAAGATATATGCGCTCTTCTGGTGCAAGGATGATGACGCTGGATTTTCTTCCCATAGTATAATGCCTCCTGTATGTAATACAGACATTATACTACGAAACATATATTTAGTCCAGTTATTTAAAAAATGTTATACTAGTCTCTCTTTACTGATACAAATGTGGAGATTCCAGCTTCTGCACACTCTGGCATATCCTTTGGCATATGAAATGCCATGTGCCGCATTTGGCGGCAGACCAAGTTTGATAAGATTCTTTTCCCTGTT
>ERZ808037.387-NODE-387-length-42988-cov-11.482906_pt1 | contig 42988 bp, 46 predicted proteins | sample MGYA00380190_ERZ808037 | MGnify/ENA primary metagenome ERZ808037 (study PRJEB31490, sample SAMN06133399) | mouse gut metagenome | isolation source: J9 | host: mice | place: China: Chengdu | collected 2015-05 ...
GGCAGCGGATGAAGGATTCGAACCCTCACAAACAGAGTCAGAGTCTGGTGTGCTACCATTACACTAATCCGCTATCTTTGGTCCTCTCTCAAGTGACCATGGGCTATTATACCAGAATAGCGGAATTTGTCAACCCTTTTTATGCAAGTTTTTGTTGAAAACTTTAGCGGCCTGTTTTGCCCTAAAATTCACTCAAATCACCTGGTTTTTCAAACTGCCAATCCCTTCAATTTCCACCTCCACCACATCGCCGGGGATCATGGGGCCAATGCCGGCAGGGGTTCCGGTGGCGACCACATCCCCAGGCTCCAGCGTCATTGCGGCTGTGATAAACTCCAGCAGCTGAGAAATTGACGTAATCAGCTCAGCCGTACTCCCCTGCTGCACCGTTTTCCCATTGAGCCTGGTAACCAGATTGAGGGCGGCGGGGTCCACCTCATCCGTCACCCAAGGTCCCACCGGGCAAAAGCCGTCCATGGATTTTCCGCGGGTCCACTGCCCGTCATGCTGCTGCACATCCCGGGCTGTCACATCATTCAGGCAGGTATAGCCCAGCACATAATCTAAAAAGTGATCCCCCTTTACATCCTTTGCCCTGCGTTTGATTACCAGGGCCAGCTCTCCTTCATAGTCCAGCCGCCCCACAAAGTCAGGCGCATGGACCGCGCCTTCCGGGCGGTTGAGTGTGTTGGGCCCTTTCAGAAACAGCACAGGAAAACCAGGGGGATCCCCTCCCAGCTCCTTGGCGTGCTCCGCATAGTTTTTCCCCACACAGACAATTTTTGTGGGCTCGCAGGGGGCCAGCAGTCTGCATTGGGACAGGGGAAGCCTGCCGCCGTCGTACTCCAGCTCCTCATAGGGCGGCTTTGACAGCGTGAGGACGTCTTCCCCCTTGATGATGCCCCAGCAGGGACCGTCCGAACACTCAATGCGCACATATTTCATACCCGTTCCTCCAAATGCTTGAGTATCTGTCCCAAAAGCTCCGCTTTCCCCTCCCCTTTTTCCGCAGAGAACAGGATGAGCGGCACCGCCTCCGGCAGGGACAGGGTATCGCGGATCAGCTGGGCATTCCCCTGGATCTCACTCTTTTTCAGCTTGTCCAACTTATTTGCCACCACAAGAAAGGGCCTGTCCGAATCCAAAAAGACCTGCGCCATCGTGCAGTCGTCCGCCGTCGGCTTATGCCGGGCATCCACAATCAGCATACCCAGCGCCATTCTCTGGGTGTCTGCAAACCACGCCTCAATAAGCCGCCCCCAGCGGTCCCGCTCCTGCTTGGAGACCTTGGCATACCCATATCCGGGCAGGTCCACCAGGTATAGCTTCTGGTCGATGGAAAAGTAGTTGATGTGGGTGGTTTTCCCCGGAGCAGAGCCCACACGGGCAAAATTCTTGCGGTTGAGCAGGCGGTTGATGACCGACGACTTACCCACATTGGAGCGGCCGGCAAACACCACCTGAGGCAGTCCATCCCGGGGAAAATCCGACGGCTGTGCCGCCGAGCGGACAAATTGCGCCATATTCCAGTTCACAGTCATGGTGATTCCCCCGTCATTGACGTAAATTGACAGCGTGCCCCGCAGTTTTCGGCGCTTCCGGCGCCTGCCGTGCGGTTTCAGCGGCAGGTGTTGGCAATCCGCCGGCAAGTACCTGGGCCAAGACCTCATCCACCTGCTTCACGCGCACAAATTTCAGCGCTTTACGGACGGTCTGATCAATCTCCTCCAAGTCTTTTTCATTTTCATGGGGAATAATAACCGTCGAAATCCCGCCGCGCAGGGCCGCCATGGTCTTTTCCCGCAGGCCGCCAATGGCCATCACCCGTCCCCGAAGGGTGATCTCGCCGGTCATGGCCACATCCCGCCTCACCGGAATGCCAGTGAGGGCGGATACCGCGGCGGCGGCAATGGCAATACCGGCGGAAGGGCCGTCCTTGGGCACCGCCCCCTCCGGAAAGTGGACATGAATGTCTTTCGCACTGTGGAAATCTGGCTCAATGCCCAGCTGAACAGCCCGGCTGCGGATATAGGAGAGCGCCGCCCTTGCGGACTCCTTCATTACATCGCCCAGGTTGCCGGTCAGCACCAGCTTACCCGCTCCCGGCACCACATTGACCTCAACCTCCAGAATCTCCCCGCCCACAGAGGTCCAGGCAAGGCCGTTGACCACCCCCACCAGCGGTTCCTTGGAGGCGGGCTCCTCCAAGTAGCGCCTGGGGCCCAAAAGCTCGCTTAGATTGCTAGCTGTAATGTGAATTTGCTTTACATTTTCTTTCACGATCCGGGCGGCACATTTTCGGCACAGGGCGGCCAGATTCCGCTCCAGCTGGCGCACCCCAGATTCCTTTGTATACCCGGAAATCAGGGACTCCAGGCCGCTGTCACTGATCCTCAGCTGCGTGCGGGTCAAGCCATGACGCTTCAGCTGCCGGGGCAGCAGGTGCCGCTTCGCGATCTGAACCTTTTCCCGATCCGTATAGCTGGAGAGCTCAATGACCTCCATGCGGTCCAAAAGCGGACGGGGAATGGTCTCTGTGGTATTGGCCGTGGTGATAAACATCACGTTGGACAGGTCGAAGGGCAGCTCCAGATAGTGATCTCGGAAGCTTTCATTTTGTTCGCTGTCCAACACCTCCAGCAGCGCCGCAGCCGGGTCTCCCCGGTGGTCGCTGCCCACCTTGTCGATCTCGTCCAGCAGCAGCACCGGATTCGAGCTGCCCGCCTGGCGGATGCCGGCGATGATGCGGCCAGGCATAGCCCCCACATAGGTTTTTCGATGGCCTCTGATATCGGCCTCGTCCCGGATCCCGCCCAGGGAGATGCGGGCCAGCTTTCGATTCATCGCCTTGGCCATGCTCATAGCGATGGAGGTTTTACCCACCCCCGGCGGCCCCACCAGACAGATGATCTGCCCCTTGAGCTGAGGGGCCAGCTGCTTCACCGCCACGAATTCCAAAATCCGCTCCTTCACCTTTTGCAGCCCGAAATGGTCCGCCTCCAGTGCCTTGGACACCGCCGCCACACTCACCCGCTCCCTGGTTTTCACCCGCCAGGGCAGCTCAAGACAGGTATCCAGGTAGGTGCGGAGGACCGCCGCCTCCGAAGAGCCGTAAGGCTGCTTCTCCAGGTGCTTCACCTCTTTCAGCAGCTTCTCCTCCACCTCTGCCGACAGCTTTGCCTGGGTAATGCGAAGGCGGTAGTCGGCGATTTCGTCATCCTCCTCCCCTTCTCCAAGCTCCCGCTGGATCACCCGCAGCTGCTCCCGCAAAAAGTAATCCCGCTGGCTGGCGGCCACCTGTTCGTGAATTTTGGCGGCCAGCTCGCTCTCCACCTCCAGGATCTCCACCTCCCGGCCCAGGATGCGGCACAGCCGCTCCAGGCGGCGGGCGGGACGGAGCTCCTCCAAGACAGCCTGCTTGTCCTCAAACCGCAGGGGCAGGTTCTGGGCGGCATAGTCGGCGATATAGCCCGGGTCATCGCTGGCCAATAGCTTGAGGTATGTTTCCGGCGCCACCCGGTCGGACAGCTCCGTATAGCGCTCCATCTGATTGTATATCTGACGGATGGCGGCCTCGGTCCGAGGCGAAGTGCCCTTTGCGGCGGGAGGCTCATCCAGATACGCCACCTCCGCCGTCAAATAGGGCTCCGTCCCAGCCAGCCGCAGCAGGCGTCCCCGGCTGCGGCCCTCCACCATGACCCGAACTCCGTTTTCAGGCAGGCGAAGAATCTGCTTCACATCGGCGATGGTTCCGATGGCATACAGGTCCCGCTGGGCCGGGTTCTCCACCGTCAAATCCCGCTGGGTTACAAGAAAGATTTCCCTGTTTTCCCCCATCGCCTCCTCCAGCGCCTGAATGGAGGCGGCACGGCCCACATCAAAGTGAAGCATCAGCTGGGGAAACACCGTCAGGCCCCGAAGGGCGAGAACCGGGATGGTCATCTGCATTGAGCCGGATCCCTGCATATCCGTCATCAGGGTTCACTCCTTTCAACTGCACAAGAGGGGCAGGCTGCCGCCCACCCCTCTATTGATTTATTCAGCGATTTCTCAGGAGGCATTTCCTCTGGGAGAGGCCTGCCCGCCTTTTTCCGAGCGCAGCGCCGCCGCCCCCAGCCTGGGCCGGGCGGGGCGTCCCTCCTGGCGCTGGATGTCCGCGCCCCGCTCCCCTCGAATGGCCTCCGCTGTGACAGTCACCTTGGCAATACTCTGATCGGAGGGGGCGTCGTACATCACCGGAGTCATGACCTCCTCCAGCACGGCCCGCAGGCCGCGGGCGCCGATTTTCCGCTCCAGCGCCTTGTCTGCGGCGGCGTCCAGCGCCTCCGGCGTGAATTCCAGCTCCACGTTGTCATAGTCCATCAGGCACTTATACTGCTTGACCAGAGCGTTTTTCGGTTCCGTGAGAATCCGAACCAGCTGCTCCCGGTCCAGCGCCTTCAGGGTGGTGATGATGGGCAGACGGCCCACCAGCTCGGGGATGATCCCGAACTTCAGCAGGTCGTGGGGCTGGACGCCCTTGAGCACGTCCTCCTTCTCCCGCTCCGCCGAGGTTTTGACCTCCGCGCCAAAGCCGATAGTCTTTTGGTCCAAACGGCGCTCGATAATTTTCTCCAGTCCATCGAAGGCGCCGCCGCAGATAAACAGGATATTCTTGGTATCAATCTGCAAAAACTCCTGGTGGGGATGCTTGCGCCCGCCCTGGGGCGGCACATTGGCCACAGTGCCCTCCAGAATTTTCAGCAGGGCCTGTTGCACGCCCTCGCCGGACACATCTCGGGTGATGGAGGTATTCTCGCTCTTCCGGGCGATCTTGTCGATCTCGTCCACGTAGATGATGCCCCGCTGGGCCAGCTCGATGTCATAGTCGGCGGCCTGCACCAGGCGGAGCAGAATATTCTCCACGTCGTCGCCCACGTAGCCCGCCTCAGTGAGGGTGGTGGCGTCGGCAATGGCGAAGGGCACCTTCAAAATCCGGGCCAGGGTCTGGGCAAACAGCGTCTTGCCGCAGCCGGTGGGCCCCACCATGAGGATGTTGCTCTTTTGGAGCTCCACATTGTCGCCGCCGCCGAAATAGATCCGCTTATAGTGGTTGTACACCGCCACCGACAGCGCCACCTTGGCGCTGTCCTGGCCGATGATATACTCATCCAGCACCGCCACCATCTCTTTGGGGGTGGGGATCACGTCGGGGATATCCGGCGCGGCGGGGCTCTCGTCCGGCTCATCCCCCAGGATGCTCATGCAAAGGTGCACACACTCGTTGCAGATATAGGCGCCGGGGCCGGCGATGATCCGCTCCACCTGCTCCTGATGCTTGCCGCAAAAGGAGCATCGAACCGATTTATAGTCGTCTCTTGCCATATTCTGGTCTTCCTTTCAGGAAAGCACCAAAGAGCGGAGACGCAGCCCTCCGCTCTTTGGCGTATACTCAGCGATTGGTGATGATTTTGTCGATGAGACCGTACTCCAGGGCCTCCTGGGCGGTCATGAAGTTGTCACGCTCGCAGTCGGCGGTGACCTGCTCCACACTTTTTCCACAGTTGGCGGCCAGCAGCGTATTCATCCGCTTTTTGATGATCTCCAGCCGCTTCAGGTGGAGAGCCATGTCGGTAATCTGCCCCTGGGTGCCGGCGGAGGGCTGATGGATCATGATTTCAGCGTTGGGCAGGGCGATGCGCTTGCCCTTTGTGCCGGCGGACAGCAGGAACGCGCCCATGGAGGCGGCCATGCCCACACAGATGGTGGACACATCACATTTGATGTACTGCATCGTATCATAGATGGCCATGCCGTCGGTGATGGAGCCGCCGGGGCTGTTGATATAGAGCTGAATGTCCTTATCCGGGTCCTGGCCCTCCAAATGGAGCAGCTGAGCCACTACCAGGGACGCGGTGGTGGGGTTGACCTCCTCGCCCAGGAACACAATGCGGTCGTTGAGCAGCCGGGAAAAGATGTCGTAGGACCGTTCGCCGCGGCTGGTCTGCTCTACTACGTATGGAACTAAACTCATGATACTTCTCCTTTCAGACGGGGGAATGTCCTTGATTCCCGCCGGCGCTGGCTATTATGCCCACAATCCGGCGGCAGTTATTCCCTCCCGCTCTCAAAAAGGCGCGGATTCCGCTCATTCCTCGGTCTTTTCCTCGCCAGAGTCGGTTTCCTCCGCCTTGTCCGCCTTCTTGGCGGTCTTTTTGGCGGGCTTCTTCACCGCAGACTTCACCAGCTCCAGCGCCTTGCGGATGGCCAGGTCCCTGCGCAGGTCCTCTTCCTTGATGATTTCGCGGACCTTGTCCGCCTCCATGCTGTACTGCTCGGCCAGCTTGGCCACCTCCGCGTCCACGTCGCTGTCGTCGGCCTGGATGCCCTCGGCGGCGGCAACCGCCTCCAGAGCCAGATCACTGCGCACCGCGCGCTCAGCGGCAGTCTTGGACTGCGCGCGCATGTCGTCCATGGACATGCCCATCATCCGCAGATAGTCCTCAAAGCCAATGCCCTGGCTCTGGACGCGGTTGGCATAATCCTCCAGCATCTTGTCCGCGCGGTAATCCACCATGGCCTGGGGCACGTCGCACTCCAGCTTTTCCATGAGGGCGTCGATGACGGTGGTCTCGAACTCCCGATCGGCCTGCTCCTGGCGGCGGGCCTTGAGCTTGCTGCCCAGGTCCTTTTTGAACTCGTCCAGCGTGTCAAACTCGGAGACGTCCTTGGCAAACTCGTCGTCCACCTCGGGCTCCTGCTTCTCCTTCACCTCGTGGACCTTGACCTTGAACACCACCTGGGCGCCGGCCAGCTCGGGCGTATAGTTCTCCGGGAAGGTGATGTCCAGATCCTTCTCCTCGCCGGCCTTCATGCCGATGACCTGCTCCTCGAAGCCGGGGACAAAGGAGCCGGAGCCCAGCTCCAGGCTGTAGTTCTCCCCCTTGCCGCCCTGGAACGGCACGCCGTCCTTAAAGCCCTCGAAATCGATGACGGCGGTGTCCCCCTTCTTGGCCTTGCGCTCCACGCTCACCAGGCGGGAGGCCCGGTCAATGTAGGGCTTCAGCTCCGCCTTGATATCGGCGGCGGACACCTTCACCTCGGGCTTGGCCACGCTCAGGCCCTTGTAGTCCTTGATGGAGGCCTCGGGCTTGACGGTGACGGTGGCCTTGAAGGTAAAGCCGTTGGGGCTCACGTCCAGCACCTCCAGCTGGGGATAGGCCACGGGGTCGATGCCCGCCTCCTTCAGGGCGGCCTCGTAGGCGTCGGGATAGGCCAGGGAGATGGCGTCCTCAAAGAAAATCTCAGCGCCGTACATCTTTTCCACCATCTTCCGGGGGGCCTTGCCCTTGCGGAAGCCGGGGATATTGATGTTCTTCTTCTGGCGGTTGTACACCTTGTCGATGGCGGCCTGGAATTCGGCGGCTCCAACCTCGATCACCAGCTCAAATGCGCTGTTCTCTTTTTTCTCGTTGCTCTTGATGTTCATGGTTATTTCCTCCAAGCTCGGCCCAGCCTCAGGCGCCTGCGGGCCTTCTTTTCTTAATCTTTATTTTTCGTGTCGTACTCAGGGATTAAAAGGCGTGGACAGGCTTCCGGCAAAGATGTCGAACTGTACGCCTCTGTTCTTGTAAGTTCTGATCGCAACATCGTCGATATACAGGTTGGACGAGCCAACATAATTGTAATCTTTGTTGATCATAGCCTCATAATGCGGTTTGGAATTGGCATAGGTGGTATACCAATAGGTTACAGACAATGTGGATGTTTCGAGCGTATTTTCGCTGATGCGATCTGCAGATGTTGTTTCAAAATATAGGTCTATAGTATCACTATTTTCAGAGATGTCGAGCCATACATGACCAACATATTCTTTCTCCTGGTTTACCCAGGAGCGGTAATTTGCGAATGCTGCCATTTCAGGGTCGAATACGAGCGGCTCGGCACCTGTTTTCTTACGATATCTGTTGATCCCATCGAGTTCTCTTTGTTGAGCTGTTGTCAGGATGGCTTTATACTGCACAGGATGCCCGTCAGCAGGAAACGTCTCAGGCTGGCTGCTGAGAGCAGACATGTAGAACATATAATATAGAGCATAGTCGCCGTCGAACAGGTCTACGACATAATCGCGGTTCGCTTCGCACCAGTCCATATACGCGCCCACGTTGAAATTTTTGCTACCCTGGCGTCCCTCGTGGATGCCGACTGTCTGGAAATGCCTCAAAAGCTGGTCCTCATCGTAATGATATTGGAGCGCCAGCATGGGAAATTGCTCCATGTAGTATTCAGCGTCGAATACCTCTTCCCAGTCGCACAGGGCAACCTGTTTTTCGTACTCCTCGCCGTAATCCCAATTTACATCGTAAGCAGTCTCGCTCTTGCGCATGTCGACAACACATGCGGAATCATATCGCTCAGGCTTGGACTTGAGACCGGCAACCTTTGCGATATCTTCTGCAATGCAGTGGTCGGCGTAATCGGGATCCTTCATGAATCGAACGTAGTCGATCTCATCCCCGCCGGTCTCGGACGGCACGGCCTCCTCGCGGACCTCGGCGGACGGCGTGTTTGCCGGTTCAGCCGTGTTCACGTGGCCGGAGCCGGCGGGTGCCACTACCGGTTCGGACGTTCTCTCTTGTCCGGCGTCAGAGGGCGCCGCTACCGGCTCAGACGTGTTCACCTGTCCGGCGTCAGAGGGCGCCGCTACCGGCTCGGACGTGTTCACTTGTCCGGCGTCAGAGGGTGATGCTACCGGCTCGGACGCGTTCACGTGGCCGGAGCCAGCGGGTGATGCCGCACAGCTTGCCAGCATGACCATGGCGCAAAGCGCCAGGAGTATGCCCGCGCATTTTGTCTTTCTGTTGGTATTTTTTATAATATTCACCTATCCCTCTCTCTCCGATTTTTTGAGTTTCGTACCATCATCGGTATGTTCCGGCGTTTTGCGTGAAGTTATCCGCCGGTCTGGAGAAACCGCCCCTTTTTGAGCGCGGCCTTGCCTGTCACTGGTGTAACACTTTCTAAATAATCCAACCTATTCTATCAGATAGGCGGAAATATTTCCACTGTTTTTTTACCTAAACCAAAATTTTTTTTGGACGGAATCCGACAAAGTCTGCGGAGACCAAATGGTAGTCCACCCCGCCCTGCCTTCCCTCCACGGCCAGCCGGTGGCTGGGGCCGTGGAGATGGCCGTAATAGCAGGCAGATACCCTATACCGCTCCAGCAAATCAATGATCTCCTGGCAGCGGTAGCCCCGGTACAGGGGCGGGTAGTGGAGGAAGCACAGCTTCTCCCGCTCCCCCGCCGCCTTCAGTGACGCCTCCAGCCGGATCAGCTCCCGGCGGAACACCTTTTCCGATTGGGGCGTGCCGTTCTCCTCAAAAAACCAGCCCCGGGTGCCGCACAGGGCCGTGTCCCCGTATAGGGCGCAGTTGTTGTGGAGAATGTGGAGCCGGGAAAACCCGTTTGCCTGGAAAAAGGCGTTCATTTTGGCGGCGGTGTTCCACCAGTAGTCGTGGTTGCCCTTGAGCAGCCACTTCTCCCCCGGCAGCACCCCGTTCAGGAAGGCAAAGTCGTCCCGGGCCTCCTCCAGGCTCATCCCCCAGGACAGGTCGCCGCACAGCACCACCGTGTCCTCGTCCTTCACCGGGGAGAAACCCTCCCGCAGCTTGTCCACATATCCCTCCCAGCCTCCGCCGAACACGTCCATAGGCTTGTCCGCGCCCAGAGAGAGGTGGGTGTCGCCGATGGCGTACAGGGCCATCCCATCACCTCTTATTTCAGCAGGTCCAGCACACAGCCCTTCATGCCCGACTTTTCCACCACGCCGCTGAAACGGCGGCGGCGTTTCTTCAGCCGGGCCAGCGGAGCGGGCACCGCCACGCCGGTGTGGGTAGAAAGCTGGTCCAAAATGTCGGTTCCCGTCCACTGCTGCTCCACCCCCAGGGCGGTGAGCACACTGGAACAGAATTTGAAGGGGCTGGCCGTGGACACCACCACAGTCGCCGTATCGTCCCCGGACTCCTGCCGGTACTCCTCCAGCACGTGGAAGGCCACGGCGGTGTGGGGATCGATGAGATAGCTCTGCTCGTTCCACATCTTGGCAATCATGGCCTGGGTCTGGGTGTCGTCGCAGCAGCCGGCGATAAACTCCTTTTTCAGCTTGGTGCGGATGGAGCTGTCCACCCGGTAGCTGCCGTACTCCGCCAGCTGGGCCATATACTCCCGCACCAGCCGGTCGTCCCGGCCGGAGAGCTCAAAGAGCATCCGCTCCAGGTTGCTGGAGATGAGGATGTCCATGGAGGGCGAGATGGTGTTGTAGAAGGTCCTGTTGCGGTCATAGGTGCCGGTGTGGATGAAATCGGTGAGCACATTGTTGGCGTTGGAGGCGCAGATCAGCCGGTTGATGGGAATGCCCATGCACTTGGCGTAATAGGCGGCCAGAATGTTGCCGAAGTTGCCGGTGGGCACGCACACGTTGATCTGCTGCCCCTTGGAGATGGCCCCGGTCTTGAGCAGGTCGCAGTAGGCGGAGGCGTAATACACGATCTGCGGCAGCACCCGGCCCCAGTTGATGGAGTTGGCGGAGGACAGGAAGTAACCCCGTTCCGCCAGCTCGGCGGCCAGCTCCTCATCGGCGAACAGCTTCTTAACGCCGGTCTGGGCGTCGTCGAAATTTCCCACTACGGAGCACACCCCCACGTTGCCCCCCTCCTGGGTGACCATCTGGAGCTCCTGAATCTCGGAGACCCCGTCCTTGGGGTAAAACACCAGGATCTTCGTTTTATCCACGTTCCGGAAGCCCTCCAGAGCCGCCTTCCCCGTGTCGCCGGAGGTGGCCACCAGGATGCACACCGTCTTTTTCTCATCGTTCTTCTCCAGCGAAGCGGTGAGCAGATGGGGCAGGATCTGGAGCGCCATGTCCTTAAAAGCGCAGGTGGGCCCGTGCCAGAGCTCCAGACAGTGGGTGTTTTCGTCCAGCTTGCGCACCGGGGCCACATCCTCATGGGTGAACTTGCCCCCGCCGTAGGCCTCCGCGGCATAGGCGGTGAGCTCCGAGGCGGCAAAGCCCTCCAGGAAGCTGTTCATGATGTACACCACCCGCTGCTGATAGGACATCTCCCGCATGGTCTCCACCGCGGAGGCGGGCAGCCGGGGCAGCACCGCCGGAGTCAGCAGACCGCCGTCCGGGGACAGCCCCTGGGCGATGGCCTGAGGCGCTGTCATGCGCAGGTCTTTATTTCTCGTGCTCAGATAGTTCATGGTCATCTCACTACTCTCATTAAATTGTTGTAAAACAGGTCTTGGACGACCGTTTCTCTGTAGCCATGGTGCAGCAGGTGCTCATAAAGCCGGGGCAGGCTGTCGATAGCGGGCAGGTCGGCAATGGTGTCGCAGCCGTCCCAGTCGCCCCCTAAAGCCACAGTTTTCTCCCCGCCCAGCTCCAAGAGGTGGTCCAGATGAACCCGGACCATGTCCAGATCCCGGCTCCCTCCCACGAATTCCTCATAAAAATTGAGCCCTATCACACCTTGATTTTTTATTATCGCATTTATTTGCCCATCCGTCAAGCTCCTTGTGTGATCCCACACCAATTTTGCGTTGGAGTGGCTGGCGATGAAGGGCCGCCGGGCCAGCTCCGCCACGTCCCAAAACCCCGCCTCCGACAAGTGGGACACGTCCACCAGGATGTGCAGGTCCTCCATCTTTGCCACAAACTCCCGCCCCAGCGGGGAAAGCCCCCGCTCCGGCTCCTCCAAGGAGGAGCCGGACAGGGCGTTGGCGTGGTTCCAGGTCAGGTTGATGGCCGCCACCCCCTCCGCCGCTGCCTCGTCCAGCCGGGCGGGGTCGCAGCCCAGCAGCTCCGCCCCCTCCACGGCGAGAAAGGCCGCCGCCTTCCCCTGCCTGTTGGCCCGCTCCGCCTCGCCGGCGGTGCGGCACTGGACGATTTTGTCTGAATTCCGGGCCATCTGGTCCTTGAAACAGCGCAAAAGGGCGTGATAAGCCCGTTCCACCGAGTCACCGCCCAAGGGATAGCCCGTATAGCCGTCCGCCGTCCACAGGGCAAAAAATTGGCAGTATTGTGCAAAGCCCGCCGTCCGCTCCAGGGAAATCATCCCGGAATTGGCATACAGCCCCTCATACTCCCGCCAGCAGCGGGAAATGGTGTCGCAGTGGGCGTCAAAAACGGAAATCTGCTTCATAAGCATCCCCCTAAAAGGCGTTTTCAATATAACATATGTCCGGCTTTTCCGTGCGCACCCCCTGGGGGGCATATACCTCCGCCACGTCGAACCGGGGCTGGAGCCGGGTGGGGTGCTCCAGCAGATACAGCTCCGCCGCCGCCCGCAGCCTGCGCTGCTTTGCCGCGGTCACCGCCTCCCGGGCCGCGCCAAATCGGTCCGATTTCCGCAGCTTGACCTCCACAAAGGCCAGATACCGGCCCTTCTCGGCCACAAGGTCCAGCTCTCCCATCCGGCAGCGGAAGTTGGCCGCCACCACAGACCAGCCTTTTCGGCGCAGGTCCTCGGCCACCAGGGCCTCTCCCCATCTGCCCAGCAGGCGGGCGTCTCCCCCGCCGCTCACAGCTTTTTTAAAAAGCTGCGGCGGTGAATGGGGCACGGACCCAGCTCCCGCAGCAGCGCATAGTGGCGTTTGGTGGGGTAGCCCTTGTGCCGCTCAAACTCGTATTGGGGGTAGCGCGCCGCCATCGCTCTCATGTAGCGGTCCCGGCTGACCTTGGCCAGGATGGACGCCGCTGCAATGGATGCTGACAAGCTATCTCCCTTTACAATTAGCTGATGGGGAACCGTGATGGCGCACCGGCTGCCGTGATCCCGGTTGCCGTCAATGAGGGCGAAATCCGCCCGCTTCCCCAGCGCGTCCACGGCTAGCTGCATGGCCTTGATCCGGCTGTTCAGAATATCGATCTCATCGATCTCCTGGGGCTCCACCCAGGCCACCGCCCAGGCGTCCGCTTGAGCGGTGATCTGGCCGTACAGCTCCTCCCGGCGCTTTTCCGTCACCTGCTTGGAGTCGTTCAGCCCGGACAGCTCCAGCCCCTCCGGCAGGATGACGGCCCCGGCGTATACCCGGCCTGCTAGCGGCCCAACTCCCGCCTCATCACAGCCGCACACTGCGCAGAAGCCCTTGTCCGCCGCCGCCCGCTCAAAATCCCAGCTGGGCATAGATGTCCTCCCCTTTCCGCCTGTCACCCTTCCGGGGTCTCCAGTGTAAAGCACCCAAGCTTGCCGCCTCGGAACTCATCCAGCAGCACGCCAGCCATCCGCTCCGTGTCCACCTCGCCACCGGAAATCAGCATCCCCCGCTTTCGGGCGCACCGCTCCAGCAGCTCCCAGCCCGGCTGGCCGGCCAGCTCTGTCAGCTTATACCGCTCCTCCAGCGCCCCGGGATACCGATCCCGCAGCAGCTCCAGCAGGGCGCAGGCCAGCCCCTCCAGGTCGGTGACCTCGTCCTTCACCGCGCCGGTGAAAGCCAGATGCAGCCCAGTGGTCTCGTCCTCAAATTTGGGCCAGAGGATGCCAGGGGTGTCCAGCAGCTCCAAACCGGCGTCCACGTTCACCCACTGCTTGCCCCGGGTGACACCGGGCCGGTCCCCGGCCTTGGCGGATTTTCGTCCGGCCACCTTGTTGATAAAGGTGGACTTCCCCACATTGGGCACCCCCACCACCATGGCCCGAACCGGCCGGCCAACCTGCCCTCTCTCCTGCCATTTGGCGATCTGGTCCGCCAGTGCCCGCCGGACCAGCGACACGGTCAGCTGACCCACATTTCCGCCGCCGCGGGAATCCACCGCCGCCACAGAGAGCTTTTGCGTCTGCTGGAGCTGCTCCACCCAGACCCGGTTCATCTGCGGGTCCGCCTGATCCGCCCGGTTGAGCAGGAGAACCCGGGGCTTTTCTCCGCAAATGGCGTTGATATCCGGATTTCGGCTGGAGATGGGGATGCGGGCGTCCGCCAGCTCCACCACAATATCCACGTGCCTCAGGTCCGCTTCAATCTGCCTTCTGGTTTTCGTCATGTGACCGGGATACCACTGGATGTTCACAGAACCGCCCTCCTTGGGAATATATCGGCTTTGAATAAAAAAGGAGCGGTCTCCCGCTCCTTTTTTACTGCTAACTTACAGATCCTCCTTGACCTTGGCCGCCTTGCCCACGCGGTCGCGCAGATAATACAGCTTGGCCCGGCGGACCTTGCCCCGGCGGATGGTCTCCACCTTCTCGATGGTGGGGGCGTGCAGCGGGAAGACCTTCTCCACACCGACGCCATAGGAGATGCGGCGGACCGTGAAGCTCTCCTCCACGCCGCCGTGCTTCTTGGCGATGACGGTGCCCTCGAACACCTGAATGCGCTCGCGGTTGCCCTCCTTGACCCGGATGTGCACCCGAACGGTGTCACCCACGCTGACGGAAGGAGCCTGGTCCTTCATGTACTTCTCGCTGAATTGCTTGAGCAGTTCCATTTGTACTTTCCTCCTAGATTCAGGCGTTCATGCGTCCAGGCCTAGGGCCGCGCAGAGGACCACCCTTTTTCAGACTTAGGTAGTTTACCATATCAAAGAAAATTATGCAAGACCTTTTTCCGATTTCCGGCCAGATTTTTATCCTCTTCCCTGCCCCCGGCCCAGCACCCCGGCCAGCAGCCACAAGGCGGTGAGCAGCAGCGTCACATTGGCGTAGTGCAGCGCGGCCACCGCGCCCACCCCCACCAGCGCCCCCACCAGGCAGCCGGACATGGCGGTCATCAGCCGCTCCGCCCAGTCCGGGTCCAGCCGGCCCGCCAGCAGCCCATAAATCACCCGCCCCCCGTCCAGAGGCAGGATGGGGAGCAGGTTGAAGCCCCCCACCGCCAGGGCGATGACAGCCGCCAGCTCCCCGCCCAGCGCCAGCGCCAGCCCGCCGGAGAGCAGATTGGCCCCCGGACCGGCCAAGGCCACCAGGCTCTCCTGCCCATAGGTCAGCGGCACGTCGTAATCGATGCGCAGCTCGGCCCCCACCACAGTCAGGGACAGTCCATCAATCCGCCCGCCCAGAGCGGCGGCGGCAGCCACATGGCCCAGCTCGTGGAGCAGACAGGCCAGCAGTCCCCAGGGCAGCAGCCCCACGCCCTCGTCCAGCCAGAACAAAACCCCCAGCAGCAGGAGAAAGCCCGGGCTCACCTCCACCCGGGGCCGTCTATGACAGGTCCACATAATAGGCCGGGTCCAGCCGGATGTTGTCCTTTTCGATGGTCAGGTGGAGGTGGGAGCCGGTGGCGTTCCCCGTGTGTCCCACCAACGCCACCGTCTGGCCGCAGGCCACCTGGTCCCCCTTGTGGACCAGCAGCTTGCTGCAATGGGCGTAAAAACTGCTCACATTGTTCTCATGACTGATTTTCAGATAGTTTCCAAATTCGTCGCTCTCCCCGATGTATTCCACCACGCCAGCCGCGAAGGCGCCGATCTCCGCCCCCTCCTCCGCGCCGATGTCCAGCGCCAGGTGGAACTCGTATTTGCCGTTGATGGGGCTGTCCCGGTAGCCAAATCCGGAGGTGGCCGCCCCCGCCACAGGCACAGCCGTCTCGCTCAGCCCCAGGTCATAATAGGCCATGCTCACATTCCGAGGCAGCTCCACCCCGTCCTCTGTGAAGGCCTGGGCCACCGCCGTCACCACGCCGGAGGAGGGCTCAGGGTCCGGCGGGGCCGATTCGTCCTGTTCCGGCGGGTCTGGTTCTCGGGGAAAGCTCGTCCCAGCCAGCACACCGTGGCCGGTCAGGTAGTCCAGTCCGCCGCCCCTGGTCTGGCTCAGCAGAGTGGGCGCCTCAGCTGGGGGCTCCGGCTTTTGGGTGTCCGGCTCCAGGGAGGGCGCCGGCTCCGCCTCTCCCCCCAGCAGGCTGACGCACAGCGCCTCCAGCGCCCCCGGCAGCGCCGCCCCCTGGGACAGGGCAACCCCGAACTGCTGAAACGCCCCCTTGAAATCCACGTTGGCAGCGGCCGCCTCCCGCCACGCCTCCAGCTGGGCGGGAAACACTCCCCGGCCCACGTACACCAATAAAAACAGCGCCAGACTGACCGCCAGCTGGATCAGCCTTCGCTGATCTCCCTCCGCTCCGCCGCCGCGGGTGGGGTGCTTCGCTCTTCGGACAGGCCTTCGCCCCCGGCTCCCGGTCCTTCGCGTGGATGCCCCGTCCATATTGACCCCTCCTTGTCCACACAGTCTGAATTACTGTATGTCCCAGGCCGGGGTTTTATGCAAACCATATGGAGGATATGGGATCCACTCCACTGCACCCTGACTTATAAAAAATCTGGGCAAGCGATCCATCGCATGCCCCGACATGTCATGTGTTGATAAGCAAAGATGCAGACAATCGTCATGCACCAAAAGCCAACTCAAAGCCCAGCGCAGAGGGTTCGAGTTGGAAAGGAGGAGCAAAGAAGCGGAACGCAGTTTTAAGGCGGCCCCAAAGGGGCCGCCTTAAAACGGAGTGGAGCGGGTGAGGGGAATCGAACCCCCGTGTTCAGCTTGGGAAGCTGACATTCTACCATTGAACTACACCCGCAACTTGATTTGCATTATAACAGACCAGAGCACAAAATGCAAGCTTTTTTTTCTCTCAATTTACAGGATATGGGATTTCAATTTTTTCACAAAACCCCCTTTACAAATCGAATTATTATTGCTATAATACACAATAACAAAACGAGGAGGTGATAAGTATGAAGGTCCTCTTTTCTGTGCCCGTTGATATCGACGAGTTGATCTTCGCCGGAGAGACTACCGTTCCCAGCGACCGCTGAGCACGACGGAATTTCAATGGTGGATTAAACTCGTCCCATTTGGGGCGTTTTTTATTTGCAGAAAAGAAAACGGGGCACCGCCAGGAAAGGCGGCGCCCCGTTTCGTTTATTTTGTCATCTGCTGCTTCTGCCCTTGCCCAAAAAGCGCAGAAGATAGAGGAACAGGTTGATGAAATCCAGGTAGAGCTGGAGCGCGGAATAGATGGACGCCTTTTGCAGCATGTCCTCATCGCCGTAGAAATACTCATAGTTGGCCTTGATCTTCTGGGTGTCGTAGGCGGTGAAGCACAAAAATACCACAATACCCACCATGCAGATCACCCGCTCCAGCATGGTGAAATTGATGAAGAAGCTCAGCAGACCTGCGATCAGCAGGAAGATCACCCCTCCGATCAGCAGCGGGCCCAGCCGGGACAGGTCCGTTTTGGTGAACCGGCCGTACAGCGCAAAGGCGCCGAAGAACAGCGCGGTCAGGCCAAAGATGAAAATCAGGTTGACCACGTCGTACAGCACAAAGTACACGGAAAACACAGCGCCGTTCAGGAGGGAATAAATCGTGAACAGCACCCGCGTCGTGCCCACGGACCTCTCCTGGATACCGGCGGACATAACCAGCACCACCACCAGCTCCGCAATCAGCAGGATCATCGGGAGATAGGGGATGGCGAACAGCTCAAACACCAGTCCGGTGGCGGCCAGCACCGCCGCCAGCGCAAAGGTGATCATCAGCCCCACAAACATCCACCCAAAGGTGCGGGACACATACTGGTTCAGCGTCAAGCCCGCGTCGGCATAGGCGCTGTCAAAATCATAGCGGTTCCAATTCTTCTCTTCCATGGTCAGCTCTCCTTATCCACTTGTTTCATCTGCTTCAGGTTGCCGATCTTCTGGGCGCGGCGTTCCAGCTCGGCCAGCACATCCTCCAGGGGGATGCCCTTTTCCGCCATCATCACCATCAAGTGGTAGATCAGGTCGGAAATCTCCCCCACCGTGTCTGAAGGGACATCGTTTTTGGCGGCGATGATGGTCTCAGCGCACTCCTCCCCCACCTTCTTTAAAATTTTGTCCAGCCCCTTTTCAAACAGGTAGCAGGTGTACGACCCCTCCTGCGGATGGGCCTTCCGATCCAAAACAACCTGATAAAGGGTCTCTAACGTATGATCCATAGCATATCCCTCCCCTGTTTGCTGTTATGCATTATAACGCAATCTGATTGAAAAAGCAACTGTGGGCGCCGGTGTGGCAGGTCGGTCCATCCGGTACGCAGACATACAGCAGGCTATCCCTGTCGCAGTCGGCGTACATTTCCCGCACATGGAGGAAATGGCCGCTGGTCTCCCCTTTATTCCACAGCGCCTGGCGGCTCCGGCTCCAGAACCAGGCGGTCTTTGTCTCCAAGGTGCGCTCCACCGCCTCCCGGTTGGTAAATCCCAGCATCAGAACTGCCCGGCTCCCCTCCTCCTGGATGACCACGGGAATCAATTCGGATTTTTGAAACAGCAGATCCAGATCAAACATGTTTTCACCTCACCGGGATGTCCCGCCCCCGCAGAAATTCCTTCACCTGAGGCACCGTCAGCTCACCGAAGTGAAACAGGGACGCCGCCAGCGCCGCGTCGCAGTCCGTCTCCTCAAAAACCTGAGCAAAATGCTCCAGGCTGCCGCACCCGCCGGACGCGATCACGGGGATGGACACCGCCTGGGTCACCGCCCGGGTCATGTCCAGGTCGAAGCCAGCCTTGGTGCCGTCCGCGTCCATGGAGGTGAGGAGGATCTCCCCCGCGCCCAGCTCCTGGCCCTGGCGGGCCCACTCCACTGCGTCGATGCCGGTGGGGGTGCGTCCCCCCGCCGTCACCACCTCGTACCAGCCCTCGGGACGGCGGCGGGCGTCGATGGCCAGCACCACGCACTGGGAGCCAAATCGCTGGGCCGCACGGGCAATCAAGGTTTTATCCTTGACAGCGGCAGAGTTGACGGAAATTTTGTCCGCCCCCGCCCGGAGCAGCCGCTGAAAGTCCTCAAGGGTGCGGATTCCCCCGCCCACGGTCAGCGGCACGAAGACCTGGGCGGCGGTGCGCTCCACCACGTCGGCCACGGTGTCCCGGGCGTCGCTGGTGGCGGTGATGTCCAGAAAGACGATCTCGTCCGCCCCCTGGTCCGAGTAGAACTTGGCCAGCTCCACCGGGTCGCCCGCGTCCCGGATGTTCACAAAATTGACCCCCTTCACCACCCGGCCGTCCCGCACGTCCAGGCAGGGGATGATGCGCTTGGCTAACATGACAAGCCCTCCAAATATCGGTCAATGTCCTTCTGGCTTTTCAAAACCACCGTTTTTTCGGGATACTGCTCCAAAACCTTTTGGAATTTTTCCCGCCTCTGCCGGGTACGGCCTTCCCAGAGCAACCACCACACAAACTCCCGGTCCATCTTCTCACAGCAGCCGTCCGCCATATCCGGCCTGGATCTGCCGCGAAAGCAGAAGTAGCGCTTCCACGCCCGACAGAAACAAACAAGGCGTGGAAGATTCAGAAAAATAATGGTATCCGCCTCATTCAGGCGGCGTTCGTACTCGAATTTGCTGTAGGTTCCATCCATGACCCATTCGGGATTCTCCATGAACGCGTGGACCATCCGATGGGCCTCTTCCCGGTCCCGCACCTGCCAGTTTGGCGTGAACTGCACCGTGTCAAAGTGGAGTACCGGCACACCGTACCGCTCTCCCAGGGCCCGGGCCAGGGTGGATTTCCCCGCCCCGCTGTAGCCCAACACCGCGATTTTCACTGCTGGGGCCCCGCTTCCCGGATTGCCTCCGCCAAGTCGATGGTCCCCGCATAGTAGGCCTTTCCAATGATGGCCCCGTACAACCCCATATCCCGCAGGCGCTTCACATCGTCCAGGGTGGTCACACCGCCGGAGGCCACAATCTGGCAACCCACCGCCTTTTGCAGGGCGGCCAGCTGGTCAAAGCTGGGCCCGGACAGCATTCCATCAGTGGCAATGTCAGTGAAAACCAGGGTTTTGACCCCTTTCTCCTCCATCCGCCGGGCCAGCTCCAGGCCGCTGAGCCCGGAATCCTGCTCCCAGCCCGCCGTGCGCACCCGACCATCCAGACAGTCGATGCCCACCGCCACCCCCGCGCCGTACCGCTCCAGCGCGTAGTCCACCACACCCGGGTCAGTGACGGCGGCGGAGCCGATGACCATGCGGGACACCCCCAGCTGTGCCGCGGCGTCCACATCCGCTCGGGTCCTGATGCCGCCCCCCAGCTCCACTCGCAGGCTGGAGGCTTGGACCACCTGGCGGATGTGGTCTGAGTTGAGCCGCTTACCCTCTCGGGCGCCGTCCAGATCCACCATGTGGAGCCACCGGGCGCCGGCCTGAGCAAAGGCCTGCGCGGTAGTCAATGGGTCCTCGGCAACCTGGTGGGCCGTGCTGAAATCTCCTTGATAAAGCCGAACTACTTTACCGTCTTTGAGGTCAATTGCAGGCAAAATAATCATTGATTCAGCGCTCCAAAATTCTTTAGAATTTGCAGCCCCACCTCACCACTTTTTTCCGGGTGGAACTGGCAGCCATATACCCCGTTGCGGGCTACCGCCGCCGTGATCGAGGGGCCGTACTGGGTACGGGCGATCACGTCCTCCTCCCGAAGGGCGCAGCCGCAGTAGCTGTGGACAAAATACACGTAGCAGCCGTCCTCCAGCCCCTGGAACAGCGGCGACTCATTTTGAAGGATCAGGCTGTTCCAGCCGATGTGGGGCAGCTTCCGTTCCGTTTGAATCCGCTCCACACTTCCGCTGACAAGTGATAAGCCATTACAGATTTCACCCTCGTCTCCCCAGTCAAACAGAAGTTGCATTCCCAGGCAGATGCCCAGAATGGGCTTGCGCCCTGCCTGGGCAATCACGGCCCGATCTAACCCACTATCCCGCAGCCGCTTGGCCGCGTCTGGAAAGGCGCCCACTCCAGGAAGGATGACCGCGTCCGCCCGGTCCAGCTCCGCCGCCTCGCTGGTCACCAAAGTGGACCGGCCGATATACGCCATCGCGTTGGCCACACTTTTCAGGTTGCCCACGCCGTAATCTACAATCGCGGTATACCCCATCACAGCGCCCCCTTGGTGGAGAGCACGACATCCCCCTCCACGCGCACGGCCTCCTTCAGCGCCATCCCCAGCGACTTGAACAGCCCCTCGGTGATGTGGTGGGCATTGCCGCCGTACTCGCACTTTTGATGTAAAGTAATTCCACTGTTCATCGCCAGCGCACGCATAAATTCCTCCGTCAGGCAGCTGTCATAGCCCCCAATCATGGGCTGGGGCATGGGGGCGTCGAAGACCAGATAGGGCCGGTTGGAGCAGTCCAGCACGGTGCGGCACAACGCCTCGTCCATGGGCACAAGGGCCGCGCCGTAGCGGCGGATGCCCCGCCGATCCCCTAGCGCCTCCCGCAGTGCCTGTCCCAGCACAATGCCCACATCCTCCACTGTGTGGTGTCCATCCACGTGGAGATCGCCCAAAACAGACAGCTCCAGCCCAAACCCGGCGTAAAAGGCCAGGGCGGTGAGCATATGGTCAAAGAAACCGATTCCGGTGGACACGCTAACCACTCCCCCGTCCAGACAGAGGGCGAGGCTGATGTCCGTCTCCTTTGTGGTGCGCTGTATGGATGCCTGACGCATAAATACATCCCCTTCTTGTGATTGGGTTCATCCGCCCGTGTTATTCCGCCTCTTTTGCGAACAGCTCCTCTACCAAACTCTGCGCGGCCGCAAGATAAGCTGTGGGGACAAAATAGCGGATGCTCTCTGTGAGTCCCCCTGTTTTGATGGCCAGTCCAGCCCCCAGGGAGCTCTCTTGGACAAACGGTATGCCGTGCTGCCGTAAAACGTCGGCCAGCATCCCCGCCCAAATGGGGCTTTGCTCTGTCAAAAAGCACATCTCTCCCGGCGTTTTGGCGGGGCGCTCCGCTTCGGGTGGCTCCGTCAGCGCTTCATAGGCCTCCATGCTCATGATCACCAGGTCGCTGTAGCCGTTCTTCGTGATAAAAACCGGTTCATTTTTTGCGTGGCAGAGCTCCGAAATTTTTGTGGTATTCCGCAGATCTGTAATCGGTATGATTTTCGGCATATAAAAGCCCCCTTTCTACGCCTGTAATTATAGCATAATTATGCGCACTACGCAAGGGGATTTTATCCATCATTGGAAGCGAACCCGGATAGAATTGGCGTGGGCGGTGAGCTTCTCCGCCTGGGCCAGCGCGATGATTTCCCCGGAAATGGGCTCCAGCGCCTCCCGGCTGAACTCCAGCACGCTCATGGATTTCAGGAAGCTGTCCACGCTGAGGGGCGAGAAGAACCGGGCCGTCCCGCTGGTGGGCAGCACATGGTCCGGCCCCGCCAGATAGTCCCCCAGGGGCTCCGGCGTATAGGCGCCCAGGAACACCGCCCCTGCATTTTTCACCATGGGAAGGAGCTCCCGGGGCGATTCTGTGACGATTTCCAGGTGCTCCGGGGCGATCTCATTGGCCAGCTCCACGCACCGCGCCAGGTTTTCACACACGATGGCGCAGCCGAAGTCCCGCAGGGACGCCTCCATGATCTCCGACCGGCTGAGATATCCTGTCTGCCGGACGATCTCCCCGTCCACCGCCCGGGCCAGCGCCTCCGAATCGGTGAGCAGTACGGCGGAGGCCAGCTTGTCGTGCTCCGCCTGGCTCAAAAGGTCGGCGGCGATGAATTTCGGGTCGGCGGTGCTGTCGGCGATGACCAGCACCTCTGACGGCCCTGCCACCATATCGATGTCCAGCGCGCCGTAGGCCAGCCGCTTGGCCGCCGCCACATAGGCGTTTCCCGGCCCCACCAGCTTGTCAACCCGGGGAATAAAGCCCGCGCCGTAGGTCACCGCCGCCACCGCCTGGGCCCCGCCCACGGCGATGACCCGGTCCACCCCGGCGATTTTCGCCGCCGCCAAAACCGCGTCGCTGAGGTTTTCTGTGGGCGGCGTGAGCATCACGATCTCCTCCACCCCGGCCACCTTGGCGGGGACGGCGTTCATCAGCACCGAGCTGGGGTAGGCGGCGGTGCCGCCGGGGACATAGATGCCCACCCGGGTCAGCCCCCGAACCATCCGGCCTACCCGGCCCCCATCAGGAGAGGTCCATTCCATGGATTTCGCCAGCAGCTTCTCATTGTAATCCCGGATATTCCGGGCGGCGTGCTCCAGGGCGGCGGTCAGCTCCGCCGGGCAGGCGGCATACGCCTCGTCCAGCCGCTCCTTTGACAGCTCATAGGGCTCCCTGTGGTCGAATTGGCGGGAATAGCGCTCCACCGCCGCCAGGCCCTCCGCCCGCACATTCTCCATAATGGCCTTGACGGCCAACTCAATGTCGGCGTTTTTCTCCGCCGCCCGCGCCCGCATGGCGTCCAGCTGGCGGCGCTCGGCGGCGCCGTCCGCTTTGATGATGGCAATCATGTCTGTCCCCCCAGCTCCCGCTCCACACGGGATAAAAAGTCGGTGATCTCGTTTTTGTACAGCTTCATGGACGCGGTGTTCACGATAAGCCGGGCCGACACCTGAGCCACGTCCTCAATGGGCTCCAGGCCGTTCTCCTTTAAGGTGGCCCCCGTCTCCACGATGTCCACGATTCCATCCGCCAAGTCCAGGATGGGGGCCAGCTCCACGCTGCCCTCAATCTTGATGATATCCACGTCCATCCCCTTGCCCTCGAAGAACGCCCGGGTCACGCCGGGGTATTTGGACGCCACCCGCCGGGTCTTGTAGGTGCCGTAAAAATCACTGCCCCTTTTCACCGCCAGGGCAAACCGGCAGCGGCCGAACCCCAGGTCCAGCACCTCATAAAAGGCCCCGCCCTTTTCCAAGATGGTGTCCTTTCCCACCACGCCCAGGTCGCACACCCCGTGCTCCACATAGGTGATCACGTCGGGGGCCTTGGCCAGCACCGCGTCCAGGGGATAGTTGGGCAGGGCATGGATGAGCCGCCGCCCGGGATTGCGCACCGGAGAGCAGTCCAGCCCCATGGCCTCGAACAGCTCCACCGATTGATCCTGCAAGCGCCCCTTGGTCAGGGCGATTCTCAACCGTTCGCTCATACCGTCAGCCACCTCTCTTCCCCGCCGTCCAGCAGCAGAACCCACCGCGCGCCCTTTTCCCGGGCCAGATTCATGGTGCTGTCCAACGTGCGGCAGGGGGACAGCTCACAGCTCCCCGCCGGGCTGCCGTCCACCACCGCCAGCGCCTGGGCCAGCAGGCCGGGGCCGTAGTGGATCACCGTCTCCAGCGCCGGCGTCTCCACAACAAGGCAGGCCCCCACCGCGTCCACATCCACCGCGAAGCCGGTGGCCTCCGCCCTCCGGCCAAACTGCTCCATCAGGTTGTCGTATCGGCCACCGGACAGCACGGGAGCCCCCGCGCCCTCGGCATAGCCCCGGAACACCAGCCCGGTATAGTAGTCCAATTGGTGGACCAGCCCCAAATCGAACCCCACACAGTCCCCGTACCCGGCGGCGGACAGCTCCCCATACAGCCGCCGCAGGTGGTCCAGGCTGTGGCAGGGCCCCGCCAGAGCCTGGGCCTCATCCAGCACCTCCACCCCGCCGAACAGGTAGGGCAGGCGGCGCAGGGCGACGCAGGCCTCCTCCCCCCGGTAGGGCTCCAGCAGGTCGTTGAGCAGGGCGAAATTCTTACCCTCAATGGCGGCGCGCAGCCGTTCCAGCTCCTCCTGAGGCATATCCATCCGCCCGGCCAGCGCCCGATAGAACCCGGCGTGGCCCAGCTCGATGTGGAATTGCTTCAGCCCGCAGCACCGCAGGGCGTCCACCGCCATGGCCACCATCTCCAGGTCTGCCTTGTCCCCCACCGCGCCGATCATCTCCACGCCGCACTGGGCGATCTCGCTGCTCCCCCCCTGGTGCGCCTGTCCCGAACGGAACACGGTCTGGCCATAGTACAGCCGCTGGGGCAGGGCCAGATGCTTCAGCTTGGTGGCCGCCACCCGGGCGATGGGGGCAGTGCAGTCTGGGCGCATGACCATAATCCGCCCAGACCGGTCAATGATTTTCAGCATGGCCTCCTGGGGGATTGGGTTGCCGGACTGGACAAACAGGTCGTAAAACTCCACCTCGGGGGTGATGACCTCGGTGTAGCCCCGGCGGCGGAACAGCTCCACCAGGGCGGACTGCACCTGACGGCGCTCCAGGCATTCGGAGAACAGCCGGTCCCGGGTACCCTCGGGGGTGTTGATGTGAATGTTCATGAAATTGCCTCCGAATTCTTTAGTTCACTAGTGTGATAAATCTTACCACATCAAGGCCCTGTTGTCAACCCCGAGGGCAAAATATTGACAAATATAGACTGGCGTGCTAAAATATCCACACTCAGATTTGGAGGATATTATCATGTTAATTGTCATTTTTGGCGAGAGCTGCACTGGAAAAACCACATTGGCGGACCAGCTCAACGCCGTTGCCCAGGGGAAGCTCTACAGCGGCAAGGATTATCTGCGCATGGCCAAGAGCGAGCCGGAGGCCCTCCGGCTGTTTCAGGCGCTGCTCAGCGACTCCGTGCAGGGAGAAAACGTGATCTACATCACCGCCGAGCCGGAGCAGCTGGCGTTCATCCCTGACGGCGCCGTCCGCATTCTGGTCACGTCGGAGCTGGATACCATTAAGGAGCGGTTCGCCGCCCGGATGCACGGGCACCTCCCCGCCCCGGTGGCTGCCATGCTGGAGAAGAAGCACGGCTGCTTTGACCAGGAACCCCATCATTTTCATGTTCACAACGGCAGCCCCAGCGTCGAAGCGCTCTGCCGCGACATTTTTAATTGACATGAGGCCGCTCCGAATGGAGCGGCCTCCGTTTTCTATTTTCATCACTCATACAGCTTTCCCATATACAGGATTTTTGCCAGCAGTGAATATCTGACGTTCCCCCAGTCAATGTCATTGGAGGGAGAGGCCGAATAGTCCTCAATCCACGATGCCATGGCCTCCATCACTTCATCCACTGTTTTGCTCTCCCATTCCTGGGGTTTTTTGCGATAATCAGCCGCAAGCTGCATTAAAAAATTGCAAAATGCCTCTTTACTGTCAATCTCCTCAATTTGTTCTGGTATGTGATCCATGATCCCAGGTCCTTTCCCTCAAAACAGGCTGAACTGGCTGCTGTCCGGCAGGTCCCCGAAGGCCCCCGCCTCCTTGAGCTGGGTCAGATGGGTGGACGACACCTTGGTGCAGGCCAGGGAGAACTCCTCAATGGACAGGAAATCCTTCCCCTGCCGCTTATCCATGATGTCCCAGCCCACGGTCTCCCCCAGTCCCGCCACCGATGTGAAGGGGGGAATCAGCGCCCCCCTGTCCTCATCCACCAGAAAATTCACCGCGTGGGAGCGGGAGATATCCATTCGGGCGAAGCTGAACCCCCGGAGGTAGAACTCATAGCACACCTCCAGGGTGGTGAGCATGTCCTCCTCCACCGCCGAAGGGCGGTCCTTTTTTTCCTTCGCATTCTTTTTGGCGTTGATCTCCGCCATTTTCTGCTTGACCACCTCCATGCCCCGGCACATATACTTCTCGTCAAAGGCCTTGGCCCGGATGGAGAAGTACGCGGCGTAGAACGCCAGCGGCCGGTGGACCTTGAACCAGGCGATGCGGAAGGCCATCATCACATAGGCCACCGCGTGGGCCTTGGGGAACAGGTAGGCGATCTTTTTGCAGGACTCGATGTACCATTCGGGGACGCCGTGCTCCTTCATCTCGTCCTCCGCCCCGTCGGGCAGGCCCCGGCCCTTGCGCACCGCCTCCATGATTTTGAAGGCCCGGGTGTCCTTGAACCCCTTGGAGATGAGGAAGATCATGATGTCGTCCCGGCAGCCGATGGCCTCGTTGACCTTGGCAGTGCCGGAGGTGATCAGGTCCTTGGCGTTGCCCAGCCACACGTCGGTGCCGTGGGAGAAGCCGGACAGCCGCACCAGGATGTCAAATTGGTTGGGGTGGGTGTCCTCCAGCATTCCCCGGACAAAGGAGGTGCCGAACTCCGGGATGGCCACCGCCCCCGTGGGGCCCAGGATGGGGTCATCCTCAAAGCCCAGCTTCTCCGAGGTGGTGAACAGGCTCATGGTGTCCGGGTCATCCAGTGGGATCTTCTGGGCGTTCACCTTGGTGATATCCTCCAGCATCCGGATCATGGAGGGGTCATCGTGGCCCAGCATGTCCAGCTTCAGGAGGTTGGACTCCATGGAATGGTATTCAAAATGGGTGGTGATGATGTCCGAGTCCTTGTCGTCCGCCGGGTGCTGGGCGGGACAGAAGTCGTAGATCTCCTTGTCCTGGGGGATGACCACCATGCCGCCTGGATGCTGGCCGGTGGTGCGCTTGACCCCCTCGCAGCCCTTGGCCAGCCGGAGCACCTCGGCGAAGGGCACGTCTGCCCGCCCCACCAGCTCCAAATATTTTTTGGCGTAGCCGATGGCGGTTTTTTCCGCCACGGTGCCGATGGTGCCCGCCCGGAACACGTGGTCCTTGCCGAACAGCTCAAAGGTGTATTTGTGGGCGCTGGACTGGTATTCGCCGGAGAAATTCAAGTCGATGTCGGGCACCTTGTCGCCGCCAAAGCCCAAAAAGGTCTCGAAGGGAATGTTAAACCCGTCCTTCTCATAGTCTGCGCCGCAGATGGGGCATTTCATGTCCGGCATGTCCGCCCCGCAGCCATAGGGGTGGGCGGGGTCCTGGGCGTAGTCGAAGTCGGCGTGCTTGCAGCTGGGGCAGCGGTAGTGGGCGGGCAGGGAGTTTACCTCGGTGATGCCCGACATAAACGCCACCAGCGACGACCCCACCGACCCCCTGGAGCCCACCAGATAGCCGTGCTCCAGGGAGTTCTGCACCAGCTTCTGGGCGGACATGTAGATCACGTCGTACTTGCAGCGGATGATGTCCACCAGCTCCGCGTTGATGCGGTCCACCACAATTTGAGGCGGCTCATCCCCGTAAAGGCGATGGGCTTTCCCCCACACCAGATCCTTCAATTCTCCGTCGGAATTCTCCAGCTTGGGCGCAAACAGCCCGTCGGGCAGGGGCCGCACGCTGTCGCACCAGTCCGCAATGCGCTTGGGGTTATCCACCACCACCTCCCGGGCCTTGTCCTTTCCCAGGTAGGAGAACTCCTCCAGCATCTCGTCTGTGGTGCGGAAGTAGAGGGGGTTAGGGCTGTCCGCGTCCTCGAACTCCTTGGCCGCCAGCAGCACATGCCGGTAGATCTCCTCCTCCGGGTCTGTGAAATGGACGTCCCCGGTGGCGCACACTGGCTTGCCCAGCCGCTCCCCCAAGGCCACAATGCGGCGGTTGAAGTTCCGCAGATCCTCCTGGTTCCGGGCAATGCACTTGCCCTCCCGGTCCGGGCGGAGCATGTAGGCGTTGTTGGACAGGGGCTGAATCTCCAGATAGTCGTACCAGGAGGCAATCCGCTCCAGCTCCCGGTCCTCCCTGCCCGCCGTCACCGCCCGGAACAGCTCCCCCGCCTCACAGGCGGAGCCGATGATCAGCCCCTCCCGGTTTTCGTCAATGAGGGATTTGGGCATAATGGGAAAGCGGTTGAAATGCTCCAGATGGGATTTGGACACCAGCTTGTACAGGTTGCGCAGGCCGGTCTGATTTTTGGCCAGGAGGACCAGGTGGTACGCGGAGCGCCTGCTCCGCCCCCCCCGCCGCTGGCCCGCGAAGGCCGCGTTGACGGCGGCGGCCCGCTCCACCCCCCGCTCCCGAAGCATGGGGAGCAGAGCCGCCAGAATCAGGCCGCAGGTCTCCGCGTCGTCATAGGCCCGGTGGTGCTGGAAGGGGGGCAGCCCCAGGGCGTTTGCCACTGTATCCAGCTTGTGGTTGGGCAGCTTGGGACACAGGTACTGGGCCAGGATCATGGTGTCGAAGTACAGCGGGTCAAATCTCCGCCCCGACCGGGCGCAGTACTCCCGAACGAAACCGATGTCAAAGGCGGCGTTGTGGGCGCACAGGGGCGTCTCCCCCGCCCAGTCCAAAAAGGCGTCCACCGCCTCCTCGGGCGCGGGCGCGCCCCGAAGCAGCTCGTCGGTGATCCCGGTAAGGGAGACGGTCTTGGCGCTAAGCGGGTGTCCCGGCTGGGCGAAGGAGGCGAACTTGTCCACCACCTCCCCGCACCGCATCCGCACCGCGCCGATCTCGATGATGGCGTCAGTCCGCGCATCCAGGCCGGTGGTCTCCAGGTCAAACGCGATGAACTCCCCGTCCAGGGGCATGTCCCCCGGCCCGTGGACCGCCGCCTGCTCGTCCACGTCATTCTGGTAGTACGCCTCCACCCCGTAGAGCACCTTGATCTTCTCCCCCCGGCCGGAGGCGTTATAGGCGTCGGGGAAGGACTGCACCACCCCGTGGTCGGTGATGGCGATGGCGGGGTGCCCCCACTCAATGGCCCGCTTTACCACCGCCTTGGTATCGCACAGGGCGTCCATGGTGGACATCTTGGTGTGCAGGTGGAGCTCCACCCGCTTGTCCGGGGCGGTGTCCTTCCGCCCCTCGGGCTTGGGCACCTCGTTGATGCCATAGGGCTCCAGCACCAGGTCATTGTTGTCAAACCGGCCCAGGGACAGCCGCCCCTGCACCTGGAGCCGCTGCCCCTTCTTCACCTGGCTGATGATGGGCTTGGCCTCCTCCCCCTCCATAAAGCGGGTGACCCGGATGGAGCCGGTGAGGTCGGTGATGTCAAAGCACACCACCCACGCCTTTCGGCGGGGGAGCTCCCGGTGCTCCACATTGAACACCTCGCCCTCCACCAGCACGCTGCCCATGTCCAGGGCCAGCTCTCTCAGGGGGACCGGCTTTTTTTTGCCGCTGATCTTGCCGTAAAACTGGCGAACCCGTTTCTTGCTTTTGCCGGGGTCCGGGGCCTCCGCCCGCATCAGCCTGCGGCGCATGGACGCCATCTGGGCCTCCAGATCCCGGGGCTGCTCCCCCTGGGGCGCCGGCTGCTGGAGCGGACTGGCAGGGGCCGCCTCTTCCGGCTGGGGCGCTCTGTCCAGCGGGGGCGGCTCCGGGGCAGGTTCTGCCCCGGCAGGCGCGGCGCCCTCCGGCTCTTCCACCGCCACCGAGGCGCCGCTGAGGCCGAAGACCCGCCGCAGGCACTCCTCTGCCAAAACTAGTGTTTCACGTGAAACACTAGTTCCAGAGGCGATCACCTCCATGGCCCGCTGGGCCTTGAGCACCCGCACCCGGACGGGATAGCCCCCTAAAACGGCCAAAACCCCCTCCGGGAAGGGGCAGTTGGCAAAGGTCTGTTGAAAGGTTGACATTGTTCTGTCTCGCTCCTTATCTGTCGCCGGCCTTGAGGACATAGCGGGCCATGTCCACGACGCCCTGGTTGTTTTTGCCCGCCTTCTCCCGCACACCGTCAAAAACCATGCCGCATTTGCGCATGACGCCGCCGGAATGGGGGTTGTTGGTGTCGTGCTCGGCCTCCACCCGCTCCACGCCCACCCGCTCAAACAGGAAATCAAGCACCGCGCCCAGAGCCTCGGACATGATCCCCTGATGCCACCAGCGTCTGCCCATGCAGTAGCCGATCTCGGGAACGGCCCCGTCCTCCCGCCAGCGGCACACGTCGATGCCCCCGATGGACTGGGGGCCGTTTTCCTTCAGGGTGATGGCCCAGCGGTAGCAGTCGTCCTGCCCATACTGGGCCGCCCACTGCTCCAGGATGCCCTCCGTCACCGACACATCGGCGTGGGTGGGCCAGGTGAGGAATTTCGTCACCTCGTCGTCACTGGCCCAGTTGGCGAACATGGCGGGGGCGTCCGACGGCTCAAACCGCCGCAGGATCAGCCGTTCCGTCTCTATGTACTGTGTTCCGATATGGTTCATGGTGTTCCCTCATTACGGTATCTCTAAGAAAGACCGCCGCGGCCAGTCCCAGTCGTACCGCACCCGGCCGCCCTTGTGCCATATGCGGATGTCCCGGCGGCCCCAGCCTTTTTCCACAGACTGGGCTGCTGTCATCAGATCCTCGGAAAAGTAGGAGAACGCGTTCCGCAAAACCGTTTCCTCATCCCCCAAAACCTCCAGAATCGTAACCTCTACGACATTTCGCACCTCGCCGTCTCCATTGGCGTACATATCCTCCAGAAATTCGATGTACTTGCCAATCTTCTCCCGATCCTCATTGAGCCGCAGCAGCGGCACAAGGGCGCGATGCAGCACATCAAAAAAGACGTGACCTAAAACTTCCCCATAGTCCTCCAGATGCTCCTCATAGGCCTTGCGGAATTCCGGGAATCGCTCTGCCAGCGCCAGGGCAAACGCCTCTTTGCTGCCGTTCATTTCACAGCTCCCCGATCAGCCTCATCAGCTCGGGCACCAATTGGTCCTCGGGCACCTTGGCCACGATCTGGCCATGCCGGAACAGCACGCCCTCGCCCTTGCCCCCCGCGATTCCCACGTCGGCGTGGCGGGCCTCTCCGGGGCCGTTGACCACGCAGCCCATCACCGCCACAGTGATGGGCTTGTCCACGTCCTTCAGCAGCTCCTCCACCTGCTTGGCCATGGGGATCAGGTTGATCTGGGTCCGCCCGCAGGTGGGGCAGGCGATGAGCTCCGGCCCCTCCCGGCGCAGGCCGATGGCCTTCAAAATCCGACGGGCGGCGTAGACCTCTTCCACCGGGTCGGCGGTGAGGGACACCCGCAGGGTGTCCCCGATGCCCAGGGCCAGCAGTCCGCCGATGCCCGCCGCCGCCTTCAGCTCACCCATCTCCCGGGTGCCCGCCTCCGTGACCCCCAGGTGCAGCGGATAGTCATACCGCTCCGCCATCAGCCGGTACGCCCCCATGGTGGCGGGCACTGACGACGCCTTCAGCGACACGCAGATATCCTCAAAGCCGTACCGCTCCAGCAGGCGGATATGCCCCAGGGCGCTTTCCACCATGGCCTCCGGGGTGGGACCGCCGTATTTGGCCAGCATCTCTTTCTCCAGGGAGCCGCCGTTCACCCCCACCCGGATGGGAATGGCCCGCTCCTTACAGGCGCGGGCCACCGCCTCCACCCGGTCCGGCGCGCCGATGTTGCCGGGGTTGATTCGGATCTTGTCAATCCCCTGCTCCGCCGCCTCCAGGGCCAGCCGGTAATCAAAATGGATGTCCGCCACCAGGGGCACCGGGCTGCCCGCCTTCAGCGCCCCCACAGCCTGGGCCGCCGCCATGTCGGGCACCGCCACCCGGACGATGCCGCACCCCGCCGCGGCCAGCGCACGGATCTGAGCCAGGGTGGCCTCCACGTCATGGGTGGGGGTATTGGTCATGGACTGGATCGAGACGGGGGCGCCCCCGCCCACGGGGACGCCGCCCACATGGATCTGTCTGGTCATCACACGCACCGCCTATGCAAAAATATTCCACACATCGTGGAGGGCCACCACCGCCATCAGCACCAGCAGCACCACAAAGGCCCCCGCATGGACGTAGCCCTCGTATTTCTCCGGGATGCGGCGGCGGGCCACCGCATAGATGGCGCCGTTGAGCAGCACAAAGAAGATCCGTCCGCCGTCCAGCGCCGGAATGGGAAGCATGTTCATCACCGCCAGATTGACGGCAATGAGGGCCATGAAATAGAACACATTCTGTATGCCCAGCGCCACCGTCTCCGACCCGGCCCCCACCTCGGAAACCACGTCCACCACGCCGATGACCCCGGACAGCTCGGATACCGCCACCCGGCCCGTCACCAGATCGCCCAGGCTCATCCACACGATGCGCACAAAATCAAGGGTTTGAGCAAAGCCCTGCCCAACGCGGTCCAGCAGGGACAGCTCCTCCACCTGGCCAAAAATCAGGCCAAAGCCGTGGTATCTGCCGTTCTCAAACTCGTAGTCATAGCGGCCCATGGGGAAATCGTCCAGCACAAGCCGCTCCCCAGCCCGCTCCACCACCAGGTCCACGCCCTTCCCGTCGTTGCGGGAGAGATAGTTCTGCACATCGGCATACAGCCAGATGCCGTGGCCGTCCACCTCTAGGATGCGGTCGCCCACCATCAGGCCCGCCGCCCCCTCATGCTGAAACCCGTCGGCAAACTGGGTGATCACCGGCACCCGGGCCTGAGAGACACCCAGAAACAGCGCCACCGTAATCACCAGCCCCAGCACAAAATTCATGAAGGACCCGGCGCTCAAGATGATCACCTTTTTCCATCCCTTTTGGCGGGAAAAGGCCCGGGGATCGCCGGTGTCCTCATCCTCTCCCTCCATGGCGCAGTAGCCGCCAATCGGGAAGGCCCGCAGAGAGTAAAGGGTTTTCTCTTCACAGCTCCAGGGCTCGCCCCGCTCCTTCCGGCTCTGCCAAATAGCCGGACCCATGCCGATGGCAAATTCGTTTACCTTCACCCCCAGCAGCTTGGCGGTGAAGAAATGTCCGAACTCATGGATGGCGATGAGCACGCCAAAGAGCAGAATGGCCAGCAGGATATACAAAAACCTCACCAAAACGCGTCACCTCACAAAATCATGGACCGCCGCCCGGGCGGCGCGGTCCGCCTCCAAAATATCCTCCAGGCCGGGGCAGTCCATGGGAGCCACCTGTGCCAGCGCCCTCTCCACCAGTCGGGAAATGTCCAGAAATGAGATCCGATCCTCCAAAAACAGGGCCACCGCCGCCTCGTTCGCCCCATTGAGGATGGCGGTGGACGTCCCGCCCCTCTCGGCGCACTCCAGCGCCAGCCCCAGGCATCGGAAGGTATCCGGGTCGGGCCTCTGGAAGGTCAGCGGCGGGCAGTTCAGCAGATCCAAGGGCCGGGCGGGACCGGGGGTGCGCTCCGGCCAGGTGAGGGCGTACTGGATGGGCAGGCACATGTCCGCGCTGCCCAGCTGGGCCAGGATGGCCCCGTCCTCAAACTCCACCAGGGAGTGGACAATGCTCTCCCGGTGAACCACAATCTGGATCTTTTCCGGGGGCATTTCGTACAGCCGCATGGCCTCGATAAACTCCAGTCCCTTGTTCATCAGGGTGGCGGAGTCAACCGTGATCTTTGCGCCCATGGACCAGTTAGGGTGCCTCAGCGCCTGCTCTTTTGTGACAAGGGAAAGCTCTTCACAGCTCTTGCCATAGAACGGTCCGCCCGAGGCGGTGATGATGAGCCGCCTCACCTCTCCCCTGTCCCGGCACCCCTGGAGGCACTGGAAGATGGCGGAGTGCTCCGAATCCACGGGGACGATGTCCGCCCCCCGCTCCTTCGCCCGGGCCATCACCAGCTCCCCGGCGCACACCAGGGTCTCTTTGTTGGCCAGGGCAATCCGTTTGCCGCAGTCAACGGCGGCCAGGGTGGGTCTCAGGCCCGCAACCCCCACAATGGCGGTGACCACTGTGTCCGCCTCGGGCAGGGACGCCGCCTCCAGCAGGCCCTCCTCCCCGGCCAGCACCTTGGTTTCGGTGTCCGACAGACGGACCCGCAGATCGTCCGCGGCGGCCCGGTCCACCGCCACCGCCAGCCTGGGCCTGAACTGCCGCGCCTGGGCCTCGGCCAGCTCTGCGCTGCGATTCACCGTGAGCGCCGCCACCCGGTGCCCGCAGGCCTCCGCCACCTTCAGGGTCTGGCGGCCGATGGATCCGCTGGAGCCCAAAATAGAAAGGGTTCGTTTCATCCTCTTCCCCCTCAAAACACCGGCAGGCACTGGACGATAAACAGCACCACCGGTCCACAGAACATCATGCTGTCAAAGCGGTCCAGCATCCCGCCGTGGCCGGGCAGAATGCGGCCGTAGTCCTTCACCCCGTATTGCCGCTTGATAAAGGAGAAGGCCAGGTCGCCCACCTCGGTGGCCACCGCCCCAAACAGGCCGCAGAGCGCCAGGGAAAACAGGTTCACCCCGTCCCCCGCGATTTTGCTGGCCACGATGCCGTAGAGCACGGCAAACACCACTCCCGCCAGGAAGCCGCCGATGTATCCCTCCACGCTCTTGTTGGGGCTGACCTTGGTCACCCCCTTGTGTCTGCCCAGGAACACGCCGGCAAAATAGGCCCCCGCGTCGGTGGCAAAGGTGAGCAGCACCGCCAGAAGCACCAGATATTTCCCGTGGTCCATCCGCCTCAGCTCCACCAGGGCGGACAGGCCCAGGGGGATGATGACCCCCGCGAACAGCGTGGACAGGACATGGGAAAAGCCGATTTTCACCCCGTTGTCCTCATCGTAGGCCCGGATGGCGCACCAGAAGCACACCGCCGTCACCACAAAGGACAGCAGGTTCACGCAGGCCGTGCCCAGTCCGGCCCAAATTCCAAAGGGCAGCAGAGCGGCGGACGCGATGGTGGCCGCCTGCATGGGAGGGGATATCTTCCCCCCGCCCACCGCCCGCATCAGCTCGAAGGCGGCCACGGCGGAAATGAAGCACACCAGCGTCGTCCACGCCAGCGGCGGCGGAACCAGCATGATCCACAGCATGATGGGCGTAAAAATACACGCCGCGATGATCCGTTTTGCCACGTCACACACCTCCATACCGGCGGGAGCGGGCCTGGTAGGCCGCCAGCGCCTTCAGCAGCTCCTCCTTGGTGAAGTCGGGCCAGAGCACATCGGTAAAGTAGAATTCCGCGTAGGCGGACTGCCAGACCAGGAAATTGGATGTGCGGATCTCTCCGCTGGGCCGGATGATCAAGTCCGGGTCGGGCACCCCGGCGGAGTAGAGATACTGGGAAAAGGCCCCCTCCGTCAAGTGGCCGGGGTCCGCCCTGCCCTCCACACAGTCCAGGGCAAAGGCCTTGGCCGCCCGCACCAGCTCGTCCCGGCCCCCGTAGTTGAGGCAGATGTTCACCTGGCAGCCGTCGTAGCCCTTGGAGATCTCCTCCGTCTCCCGGCACAGCGTCTGCAGATGGGGGGCCAGCGGGGACAGGTCGCCAAAAAAGGCCATTTTCACCCTGTCCCTGGCCATGGTCTCAATGGCCTCGTGGAGATATTTCTCCAGCAGGGCCATGATGGACGCCACCTCGTCGGCCGGCCGCTTCCAGTTCTCGGTGGAGAAGGCGTACACCGTCAGGTACTCCAGCCCCAGCTCCTTGGCAAAGGTGGCAATGGTCCGAAAGGTCTCCGCCCCGGCCGCGTGGCCCGCCCTGCGGGGCAGGCCGCGGCTCTTGGCCCAGCGCCCGTTTCCGTCCATGATAATGGCCACATGGCGGGGAAGGCGCTTCAAATCCACCTGGGGAGCCTCTGCCCTGCGGCGGCGAAAGAAAGCCATATGCACGCATCCTTACTTTATTGATAGTGTAACCAAAAAAGAACCCGTTGTAAACGCTTAGACAGCATACAAGGGGGGCGCGCCCCCCTTGTATGCGCAAACGGCGCCCATTAAACCGCCATCAGTTCCTTTTCCTTGGCCGCGGTGAGGCCGTCAAGCTCCTTGCAGCGCTTGTCGGTGAGATCCTGCAGCTCCTTCTCCCGCTCCTTGCGGTCATCCTCCGTGATCTCGGACTTCTTTTCCAGGGATTTCAGCGTGTCCATGGCGTCCCGGCGGATGTTGCGGATGGCCACCTTGCCGTTCTCACCGTACTTGCGCACCTGCTTGGTGAGCTCCATACGGCGCTCCTCCGTCAGCTGGGGGAAGGCCAGGCGGATCACCCGCCCGTCATTCTGGGGGTTGATGCCCAGGTCGGAGGTCTGAATGGCCTTCTCAATGGCCTTGAGCAGGCTGGCATCCCAGGGCTGGATCTGAAGCGTGCGGGGGTCGGGGGTGGAGATGCTGGCCACCTGCTGGATGGGGGTGGGGGTGCCGTAATAGGACACCTGAATGCGGTCCAGCACGCCGGCGTTGGCCCGGCCCGCCCGGACGCTGGCGAAATCGCCCTTCACCACCTCGATGGTCTTGCCCATCTTCTCGTCGTAGGTTTTGCAGAACTCAGTCATGATCGCTTCCTCCTATGTCTTTCACAATTGTGCCTATTTTTTCTCCGTGCACCACGCGCAGGATATTCTCCGGATCCTTCAGGGCAAAGAGAATGATGGGGATGTTGTTGTCCATGCACAGGGACGTGGCGGTGGAATCCATCACTCCCAGGTGGTTGGCCAGCACGTCGTCATAGGTGATGCTGTCGTACTTCACCGCCGCCGGATCCTTCAGCGGGTCGGCGCTGTACACGCCGTCCACGTTCTTGGCCAGCAGGATGATGTCTGCGCCGATCTCCGCCGCCCGCAGCACCGCGGCGGTGTCGGTGGAGAAAAAGGGGCTGCCCGTGCCGCAGCCGAAGATCACCACCCGGCCCTTTTCCAGATGCCGCACCGCCCGGGAGCGGATGTAGGGCTCGGCAATGGACTTCATCTCAATGGCGGTCTGCACCCGCACATCCACGCCCTTGTTCTCCAGCACATCGGCCAGGGCCAGGCAGTTGACGCAGGTGGCCAGCATCCCCATATGGTCGGCCCGGGTGCGGTTGCTCATGCCCTTGCCATCCTTCAGGCCCCGCCAGAAGTTCCCGCCGCCAACCACAATGCCCACCTGAACGCCCAGCTGGGAACAGCGGGCCACCACGTCGCACACCTTTTCAATCACATCAAAGTCCAGGCCCCGGCCCTTCTCGCCGCCCAGCGCCTCTCCGCTGACCTTCAGCAAAACCCGCTTATATTTCAGCTTGCTCATGGCTCTCATCCTCTCCCATCCCAAAAGTCTCGTCGTACTCATCAGAAAGTATTATACTGGAAAACCTTCCTTTTGCCTAGGGGCTAAATGAAAATTTTCCGTGTATTTTTCCAAACACGCGGATTGCCGGCCCTCCAGCTTCATATAGTTAAGGAAGGTCTGGCTAATTCAACGCTTCCTGTGTGGAAGCGGCAAAGGGAGGACATACTATGATCTGCCGAATCGCTGAGCTGCAATACAAAGAGGTTATCGACATCGCCGACGGCACCCGATACGGCTTTGTGGACGACGTGGAGCTGGACCCGGAGCGGGGCTCCATTGAGAGCATTGTGGTCAGAGGTCGCCCCCGCGCCCTGGGCCTGCTGGGCCGGGAGCCGGGCGCGGTGTTCCCCTGGGCGTCCGTCCGGCGCTTTGGGGAAGATATCATCCTGGTGGAGGGCAAGGCCCGGGCGGGTGGGGAACGCCGGAGGCGCTGACATTTTTTCTGAAAAGCGGAGAAAAATACTTGCGTTTCCCCGCAAGCCGTGGTAAAATATCCAGGCATTCCGCACGAGAGCCGATTTTTCGCCCGGTGCCCCCTTCGGAGGGTGGGCGGGAAGGATGAAGCTTTCGGAGGCAAAACCAAATATTAGGAGGAAAAAATCAATGGCAGTCGTATCTATGAAGCAGCTGCTGGAGGCCGGCGTCCACTTCGGCCACCAGACCCGCCGGTGGAACCCCAAAATGGCCACCTACATCTACACGGAGCGCAACGGCATCTATATCATCGACCTGCAGAAGACCGTGAAGAAGCTGGAGGAGGCCTACTCCTTCGTGAAGGACCTGTCCGGCAACGGCCAGTCCCTGCTGTTCGTGGGCACCAAGAAGCAGGCCCAGGATGCCATCCGCGAGGAGGCCGCCCGCTGCGGCATGTACTATGTCAACGCCCGCTGGCTGGGCGGCATGATGACCAATTTCAAGACCATGCGCACCCGCGTGGACCGCCTGAACCAGCTGAAGAAGATGCAGGAGGACGGCACCTTCGACATGCTCCCCAAGAAGGAAGTCATGAAGCTGCTGGGCGAGATCAGCAAGCTGGAGAAGTACCTGGGCGGCGTGGTGGAGATGCGCAAGCTGCCCGGCGCCCTGTTCGTGGTGGACCCCCGCAAGGAGCGCAACGCCATCAACGAGGCCCGCAAGCTGAACATCCCCATCGTGGCCATCGTGGACACCAACTGCGATCCCGATGAGATCGACTACGTCATCCCCGGCAACGACGACGCCATCCGCGCCATCAAGCTCATCTCCTCCGTCATGGCAAACGCCGTGCAGGAGGGCCGCCAGGGCCAGGACGCCGCCCCCGCCGAGAAGGCCGAGGAGCCCGCCGCCGCGGAGTAAGCCAGGCCGAGCGCGAATCACCCAGCGCCCGCCCATGCGGGCGGGCGCTTTTTTGACAAACAGTATGTGCCGGCAGCCGCCGGCTGACAATTATTTGGAGGTAATGTAATTATGGCAATTTCCGCGAAAGACGTACAGAAGCTGCGCGAGATGACCGGCGTCGGCATGATGGACTGCAAGAAGGCCCTGACCGAAAACGACGGCGACTTCGACAAGGCCATTGAGTGGCTGCGTGAGAAGGGCCTGGCCGCCTCCCAGAAGAAGGCCGGCCGCATCGCCGCCGAGGGTATGGCCTATGCCGCCTCCATCAACGGCGTGGGCGTGGTGGTGGAGGTCAACGCCGAGACCGACTTCGTGGCCAAGAACGAGAAGTTTGTGGACTTCGTGAAGGGCGTGGCCGCCACTGTGGCCGCCTGCGCCCCCGCCGACCTGGACGCGCTGATGGAGTGCAGGTACGACGGCACCGAGCTGACCGTCGCCCAGCAGCAGCAGGAGATGGTGCTGGTGATCGGCGAGAACATCCAGGTCCGCCGGTTCGCCCGCTTCGCCGACGGCGTTTCCGTTCCCTATATCCATGCCGGCGGCAAGATCGGCGTGCTGGTCAACCTGGAGGTTACCGGCGGCATCGACGCCACCGAGGTGGGCAAGGATATGGCCATGCAGATCGCGGCCCTGAATCCCCGCTTCCTGGACAAGGGCCAGGTCACCCAGGATGTGCTGGACGAGGAGAAGAAGATCCTCCTGGCCCAGATGGCCAACGATCCCAAGATGGCCAGCAAGCCCGACCAGGTGAAGGAAAAGATCGTCATGGGCAAGCTGAACAAGTTCTACTCCGAGAACTGCCTGCTCCAGCAGACCTTCGTCAAGGACAGCGAGGTCACCGTGGAGCAGTACGCCGCCGCTACGGCCAAGAAGCTGGGCGGCACCATCACCCTGAAGGACGCCGTGCGTTTCGAGAAGGGCGAGGGCATTGAGAAGAAGCAGGAGAACTTTGCCGAGGAGATCGCCAAGCTGGCCAAGTAAGCCTCCCCCCTGCCATGCTTTAGGGCGGTATGCACGCGCTGCATACCGCCCTTTCTTTGCGTCAAATCCTTTTATTGCACATTCTGTATTGGTATTATCCTTTACAGCTCTTTTCGAATTCGATTCAGCGCGTTCTTTTCCAGCCGGGACACCTGGGCCTGGGAGATGCCCACCTCGGCGGACACCTCCATCTGGGTCTTCCCCTGAAAAAAACGAAGCGCCAGAATGCGGCGCTCCCGCTCATCCAGCTTCCCAATGGCGTCCCCCAGCGCAATGTGCTCCAGCCACGCCTCATCGGTGTTCTTCTTGTCCTTGACCTGGTCCATGACGCACACCGTGTCCCCTCCGTCAGAGTACACCGGCTCAAACAGGGACACCGGATCCACCACCGCGTCCAGCGCCATCACCACATCCTCCCGGCGCAGCTCCAGAATCTGGGCGATCTCGTCCACGGTGGGCTCCTTTTGATGCTCCGCCATGTACTTTTCCTTGGCCTGGAGCACCCGGTAGGCCGTATCCCGCACCGACCGGGACACCCGAATGGCGCTGTTGTCCCGGAGATAGCGGCGGATCTCCCCCACAATCATGGGCACGCCATAGGTGGAAAAGCGTACATCCATGTCCACATTAAAATTGTCAATGGCCTTGATGAGGCCGATACAGCCCACCTGGAACAGGTCGTCCACGTTCTCTCCCCTGCCGGAAAATTTTTGGATCACGGACAGCACCAGCCGCAGATTGCCCGAGATCAGCTCCTCCCGGGCCTGCATATCCCCCTCCCTGGCCCGGCGCAGCAGCGCCAGGCTCTCCTCGCTTTTCAGTACCTTCAGCTTGGCCGTATTGACCCCGCAGATCTCCACCTTGCCCTGCACCGCAGACACCTCACTCGGAATTGATTCAAACTCAGTATTTCCGATGAGCGCCCATTCATACTGCGGCGGGGCGGGCTATATTTTTTATCGTCAGACCGCTTTCGATGGAATTTTCCGTTCCCTCTTTTCTTCGTCACATCATCCGCAGAATCTCCTTTTTCAGCCGGTCAATGATGCGCTTTTCCAGCCGGGAGATGTAGGATTGGCTGATGCCCAGCTGGTCCGCCACCTCCTTCTGGGTGCGCTCCCGACGGCCGTCCAGCCCAAAGCGCATGGTGATGATCCTCCGCTCCCGGGGGGACAGCCGGGTGATGGCGGTGAACAGCAGGTCCCGGTCCACGTCGTCCTCAATGGGCTTTTCGATGCTGTCGCTGTCCGTGCCCAGCACGTCGGACAGCAGCAGCTCGTTGCCGTCCCAGTCGGTATTCAGCGGCTCGTCCAGAGAGACCTCCCCCCGGCGGTTGGCGTTCTTGCGCAGGTGCATCAGGATCTCGTTTTCGATGCACCGGGAGGCGTAGGTAGCCAGCTTGATGTTCTTGGCGGGCTTATAGGTCTCCACCGCCTTGATGAGGCCGATGGTGCCGATGGAGATCAGATCCTCGATGCCCACCCCGGTGTTCTCAAACCGGCGGGCGATGTACACCACCAGCCGCAGGTTGTGCTCAATGAGCCGGGCCCGCGCCTCCGGGCGGCGGTCCTCCTCCCCCAGCTGGGCCAGGAGCGCCCCCTCCTCCTCCCGGGTCAGGGGGGCGGGCAGGGTGTCGCTGCCGCCTATGTAGTGCAGTGAGCCGTGGAGCATAACCCCCAGCTTGGCCAGCAGCCCGCACAGCCGCACATAGATATCCAACATCTCAAATTCCTCCAATCAACGCCTGATACCCGCCGCCATCGTCCAGCGGCGTGGGGGACAGCGCCACCAGCAGCCGCCCCAGGGGCCTGCCGTCGGCGCTCACCTGCCGGGCCCGCACCGCCAGCAGCATCCCGCACTCCACCCCCACCGCCCGGTAGGGCACCAGCCGCGCCCCCCGGGACCCGGACGCGTGGCACCGCTCCACCGACTGGATGGGCTGGGCCGCGTCCGCCCAGGGGGGCAGCACCCCCGCCAGCGCCTGGGCGCTGGCCACCACCACCGGCCGGTTTGTCGCCGGGTCGGTGAGGCTGTGGCCGGTGTCCACCAGGGCGGACAGCGCCGCCCCGCCGCCGTCCAGCACGACATCCAGCCGGACAAGCCGCCTGTCCCGGGCCGCTGTCCGGCGGAAAAACAGCGACAGCACAAAATATCCCGCCACAAACACCACCAGCAGCAGGCGCAGGTCCAGCCGGGAATAGAACACCCCGCCCGCCAGGGTCAGCATGGGGCCGCCCAGCAGCTCCAGCCCCAGCACCGCCCCCGCCAGCGCCGCCGACGCCCCAAAAAACACCACCGTCACCCGGAAAAGCCCCCGCTCCCCGCCGTAGGCCGCCAGCGCCATCAGCACACCGGCCCCCAGCTTGCACGGCCAGGCCGCCAGCCAGCCCAGCCCCGGCAGGAAGATCAGCACCGCGTACAGCGCCCCCAGCGCACCGCCCAGCCCGATGCGCCAGCGGCGCAGCACCGCCCCGGCAATTCGCCCCGCCGCCAGCAGCAGCAGGTAGTTGGCGGTCAGATTGAGCAGAAACAGCAGGTCTATGTACACCGTCACGGCGGGGCCTCCTCTCTCGGGTCTGTCCCAAATTATAGCCCTGTCCCCCTGTCGAAAGGGGAAAATTCCCCGCCCAGGCGGGGAATTTTTTCGGCGGAGCCGGAACACATCCAACCCATCCCCCGGAGGAGGACGCCCCCCTGCCGAATCGAAAAAGTCTCCCGCCGAAGGCAGGAGAACCCCCCCTGCCGAACCGAAAAGCCTCCCGCCGAAGGCGGGAGATGGACTCCCTGCCAAATCGAAAAGCCTCCCGCCGAAGGCGGGAGAAAAAAACAAACCCCCTGCCTTCCGGCAGGGGGTTTGTTCTGGGGGTGCTGCTTTGTAGGTTTTTAGAACTTTGTAGGTTTACTTATTGACAGCCTTGTCGCAACGAACCAGGATCGCGGCAATCTGGCTGCGGCTGGTAGCGGCGGCAGGGGTAAAGGTGCCGTCGTCGTTGCCCAGGATGATGCCGTTCTCAACGGCCCACTTCAGGGCGGTGAGGTGGTCGCCCTCCACGCCATCCAAGTCGGTGAAGGTGACTTCCTTGTCAGAGGCGGGCTTGCCGGCGGCACGCCACAGCAGCAGGATCAGATCCTTGCGGGCAATGCCCTCAGAGGTGATCTCAAT
>ERZ808037.388-NODE-388-length-42897-cov-5.283536_pt1 | contig 42897 bp, 41 predicted proteins | sample MGYA00380190_ERZ808037 | MGnify/ENA primary metagenome ERZ808037 (study PRJEB31490, sample SAMN06133399) | mouse gut metagenome | isolation source: J9 | host: mice | place: China: Chengdu | collected 2015-05 ...
GATGGGATTTTTGCTCACTGGCCCAGTTTAACCTACGGTCAGCGCAGCAAGTGCGCAGACCTACGTGAACAGTAACACCAGATGCTCATTCACCCGCGCAATCACCCGCCATCCGGTTTCGCTGGCTGTAGCTATCCCTTTATTGAAACAGCCTTTTTAGTCTGACTTATCTATCGTTTATTTTCTCATTCAGATTCTTCTCTGTATTCAAAGATAAACCACTTTTCATTCATATAAACCTCTATTGTATTATCTGCCCCATACTGATAGCCAAATCCACTTCCAAAATTAGATTGATCATCTTCTGTTGGAATTTCAGTTCCATCGACAGTTGACGTTATTTCTCCATCCATGGTACCACAGCGTGCATCCATGATACTTTCTCTCCCTGTATCATAATATAATTTACCATTCACTCTTACCATAGGGATTCTGTCATACATTGCATCAGCGCCTGCTTGTTCTATTACCGTAATTTTATAGACCTCACCTAATTGTGCAGGCCAATTTCATTATCCGTTGCTCCAAGGGGCTGTCCATCCGAATCCACGCCGCCATTTCCTCAGGCCATTCTTGCATTTCTTTGCGTAATATTACGTATTTTTATTGACATACGTAATATTACGTGTCATAATATAGTTATGATAAGGAAAGGAGATACATGCAATGCCTATGACACCACGAGAGATGATAAAACATCTCAAGAAAAATGGTTTTGAGGTAGTCAGCCAAAATGGTTCTCATGTAAAAATGAGAAATGATGCAACTGACCACCAAACTGTAATTCCTTATCACAGCGCAAGCCTTAAAAAAGGACTTGAGCAAGCTATATTAAAACAGGCGGGGCTTAAATAGTTCCGCCCCTAAATTATGGAGGCTTTAGTATGAAAAAATTATTCTATCCAGCATTATTTCACAAAGCGGAAGAAGGAGGATTTTGGATTTCTTTTCCTGATATTCCTGAATGTCTTACACAAGGCGATGATATGGCACAAGCCTATGAAATGGCTGTTGATGCACTGGGCTTGGCTCTGACTGACTATGAACAAGAAAAAAAATCTTTTCCTGCCGTTTCCGATCCAACGACAATCAGCCTTGAACCAGATTCATTCCTTGTTGTTATTGAATTTGACATGCTTGCTTATAAAAAACGTACAAATTCCCGTGCAGTAAAGAAAACACTGAGTATTCCTGAGTGGCTGAATGAAGCAGCTATTGCCAAAGGAATCAACTTCTCTCAGGTTTTACAGGAAGCCCTTCTCACCAAAGTTCAGCTTTAGTTCCTGATGGGGCTGCTTTCCATAGTAGCCCCCTTATAAGTTTTCTAAATTCTAATTTATGAAGTCTTTTCTCTAAATCTAAAAGTAATTCCTTGTCAGCTTCGGTCTATAAATAAAGGGTGACAGCATGGAACTTATTTTAAACCTGTTCCATCAGATGTACCAATACGCCCTGATGAACGACCTCTGCGAAAAGGATTACCGTGCTGGTGTAAAAATCAAGAATTTTCGGATTGCCAAATTTTAATGAAACCTTAATGCCAAAACCGTAATGCTAACACACATTTCATACGTCCGGTGGCATAATGTAACTATACAAAAGCCAATTACAGGAAAAAGGAGAAGCTAACATGGCAGAAATCAGCAAACGTTTATCTTCATCACAAATGATTATTCTCGGCTTTGCTATGGTTATCTTAACCGGAAGCCTGCTCCTTATGCTTCCCGCCGCCACAAGGGAAGGCCGGGGAGCAAGTTTTGCCGACGCCTTATTCACCTCGGTTTCGGCTGTCTGTGTTACCGGATTAATCGTTCAGGATACTGCCCTTTGCTGGAGCATGTTCGGGCAGGCCGTTATCCTGGTTTTAATACAAATCGGCGGAATGGGCGTAATTACCGTTGCCATCGCCGTTTTCGCAGCATCGGGAAGAAAAATCAGCTTAAAGCAGAGAAGCACCATGCAGGAGGCCATCTGTGCGAACAAGCTTGGAGGCATTGTCCGGCTCACCGGTTTTATCTTAAAAACCACCCTGCTTATAGAACTGCTTGGTGCAGCCGCAATGGCACCGTCCTTCTGCCGCATCTTCGGCTTAGGGAAGGGATTATGGTACGCCCTGTTCCACTCCATTTCCGCCTTCTGCAACGCCGGATTTGATTTAATGGGCAGTAAACAGCCCTATTCATCCCTCACCTTCTTTGCCCGCAGCCCGGTAATCAACCTGACCATTATGGCTCTGATTATCCTTGGGGGAATTGGATTTATGACCTGGGATGATGTAAGAACCAATCACTTCCGCTTCCGAAAATACCGGATGCAGAGCAAGGTCATCCTCACCGTTACTGCGGGATTAATCCTTTTTCCGGCATTGTATTTTTTCTTTTTTGAATTTTCCGGCATACCGTTAGGGGAACGCACCCTGCTCTCTCTGTTTCAGTCGGTAACGCCAAGAACAGCCGGCTTTAATACTGCTGATTTAACAGCACTCAGCGAAACCGGAACGGCTCTTATCATTCTCTTAATGCTTATCGGCGGTTCTCCCGGTTCAACTGCCGGGGGAATGAAAACAACCACCTTTGCCGTCCTGCTCTCCACCGCCGTTTCCGTTTTCCGCCGCAGGGAACATGCTCATTTTTTCGGGCGTCGAATTGACGATGAAACGATAAGGAATACCGTTGCTGTCCTGATGATGTATGTGCTGCTGTTTTTGGGCGGCGGGCTTATCATCAGCCGCCTGGAGGGGCTTCCCCTTTTATCCTGCCTGTTTGAAACGGCATCAGCCGTCGCTACGGTGGGGCTTACCCTTGGGATAACTTCAGATTTAGGGATGGTTTCCCGGGGAATATTAATCCTTTTAATGTATATCGGACGGGTAGGGGGGCTGACCCTTATTTTTGCAGCACTTTCCGGAAGCAGAAGGGGAAATACAGCGAAACTTCCACAGGAAAAACTTACCATTGGATAGGAGGTCAGAATATGAAATCAATCTTACTCATAGGACTCGGACGTTTTGGAAGGCATATTGCCCAGAAACTTAATGACTTAAATTACCAGGTTATGGCCGTGGATAATAATGAAGAGCGGGTCAACCGCAACCTGTCCATCGTCACAAATGCTCAGATCGGCGACAGCACGGATGCAGATTTTCTTTCCTCTCTGGGTATCCGAAACTATGATGTCTGTATTGTAGCTATCGGTGATAATTTTCAAAATTCCCTGGAAACTGCCTCTCTTCTTAAGGAACTGGGGGCCAAAAAGGTCATTGCCAGGGCTTCACGGGGCGTGCAGGAAAAGTTTCTTCTGCGCAACGGGGCCGATGAAGTGGTCTACCCGGAAAAACAGCTTGCCGCATGGACAGCTATCCGCTGTACTTCGGAACATATACTGGATTATATTGAACTGGACGGCGAATATTCCATTTTTGAATTATCCATCCCCGCTGCGTGGGGCGGAAAAACAATTCTTCAGCTCGATATCCGCAAGAAATACGGAATTAATGTACTGGGCATTCGGGAAAGCGGAAAACTGAGCATGGATATTCTCCCCGATACTACACTTAGCCGCGGAACATCTGTACTGGTTCTGGGAAAGCCAAAGGCCGTACAGAAATGTTTTCGTATATAATTTGTTACTGTTCACAGCAACGGGCAAAAATCCATGAAAATCGCCTTCGTCGATGGGATGTAACTATAAATTTCACTTTTTCAGGAGGTGGGCCAGATGAGAGATTTTTTATTACTTTGTTCAACCCTTGCCCTTCTTTTATCCGGCTTTATCGCAATGAACCGACTGGACAGCTGGATAGAACATGAGCAGCAGAGGATACTGGATGAATACCAGAAATCCCACTGGATAAGTCGTAAGATATGTGATAAAATCTTCTTACCAGGACATGCAGCAAACTACAGGGGGACATGGGAATGCAGCAGCTACAAAAAGGGCATTTAAAGATCTTTTTCAGCTATGCGCAGGGAACAGGAAAAACTACAGCGATGCTTAAAGCAGCACAGAATGTACAGGCGCAGGGGATGAAAGTTTGCATTGGCTATCTTTCCTCTCCTGCTTCGGCAGATGTTCTTTCCCTGTGCCGTACATTTGACCTGCTAAAACCGGTAAAAATCAACGAAAAGGATGACTTTGATCTTGACCAGGCGTTAAAATACAGGCCGGATCTCATCCTTCTTGACGACTTGGCCTGTTCTAACGGAAATGCCTGCCGTCACCGCAAGCGCTATCAGGATGTTGATGAACTTTTGAAATCGGGAATCAATGTCTATACTACCGTGAACGTGGAGAATATTGAAAGCCTGCACGACACGGTAAGTTTTATTACAGGAATTTCTGCCTGGGAAAGGATTCCTGATTTTGTTTTTGATCAGGCGGACCAGGTTGAACTTATCGATATCGAACCGCAGGAACTGCTTGAACAGCTGGAAAAATCCACAACCGCAGGCACACTATTTACTATTGAACAGCTTACGGCCCTGCGCGAGGCTGCACTCCGGCGGTGTGCCGACAGGGTGAAGCATCTGTCCAACCAGCAGCACAAGAACAGCTATCATACCAATGAACATATTTTGGTGGGACTTTCTTCAGCTCCCTCGAATGAAAGGATTATCCGCACAGCGGCAAGGATGGCAAATGCCTTTAACAGCCAGTTTACGGCATTGTTCGTCGAAACCCCGGATTTCGGTGCGGCTACCCCGGAAAATAAGCAGCGCCTTCGGCATAACCAGAACCTGGCGGAGCAGCTTGGAGCGCATATTGAAACCGTGTACGGGGAGGATGTGGCCTATCAGCTTGCTGAGTTTGCCCGTCTTTCTGGGATCACCAAGATTGTCCTGGGGCGAAGCGCCGTTACCAGGAAGCACCGTCTGGGAAAGCCCACGCTGACGGAACAGCTGATTTTCTACGTGCCGGAAATGGATATTCACATTATTCCGGATAAATCTGCCGATGCCAGCTATCGTCCCAGGAAGGCAAAACGGCATGATAAAAACAGCATCTTAACCAATACCGCAGAAAGTGCGGCGATACTGACCGGAGCCACGCTGTTAAGCCTTGGCTTCTACCGCATGGGATTTACCGAGCCAAATATTATTATGGTGTACATCCTTGGCGTTTTACTGACCTCCATCGCCACCTCGCATCAGATCTACAGCTTGGTATCCTCCATGGCAAGCGTGTTTATCTTTAATTTTTTCTTTACGCATCCGCGGTTTTCTCTGACCGCCTACGCCACCGGCTATCCCGTGACCTTTGCGGTTATGTTTTTAACGGCTTATATCACGGGGACACTGGCCCTGCGCTATAAAAAACAAGCCGGGCAGTCGGCAAAGATTGCCTACCGGACAAAAATTTTATTTGATACCGACCAGATGCTTTCCAAGGCCGGAAATAAGGCGGAGATTATCGAGGCGGCGGCAGAACAGATGATGAAACTGTTAAACCGAACCATTGTTATCTTTGAACAGGAAGGAGGAAGGCTTTTAACTCCGCATATTTTTTCGCCGGACACGGCAGACCGGGAAAAGACATCTGCCGCAGTCGGAGAAAGGGAAACTGCCGCCGCTTCCTGGACGCTGAACCACAACCACACCTGCGGCGCAGCCACGGATACTTTCTCCGATGCCCGTTTTATGTACCTGTCCCTGTGTGTTAATGAACGGGTGTACGGCGTGGTCGGCATTGATGCGCAAAATAATCCGCTGGACGCCCCGGAATACGGAATCCTGCTCTCTATCTTAGGCGAGTGCGCCCTTGCCCTGGAAAATGAAAAAAATGCCCGGGAAAAGGAAGCGGCGGCAGTGCTTGCCGAAAGCGAGCAGCTCCGCGCCAATCTTCTGCGCACCATCTCCCACGATCTGCGCACGCCCTTAACAACGATATCGGGAAATGCCAGCAACCTGCTCAGTAATGGGGACAGCTTTGACGCTTTGACCAAAAAACAGATTTATACGGATATTTATGATGATTCCATGTGGCTGATTAATCTGGTGGAAAATTTACTGTATGCCACCCGCATTGAAGAAGGACGGATGACCCTGCACACCTCGACCGAGCTTTTAAGCGATATTGTTGAAGAAGCGATGAATCCTATCCGGCGCAAAGCGGGCAGCCGGAGGATTTTTGCTGTCCATGAGGATGATTTGCTGTTTGTCCAGGCCGATGCAAAGCTGATTGTCCAGGTGATTGTTAATCTTGTGGACAATGCCGCCAAATACACTCCGCCGGATACTGCAGTCACCATTACAGCGGAAAGAAACGGCGGCATGGCCGAAATCCGCATTGCCGATAACGGAAACGGAATTCCTGATGAAGAAAAGCCAAAGATTTTTGAAAAATTTTACTGCGGAAGAAATAAAATTGCTGACAACCGACGCAGCCTTGGACTGGGGCTGTACCTGTGCAAGGCCATCACCGAAGCACACGGCGGAACCATTTCCGTAACCGATAACCAGCCGCAGGGAAGTATTTTCTGCTTTACGCTTCCCATTAAAGAAATCACGCCACAAGGAGGGGCTATTCATGAATAAGCTTCAGATTCTGGTCGTCGAGGACGACACCCCGGTTCGCAACTTAATTACAACAACGCTCAAGGCCCATGATTACCGTTTTTCGGCTGCCGTCAACGGGAAAGAGGCCGTGATGAGTGCCGCCTCCCTGAATCCGGATGTAATTCTGCTGGATCTGGGCCTGCCGGATATCGACGGCGTGGAGGTTATCCGGCGCATCCGCAGCTGGTCGAATATGCCGATTATCGTGATCAGTGCCCGAAGCGAGGACAATGATAAAATCGATGCCTTAGATGCCGGTGCCGACGACTATCTGACCAAGCCTTTTTCTGTCGATGAACTGCTCGCCCGGCTGCGCGTCACCCAGCGCCGCCTGACCCAGATGCAGGGCAGCACAAATCAGGCGGCCGTCTATGTCAACGGCCGCCTGCGGATAGACTATGCCTCCGGCTGTGTTTATCTGGATGACGAGGAAATGCACTTAACCCCCATTGAATACAAGCTGCTTTGCCTTCTTGCCCAGAATACCGGAAAAGTTCTGACGCACAAGTTCATTACCCAGAGCGTATGGGGAAGCAGCTGGGAAAACGATGTCGGCTCCCTGCGCGTTTTTATGGCTACTCTGCGAAAAAAACTCGAAAAGCCTTCCGGCTCGCCGCAGTACATTCAGACACATATCGGAATTGGCTATCGGATGTTAAAAATTGAGTGAACTGCATCCTGGGGCTAACCGGCTTTGGATAATCTTTGTTTACCCTCTATTCTTCACTTAAAATTTCCTGTAAAAGCTCCATCAGCTTCGGAACATCGATCGGCTTGGCAATGTGCCCGTTCATCCCTGCATCCAGAGCCGCCTTTTTATCCTCGTCAAAGGCATTCGCAGTCATGGCAATAATCGGGATATTGGCAAGCTTTGAATTATCCATAGCCCTAATCTGCTTTGTCGCTTCATAGCCGTTCATAATCGGCATCTGGATATCCATTAAAATCAAATCATACTGCCCCGGCTCTGCCGTCTTCATCTTCTCCACGGCAACCTCGCCGTCATCGGCCACATCCATCACAAATCCGGCTTCCTTAAGGATCTCCACGGCAATTTCCTGGTTCAGTTCATTGTCCTCCACCAGAAGAATCTTCTTGCCTTCAAAAGAAATCACATCTTCTAAAGAGGCCGCATTAACCCGCGTGGCAGCAAACGGCGACTCTAAAACTTCCCTGAGTTCCGAGAGGAAAATCGGTTTGGAACAGAAGGCCGTAACCCCTGCCTTTCTCGCCTCCTCTTCGATATCCGACCAGTCATAGGCCGTTAAGATAATAATCGGCTTTTCCTCTCTGATAATTCCCCGGATACGGCGCACAACCTCAATACCGTTCATATCCGGCATCAGCCAGTCAATAATGTAGGCTGAATACTCGTCATCCTGCTCTTCGGCAAGCTTTGTGCGCAGCACGGCTTCCTTTCCCGAAGTCGTCCAGTCCGGCCGCATACCGATGGTGGAGAGCATCTTTGTAACGCTGGAACAGGTATTAAAATCATCATCGACAACCAGGGCTCTCAGCCCTTTGAGTTCAGGGATGACCTCCTGCCTTACCGGTCCGGAACAGGTTCTTAAATGCAGGGCTACAGTGAAGGTAGAACCTTTTCCTTCTTCGCTGTCTACGGTTATGGTTCCGCCCATCATATCCACAATATTTTTCGTAATTGCCATGCCAAGTCCCGTACCCTGGATTCCGCTGACCGTGCTCGTTCTCTCCCGCTCAAATGGTTCAAACACATGGGCCTGGAATTCTTTGCTCATCCCGATTCCGGTATCCTTCACCTGAAACTCATAGAAGGCAAAGCCCTCATGCACCGTGCCCTTTTGCAGAATACGGACACTGACAATACCGCCCGGCTTGGTAAACTTCATGGCATTGCTTAAAAGATTTAAAAGAACCTGGTTTAAGCGCAGTTTATCGCAGAGCACATGCTCATTAACCACATCCGCCGTATCGATAAAAAATTCCAGCTGCTTTGCCGAGATATCTGCCTGGACAATGGTTTTTAAGTCGTGCATCACCTCGGGAAGCGAAGTTTCCTTCTCTTCAATCTTTACCTTTCCGCTCTCAATACGGCTCATATCCAGAATATCGTTAATCAGGCTGAGCAGATGATTGCTTGATGTTGTAATCTTCGCCAGATAATCCTGTACCTGCTCCCGGTTATCCAGGTGCGTCACGGCAAGCGAAGTAAACCCGATTATCGCATTCATCGGTGTGCGGATGTCGTGGGACATATTGTTTAAGAATGTCGTCTTTGCCCGGTTTGCGTGCTGTGCTGCCGCCAAAGCATCCTGCAGGTCAATTTTCTGCCTTTCGAGCTGCTCGGCCATGCGCTTTTCATCATCGATATCCATAAACATCCCTACAAAGCTTATCGGCGATCCGTCGTCCCTTCGGGAAAGCCGCCCTGCAGCATGGAACCAGCGCCAGCCTAAATGACGGGTGAGAAGACGATATTCGACATCGTAATTTTTTTCTCCGCTATAATCCATAACGGTATCCCAGTATTCTTTAAGAACCTGTTTTTTATCTTCTTCATGCAAAAGATCCGACCAGGATTCCAGACGATTGGGAAAATCTTCTTTACCTGTATAGCCCAGCATCTCCCGAAAAGTTTCGCTCCAGGTACAGGAAACCATCTGGGCATGTTCATTAAACTCCATACTCCAGAAACCGGAACCCATAGCTGTCTGGATATTGTTCATTGCCTCCTGTTCCCGCTCGATCTGGGCGTAGGCTGCCCGGATTTTATTTCCATCCGCCTTTTCCTGGGCCAGAACCAAGCTTGTGTTCTTCCTGAACTGATAGACAAATACAGAAAATACCCCCAGCATGGCGATAATGGTAATGGCAATCTGAATTATGCTGCGGCGCATCATTCCGACACTGATGGAACTAATCTGATCGCTGATAACATTATCCCGGATTAATATGGTCAGCATCCAGTCTGTTCCTTCCACCGGTATGTAGCTGAGATCTTCTTTTACTCCCTGGTAGCGGAAAGAAATCTGTCCCCGCCTTCCCTCCTCAAAGTCTTTTTTTACCTGCGCAATCGAAAATCCCTCGTCAATTTCTGCATCTGCCAGTGCTGAAAGAAGGTTATTCTCCGAGGTTAAATGCCCAAAACCGTCATTGGTAAGACTTTCGCCGTTTTTATAGAAAAGATTGCTGAAGGTTTCGTTATCACTGGTTTTCAGGATAAGAGAGCTCAGCATCTCATCAATATCAAGCTGGACAAAACACACCTTTATCGGCGTCCCCTGAAAAACAATATCCTCCACAGGCATTACCAGAATCACCTGTTTTCTTGCCCCGTAAAGGTTCGCCGTATGGATCGCCGGCCCGGTAAGATCTTGCGTAAGAAAGCTGTAGCGGCTAAGTCCTGAGGTCGTGCTGTGTTCGGTATACACAATCCCAGCTTCATCAACCAGGGCGAATTTATTCATGCGGTAAAGCCGTTTCATCTTTCCTAAGAAACGGCGAAGCGACTGCTGGGATTCCAGATTGGACTCTTCCATAATATCCAGTGCATTTTCCATAAACAGGAAATGATTCTTCAGCTCTTCTGCCACAACCTGCGCCCGCCGCCCGGCCAACTCATCCAGATAAAACTCACTGACCCGGCTAACCGCCTGCCTGGTGCCCTTTCCTGCACTGTTCATCACCCAGACGGTGGTTAGAAGAAGAATTACGGCAATAATTATACCGCCTCCCACCGCAAAAGCCACGGTCTGCTTCCTCTGTTCCCTGTTTATATTCCTGTGCTGCGTTTGTTCCATGTTCTTTCCTGCCATTCTAAACGATTCTACATTAAATTTAATCAATGATTTCTCCATATAAAACCCGAAGCATTTCTGTGGCATCCTTCTGGTAAATAATCGTTGTTATCTCCTCCGTTTTTTCCGGATAATCTTCTCCCGGAAGAAGACCGTCGGCAATCTTAACCGCTACCTGTATGGTATCAAAACCAATCGAATAACAGTCCTGCACCCCAAGAGCGTAGATCACCCCGTCCTTAAGATAGTGAAGTGCCTCCTGATCGTGATCCATCCCCACAATAACAATTTCTTCCTGTCTTCCGGCTTCAATAACCGCCCGGGCCGCACCGACCGGATTGCTCATATTGCAGCAGATAATTCCCGCAATCTCTTTATGCTTCTTTAAAAATTCCCGGGTCATCTGATAAGCATTTTCCACGTTGTCATCATCGTAGGCAATTTCTGCAATTTCCATCTCCGGATAGCGGGCGACAACCTCCTGTGCGCCAACCGCTCTCTCCTCATGACAGGGTGCTCCCTTCGTCCCCACAAGGAGAACCACCTTTCCGCAATAGCCTATCCTTTCGCAGAGAGCCTCGGTGAGCGCAGCGCCGTCTTCCTTATTATGTGTATTTCCCACATAGGCAATGCGGCGGCAGCCGTCTTCTTTTGACGCATCGGAGCTGGAAAAGGTCATAACCCTGTGCCCGTCGCTGATAAGCTGATTAATCGCCGGCGCAACCTGCCCAATATCGGCCACATCCACGCCAAGCACATCAAATCCGCGCAGGGAAGCCTCAAAAAGGCGCAGAATCTGATCCTGGGCAGATACCGCGTCCGGGGCAAGATACTCATAGTTAATCACAATTCCCCGCTCTTCATACTGTTTGGCTGCCTCCTCCATGCCCAGTCCCACCGCATCCCACCAGGGATGAACCACCTTATAAGTAAAATAAAAATGGTATTCCTTCTTTAAGGGCTGATACGAACTCAGGGTACGTTCAAAATGAACCGCCTGTGTCTGCAGATCATCGTTTTCTCTTTCTGTTTTCTGGGCAGACGTCCCTTCGGCCAGAGCAGGCATCATTTCATCAATCATTTTCTTACTGCACCCATCCACTCCCAGACAACCGATACAAAGTACTGCTGCCGTAGCAAATCTGCACAGCTTACCACGTAAATGCTGTATTTCCCCGCAATATTTTGCTTTGCTTTTCTCTGTCATCTGTTGTCCCCCTTGTGTTCTGTCCTGCTTTTCTTCCTGCCTTCATCCTGCAGGCAAAAAGAACCGTTCTATGATTTCCAAACCAAGTCGGAAGCCTCTCTCCTTTTATCCCGCAGCATCAGTTCATTCACTGCCTCACGGGCATTCTTTCCGTCAAAAAGCACGGCATTCACCTGCTGAATAATGGGCATGGACTGTTCGTACTTTTCCGCCAGAGCCTTTGCCGCCTTTGCCGAATAGACGCCTTCAACCACCATGTGCACCTCGTCCATGGCTTCCTGCATACTCTTTCCCTGACCGATTAAGATTCCTGCCCGGCGGTTCCGGCTGTGCATACTGGCACAGGTAACGATTAAATCGCCGATTCCAGTCAGTCCGCTGAAGGTCTGTATACTTCCTCCCATCGCCGTCCCCAGACGTGCAATTTCTGCAATTCCCCGGGTAATCAGGGCTGCCTTTGCATTATCCCCGTAGCCCAGACCATCCGCAATCCCCGCAGCCAGGGCAATCACGTTTTTCAGTGCGCTTCCCAGTTCAATCCCCAGCACATCCGGGCTGGTATAGACCCGAAAAACCTCATTCATAAACAAATCCTGAATCTGCTCTGCCGTTTTTCTTGTCGTCGCCCCGGCCACGCAGGTTGTGGGAAGACCACGGCTGACCTCCTCCGCATGACTTGGTCCGGAAAGAACAGCCACATCCGCCGCAGGAAGTTCATCCTCAATCACCTGGGACAGCGTCTTTAAGGTTGATTCTTCAATTCCTTTAGCCACATTGACAACGATCTGCCCTTTTTGGCACCATGGACGCATCCTGGCTGCTGTCCGGCGCACAAACACCGAGGGAACCGCCATCACCAGAAGCTCCTTCTCCCTCATGGCTTCCTCCAGATCCCCGGTAATCCCCATGGACTTCGGAAGTTTTATCCCCGGAAGGTTCGGATGAACCCGGCTGACCGACAAGGCTTCCACCTCGTCCTTAAGCGCCGACCAGAGCGTCACCCTGTGCCCGTTTGCATCTAAAAGCATCCCCAGGGCCGTCCCCCAGGTTCCTGAACCAATAATCCCGATATCTGCCATACGCTCCTCCATTCATGCTTTTCTCTGTTCTGTACATGTTTCACCGGGCACAAGCCGGTAGAATCTATACCTTTTTATTCCCCCATAATTTATTTTCATTCCCTGCCAGAAGTCTTTTAATATTTGCCCTGTGCCGCCAGATCGCCATCGCCGACACGGCACCGGCCACGCCCCAGAATTCCACTACCCTTGCAAAAGGTGTAAGCCCGTACATGCCTTTCCAGGAAAAGACAAGATTGACGGCAAAAAAGGCAGCCGCTACAAGGATCGAACCTAAAGAAACATAGCGGGTAAGCGCCACGGAGCCCACAAAAATCACCAGACAGATCAGGGTGAGCCGCCAGTCTAAGCTTGCCAGCACCCCTGCCGTGGCTGCTATGCCCTTTCCTCCCTTAAAGTTCATATAAAAAGGAAAATTATGTCCTAAAATCACGCCAAAGCCCAGGTAGAGCACAAGAAGATAAGCTTCCCCGGTAAGTTCCGGCCGCCCTAAACAAAACGCCCTGACCAGAAGACAGGGAATCAGCGCCTTAAACGCATCGCCGATAAACACAATCAGCCCCGCCTTCTTTCCCAGAACCCGCAGGGCATTCGTCGTTCCCGAATTCCCGCTTCCGTACTGGCGGATATCAATGCCGTGAATCTTCCCGTAAATATAGCCTGTCTGCAGCAAACCACATACATAACCAAGAATCAGACAAATTCCTCGTTCCATACCTACTGCCCCTTTTCCTTTCTCTCGCGGATAATCATCCGCAGCGCCGTTCCCCGGAAGCCAAAGGCATTCCGGATTTGATTTTCCAGATACCGGGTATAGGAAAAATGCATTAATTCCTTATCATTGACAAAAACCACAAAGGTCGGCGGCTTAATCGCGGCCTGGGTAATATAAAAGAGCTTCAGCCGTTTCCCCTTATCCGATGGCGGCTGCTGAAGGGCCACCGCTTCCATCATAATCTCATTGAGAACACCCGTGGAAACCCGAAGGCTCTGGTTCTCCCGCACCATATCAATCGTATCAAACAGCTTTCCCAGCCGCTGTCCGGTTGCCGCAGAGATGAACAGATACTCCGCATAGGGCATAAAGGATAAGACCTCTTTCAGCTTTCGGGTGTATTCATAGATGGTCTTGTCATTCTTTTCGATGGCATCCCATTTATTCACCGCAACGATAATTCCCTTTCCCCGCTCATGGGCGATTCCGGCAATTTTCGCATCCTGTTCCGTAACCCCCTCTTTGGCATCAATCACCACAACCACCACGTCGGCCCGCTCCACCGCCGTAACCGTCCGGATAATGCTGTAGCGCTCCAAATCTTCCTTGACCTTGCTCTTTCGGCGAAGCCCCGCTGTATCGATAAAGACATACTCCGTACCGTTATGCACGATTTCCGTATCCACGGCATCCCGGGTCGTCCCCGCAATATCCGAAACAATCACCCGGTTTTCCCCTAAAAGCTTGTTGATAATCGAAGACTTTCCCACATTGGGCTTTCCGACAATCGCTATGCGCGGGCGCTCGTCTTCCTCCTCGTCTTCATCCGCCGGGGCAAAATGCCGGATCACCTCATCTAAAAGGTCGCCGATCCCCAGGCGGGAGGCGGCAGAAACCGGCATGGGATCACCGATGCCCAGATTGTAAAATTCATAGACGTCATTGCCGAATTTCTGCTGGCTGTCCACCTTATTCACGGCAAGCACCACCGGTTTTCTGGACTTGCGCAGCATATCCGCCACTTTCTGATCGGCATCAACCATGCCCTGACGGACATCCACGATAAAGATAATCACGTCCGCTGTCTGTATGGCGATCTCTGCCTGTTCCCGCATCTGGGAAAGGATGATATCGCGGCTGTCCGGCTCGATACCGCCGGTATCAATTAAGGTAAAACTCCGGTTCAGCCATGTACAGTCGGCATAAATCCTGTCCCTGGTAACGCCCGGGGTATCTTTAACGATAGAAACCGCAGAACCGGCCAATACATTGAACAGGGTGGATTTCCCTACGTTTGGCCTTCCCACAATAGCTACTACTGGTTTGCTCATGGTTTATTCTCCTTAAATCCTGTAAAATCATGTCGTATAAAATGATGTCGTATAAAACTTTGCCTTTTAAAATGATGCCGCACACCATGATTTTTTCGTTATCATACTACGGTGCAGTCCTCGGTTCATAGCCGGAAAACGGCATGGATTCTTTCCCCGCAGGCCGTCCAAGCACGGCATCAACCAAATCTTGTCCGCTTGATTTTACAATATGAATCGGAACTTGTAAAGCCCTTTCCAGATCCGCTTTTGTCCAGTCATCCAGGAAAACTTCCTCGCCGCTGCGGAAAACTGCAGAGGAGAGCAAAAGCCGGCTTCCCAAAGGCTTTCCCTGAAGCTGGGCGGCCAGATCCTGCCCGGTAAGCAGTCCGGTAACGGTGATTTTCTCGCCGAAAAAGGTATTGACCACCGGATAAAGATAAACTTCCCTTCCCGGAAACCGGCGGGTAATCTGCTGTAAGCACTGCCGGATATGATCTGCGGCAAGAAGCCCGGTCGCTAGGGAAAGGGTTTCCTTTTTTCCGTCGTCGGTCTGGCCTTCAAGTGCCTCGGCTGCCTCGTCCATAAGAAGCCTTAACATCCCCACACCGTTTTCCAGCTGCAGGAATCCGTCATAGCGTTCGGCTTCTGGAAGATCCCGCCCGGCTAAAAGATAAAACTCATCACTGGCATGGATAAAATGTATCCCGTGCTTTTTAACTATTTTCTTCTGCCAGCGTTCAATGAAATCAATCGTCTGTTCTGCGTCCTCTTTTGCAAATGGCTCCAGCGGATAAAGTCCTTCTCTGTATTGTGTCAGCCCCACCGGAACCACAGAAACACTCTCCATCACCGGAATATAGTTTACCAGATCGCCAATCGTGCGCTCCAACTCTTCCCCGTCATTGATGCCCTTGCAGAGTACAATCTGCCCGTTCATCGGTGTTCCCGCAGCAAAAAGCCGATCCATCATCCCCAGCGCCTTTCCCGCAAAACGGTTATTCAGCATCTTACAGCGAAGTTCAGGGTTCGTGGTATGGACGGAAATATTAATCGGCGAAAGATGAAATTTAATTATCCGGTCAACATCCTTTTCTTTCATATTCGTCAGCGTAATATAGTTTCCCTGGAGAAAGGAAAGACGGGAATCATCGTCCTTAAAATACAGGGTTTCTCTCATCCCCGGCGGCATCTGGTCGATAAAGCAGAAGATGCACCGGTTGCAGCAGGACTTATATTCACTCATCAGGCTGTTTTCAAAGGTAATCCCCAGATCCTCATATTCATTTTCAATATCCAGCTCCCACTCTTCTCCGTCAGCCTTCTGCACGACCATCAATAAAGACGGGCTGTCCACATAGTATTCATAGTCAAAAACATCTTCGATTTCATTACCGTTAATGGATAATACCCTATCCCCCGGTTCCAGTTCCAGTTCCTCTCCAATGGAACCCGGGGCCACACCTGCAATCTTATGTCCCTGTGCTTTTCTTTTCATTCTGCGTGCTCCTGTTTGATGATTAACGGTTTTTCTGCAATCCGTTACTTCTTTTTTTATATTTATCCATGATTTTCCATAAAGTTTGTTCTGTCTTTTATCATAGCAAGATTATTTCCTTTTGTAAAGCCGCTCTCATCCTTCTTTTTATGTTCTTTTCTTCTTTTTAAGTATTCTGTATACTTTATGTATCGGAAAAAAAGCACTAAAATGTCCGAAATCTATTGACGATCGTTGGAAAAAAATGATATAAACAAAGTAGAAATACCAACTGTACATCCAAGAAATGGAGGACATGCCTCATGGCAAACAATTACGTCTTTAATGATTCTCTCCCCATTGCACCGCTGAAAATCGCTGCGCTGGAAAGTATTACACCGTTGGCACAGAAAGTAAACGAGCACATCTTGAAATTCCGACAGAATGATACCGAAGAACTTATCCGCAGAAAAGCTGATCTTCACTATCGAGGCTATGATGTAGAATCTTACCTTTTATCCTGTACCTGCCCCCGTTTCGGATCGGGAGAAGCCAAAGCGGTGATTAAAGAATCAACCAGGGGAACCGATATTTTTGCCATGGTGGATGTCACCAACTACAGTTGTACCTATAAGGTCAACGGCTTTATCAACCATATGTCGCCGGATGATCATTTCCAGGATTTAAAGCGGCTTATCGGTGCATGTGTGGCCACGGCCCATCGGGTGAATGTCATTATGCCCTTTCTCTATGAGAGCCGCCAGCACAAAAAAAGCCACCGGGAATCCTTAGACTGTGCAATGGCCTTACAGGAGTTAGTAAGCATGGGCGTGAGCAATATTATTACCTTCGATGCCCACGACCCCAGAGTACAAAATGCCATCCCCTTAAACGGTTTTGACAATTTCATGCCCACCTACCAGTTTGTCAAAGCTCTTTTTGAACACGATCAGAGTTTAAAAATTGATAAGGATCACCTGATGATTATCAGCCCCGACGAAGGGGCCATGAACCGCGCCGTCTATCTGGCAAACAATCTGGGCGTTGATGTGGGAATGTTTTACAAACGCCGCGATTATTCCCGGGTAATTAACGGCAGAAACCCCATCGTGGCGCACGAGTTTTTAGGAACCTCCGTGGAAGGGAAAACGGTGCTGATTATCGACGATATGATTTCCTCCGGGGAAAGTATGCTTGATACGGCAAGGGAATTAAAAGACCGGAAGGCTTCTAAGGTCATCGTCTGCTGTACCTTCGGCCTGTTTACCAGCGGCTGGCAGAAATTCGATGAATTTTATGACAAGGGTTACATGGACTATGTGATCACCACGAATTTAAACTACCGCCCTGCCGCACTTTTAGAGCGGCCCTGGTACATCGAAGCGGATATGAGTAAATATATGGCGGCAATTATTAACTCCTTCAACCACGATGTTTCTATCGGGCGCACACTCACGCCCACCGAAAAAATCCAGAAGCTTATCCGCCTTCATCAAAACGACGGCTATGACTATTATCAGACGATATTCTGACAAGCCAAAGCGTTCATTCCTATAATAAAAGCGGAAGGTCTTTTTTCTGGCCTTCCGCCTGCAGCCTTCACGTTTCGGCAATTCCCAGGAATGCCGCCAGATTTCCCCGGTTTTCCCCGCATTTTCGGTGAGAGAATAAATACTCTGCGTTACAGCGGGTGCAGAGATTGGTCACGGTAATCCGATCCCGGCAGACGCCCGCCTCTTCAAGAATTACTGCATTCGCCTTCCATAGATCCAACTGGTATTTTCCGGGTTTCCCGTTTTTCGCCCAAAGGCTCTCCCAGTCTTTTCTTGCAAAGTTCTTCTGAAACTCTTCGACAACCTCTTCCCCCACCTCAAAGCAATCCTTACAGATACTTGGGCCAATGCAGACCGTCACATCCTCAGGGCGGGTTCCAAAGGCTTTATTCATTGCCTGAAGGGTTTTTTCTCCCATCCAGTTTACTGTTCCCCTCCAGCCGGAATGACTTAAGCCGACGGCACGGTTTACTGGATCGACAAAATACAGCGGCACGCAGTCCGCATAAAAGGTAACCAGGGTAATTCCCGGGATAGCACAGATTAATCCATCCACGTCCCGGTAATCCCGCGAAGCAATTACTCCTTTTCCCTCGTCTTCCCGCGTCACCCGGCGAATATTTACGGTATGGGTCTGCCAGGAAGCCACCATCCGGTTTCTGTTCACACCAAGAGCATCCGCCATCCGCGTAAAGTTTTCCAGCACATGCTCCGGATCATCGCCTCTGCTGTAAGAAAAATTCATCGTGGAAAACTTTCCCGTGCTTGCTCCTCCCAGACGTGTGGAAAAGCCATTGACTACAAAGCCCATCTCTTCGAGCACCCGGAAAGACAAAAAAGGTGCCGCAGCATGGGTATCCGTCCGGAAAACCCGGCGCTTATCTGCATAGTTCCACTGTATCTGTTTCATATCCTCCTCCATCATCATTCATCGTCTGCCGCAATCTGCGTCTGTTGATTTAGAAAGCATCCCGGATTAAGGAAATCTTTTCCCCGACAATGCCGACCACATCAAAACGGCAGGGAACGTCTTCGCCATACCTTTTCCGGTAGAGGTAGTACCGGGCAGCACTTCGGATTTTCTGCTGTTTTTTTGCATCCACAGCCTCTGCGGGCGCACCGCTGTGCAGGTTCTTCCGGTATTTTACCTCGATAAAAACAAGAACATCCTTATCCCGGGCAATAATATCCACCTCACCCTGACGACAGCAGAAATTTAGTTCCACAATCCGGTATCCCTGTTTCTTTAAATAATCCGCCGCAAAAAGTTCATAGCGTCTTCCCAGCTCCCGCTTATCCATTTACCTTATCTGCCTCTTCTCCTTCGTCTGCTTTTACGAATTTTCCGATAAAAGTTCTGCGGTGCAGGGGGCAGGGACCCTCATCTTTAAGCGCCTGGATATGGGCAGCCGTGCCGTAACCCTTATGTTTGGCAAATCCGTAATTCGGATACTGTTTATCATAGTCTGTCATCAGGTGATCCCTGGTTACTTTGGCTAAGACACTTGCCGCGGCAATGGAAAGACTTTTGGCATCTCCACGGATGATTTTTACCTGCTTGATTTCCTTTGGCAGCCCGGGGATTTCCACGGCGTCATTTAAAAGTACCTGAGGAACACAGGAAAGTTTTCCCACGGCCTGGCGCATGGCGGCATAGGTCGCCTGGAGAATATTGATCCGGTCAATCTCCTTCGGCTCCACAATCCCCACCGCACAGCTTACGGCCTTTTCCTGAATTTCCAAAAATAATTCCTCGCGCCGCTTTTCGGAAAGCTTTTTTGAATCATTCAGATAGAGAATCTTACAGTCTTTTGGTAAAATCACAGCCCCGGCAACCACAGGCCCGGCCAGAGGCCCTCTTCCTGCCTCGTCAATTCCGCAGATATGGGCAGCCCATCCATACTCGCGCTCATAGGTAAGCATTTCTTCCAGACGCAAAAGTTCTTTTTCCAGCTTCTCTCCCGTTAATTTTCCTGCCATTTTGTTTATCCTCTCTTTTGGGGTACAGGTTTTTTCGTTCTTGTGTTTTTGTTATTCTATTTTAGTTCCTGTGCTTTTTATTCTGTTTTTGTTCCTGTGCTTCTGCCACGATTCCTGTGTGTTTACGGCAGTTCCAGCGTAATCCGTCCCAGCTTTCCGCTTCGGAAATCGTCGAAGAAGGCATTGGAAGCTTTTCCCAGATCATATCCTCCGCCTTTCTGCAGACAGCCCCTGACCCGTCCTATCTCCTCCAGTGCCGGGAGTGCTTCGGTTTTATCAATGCCGTAGCGTTCGATAAGTGCCTGGGGGTAGCGTTCAAGCAGCAGATTAAGAAGTTCTAAGGCAAGTTCCTCTTTATTTAAGATATCATCGTTAATGGAACCAATGTAGGCCAGCTTCTTTCCTACCTCCTGATCTTCAAATTTAGGCCAGAGAATTCCCGGTGTGTCTAAAAGTTCCAGAAGCTTACTTAATCGAATCCACTGGTTTCCCTTCGTTACCCCCGGCTTATTGCCGGTTTTCGTGCAGGCTTTTTTGGCATAGGCATTAATAAAGGTAGATTTTCCCACATTGGGAATGCCAACCACCATCGCACGGATTGGGCGGTTTTGGATGCCCTTCCGCTTATCCCTCTCCAGCTTTTCCTTACAGGCTTCTGTCACCGCACCCTGGATTTGCTTTAATCCCGCCCCCGAACGGCAGTTTAATTTCACCGCCGAAAAGCCCAGACCGGAAAAATAGGAAATCCAGAGATCATTTGCCTTATCATCTGCTAAATCAGCCTTATTCAGCAGGATCAGCCTGGCTTTCCCCTTTCCCAGCTGATCCATTTCCGGGTTACGGCTGGATAAAGGTGCCCGGGCATCCACCAATTCAATTACCAGGTCAATTAATTTTACAGCCTCTTCCATCGCCCGCTTCGCCTTGGTCATATGTCCGGGATACCATTGAATATTCATACCTTTACCTCAATTCTATTTCTATTTGTCTTGTTCTCAGGTTTCTTTTCTCTTTTATTCGTTTTCCGGCATCTCAGCGGATAATACCCATATTTAAAGTAGGGTGAATCCGAAACCAGACCTTTCCGATAATCTGGGATTCCTTTACATTGCCCACATTGGCAAAACGGCTGTCCTCGCTGGAATCGCGGTTATCGCCCAGAAGAAAATATTCGTCTGCCCCTAATACAACCGGATTTTCTGCCAGCCCTGCCAGAGCAATTTTTTTCTGTGCTTTAACTATTTCCCCGTCAACTTCCATCGTTATCCCTTTTTCTTCCAGTACCTGGCCGTTGATCAGCACTTGACCGTCCTGAATCTGTACGGTTTCTCCGGGCAGACCGATAATCCGCTTAATATTCCTTTTTTGATCTTCCCGCTCAAACACCACCACATCAAAACGCTCCGGCTTTCCCAGATCCAGCTTAAGCTGGTTCATCAGCACAATATCCTCTGAATTTAAAAGCGGCGACATGGAATTTCCGGATACCACCACCAGATTGCCGAAAGCATAGACCGTATAACAGGCCATCGCCACAACCACAATAATATCCGTAATCCAGCAGACAATTCCACGAACCCTGTTTGTCCCATCTTCTCGATAAAACTCCATCTATTACCATCCCGTCTGTTCAATCATACACCTGCAAACTTCCCTCCTGCCCGGATATGGCAAGAAGAGGGCGTTATTAAAACGCCCTCTTCCCCCGCCGCAGACAGCAGCTAAATTCGTCAATTACCGTACTAACTCTTTTACCTTTGCAGCCTTACCCACTCTGTCCCTCAAGTAGTTCAGTTTTGCACGTCTTACCTTACCTCTGCGGACTACTTCAATTTTATCCACAAACGGAGAATGAACCGGCCAGGTCTTTTCTACGCCGATACCGTTAGAATTCTTTCTTACGGTAAAGGTTTCTCTGGCACCGCCGTTCTGTCTTTTTAAAACGGTTCCCTCAAATACCTGGATTCTCTCGCGGTTTCCTTCTTTAATCTTGTTATACACCTTCACGGTATCGCCGACATGGAACTCCGGCACAGACTCTTTTAACTGTGTTGCTTCAATGTTCTTAATAATGTCGTTCATTTGTGAACCTCCTTGTACTATTTGATGTTCTTACCGGCCAGTTTACCGCAGAGGACCATCTCTTTTTATCGTCACAACATTTAAACTCTACCATAGATGGGGAAAAAATGCAACTGTTTTTTCTTTTATTTCTTTCATTTATTTCTTTTTATTTCTTTGATTTATTTTCTTTTATTTCTCTTTTATTTCCGCAAAATCACAAACTCCTCCTCCATCAGCAGCCAGTTTGCCCGGAAGAAATTCATCAGCTGCCAGTACCCCGCGCCGAAAAGGCCGTACTCCTGAATCAGCGAAAATTTCCCCTGAACGCTCTTTACATCCTCAAACCAGACCTCATGCCGAATCCCGTATTGCCAGTAACGGTAATATGGTGACTTGGCGGTCGGGTCAAACCAGATTTCAACACCGTGGTCAATCGCCGTCTGCACCGCCTCTGCATGGTTAATGGTCTGCGCCCGGGTAATTCCGCGCTCGTAGGGAAGAGGCCAGTCATAACCGTAGTTTGGAATCCCCAGGCTGATTTTTTCTGCGGGAATTTCGGACAATGCATATTCCACCACCCGCCTTACCATATTTAACGGCGCGACTGCCATGGGCGGGCCCTGGCTGTAGCCCCATTCATAGGTCATCAGCATCACATGATTGGCGGCCTCTCCAAGCAGACGGTAGTCCATTCCTTCATATAATAATCCCTTTTGTCCGGCCGAGGTTTTGGGCGCTAAAGCCACACTGACCTCATAGTCAAAGAGATTCATCACCTCGCGGGTCTTTCGCACAAAGCCGGCAAAACCCTGCCGATCCTCGGCGAGTACATACTCAAAATCAATGTTCAGCCCCAGAAATCCCCGCTCCTGCATTGCACGCCCCAGTTCCCAGATCAGGCGCTGCTGCACCGAAGGATTTCTTACCAGAACGGACACAAGGTTATTATTAAAATGTCCGTCTGCTCCCAGCGGGGTGAGGGTCAGCACCGGACGAACTCCCGCCTCCTTAGCAGCGGCAACCATCCAGCGGTCGTCACTGTTTGGATAGACGAGATTTCCTTCCTCGGTAAATCCATAGGAAAATACATAGAGATCCGTCAGATAGAGAAGGGTCTGGTTCAGGGTTCTGGCATTGATAAAGGGATAGGCATAGCCGAACGAGTAAAGATTTCGCCCTGTTCTTTTGGGTGTTTCAGATAAAGTTTTTGGCAAACCTCCTGACGATGTTCCCGGTGAGTTTCCGGAATCATCAAGTCCTGTACCGGTGCTTTCCCCCGGCAGGAAAAGCGCCTGACCCACAGCCAGGCGATAGGGATACTCGATTTGGTTTGCCCACACTAACGTTTCTACCGGGATGCCATTCTCCTGCGCGATGGCATCGACATTATCTCCTTCCTGAACGGTATAAATATTCATCCTCAATTTCCCTAATTTCCCTTCAAGAGAGGTTTTTTACAGCTTATGCCCTTATTTTACAGATAATGATAGACTTTTCGCTTTGTCACGATAAACCAGATCGTCACGGTAAGGGCAAGGGCCTCCGCCGCCACAACCGAGAGCCAGATCCCGTTAATCTGCAGCAGTATAGGCAGAAGAAAGACAAAAACAATCTGGAAAATAAAGGTGCGCAGAAAGGAAATGGCCGCAGATACCACGCCGTTATTTAACGCGGTAAAAAAGGCCGATCCCCACACATTAAAGCCCATCATTAAAAAGCAGAGGGAGTAAAGCTGAAAGCCCCGGCAGGTCATGGCAAACAGTCCTTCATCATAGCCGGCAAATGCCCCGACTAAGGGCGCGGAAAAGACTTCTGCCAAAACGGTCATCAAAACCCCTGCACTGCCCATTAAAATCATACTCTTTTTACACAGGTTTTTTAACTCTCCATAATTTCCTGCCCCATAGTGATAGCTGACAATGGGCGCACTGCCGATCGAATAGCCGATAAACACCGCAAGAAAGACAAAATTGGCATACATAATCACCCCATAGGCCGCGACACCGTCCTCTCCGGCAATCCGCATTAACTGAAAATTATAGAGGATGTTGACAATGGAACCGGACAGGTTGGAAACCATCTCCGAGGAGCCATTGGCAAAGGTCTGTACCAGGACTTTCCCGTAAACCGGCGCTTTGGTTAAATGTAGAAGGCTGTCATTCTTCCCGGCAAAGTAAACAACAGGAATCACTGCCCCCACAACCTGCCCCATAGCCGTTGCCAGAGCTGCGCCGGAAATCCCCCATGGAAACACAACGATAAACACAAAATCCAGCACCGCATTCGTCAGCCCTGCCAGAATGGAAACCTTTAAACTCAGCCCCGGCTTCTCCGCCGTGACAAAGAAATTCTGGAACACATTCTGCAAAACAAAAGCCGGTTCGGCAAGAAATAAAATTCGGCTGTACGTCACACAGTATTCCTTTAACTCTCCCGAAGCCCCAAGCCTGTCTGCAATCTGCGGCGCAAAGATATAACTCACTGCAGACACAAGGATACTGAGGAAAAGCGCGGCATAGACCAGCAGGGAAAAATACCGGTTAGCCAGTTCCTTCTTTCCCTCACCCAGGGTCTTAGAAACCACGGCGCTCCCCCCTGTGCCAATCATAAACCCAATCGTACCGATGCCCATCGCTATCGGCATCACCAGATTTACCGCAGCAAAGGGCTGTTTCCCGACAAAATTGGACACAAAAAATCCGTCGATAATGCTGTACAGCGAAGTAAATACCATCATCAGCACCGGAGAAACTACAAAGCGCAAAAGCCATGGATAAGTGAAATGATCCGATAACTGAATCCTCATCTTCTTATTTTCTTTATTCCTTTTTTGACTGCACTTATTCGTTCTCATTTCTTTCTTTTTAAAAACCTCCGCTTACTTTATTCACTGCTGTTTTTTAACCATTTTCCTTTTCGTTTTTACATTCAGCCATTCTCTTCTTTACCCGGATAAAAATTCTGCGCATCCACTTCCTTACGGTACAGAGAAACCAGTTTTTTCGTTAAGCGCAGAAGTTCCCGGCTCTCTTCTGGTTCCATCGCGGCAAAGATACGGTTTTCCATCTCCACAACCGGGACAATCTTCTCCTGAACCAACGCCTGTCCTTTGGGCGTAAGATAAAGATGTTGTTCCCGCCTCTTCCCCTTTTCCAGGGAAATAATTCCTTTTTCCTCCAGATTCTTTATCGAAGAATTAATCGTCTGCCTGCTGGTAGAATAATAATCCGCAATATCCTTCTGCAAACACCCGCCGCCAAACTCCACCAAGGTATACAAAATAGAAAATGCACTGTTGGACAATTCCATCTTCTGCGCAATTTCATGGAAAATCCCATCCAGTTCTTTATAATTGCGGTTAAATTCAATTAACTCTCTCCCATGCTTTACTTTCATAAACCATCATCCCCTTTAATCCGATTTCATATTTTGATAGTGGGTATTATAATCCGATTTCATATTTATGTCAAGAATAAAAGGGGGCATTTTTTTAAGCTATAATTCCTATCGGCACATAAATATCAGACAGAAGGGCCGCAGAATCAATAACATCATCCATCCGTCTAACCTCGTCAAAAAAAATATTAGGTTATATCGTTCAGGACAATATTGTGTTATTCAAGCAAAAGATAATGCAAGAAAAAGCATTAAACTTCTCTTATAATAACAGTTAAGTCAGAAGATCCAAAAATGATAAAAAACTTCCAAAAATAAAAGGGGACATAAACACATGAAAAAGAAATGGTGGCACACAAAAACAGCTTATCAGATTTATCCTAAAAGCTTTTATGATACTAATGGGGACGGTATCGGCGATATTCAGGGAATCATAAGCAAACTGGATTATTTACAGGAACTGGGAATCGAGATTCTCTGGCTCTCCCCCATCTACCTCTCTCCCTGCGCCGACCAGGGCTACGATGTCGCCGATTACTGCCGGATTGACCCGCAGTTCGGCACCATGGAGGATATGGATCGCCTACTGGCTGAGGCAAAGAAGAGAAATATTGCCGTTTTAATGGATCTTGTGGTCAATCACTGCTCCGATGAACATATCTGGTTTAAAAAAGCCCTGGAAGATCCCGACGGCGAGTACGGAAAATACTTTTATATCGAAGAAATAAAGGATGGAAAACTGCCCTGCAACTGGCGTTCCTATTTCGGCGGCTCGGTCTGGGAACCGATTCCCGGGACAAACAAGGCTTACCTCCATCTCTTCCATAAAAAGCAGCCGGATTTAAACTGGGAAAACCCAAAGCTTCGTCAGAAAATCTATACCATGGTCAACTGGTGGCTGGATAAGGGACTGGCTGGATTCCGCATTGACGCCATCGTCAATATCAAAAAACCGCTTCCCTTTACCGACTACCCGGCGGATCGCGAGGACGGGCTCTGCGATATGGGGCAGGTTCTTGCCCATGCCCACGGGATTGGCGAGTTTCTGGGCGAGATGCGGGATAAAACCTTTGCCCCCCACAACGCTCTTACCATAGGAGAAGTCTTTAATGTGCCGGATGAAGAGGTCTGCGATTTCATCGGGGAAAATGGGTACTTCTCTTCGATGTTTGACTTTCGGGAAACGGTGTTTGGCCATTCCTCCCTTGGCTGGTATGCCTGCAGGCGGCCCACACCGGATGATTATAAGCGCTGCTGCTTTGAAAGCCAGGAAAAAAGCTTTGGCGTCGGCTTTTTGTCCAATATTATTGAAAACCACGACGAACCCCGGGGCGTAAGCCATTATCTGCCGGGCTATGCACAGAACGAAACCGGAAAAAAGCTGCTGGCTGCCATGTACTTTATGCTGCGCGGGCTGCCCTTTATCTACCAGGGCCAGGAACTTGGAATGGAAAACCATGTTTTTTCCTCGATCGATGAGATTGACGACATCAGCACCAAAGAGGAATACCGCCGCTGCTTAGAGGCCGGGCTTACGGAAGATGAAGCGTTGCAGGCCGTCAGCCACTACAGCCGCGATAACGCCAGAACACCGTTTCAGTGGTCGGACGAGGAAAATGCAGGCTTTTGCACCAAAACCCCATGGCTCCCCGTCAATAAAAATTACAAGTCAATAAACGCCAAGGAACAGATAGAGCGGGAGGACAGTGTTTTTCGGTTCTATCAGAAACTGATTGCCCTGCGGAAAGACAGCCGTTATGCCGATACCATCGTTTACGGGCAGACGATACCGGTGCTTGTGGAAGAAAAGGACGTTATGGCTTATCTTCGCCGTGGAAAGGGGCAGACCCTTTTGGTTATCGGAAACTTCCGTGAAGATGAAGTTGTTTTAAATCTTGAGAACATACTGCAAAATGACCAGCTTCGGATAAAAGAAGTGCTTTTAGACAATTACCCGGAAAATGCCCGTACTGCATGGCTGGAAAAAGAAAATAACAAGGACTGGATTTGCAGACTCGGCGCACTGCAGGGAATGGTTTTGGCTCTGGAATAACTGTTTTGCGACTCCGGAATAACTGTTTTAACCATGGAAGAACAGCAATAAGGTATGGTTTACCGATCCAATAAACCATACCTTTTCGGACGAAGCCTGACTATCCCGAAAAACTTTACATTTACAAGTACCCGGATAGATTACCTTATTGGTTACTGTTCACAGTAACCCTTATTGCACAAAATCCACATACCGGACAGCATAAACCCGGTTTCCAAAAGCCGAGAGAGGAACTGCCTTTCCGGATTCTGACAACGGGTCCATACACCAGTATTCCCCGTCTTTTGCGCCAACGATTAACACATAATGTACACTCCCCACCCCATTTATCCGCACCCGGACAATGGGAAAACGCCCGGACGCAAGACTTTCCTGTATGTCGGCAGCATTCACGGTTTTACAGCGTTCTACAGCTATCCTGCCATCTATCTGCGAAAGCTTATCCCACTGAAGATTCCCCTCTTCATCATATCCGCCTTCATGCGAAAGCATCTGGTTTAAACGCCCCGGATCTTCCTCTTCTCTTCCCTGCAGTTGAAGTGAAGCGGCAATACAGCACACCAGACAGCCCGAACCCCGCATCGCAAAACGGGAATTTCCAAGTTTTTCCTCCGCCCAGCGTGCATCCTTCTGGCTATAAAACACATCTTCCCGCACAGAAACCTCCACATCCTTTTTCGGGAAAACAACCGTTCCGTGATTTCTTAACCAACGACAGCCAAAAAAGAACACCAGACCGAAGATAAAAACCAAAACAGGCAAAACAAACCGAAGATAACGCCGAAAAGGCTTTTTTATGTTATTGTTTATTTTTCTTTTTATCATACCTTTTTACCTCTTGCGGTTTGCCCTGCGAATTTATCTTTTTGGTTTTAAAACCCAACTTCTATCCGTCTTTTTCCGTCAAACTCACGCATTGCAGATACTTGGGCAATACCTGTTTAGTCAGCCATACCCCATTGGCCGACTGATAGAACTTAATTCCGTCTTCTGCCATCTTCCCGGATTCCACCTGCAGCACAACAACTTTTCCATGCCTCTTTCCCACCTTTACCGCCGTCGCAGCGTCTGGGGAAAGATGGACATATAAACGGCTCATCGGCTTTAATCCCTCAGCAAAGATGGCATCTAAAAACCGGCTGGCTGTCCCATGATAGAGAAATTCAGGCGGAAGTTTTTGGGCAAGTTCCACATCCACCGCAACGGAATGACCCTGATTGGCACGGATCTTTTTCCCGGTTTCATCAAAAGAATAGCGTCCTTTTTCGTCCGTGCGCACAATCTCTTCCAAAATCTCCCGGTTGATTTTTCTTCCGGCGGCATTCATTCCCCGAAGCAAATCCTCCGCATCCGCCCAGCCGTTTTTGTCTAAATTAATCCCGGCAGCCTGCGGCTGGTGGCGGAGGATAAGACTTAAAAATACACTTAGTTTTTTATATCCTTTTTGTTCCATTTGATATCCCCGTTTTATCTCTCACCTAAGATGAAGCTGCTCTTTTAATGCATCCTGAAGCACCTGCGAAAAATTAATTCCAGCAGCAACTGCAGAGTCATTAAGCCACGAAGGAATGGATAATGTTTTCTTAACTGCTGTATTATTCATTAAATGACGATATAACACAGTATCACACGAAATATAGGATGCAAATTCACCATCATGAACAAGAAGATCATTAATTGCGGAAGCAGAAGGGATTTCACGCTGTTCATCTTCTAAATGTGTGAGCATAAGAGCAAGCGCATCCTCTGCCATCTCCATTCCATCTGCAAGATCATCTCCACATGTATAACATCCGTCAATATCTGGGAAATAAACGGAATACTTTCCTGCCTCTTCTGGTGTAAATACAGCCGGATAAACATATTTTCCCATCAATCTTTTTCCTTTCTTTATCTGTCTGCAGTATATACGTAAATTTTACGTATGTCAATCTTCTTCCTCCCGGATAAGTACGATATCCCCTTCCCTCAAAACCTGCTGAAACCGTCCTTCTTCTCCATTGACCTGCAGCCTTACCCTTCCCTTGGGCGCATTCAAATCGATACCTGAATATTGAATTAAATCCATAAGATAATAAGGCCGTCCGTCTGCCTTTTTAGGTAAATACAGGGAAGAACCATTTAAACTAAAATACAGTTTTTCCTCCATCATATCCTGCGCATCAGCTTCTGCAGTTTCTGTTTTTATCATTCCTTTATCCGGCAGTTCTTCTGCCGTTTTTTCTGTGATTTCTTCCCCGATCTGGCTTCCTTCTCCTGCTGGTGCCTGCGCGTTTTCTGCTTCTGCCTCTATCGCTCCGGCCTGCACGTTTTCTGCTTCTGCCTCTACCACCCCGGCCTGCACATTTTCTGCTTCTGCATCTACCACCCCGGCCTGCACATCTTCTGCATTAGTTTCTATCTCTTCTTCTGTAGGCAGCACATTTTCTGTATCTAACTTTTCAACCGAAGATTCCTTTTCACTCCCAACACTGTGCCCATCCCCGGCAATGCCTTTATTCTCTTTTTCCGCTTCATCACCGTTACCGCCATCGTCCTTTACTTCTTCCACTCTCCTTAACGGCAGCTTTATAATAACGGAATCCCCGTTTTTCAGCGCTGTACTCAGCGGAACACTTTTCCCATTCAGCGTAATTTTTTCCGCCTCTTTGGCTCCTTCGATATCCCCTAAGCAGGCAATTCCGGCTTCGCCGTCGCGGGCGGGGGTAAATTCAATCACATCTCCGGCATGGATAACATCGGATAGTTTTCCTTCCTTCTGGTTAATATAAAGCGCCGCCGGGTCGGATGCCGTACCGTAAAAGACCTTGCGCATCCCATTGACCATAACCATCAGGTTTGCGCCGGATCGGCCCATAATATCGCGGAAATTATAGCCGTTCATCATCAGAAGATTTAATGCGGTAAAGCTTCCGCTTCTAAAGAGTTTTGCCGGTTTTCCGTTTAGCATTACCCGGAAACTGTCATTAATTAAATTCAGCCCGGAAGAAATCATAATCCCAATCGGGGTGGCATATTCCGGGTTATTCAACTCATATTCGTCGGAAAATGCCTGTGCCTGGAAGTAATTTCCAGCCAACGTCACCCGGTTCTGATCCATCCCCAGGGCATCGGTAATCCCGTCCTTTAATCCGGCAAGCTTGCTTCCTCCGCCGACTAAAAACAGGGCTGACGGTGCCTTCCCGTTAATCTCCACCACCTTATCGGCAATCTCCTTAGAAAGCGCTTCCATCGCCCCCTGAATACACTTAAACATCTCTCTGGCAGGAACCTTCTGCTCCATCCCAAGGATGTTAAAAAAGGTAAGTTCATCCTGGTGGGCAAGCTGCATCTTCACGGCTTCCGCGGTCGGGAAATCTACCAGATACTGCTTCATAATCGTTTCGGTAATCTCGTCCCCCGCCACCGTAGCCATGGTGTAGCCGGTAATGCTTCCCCCGGTACAGGCCGCAATATCCGAAGTTCCTGCGCCGATATCCACCATAACAAGGTTTAACAGACGGATATTTTCCGGGATCGCTGCATTAATTGCCGCGATCGGCTCCAAGGTCAGGCTTGCCACTTCAAGCCCAATCTTCATCATCGTCGTATACAGACTTTCCACAACCTCACTGGGCAGAAATGTGGCAATTAAATCCACCTTTAAATCCTGCCCCCGGTGATCCTTTAAGCTGGATATCGTATATTGATCCAGAAAATACTGGCGCACGGTATAGCCCACCAAGTAAAAGCGCCGGGTATCCTCCTGCGCCGCGTTTTCCGCGTCAAACGCCTCCTCCGCACGGGTAATCGCCCCGGCCTCCAAGCGGCTGATAATCTCATCGTCAATTAGCTGCGTCCCCGGAAGATGAAGTTCAAACTCCGCCTCCTTCGTCCTTAAGGCACGCCCCGCGGCAGCGACACAGACGCGGCTTAACTGGATGTGCGTCTTTTTCTCCAGCCTTTCCTTCACCTTCCCGGCAATCCCTGCCACCTTTTCAATATTTTCTATCTGCCCGTCCATCATGGCCCGCTCGGTGTGGTCCTCCCGTTCCACAGCAAGCACCCTGACCCTGCCCTCTTCGACCTTTCCCACCATGCCGATAATGCTTCTGGTTCCGATATCCAGGGCAAAGACAACCTCATTTGCCTGTTCCTTCATCACCGTTTTTTCTTTCACTATTATCTTTGACTGTATTGCTGCTTGTGTTTTCTTTCCCCTGGCCATAATTTACCCCTCTATAATTTGTATAATTTCACGCCTGGCTTTTCTGCCTGCGCTGTTTTTGTAAGACCTTAAATTACCCCTATTATACTAAAAATATCCCACCTCTTCAAGTGCAATAAAAAATCTCTGGTTACAGTATCAGCAGCACTGTAACCGGAGATTTTTAAGTTTTCATTTATCATTTCTACCATAAATCCGCCGCAATCCACATCTTATACTGTCCTACAACATACTGCGCATGACAGGACAGGAATCGCTTGGGAAAAGAAACCCCCATTTGAAACATGTTGTGAAGCGCCGCAGGCATAGGACGGTCATCAATAACCTGATCAATAGGGCATGCCGCCTATGTTTTTACCGGATAATTCCATCTGGTTTTAATTTGAAGTCAAGTTCACGGATTCAGGTTAAAGAAAAAATAGAGTTGTTTGTACTGTTTTCCTTTGATTATCCATTGAATAACCGGGCATAAAAATCTTACCATAGCAATATCAGCAATTCTTGTCCTTCCGTTTTCTGTTCTGATTGATTTTCTTTCTGTTTTTCCGTTGCTTTCGTTGTCAGGGAAAGAAAAAACCCTGAAAAACGGCATTTATGGCTAGCACTATTATACAGCTTTGCTTGCTCAATGGAATAGGCTTTCTGAAAGATTTTCGGGCGGCAAGTCCACAAAGGGTAGCTGGCAAAGCCAGCGCAGGGGAAGGGCAGCTTCCCCTGTGATGATTGGAGCAGATTGGAAATCTACGGAAATTTTAATTCCATATGATTTTCCTTCTTTTATTTCACTTCTCCGTTTATTTCATCAACAATGGCTTTTGGCTTTATTGTCATCTCCACCCAAGCGGGAATAAAACCACTTTTTACAGCATTTCTTGCAGAACGAATATTTGACCATGCGGAGCAGTAAAATGGAATTTTTCGTTTCTCAAGTATTTCATGAGCCAGTCCGCTGGTAAGTGCAGATGCAATTCCTTTTCTCCTATATTCTGGCAGTACATCCACCCCAATCTGCCACATCTTTTCACAATCAGCAGAACAGCCTGCAAGCCCGATTAATTTCTCATCTTCATATGCCCCAACACCGAGTAAATCTAAATGTTTTCTATCCCTGCAAAGGGCATTGCTCCATTCTGGCAAATATAACTTTTCAAAATCTTGTTGTTCAAGAACCCTCATCTCATAATCACAGGAGATTGGACGAAGATTATTAATATCGGGAAGAAAATATTCTGCCATAAAACATATCTTATATCCATGCCCAGCCAGTCTGTTACTCAACCAGTGCAAATTCGGTGTTTCAAAAAGGTGATAGAATTCATATTTGCCAACATATTCTGTTACTATTTCTCTAACATCCTCAGTGACTGATGCAACCACATTATTTCCATAAGAAACAAAATTCGCTATAATTGGCTCTTTCAGATATTTTCGTGCTTTTTTTCCCAAACGAAATGGAACGATAACATTCTGATTTTTTAGAAAGTCTTCCGTTTTACAGTTAATGTCCTCGGCAGACTGTTCCATCGCAATATGCAATATCTCTTCGGTAATCATAAATCGTGTCCTCCTATCGCCTCAGTTACTCAATCCCAATTTATCGTCTGAAATAATTCTATCATATATCTGCGAATAAATCATCTTACTTTTTATGATTTCTTCTGCCCGGTTGCGGATATTGTTCATCCGGCCTAAAATCCCAAAGTTTGGATTTGGCCTACCCAATCAAACTGGTTCTGGGCTTTCAGTTCCTCGGTCACTCCCTCGGCGGCTTTCATCTGCTCTATGATTAAGTCCATCCGTTCCTCCGCCTGCTCGTTCAGGCCGGCAAGGTATGTCCACAATTTCCCGGTCAGGATAAGGCAGCTGTGCCGTGCCGGCTGTTCCTGTTTGAGATATTTCCGGTGCAGGCGGCAGATGCCATGATAACGCCCGCTGCGAGAGTATGTGGGCCAGAATGAAATCTGAACTATCCTATGACCGTTACGATACAGGGAAGATGAGCACGGATGAACTGAAAACCCTGCCAATCCTGTAGTCGGATCAATGTAATCTCCGTCTTTATCATAGCATTTCATGGAATTTTTAATGCACTGGATATTTCTATATTTTGTTGAAATTATTGAAATTTTGCCCTGCCTATGGTAGACTTGGAAAGATACAATCGAGTAGGAAAGATTCATCTTCCCCTACTCGCCGTGCGGCCCGCATACTGCGTCAGCAGCAAACTTCCATATGCGGGCCTGTACATAAAAAACAGCGTCCATCCGACGCTGACAAAAGAATCCATTAGGAGGAATACCATGAAAAAGTTTATCGAAGAATTTAAAGCCTTCGCCCTTCGCGGCAATGTTATGGATATGGCTGTCGGTGTGATTATCGGCGGTGCCTTATAGGCCAGGGGCTGCCCGAATTAACGCCTGTGGAGATAGTAGGTTACGAGGTCGATGAAGCAGGAAGCCCATTGGCTTTAGACAATAGGTAGTTCACCATAAGCAGTAAAGAAAAGAAATAAAAGCCATAAACTGAAAGGAGAGTTTCTCATGAATAATGCAAAGGAAATCAAAGCTTCCTATCGGGAATACCGTGATATGGTCTATGCCGACTTCCCGCAGGTTAAACAATTTGAAGATAAGAAAAAAAAGCGGCTTACCTTCCTGCTTCTTTACCTTATTCTTATCAATCTGGCTAAAGCGGGCGTGTATTCTTCCATGAGCGGCGGCATTTCCCTGATCTTTATCCTGGTTGGCGTACTTATCGGAATGGGACCGAACATTATCTTCCTGCTTGCCGCCATGACGCCGAAATGGAAGATTTCCTTTGTCCTCTACTTCCCAGCCGTCCAGCTTCTTCTCCAGATTTTTAGGGCATTATCCCGCGGAGGAACCAGGGAAATTACGATGTTTATCAACGCCTATGTTCATGGATTTACCGAATATCCGTTTATCGTAGGTCTGGACGTCCTCTCCTGGCTCCTTATCCTGCTGATTACCTTGACTGCAGTGTGGCTGACCGCTGTTCCCAAGAGCCGGGAGTTAGCCAACCAGTCGGTCGATCTCTATACGCAGGTAAGAAAATATGTTCTTTCCCACCCGGTAAAATAAAGCTTATGCTTCACATCATTGCTGCCCGCGTATATCCCTTCTAACCTCCCGTGTACTGCCCGTTGCTGTGAACATGTAAACAATAACAGGCAGTACACGGGAGATGATTCGTCGACTTCTTAATTCTTCGGAACCAAAACTTCCTTCCCGCCCATATAAGGCCGCAGAACCTCAGGAATCGTCACGCTTCCGTCCTCCTGCAGATGATTTTCCAGGAAGGCAATCAGCATTCTCGGCGGTGCTACTACGGTATTATTTAAGGTGTGCGCCAGATACTTCCCGTTTTCCCCATCCACACGGATCTTTAACCGACGCGCCTGGGCATCGCCAAGGTTCGAGCAGGAACCGACCTCAAAATACTTCTTCTGTCTGGGCGACCAGGCTTCCACGTCACAGGATTTTACCTTTAAGTCAGCCAAATCACCGGAACAGCACTCTAAGGTACGTACCGGAATATCCATCGAGCGGAATAAATCCACGGTATTCTGCCAGAGCTTATCATACCACATCGGCGATTCCTCCGGCTTACAAATAACAATCATCTCCTGCTTTTCAAACTGGTGAATCCGGTAAACTCCTCGCTCCTCCATCCCGTGCGCGCCCTTTTCCTTTCTAAAGCAGGGCGAATAGCTGGTCAGAGTCTTTGGCAGCTGCTCCTCCGGGGTAATGGTATCGATAAACTTTCCAATCATGGAATGTTCGCTGGTTCCGATTAAGTACAAATCTTCCCCTTCAATCTTATACATCATCGCATCCATCTCGGCAAACGACATTACGCCGGTTACCACGTTGCTGCGGATCATAAAGGGCGGCACACAATAGGTAAAGCCCCGGTCAATCATAAAATCCCTGGCATAGGAAATCACCGCCGAATGAAGCCGGGCAATATCACCCATCAGGTAATAAAACCCGTTCCCTGCCACCTTTCCTGCAGCATCCAAATCAATCCCATCAAACCGCTTCATAATGTCCGTATGATAGGGAATCTCAAAATCAGGAATTACCGGCTCGCCAAACCGCTCAATCTCCACATTCTCACTGTCATCCTTCCCGATGGGAACACTTGGATCGATAATATTGGGAATGGTCATCATCATCTTTAATATCTTAGCATCCAGGTCGGTTTCTGCCCCTTCCAGTTCAGCGAGGCGTGCCGCATTCGCACTTACCTGCGCTTTTACCGCCTCGGCCTCTTCTTTCTTCCCCTGGCCCATCAGTTTTCCAATCTCTTTAGAAAGCTTATTTCTGGAAGCACGGATTCCATCGGCTTCCACCTGCGTTTTTCGCTTTTTTTCATCCAGTGCAATAACCTCATCCACCAGAGAAAGCTTCTCATCCTGAAACTTATTCTTAATGTTTTCCTTTACTTTATCCGGGTTCTCGCGGACAAACCTAATATCTAACATCATTTCCTCCATCCCATACAGAGAGCGCCGTCACACACTTTCCCGCCCTGCACCATGTATGTTTTATCATTTATTATGGTTACTACGATACCACATTTTTCAGCGAATGAAAAGCCCCTTGCGTGAAAAAATCCTTTTTGCTTCAACAGGAGCAGTTTTTCATACATCGCACATTCCGCTTCGGGAATTTCATGAATACTCATCGCTCCATCCCACGGATCGGTATTGAACAAAATAACCGTAATCTCCTGACCTGCTCTATAAATTCAACCTATTACATCTGCGAATCAGTTCCGGCAGTACGACTTCAAAACATACCCCATTGCTCACCGGAATTTCCAGCGCATCGGATTTTTCAATGCACAGCTTCACAAACCATGCCGCCAGCTTTACGCCATATGGCAAATCCCAGCCCTGCACCGCCGCCCCGGCCACAATCGAAGAAAATACATCTCCGGTTCCCGGACGCTCCCTGCCCACCTTCCGGCTCCGCTGAAAATCAATTGTCCCGTCCGGTTTTAAAATCACATTCGTCAGACTCCCCCGGCTGCCTCTCTCTTCTGTTTCTTGCTTTTTGCTGTTCCTGTTTTCTTCTCCTTCACTCCATCCTTCGGCCTTCGGGCGGCTTCCCACACCGGTAATCACCACATAGCCTGGGCCCATCGCCTGGATTTCCCGAGCCATTTCCTCTAGTTCTCTTCGGCTCCATCCCCAGGACTTATATTCTCTTCCCGTCAATATGCAGCCTTCGGTTACATTCGGCGTCACCACATCCGCCAGACTGACAAGTCTTCCCATCTCCCGGCACATCTGCGGTGTATAGGTTGCATAAGCCTTTCCGTGATCGCCCATAATCGGGTCTACAATCACCTGTGTATCCGGCGTCTTAAAGTCGTTAATGGCATCCATAACAATCTGAATCTGCCGCTCCGAGCCCAGGAATCCCGTGGCAATTCCGTCAAAACGAAGGTTTAACTCCTTCCATTTCTCCAGATACGCTTCCATCTTATCGGTGTAGTCGTCAAAAAACCATACCGGAAAGCCCGTATGGTTCGACAGGATGGAGGTGGGCACGGGGCAGCACTGAATCCCCATGGCAGACAAAATGGGTATAGCCACTGTCAGCGAACAGCGGCCATACCCGGATATATCATTAATCATTGCTATCTTTCTCTGATGCATATTTCCCATAATCATTCCTTTAATTTCATTCTAAGCTTAAGGTCAAAATATTGCTGTTCATCAGGTCTTTTGGCACGGCAGCGGACAAAAATCCATGTAAGTCACCTGCCCAGGTTATGCCTTTGCGCCTTTATGTACCGGACGGAGAAAAACATTCATCAGCCCTGCTTTTTTCAGTGCCGGGCGAAGTGCCATATATACGGCTACGGAGGCAGCCAGCGAGGTCACTGCATTAATCGATGTTGCCGTAATATTCCAGGCCAGTGTTAAATCAGCCGCAGGTTTTCCTAGAATCAAAAGCTTATAATAATAACCAACCAGCGGATCAAAGATAACATTAAACAGCAGCCCTCCCGCCGCAGCTAATATCGTCCACTTCAGGACATGAGCCTCATCCTTACTCTCATTAATCTTCCCTATTTTATGGGCAATTATACCGGTAATCAGTCCGATACACATCTTTAACAGCAAGGTTTTCGGCACATAAGTCACATATACCGGATCAAACAAATCGCCGATTGCCATGCCGACTGCACCGCCCAGTCCGCCGTAAGTACCGCCTAAAAGCAGGGCACCTAAAACGCACACGGCATTGCCCAGGTGAATGGATGTGGCATCGCCGCCGGGAAGCTGTATCTTAATCTGCAGGTAAGTAAATACCACATAGGAAAGGGCAGCCATCACGCCCGTAAGTGCAATTTTATAAATCTGTTCATTCTTCCGTTCCATATTTTTTACTCCTTTTTCCGTTATTTTGTGGGGAAACGATGATTTTCTCTTCTACGGTTATGGTTCACATATTCACGGTAACCTTATCTCTAACCTTATGTCCCACATCATAACACAGAAATGGAATGTAAAAAACATCCAGTTTTATCTTTTTTAACCAGTCCAGTTCAGCGTACCGGAAGGTTTATTTTTCAAACATCTTTAGACTCAACGCAGATGGCAATTCCTTCCCGAAAACGGATCGTTCCTTCCTCTCCGTTTAACTCATTGCTGATACATCTGCTGCTTCCCACATCCAGATCATAGTCCGTTAAAGGATAAGAAAATCCCTCCAGGCAAATCCCCTTAATCTTTCCCAGCAGCGGCAGAAACGAGATATACTTCCCCCACTGCTCTTTTTTGGTAAAATGATGCTCTTCCTCAATCAGATAGATTTTATTCTGCCGGTCCACAATACAGGCATCCATCCCCCGCTGCAGACAGGTATAGAGCAAAAAGACATTGGCAAGCATATGGTCAAAGCGGCCTCCGGTAGCCCCTAAAATCACAACCCGGGTACATCCAGAAGCAGCGGCTTTTCGTAAGGCCAGTTCCGTATCGGTTTCATTTTTTTCCGGATCGTGCACATCCCAGATAATATAGGGAATCCTTTTAAATTCTTCAAGGATCACCGGGTCCACCGAATCAAAATCCCCGACAACCATATCCGGAACCAGGCCAAGTTCCTTCACCGCCTTAAGCCCGGAGTCCACGGCAATCAGCTTGTCAAAGGAATGTTTTCTGCAATAGTCCCCGGCAAAAGTTATATCCAGCCTTCCGCCGGTAATTAAAAGACAAGTTTTCATCCAAGAATCTCCATAAATGCCCTGGTATTTTCCAGAACGCTGCCCTGAAATACCGATGACCCAGCCACGATAACATTTGCCCCGGCGTCCAGAATCTGACGGATATTTTCTAAGGTAACACCGCCGTCAATCTCGATATCCTTATCCAGCCCGCGCTCGTTAAGGATTTTCCGCAGACTCCTGATTTTTTCCAGCACATAGGGAATCAGCTTCTGTCCGCCGAAACCTGGATTTACGGACATCATCAAAAACATATCCGGCAGTTCCAGGATGTTTTCCAGCACGGAGATGGGCGTTGCCGGATTTAAGGCTACCCCGGCCTTTAGTCCGGCTTCTTTAATCTGATGAATGGTTCGATCCAGATGAGTACAGGCTTCCTGGTGGACACAGATCAAATCGGCTCCGGCCTTTTTCATCGCCTCCACATAGCGCCCCGGCTCCTGCACCATCATATGAACGTCGAAACACTGATCCGAACACCCTCGCAGCGCCGCAATCACCGGCATACCAAAGGAAATGCTGGGGACAAAGGCCCCGTCCATAACATCCAGGTGCAGATACTCTGCCCCTCCTTCTTTTGTTTTCTGAATCTGCTCATTTAACCTTGAAAAATCCGCGCCTAAAACGGAGGGTGCTAAAATGTTCTTCATGAATATCTCCTCTTATCTTTTAATTCCTGGTAAATTAAACAATAGTTTTCATAGCGGCTTTTGCTCACCTTTCCCGACTCCACCGCTTCTTTCACCCCGCAGACCCGCTCTCCGATATGGACGCAGCCTAAAAAGCGGCAGGCATCCGTAAACCGTGAAAATTCCGGAAAATACATCTGCAATTCCTCCGGCTCCACCGCATCCACAAGCAGAGAACTAAAGCCCGGCGTATCCAGAAGATAGGTATCCTCCTCCACATAAATCAATTGGGAATGGCGGGTGGTATGCTTTCCCCGCCTGATTTTTTCGCTGATTTTTCCGGTTTCCATCCCTGCCTCCGGCTGGAGCCGGTTGGTTAATGAGGACTTTCCCACACCGGACGGCCCTGCAAGAACGGTTGTCTTTCCCCGCAAAGCCCTGGCTATCCACTCTGTGCCGATTCCTTCCTTTACGCTTAATGGATGGACGGTATATCCGGCATCCTTATAAATTTTCTGGTACTCTTCACTCTCTTTTTCCGTGCACAGATCCAGCTTGTTAAAGCAGATCTGCACCGGCACCCCGGCCTTTTCCATCATCACCAGAAAGCGATCTAAAAGGTGAAGGTTCGGCTTGGGATCGGCCAGGGCAAAGAGCACCACCGCCTGATCGATATTAGCCACCGCAGGGCGGATCAGGCTGTTTTTCCGGGGAAGAATCTCCTCGATATTCCCCTCCTTATCCACCGGGTCCAAAACAGAAAATTCCACGTTATCGCCAACTAAAGGCTTAATCTTACGGTTGCGGAATATCCCCTTGGCTTTACACTGGTACACGGTTTCTTTTCCGTCATGGACATAGTAAAAACCTGCAATTCCTTTAATAATTTTTCCTGTCATTCTCTCCTCAAATCTTTAGCAAGTGCGCAGACCTGCGTGAACAGTAAGCTTAAAATCTCCCTGCGCTGCCCTACTCTTCTGTCTTAAAAAAGGATACCGGATAGGATACTAAAACCTTATCCCGATCCACATCCACTAACTCTACAAAGCCCGTTTCCACGCCGTCCGCCCCTTCTATCCGCGGGAAGGAGATGGGAATCAGCGTATCTCCCAGCACCGTCCGCGGTTCCATCAGATTGCGGGTAACCTCCCGTCCGTTCACCTCCTGGCGAAGCCGGATAGCTATGGTGATGCTGGTCGTGCTGTAGCCCGGCCCTAAGTCCACGTTCAGATTATACTGTTTGTCGATGGAAGCAATATAACGGGTCGCACCGATGGTAACTTCCTCCGTATTTTCCGGTTTTTCCGGATTCTCGGGTCCAAGGCTGACCAGATAGGAAATCTTTGTGTGGGGAATCGCCATGGTTCCTGCCTGTACACTCTGGTTAAAAACAGCCCCCGGCTCTACGGTATCATGATAAGCTTCTCCTGCCGGTTCCGGCAAAAATCCGGCAGCAATCAGTTCTTTCTGTGCATCCTCCTGTGTTTTTCCCTCGATATTCGGCACCGGAAACATCGCCGGCCCCAGGCTGACGGTAAGGGTAACGGTTTCCCCGTCCCGAAGCACCAGAGGATCATAGCGGATAACATAGCCTAAGGGAACCAGATCATTTGTTTCCTCCTGGACGGCAACCACCAGGTTTTTCCCCGCAAGCAAAAGCTGCGCTGCCTGAAGCTCCATACCTTCCAGCCCCAGAACCGTCAGGTCAATCGCCCCGGTTCCCTTGCTCATCTTCACGCTTACGACGACATTCTTTTCAAGAACCGTCCCTTCCGGATATTCCTGGGCCATAATGCAGCCCACATCGTAGGTATCCGAGTTTTCTATGCTGGTCACGGTCATCCGCAGTTCCAGCGCCTCTAATACCCTCTGCGCCTCCTCCCTGGAAAGCCCGCGCACATCCGGCATATAGACCTGCCCCTCCGCAATCGCCGCAGTGGTCACTTCCGGAACAAAAGTTTCCTCGGTAGGTGCAGTCGGCTCTTTCTGACTGCCCCCGGACTTTAACAGCCTTCCAAGGCGAAGGAAGACAAATACAAGCACAATAATAATGAGTATCGCCGCAATCACGCCGGCCACAGCAAAAATCCGCTCAATCTGACGTCCGAATTCCTCGGTGCTGCCGTCCTTTGTCCTCCTTCTTTCCGGAAATTTTTTCTCCGGCCTTTCTTTTTCATTCTCCTGAATTTCCACGGCTTTTTCCGGTTTTTTCCGTTCATCCGGCTCGACAACACTTTCATTGGGATTGATCAGCGCCCTCCGCAGATCGGCAATCACTGCCTCGGCCGTATCATAGCGATCTTCCGGCTTCTTTTCGGTGCATTTTAAAATAATCTGCTCCAGACTTTCCGGAATATCCGGGTTGCACTCCTTCGGAGGAATCATGGGATTTTCCAGATGTGCAATCGCCACAGCCACCGTATTTTCCCCGTCAAAGGGAAGGCGTCCGGTCACCATCTCAAACATGGTAATTCCCAGAGAATAAATATCGCTGCGGGCATCCACAAAATCGCCCCGAGCCTGTTCCGGTGAAACATAATGCACGGAACCAATGGCATGGTCGCCGTGGGTATTGGAAGAAACCGCCCGGGCTATGCCAAAGTCGGCAACCTTTACCTTTCCGTCCATAGAAATAATAATATTCTGCGGCTTGATATCCTGATGGATAATCTTCTGCTGGTGAGCGGCAGACATTCCCTGCGCCATCTGAATCGCTATGCCGATAGCTTCTCTGCTCTCCAAATGCCCTTTTTTGTCAATATAGCTTTTTAAGGTAATTCCCTCAATCAGTTCCATAATAATGTAGTGGCTGTCGCCTTCATCTACAACATCAAAGACATTGACAATGTTCGGGTGCGAAAGCCCTGCGGCCGCCTGGGCTTCCATCTTAAAGCGGTTGACAAAGTTTTCGTCCCTGCTGAATTCATTCTTTAACATCTTTACGGCAACCAGGCGGTTTAAGGTATGGCATCTGGCCTTATAGACATCGGCCATCCCGCCGGACCCAATCTGTTCGATAATTTCATAGCGTTCCTGAAGGTAGGTTCCCGGTTTCAGCATGAACTCACCCCGCTTCCACTGGGTCTTACCAGAACGACGGAAATATTATCCCTTCCCCCGTTGGCATTGGCCCGATCCACAAGGATCTGGGCAGCGGATTCTAAGGAGGGGGCATTTTTTACAATTTTTTCCAGACGTTCATTTTCAATCATATTGGACAGGCCATCCGAACATAAAAGAATGGTTTGCCCTGTCTTCACTTCGGTTTCAAAAAAATCTATCGCTACCCGGGGCGATGTTCCCACTGCCCTGGTGATAATGTTCTTATTTCTCCAGTACTCCAGGCTTCCCCGCACCATCCTTCCCGAAGCAATCATCTCCTCCACATAGGAATGATCGCGGGTAATCTGCCGGATTCCGCCGCCAATCAGATAAAGACGGCTGTCCCCGACATTCGCCGCATAAAGTGTATTTTCTTCATAAAAAGCGGCAACCAGCGTGGTTCCCATGCCGCTTAGATAAATTTCTTCTGTTGATTTCTTATAAAGTAATTGATTCGCTGCCTGTATTCCTTCTTTTAATGCCTTGACTGGCGGTACACCGGTTTTTTGTTTTTTCTTCTTCTTCACCAGTT
>ERZ808037.391-NODE-391-length-42659-cov-14.487976_pt1 | contig 42659 bp, 43 predicted proteins | sample MGYA00380190_ERZ808037 | MGnify/ENA primary metagenome ERZ808037 (study PRJEB31490, sample SAMN06133399) | mouse gut metagenome | isolation source: J9 | host: mice | place: China: Chengdu | collected 2015-05 ...
GACCGCCTGCGCCTGTCCGCCACCGCCTCCCTGCTGGAGCGGCGGGACGTGATCGTGGTGTCCTCCGTGTCCTGCATATACGGCCTGGGCGAGCCGGAGGACTACGGCAAGATGATGGTGGCCCTGCGGGTGGGGGCGATCATCAAAATTGAGGAGCTGCTGAAAAAGCTGGTGGCCATCCGCTACGAGCGCAACGACATCGCCTTTGAGCGCAACATGTTCCGGGTGCGGGGGGACACAGTGGAAATCTGGCCCGCCTACTGGAAGGACACCGCCATCCGGGTGGAGTTCTTTGGGGACGAGATCGACCGGCTCAGCGAGATCAACGTGGTGACCGGCGCGCCCATCCGGCGGCTGAACAACATCCCCATCTGGCCCGCCACCCACTACGTCACCCCCAAGGAGAAGATGGACGCCGCCATCCAGCACATTTATAAGGAGATGGAGGAGCGGGTGGCCCTCTTTGAGTCGGAAAACAAGCTCATCGAGGCCCAGCGGATCAAACAGCGCACCATGTACGACATTGAGATGATGCAGGAGCTGGGCTACTGCTCCGGCATTGAGAACTACTCCCGGGTGATCGAGGGCCGGCCGGTGGGCTCGCCGCCCCACACCCTGCTGGACTACTTCCCCCGCGACTTCGTGCTGTTCATTGACGAGAGCCACGCCACCCTGCCCCAGGTCCGGGCCATGTTCAACGGCGACCGGGCGCGGAAAACTACCCTGGTGGAGTACGGCTTCCGCCTGCCCTGCGCCTTCGACAACCGGCCGCTGAAGTTTGAGGAGTTCGAGAAGCGGCTGAACCAGGTGGTGTATGTCTCCGCCACCCCCGGCGAGTACGAGCGGGACCGGTCCGGCCAGATCGTGGAGCAGGTGATCCGGCCCACCGGCCTGCTGGACCCCAGGGTGGAGGTCCGCCCGGTGGAGGGGCAGATCGACGACCTCATCGGGGAGATCACCCAGCGCACCCAGCGGGACGAGCGGGTGCTGGTGACCACCCTCACCAAGAAGATGGCGGAGAGCCTGACGGATTACCTGAAGGGGGCGGGCATCCGGGTGCGGTATATGCACCACGACATCGACACCATCGAGCGGATGGAGATCATCCGGGACCTGCGGCTGGGGGAGTTCGACGTGCTGGTGGGCATCAACCTGCTCCGGGAGGGGCTGGACCTGCCGGAGGTGTCGCTGGTGGCCATTTTGGACGCGGATAAGGAGGGCTTTCTGCGCTCGGAGACGTCGCTCATCCAGACCATCGGCCGGGCGGCCCGAAACGCCGACGGCGTGGTCATCCTGTACGCCGACACCATCACCCCCTCCATGCGCCGGGCCATGGACGAGACGGAGCGCCGCCGGGAAAAGCAGGACGCCTACAACCGCGCCCACGGCATCGTGCCCAAGACGGTGAAGAAGGCGGTGCGGGAGCTGATGGCCCTGTCCGCCGAGGAGAAGCCGGACTACAACGACAAGGAGCTGTCCCAGATGACCAAGCTCCAGCGCATGGAGGCCATCGCTTCTCTGGAAAAGCAGATGAAGGAGGCGGCGAAGATGCTGGAGTTCGAGGTGGCGGCGGCGCTGCGGGATCAGATCATCAAGCTGCGGGGGAGCGGAACATAAATGTCCAAACAAAAAGAGGAAAAAACCAACGTCATGCGTCTGCTGGACCAGAAAAAGGTACCCTACGCCCCCCACGCCTACCCCGTGGGGGACGAGGTCCCTGACGGCGTGACGGCGGCCCGGCTGCTGGGCCAGGACCCGGCGGCAGTGTTCAAGACCCTGGTGGCCAAGGGGGCCTCCGGCGGGTACTACGTGTTCGGCATCCCGGTGGGGGCCACCTTGGACCTGAAAAAGGCGGCCAAGGCGGTGGGGGAAAAGTCCGTGGTCATGCTCCCGGCCCGGGAGCTGCTGCCCCTGACGGGCTACGTCCACGGGGGCTGCTCCCCGGTGGGGATGAAAAAGCGGTTCCCCACCCTGTTTCACCGGAGCTGCCTGGGGCTGGAGACCATGTGCGTCTCCGCCGGAAAGGTGGGGTATCAGGTGGAGGTAAAGCCCAACCACCTCATCGCCCTGGTGGATGCCTCAACCACCGATTTAATTATGGAGGGATGAAGCAATGAACGAGCAGTCCAAAAAAATCATGAACGAGATGCAGGTGCGCAAATCCAAAAGGCAGAAGGCGGATTTCCGCGCCTGGCTGTGCGGCCAGCTGGAGGCGGCGGGGTACGCGCCCACGGTGGAGGAGGGCTTTACCGCCCGAAATGTGGTGGCGGGCGCCCCGGAAAAAGCGCAGGTGCTGCTCACCGCCCACTACGACACCCAGGCCGTGATGCCCATACCCAACTTCATCACACCCCGCAGCCTGTTTTTCTTCGTGCTCTACCAGCTGCTCATTGTCCTCCCCCTGTTTCTCACAGTGGGTCTGGTGGAGGGCCTCATCTTCGCCTTTGTTCCCAAGGCCGTGGCCTGGTGGCTGGCCCCGCTGTCCTGCCTTGCCATCTGCGGGTTTTTCATGTGGTGGATGATCGACGGCAAGGCTAACCGCCACACCGCCAACGACAACACCAGCGGCGTGCTCACCCTGCTGGAGACCGCCCTGGCCCTGCCCCCCGAGCACCGGGAGCGGGTGTGCTTCGTGTTCTTCGACAACGAGGAAAAGGGAATGCTGGGCTCCGCCGCCTTTGCCCGGCGGCACAAAAAGGCGAAGAAAAACACCCCCGTCCTCAATTTCGACTGCGTGGGGGACGGGGACTCCATCCAGTTCTTCCCCCGCCGGAGGCTGAAAAAAGACCAGGACGCGCTGGAGCGCATCCAGGCCGCCTTCCTCCCCGCCGGCGGCAGGGACGTGCAGGTGGTGCGGGGCTTCGGGCTCTACCCCTCGGACAACGCCAGCTTCAGGAAGGGCGTAGGGGTGTGCGCCCTGAAACACAGGCCCGTGATCGGCTACTACATGGACCACATCCACACCAGCCGGGACACCGTGCTGGACGAGGTCAACATCACCCTGCTGCGGGACGGGGCCCTGCGGTACATCGCCGGGCTGAGCTGACCCCGCGGGGAACTACATAAGGAGGTTGGACCCATGAGGTACAAATGGCTGGACCAATACCTGCTGGACAAGCCCGGCGCGGAGAAGGACTACAAGCTGGAGTGGGGCTGGCACCGCTACATGGTGCGGGGCAAGCTGTTTGCCGCCGTCTGCTCCCCCCAGGGGATGAAGGACGAGCGGTACAACGGCCACGACCTGGTGAATTTGAAGTGTGACCCCCGGCTGGCCGAGGCCTTCCGGGAGCAGTACCCGGAGCTTCTCCCCGGCTTCTACTGCGACAAAAAGCTGTGGGTGGCTGCCCTGCTGGATGGGGAGCTTCCTGATCTCGTATTGCGGGATTTGTGCGACATGTCCTATGAGCTGGTGGTGTCCAAGCTGCCCAAGTATGTCCAAAGGGAGCTGAAAGGGGAGCGGTGAGCCATGGCATTTATGGCGCTGTTTTTCTGGATGTTCATCCCCATCATCCTGCTGGCCCTGGCAATGGGAACGCTCCAGCAGGTCGTGGAGTGGATCAGGCTCAACCCCACGCTGATCAACGGGCTCGTTACGGGCATCCTGGTACTGAACCTCCTGATTATCCTTGTGCTGGGCCGGGTGCGCGCCAAGCAGAAGAGCACCGGGCAGCTGGCCTGGGGCTATATCTGGCAGCTCCCCGGCCTGCGGCGGCTGGAGCGGATCGTCTGGAAGCTGACGCTGTACCTCTGGCCCGTCTGCGCGGGCTTTTGGGCCCTGCTGTGCGCCGTCTTTCTGGTGGTCCAGCCCATCCGCTTCATCCCGGAGCACTTTTTACAGATACCGGGCCCGGAGGACTGCTTCGGCCAATGGGAGATCACCGGCTGGCGGGGAGCCCCTTCCCGCACCCAGGAGGAATTGACCCCTTACCTCGGCGTCCAAATCGTCTACGAACAGGACCGGTTCATCGTGGACGGCCAAACCCGCCTGGTCAAATACGACCCAGAATATGACTTTCACTACTCCTACGCCCCCTATCAGACCGGCGTTGTTTGGAGAGAGGACAGGACAAACAACATCCCCGGCACCATCGTCACCCGGCGCTTCGACGAGCTGGGCATTCAGGCGCGGAACGTGCGGTGGGTGGAGGCCCGGCTTCGGGACGATCCCGGGGAGGCCGTACTGGGCGAGCTGTTCTATATTCTGGACTGGGACACCATTCTGGTTTACTACGGCGGCGTTTTCTTCCAGGCGGAGCGGGTTGGATAGACTCAAAAAAGGCTCTTGACATTAAAAATTGGTTTCGATATTCTGATATTCGGGCCCAAATCTAAAGAAAACCGAGGAGAACACCCATGCAGGATAAAATCGTTATCAAAGGCGCGAGAGAAAACAACCTGAAAAATATCGACGTCACCATCCCCCGGGACAAGCTGGTGGTGCTCACCGGGCTGTCCGGGTCGGGCAAGTCCTCCCTAGCCTTTGAGACGCTGTACGCCGAGGGCCAGCGGCGGTATGTGGAGTCCCTGTCCTCCTACGCCCGGATGTTCCTGGGCCAGATGGAGAAGCCGGACGTGGACTACATCGAGGGCCTCTCCCCCGCCATCTCCATCGACCAGAAAACCACCTCCAAAAACCCCCGGTCCACCGTGGGCACGGTGACGGAGATCTACGACTACCTGCGCCTGCTGTGGGCGCGCGTCGGCACCCCCCACTGCCCCAGCTGCGGCAAGGAGATCCAGCAGCAGACCATTGACCAGATCATCGACCAGGTGATGACCCTCCCCGAGGCCACCCGGATTCAGGTGCTCTCCCCCGTCATCCGGGGGAAGAAGGGCGAGCACGCCAAGATCTTCGAGGACGCCCGGAAGTCCGGCTATGTCCGGGTGCGGGCGGACGGCTCCCTCTACGACCTGACGGAGGAGATCAAGCTGGACAAGAACAAAAAACACTCCATCGAGGTGGTGGTGGACCGGCTGGTGATCCGGGAGGACGTGGCCCGGCGGCTCACCGACAGCGTGGAGACCGCCTCCAACCTGTCCGGCGGCATCGTGGTCATCAACGTGCTGGGGGAGGAGGAGCGGGACATCACCTTCTCCCAGAACTACGCCTGCGAGGACTGCGGCGTGTCCATCGAGGAGCTGTCCCCCCGGATGTTCTCCTTTAACAACCCCTACGGGGCCTGCCCCGCCTGCACCGGCCTGGGGGCCCAGCTGAAGGTGGACCCGGACCGCATCCTGCCCAACCGCTCCCTGTCCATCCTGGAGGGGGCCATCACCGCCTCCGGCTGGAACCACATCAAGTCTGACGGCATCTCCCGGATGTACTTCGACGCCCTGGCAAAGAAGTACAAGTTCAAGCTCACCGACCCGGTGGAAAAGCTGTCCAATGAGGTGCTGGACGTGATCCTCTACGGCACCAAGGGGGACAAGCTCACCCTGAACTACGACCAGCCCCGGGGAAAGGGCACGCTGTACCAGCCCTTTGAGGGCATCATCAACAACCTGGAGCGCCGCTACCGGGAGACCCAGTCCGACGCCATGAAGCGGGAGATTGAGGAGTGCATGAGCGAGTGCCCCTGCCCCGAGTGCCGGGGAAAGCGGCTCAAGCGGGAGGCCCTGGCCGTCACCGTGGGGGGCAGCTCCATCCACACCTTCTGCGAAAAGCCGGTGGACGAGGCGCTGGCATTTCTGGACACCATCACCCTCACCGAAACCCAGGCCATGATCGCCGACCAGATCTTGAAGGAGATCCGGTCAAGACTGGGCTTCCTGAAATCGGTGGGGCTGCAATACCTGACCCTCACCCGGCAGGCGGGCACCCTGTCCGGCGGCGAGAGCCAGCGCATCCGTCTGGCCACCCAGATCGGCTCCTCCCTGATGGGGGTGCTGTATATCCTGGACGAGCCCTCCATCGGCCTGCACCAGCGGGACAACGACCTGCTGCTGGGCACCCTGAAGCACCTGCGGGACCTGGGCAATACCCTCATCGTGGTGGAGCACGACGAGGACACCATGCGGGCCGCCGATTACATCGTGGACATCGGCCCCGGCGCGGGGGTCCACGGCGGGCAGGTGGTGGCCTGCGGCACCGCCCAGGAGGTGATGGACACCCCCGGCTCCATCACCGGGGACTATCTGGCGGGGCGGAAAAAGGTCCCCGTCCCCACCCAGCGCCGGGCGGGGAACGGCAAGGTGCTCACCGTCCGGGGGGCGGCGGAGAACAACCTGCGCCGCATCGACGTGGAGTTCCCCCTGGGCACGTTTATCGCCGTCACCGGGGTGTCCGGCTCGGGCAAGTCCTCCCTGGTGAACGAGATTCTCTATAAGCGTTTGGGCGCGGAGCTCAACCGCACCAAGGCCCGCCCGGGAAGGCACGACGCCATGGAGGGCATTGAGCATCTGGACAAGGTCATCGCCATCGACCAGTCCCCCATCGGCCGCACCCCCCGCTCCAACCCCGCCACCTACACCGGGCTGTTCAACGACATCCGGGAGCTGTTCGCCTCCACCCAGGACGCCAAGACCCGGGGGTACGGCCCGGGCCGGTTCTCCTTCAACGTCCGGGGCGGGCGGTGCGAGGCCTGCTCCGGGGACGGCCTGCTGAAAATCGAAATGCACTTCCTCCCCGACATATACGTGCCCTGTGAGGTGTGCAAGGGCAAGCGCTACAACCGGGAGACCCTGGAGGTGCGCTACAAGGGCAAGAACATCCACGAGGTGCTGGAGATGACGGTGGAGGAGGCCCTGCCCTTCTTTGAAAACCTGCCCCGGCTGAAAAACCGGATCCAGACCCTGAAGGACGTGGGCCTGGGCTATGTGAAGCTGGGCCAGCCCTCCACCACCCTGTCCGGCGGCGAGGCCCAGCGGGTGAAGCTGGCCACCGAGCTGTCCAAGCAGTCCACCGGCTCCACGGTGTATATCCTGGACGAGCCCACCACGGGCCTGCACACCGCCGACGTGCACCAGCTTGTTGAAGTTCTCCAGCGGTTCGTGGACAAGGGGAACACGGTGGTGGTCATCGAGCACAACCTGGACGTGATTAAAACGGCGGACCACATCATCGACCTGGGCCCCGAGGGGGGCTCCGGCGGCGGCACGGTGGTGTGCACGGGCACCCCCGAGGAGGTGGCGGCCCATCCGGAGAGCTATACAGGCAAATACCTGAAAACGGTGCTTGAATAAGAAAAGAGGTTATTTATGAATATGGACGTGCTTCCCGCGGACCTGATGGGGTGGCTGATGGAAACCTTTGCGGGCGAATTCACCCTCACAGCGCTGGTTTCTATGATCCCGGTGGTGGAGCTGCGGGGCGGCATCCCCTTTGGAGTGGCCGCCGGACTGCCGGTATGGGCGGCGTTTCTGGCCGCCATCATCGGAAACCTGATCCCCGTGCCCTTCATCATTGTGTATATCCGGCGGATCTTCCAGTGGATGCGGCGGAGGATTCCAAAGCTCAACCGCATGGTGGACGCCCTGGAGCGCAAGGCCCATCTCAAGGGCCAGAAGGTGACCAAGTATAAATACCTGGGGCTGATGCTGTTTGTGGCCATCCCCCTGCCGGGCACCGGGGCCTGGACCGGCTCCCTGGCGGCGGCCTTTCTGGATATGCCCCTGCGGAAAGCCATCCCCTCGGTGGTGGCGGGTGTGCTCATCGCCGGCATGGCCATCAGCATTCTGACCTACGGGATCACCAATTTAATCTGAGAAGCCGTACCAATAGGCGCCGTTTGAAAAATGGCAATGTGCCCAGCGGCGAGGAATTTTTCCGTCAGGCAAGGCCAAAAAATCGCGGGAATACTTGGTACGGCTTCTGAAGGAGGCGAAAAAACCATGTACCTCTATCTCGTCCGCCACGGCCAGTCCACCGGCAACCAGCAGCAGCTCTTTTTCGGCGTGCGGGACTACCCCCTCACCGACCTGGGCCGGGAGCAGGCCAAACAGGCGGCGGACAAGCTGCGGGAGGTGGAATTCACCCGCTGCGTCGCCAGCGACCTCAGCCGGGCCTGGGACACCGCCAGGATCTGCTCCGAGGGGCGCCCCGCCGTCCCGGAAGCCTGCCCCGCCCTGCGGGAGCAGGACATGGGCGCGCTGGAGGGGCTCACCTGGGACGCGGCGGTGGCCCGCTTCGGCGGCCACATCGACGCGCTGCTGTCGGACTGGCTTCACACCACACCGTCGGAGGGGGAGGCCCCCTCCCACATGCTGCGGCGGGTGGCGGACTGCGTGGACCGGCTTCTGGACCGGGGGGAGGACACCCTGGTGGTGGCCCACAACGGCTCGCTGTCCCTGATCCTGCTGTACCTGGGGCTGGCGGGGGAACAGGACCTGCTCCGGCCTGACTGGTTTTTCCGCCACGGCTGCTATTCCGCCCTCCACCTGGAGGGGGACCGGGCGGAGCTGGTCTGCTTCAACCGGTGACCAAACCGCGCCGCCCCCCATACACTGGGTCAGGAGGTGGCGGAAGTGACTGAGCTTTTTCAATTTTTCTCGATTCTGCTGGCGGCCCTGGGGCTGGCAGCCCTGGGGTGGCTCGCCCTGGGCGTGCTGCTGCTGCCGGGGACCTGCCCCGCCCGGATGGTGGTGGACGCCAAGGGGGACGGCGGCGGGCTGGAGCAGACGGTGAAGGCCATGCTGTGGCTGCGCAGCACCGGGCTGTGGTGGGGTGAGGTGGTCATCGAGGACTGCGGGCTGGACCAGAGGGGCCAGGCGGTGGCCCAGGCCCTGGCCCGGCGCAGCGGCGTGCGCCTCTCCGAAGACGACCTGGACTGCGTCTGAACGGCTCTGCGGAGGGTCCAAGTGTTTCACGTGAAACACTTGTTTTAACCCAATACAAAAGAAATGAGGAAACTGACATGGAACTGAAGGAAGCTCTGGTCCAGCTGGACCAGCTGCAAAGAAAAATGTACGCCTATCAGGTGGCGTCCTCCTCCCTGTACCTGGACGCCACCACCGTGGCCCCCAGGGACACCGCCGAGGGCCGTGGGGTGGCCCTGGGCATCCTGGCGGGGGAGCGGCACAAGCTGTTCTCCGCCCCCCAGGTGGGGGAGCTGCTGGACGGCCTGTGGGAGCAAAGGGACGAGCTGGACCACGCCGTCCGCCGCCAGGTGGAGGAGCTGCGCCGGTCCTACGCCCAGCTCACCCGCATCCCGGCGGACGAGTACATGGAGTACGCCATGCTCACCAACGAGGCGGACAGCGTGTGGCACCGGGCCAAGGAGGAGAACAATTTCGAGCTGTTCCGCCCGGTGCTGGAAAAGCTGGTGGCCTTCAACATCAAGTTCGCCGGGTACTACGACGCGTCCAAGGCCCCCTATGACGCCCTGCTCAACGAGTACGAGCGGGGGGTGGACATGGAGTACCTGGACGGGTTCTTCGCCACCCTGCGCCAGCGCATCGTGCCGCTGCTCCGCGCCATCGGGGAGAAGGAGCAGCCTGACGACGCCTTCCTGCGCCGCCGCTATCCTGTGGACGCCCAGCGGAAGTTCTCCGACTACCTGATGGAGGTGCTGGGGCTGGACCGGGCCCACTGCACCATCGGCGAGACGGAGCACCCCTTCACCCTGGAGTTCAACAACAAGGACGTGCGCATCACCACCCACTACCACGAGGACAACGTGGACTTCTCCATGTACTCCGTCATCCACGAGGGGGGCCACGCCAAGTACGAGCTGGGCATTGCCGACCAGCTCCGATACACCTGCCTGGCCGGCGGCGTGTCCATGGGCGTCCATGAGAGCCAGTCCCGGTTCTATGAGAACCTCATCGGCCGCTCCCTGCCCTTCATCCAGGCCATTTTCCCCAAGATGAAGGAGTTCTTCCCGGAGCAGCTGGCCGACGTGACGGCGGAGCAGTTCTACCGGGCCGTGAACAAGGCCCAGCCCTCCCTGATCCGCACCGAGGCGGACGAGCTGACCTACTGCCTCCACGTGATGGTGCGCTACGAGATCGAAAAGCAGCTCATCGGCGGCACCCTGGCCGTCAAGGACGTGCCGGAGACCTGGAACCGGCTGTACAAGGAGTATCTGGGGGTGGACGTGCCCGACGACAAGCGGGGCTGCCTCCAGGACTCTCACTGGTCCGGCGGGTCCTTCGGCTACTTCCCCTCCTACGCCCTGGGCAGCGCCTACGGCGCCCAGATGCTGCGCAACATGGAGCAGGACATGGACGTGTGGGGCCCCGTCTCCCGGGGGGACCTGTCCCAGGTGTCCGCCTGGCTGGGGGAGAAGGTCCACCGGCACGGCGGCCTGATGGAGCCCGCCGACGTGGTGAAAAACGCCTGCGGCGACTTCGACCCCACGGTGTACGCCGACTATCTGGAGAAAAAGTACTCCGCGCTGTACGGACTGTGAGGGCGGGCCATGGAAGCTGAGCTTTCCCGTATCACCGCCCAGGCCCGGCAGGCGGCGGAGGAGCTGCTGGCGGAGGCCGGGCTGGGACCGGGGCACATCCTGGTGGTGGGCTGCTCCTCCTCCGAGGTGCTGGGGGGCCGCATCGGCAAGGCCTCCAGCCAAGAGGCGGCGGAGGCGGTGTTCAGCGGCATCTATCCCCTGCTGCGAGAGCGGGGCGTCTGGCTGGCCGCCCAGTGCTGCGAGCATCTGAACCGGGCCCTCATCGTGGAGGGAGCCTGCGCGGAGCAGTACGGCCTGGAGCCGGTGTGCGTGGTGCCCCAGCCCAAGGCGGGGGGCTCCTTCGCCGCCCAAGCCTGGCGGACCTTTGACCGCCCCACGGCGGTGGAGCACCTCCGGGCCCACGCCGGGCTGGACATCGGCGGCACCCTCATCGGGATGCACCTGCGGGAGGTGGCGGTGCCAGTGCGCCTCAGCCTGAACCACATTGGCCGGGCCATCCTGCTGTGTGCCCGCACCCGGCCCAAGTATATCGGCGGCAGCCGGGCGGTGTATGAATAACAACGATTCGCGGGACCCATCCCACAAAAAAGGCTCCTGCCCCTTTCGGGGCAGGAGCCTTTTGGGTTGAAGCTCAGAGCACCACGCCGTCCTTGAAGATGGAGATCTCCCGGAAGCCCTGCTCCTCGGCGCGGGTTGGCCTTCCGCCGGCCACCTCCAGCACAAAGTCCAGCAGCCGGTCTCCCGCGGCGTCCAGGCTCTCCCCCTGGGCCACGGTGCCCGCGTTGAAGTCGATCCAATTCCCTTTTTTCTCAAACAGCGGGGTGTTGGTGGAGATCTTCACCGTGGGGACGGGGGCCCCGAAGGGGGTACCCCGACCGGTGGTGAACAGGATCAGGTGGGCCCCCGCGGCGGTGAGGGCCGTGGCGGATACCAGGTCGTTGCCCGGGCCGCTGAGCAGGTTCAGCCCCTTTTTCGTCACCGCCTCGCCGTAGCCCAGCACGTCCACGATCTGGGCGCTGCCCCCCTTCTGGACGCAGCCGCAGGACTTGTCCTCCAGGGTGGTGATCCCCCCCGCCTTGTTGCCGGGGCTGGGGTTCTCATACACCACCTGGTGGTGGGCGGTGAAGTAGCGCTTAAAGTCCTCGATCATGGACACCGCCTTGCGGAACACGTCCTCGTCCGCGCAGCGCTCGAAGAGGATGGCCTCGGCGCCGAACATCTCGGGCACCTCGGTGAGCACCGTGGACCCCCCCAGGGCGATGAGCCGGTCAGAGAACCGGCCCACGGCGGGGTTGGCGGTGATGCCGGAAAGGCCGTCCGACCCGCCGCACTTCATGCCCACCACCAGCTCAGCGGCGGGGATGTCCTGGCGCTGGAAGCCCCCGGCGTAGTCCGCCAGCTCCCTCAGCAGGGCGGAGCCCGACGCCGCCTCGTCGGCCACGTCCTGGCACAGGAGGAACTTCACCCGGTTTTCGTCATAGGGGCCCAGCTCCGCCTTGAACTGGTCCTGGGTCAGGTTCTCGCACCCCAGGCCCAGCACCAGCACCCCTCCGGCGTTGGGGTGCCGGGCCAGGGCGGCCAGCAGCCTGCGGGTCTGGGCGTGGTCGTCCCCCATCTGGCTGCACCCGAAGGGGTGGGGGAAGGTGTAAAGCCCTTCCACCGTACCCCTGACCAGATGCTGGTTTTCCCGCACCAGCCGCTGGGCGATGGAGTTGACGCAGCCCACGGTTGGAATGATCCACAGCTCGTTGCGGATGGCCGCCCGACCGTCCCCCCGGCGATAGCCCCGGAAGGTCCGGGGCTTTACAGCAGGCAGGGGGTAGGTCTTGTGGTCATAGCGGTACTCCCCGCCCTCGGTCAGCCCGGTGCCCGCGTTGTGGACGTGGACCCAGGCGCCCCGGGGGATGTCTGCTTTGGCCGTGCCGATGGCGCAGCCGTATTTGATCACACTCTCCCCGGCGGATATGGGGGACAGGGCGAGCTTGTGCCCCCGCTGGACGGCCTCGGCGGCGGTGAGCTCCAGGCCGTCGATGGACAGCCCCTCGCCCTGGGCCACGTCCTCCAGGGCCACCGCCACGTTGTCCCGGGGGTGGATGCGGATGGCTTTCATGGCCCCGCCCCCTCACAGGCAGGCGGCGTAGGCCGCCTTGGCCCCCCGCTCCCGGATGAGCTTCAGGCCGGACACCGCCGCCGCCTCGAAGCCGTCCACCGCCGTCAGGTCCTGGCCCCACATGCGCTCATTGGTCATAACCGCGCGGACCAGCGCCTCCGGGCTGTCATCCCGGTGGTCGTAGTAGAACTCCAGCACCCAGCGGTCGTCAGAGCAGACGTAGTCGCCGCCCTGGGGCCGGCGGCACACCAGTCCCTTGTCGGTGAGGGCCTGGACGCCGCTGGAGAAAAAGGCGATGCAGGCGGCAAAGCTCATGGCGAGGCAGGGGGGCAGGCTGCCCTTGGCCTCCACATATTCCAGCAGGGAGGGCAGGTTCCGGGCCCGCCACTTGGAGGTAGAGTTCAGGGAGATGCTCATCAGCTCGTGGTCCACGAAGGGGTTGTTGAACCGGTCCTGGACGGCGCTGGCGAAGTCCTCCAGGTCCTTCCTGTCCAGGGGCAGAGTGGGGATGACCTCCTCATGGAGCATCCTGTTCATAAAGCCCCGCACGGTGTCGTCCTGCATACAGTCCCGCACGATGTCGAACCCCGCCAGGTACGCCCCCAGCACGAAGCCGGTGTGGGCGCCGTTGAGTATGCGCACCTTCCGCTTTTTATAGGGGGTCACGTCGGGCACCACCGGGCAGCTGAGCCCCGCCCTTTTGAAGGGCAGCTTCTCCTCCAGCCACGCCGGCCCCTCGATGTTCCACACACCGAAGATCTCGCCCACATCGATGAGCTCATCCCGGTAGCCGTTTTCCGCCTCCATCCTGGCCGCCTCCTCCGGGTCCTTCACCCGGCCGGGGACGATGCGGTCCACCAGGGTGGAGCAGAAGGTGCAGTCCTCGTTGACATATTTCCGGAAACCGTCCTCCAGCCCCCACTGGTCCACATACTGGTTGACGCACTTCAAAAGCTCCCTGCCGTTGTTGTCGATGAGCTCACAGGACAGGATCACCAGCCCGCTCTTCCCCGCCTGCCAGCGCCTGTGGAGCACCTGGGTGAGCTTGCCGGGGAAGGAGGCGGCGGGGGTGTCGGCCAGCTGGCAGGCGCTGTTGTAGACGATGCCCGCCTCGGTGGTGTTGGACACCACGTACTCCAGCTCGTCAGACACCGCCACCGCCATCATGGCGTCAAAGTCCGCCTTCTCATAGGGGTTGAGGCACCGGGATACGGAGGAGATCACCCGTTTGCGGTCCACCTTTTCGCCGTTCTCCCGCCCCCGGAGATAGAGGGTGTACAGCCCCTCCTGGGCGTTGAGGAGCCCCGCCAGACCCGGGGCGATGGGCTGGACCAGCACGCATTTGCCGTTCCACCCCGCCCGCTCGTTGGCCACGTCGAACCAGTAATTCACGAAGGCCCGCAGGAAGTTGCCCTCGCCGAACTGGAGCACCTTCTCCGGCGCGTCCTTCAGCAGATAGCCCTGATAGCCCACCTGCTCCAAGGTCTGATAGCACAGCTTTTCCATTGTTTACACCCTCCTTTATGGGTCTCTATAGGCCGAAATACCGGGCCGCGTTGGTGTAGCAGATACCCTCCACAATCTTTTTCAGGGAGGCCTCGTGGTTGGGATACTCGCCGTTTTCCACCCAATCGCCAATCAGATTGCACAGGATCCGGCGGAAGTAGTCGTGGCGGGCGTAGCTCAGGAAGGAGCGGGAGTCGGTGAGCATCCCCACGAAATTGCCCAACAGCCCCAGGTTGGCCAGGGAGCGCATCTGGGCCTCCATGCCCGATCTGGTGTCGTTGAACCACCAGGCGGAGCCGTGCTGAATCTTCCCCGGCAGCTCGTCGGACTGGAAGCAGCCGATCAGGGTGCCCAGCTGCTCGTTGTCGGCGGGATTCAAGGAATAGAGGATGGTCTTGGGGCACTCCCCCGTCCCATCCAGGGCGGAGAGGAGCTGGGCAATGGCCCCGCCGCAGGTGTTCTGGGCGATCATGTCGAAGCCCGTGTCCGGGCCCATCTTGTCAAACATCCGCTGGTTGTTGTTGCGCAGGCAGGAGTAGTGCAGCTGCATGGCGATGTCCAGCCGGTGGTACTCCCGGCCCAGGTGGAGCAGAATGGCGGTCTGGTAGCGCTCGGCCTCCTTGACGCTGAGCGCCTCCCCCGCCATGGCCTTCCGGAACGCCTCGTTGGCCTTCTTGGGGGAGCTGGGGCGGAAGGGCACGTAGTCCAGGCCGTGGTCGCTGGCCCGGCAGCCCAGCTTGTGGAAAAACTCCAGGCGCTGGGTCAGGGCGGCGCACACGTCCTCCACGCTGTCCAGGCCGGTCCGGCCCACGCTGGCGGCCAGCCTGCCGATATACGCCGCGAAGCCGGGCTTGGTGATGTTGACCGCCTTATCCGGCCGGAAGGAGGGGCACACCTTCACGCTGACCGACGGGTCGGCGGCGATCTTCTCGTGCCACTCCAGGGAGTCGATGGGGTCGTCGGTGGTGCCGATCATGGCCACGTTGGCCTTGCGGATGATCCCCCGGGCGGTGAGGTCCGGGTCATGGCGCAGCTTCTCGTTGCAGAAGTCCCAGCACTCCTGGGCGGTCTCGGCGGTCAGGGGCTTGTCATAGCCAAAGAACTGCCGCAGCTCCAGATTGCACCAGTGGTACATGGGGTTGCCAATGGCCATCTCCAGGGTCTCCACAAACCTCATGAACCGCTCAAAGGCGGGCTTGGAGCCGGAGACATACTCCTCCGGCACGCCGTTGGAGCGCATGAGGCGCCACTTGTAGTGGTCGCCGAAGTAGGTCCCGTCGGGGTTCTCCCCGCCCAGCCAGACCTCCACCAGGTTGTCAAACCGGCGGTCCTCGAAGATCTCCCGGGGGGGGATGTGGCAGTGGTAGTCCACCAGGGGCATGGTCTCGGCGTAGTCGTGGAACAGGTGCCGGGCGGTGTCGGTGCCCAGCAGGAAGTCCCTGTCCATAAAGTCTTTCATATTTGCGCACTCCTTTTCCTCAAGAATGAGAACTCTGAAATGCAGGGGAAGGGGCCAGAGCGGCGCGCCTGCGCCCGCGCTTCCTGTCACGTTCCCGCTGGGCGCGCTCCTCGCTGCGGCTTCCCTACGTCTCGCAGTTCGGTCAGGGCCATTCGGCCCTGACCTTCCCGCTCGCTCCGGTCCATCCGCAGCGGCGCGCCTGCGCTCACGCTTCTCTGCTTACCGCTGGATTCGCCCGGAGCCGTCGCCGCCGGCCAGCTTCTCCACCTCGGCCACGGTGACCATGTTGTAGTCGCCCTCAATGGAGTGCTTCAGGGCGGAGGCCGCCACGGCGAACTCCACCGCCGCCTGGGTGGACTTGCCTGTCAGCAGGGAGTAGATCAGCCCGCCGCCGAAGCTGTCGCCGCCGCCCACCCGGTCGATGATGTGCAGGTCGTACTTCTTGGAGAAGCAGTACTCGCCGCTCTTCACGTCGTAGAGCATGGCGGACCAGCCGTTGTCAAACGCGGAGTGGGACTCCCGCAGGGTGATGGCCACCTTTTCAAAGCCGAACTTGTCCGCCAGCTGCTTGGCCACGGACTTGTAGCCCTCGTGGTTGAGCTCGCCGCCATAGATGTCGGTGTTTTCCGCCTCGATGCCGAACACATCCTTGGCGTCCTCCTCGTTGGAGATGCAGACATCCACGTACTGGCACAGGTCGGTCATGGCCGCCCGGGCCTGGTCCCGGGTCCACAGCTTGCCCCGGTAGTTCAGGTCGCAGGAGATCTTGATCCCCTTGGCCTTGGCCGCCTTGCAGGCCTCCTTGCAGATTTCCACCACATTGGGCCCTAAAGCCGGGGTGATGCCGGTGAAGTGGAACCAGTCCACGCCGTCGAAAATCTTGTCCCAGTCGAAGTCGGCGGTGGTGGCCTCCTGAATCGCGGAGTGTGCCCGGTCGTAGATGCACACGCTGCCCCGCTGGGAGGCGCCCTTCTCGTTGAAGTAGATCCCCACCCGGTCGCCGCCCCGGACGATCTTGGAGGTGTCCACGCCGTAGCGGCGCAGGGAGTTCACCGCCGCCTGACCGATGGCGTGGGCGGGCAGCTTGGTGACGTAGGCCGCGTCCAGGCCGTAGTTGGCCAGGGAGACGGCCACGTTGGCCTCGCCGCCGCCGAAGGTGAATTCCAGGTGATCCGCCTGGACGAACCGCTCGTAATTGTAGGGCTGGAGCCGGATCATCAGCTCGCCGAAGGTTACCACTTTAGACATATTTCATCATTCTCCTTATTTGTTTTTCAGGGACGCGCACCGTGCGCCCCTGCGCGGCGGGTTTACTTTTGAACCAAGTGAATCGCGAAGCCGGACAGCTCCTGCTTGAGGTAGATCGCCTTGGTCTTGCCCTTGGCGTCCAGCACCCGGCTGTCCTCCAGGAACTCCACCCCCTGGAGACCCAGGTGGTACACCGCCCGGTCCACGCTGTTGGTGGCGATGGCGATGTGGCCGTTGGCGCCCCGGCCGGGCCTCTTCATGCACTCCACCGCCTTGCCGGCGAAGATAGAGGAGTTGCCCGCCTTGTAGTCAAGCCCAAACAGGGCGCACAGGGTTTTGGCGGTCTGCTCCGCCTCCCCCTCGTCGGCGCAGTTCACGCCGATGTGGGCCAGCTCGAAGCCCAGCATGGTCCGGACGGCCTCCCTGCACAGGCTGGTGATCTCGTCCCACTTCTCCCCCTTGATGAGGTCGCTCTTGCACATCCAGGTTCCGCCCACCGCCACGATCTGCTCATAGCCCAGGTAGTCGTTGACGTTCTTGGCGCTGACGCCGCCGGTGCACATCCATTTGGCGCTCTTCAGGGCCGCGCCAATGTTCTTCAGCATGGCCACGCCGCCGTTGGCCTCGGCGGGAAAGAACTTCAGCGTCTCGCAGCCCTGGTTCATGGCCTGCTGCATCTCGCCGGCGGTGGCGGTGCCGGGCATCATGATGCCCCCCTTGTCGATGACATGCCGGGTCACATTGGGGTCATAGCCCGGCGCCACGATGAAGGCGGCCCCGGCGTCCATGGCCCGGTCGGCCTGCTCACAGGTGAGCACCGTGCCCGCCCCCACCAGCATCTCGGGAACCTCTTTGACGATGGCGCGGATGGCGTCCTCTGCGGCGGCGGTGCGGAAGGTGATCTCGGCGGCGGGCAGGCCGCCGGCCACCAGAGCCTTGGCCAGAGGAACCGCCTGGGCGGCGTCCTCAATGGCGATGACGGGGATAATGCCGATCTCGTAGACTTTTTGCAGCGTGTTGTTCATGGGTGCATCCCTCCATAAAATATTCGGACTGATGGGCCCTGCCCGTGGTATGTGGATATGGCCGCCAGCCGGTCCGCTCCAAACAGGAGCTGAGCCGCGGCCGCCTCTTTGCAGCCGGGAGCTGGTCTCTCTGTCCTCATTATACATCTTGTATACTAGAATTCAATTGGGGGAACTATAAAATTTTTCCCTGTTTTTTTGTGCACTATCCCATATCCCACCTTTTTAGGGTCCTCTCCGCCCCCTGGACATTTTGACAATTTTCTGACAAGCCCCAGGCGCTGTCTGAACATTGTCAACATGCCCAGCGGCGAGGGATTTTTTTGCCAGACAAGGCGGTTTGACGCAGAAATACTTTGTGTATTTCAAGTCAAATCAACACCGTATGGCGGAAAAAGACCCGCCGATTGGGTATACTGACAATTTTCTGACAAGCCCAGTAGACAAAGTTTTCGGAGTGTGCTACAGTGTATTTGAATTGGTCAAATGGAGGCGGCGCTATGAAATTGCTGGAACGGCTCCCCCGGGAGAGCGGCGGGGACTACGCCCTGCGCACCATCAAGGAAAACATCATCAATCTAGAGCTGCCCCCCGGCAGCCAGATCAGTGAAAATGAGCTGGCCGCCGAGATGGGCCTGTCCCGGACCCCGGTGCGGGAGGCCCTGATCGAGCTGTCCAAGGTGAAGCTGGTGGACATCCAGCCCCAGAAAAAGAGCACTGTCCCCCTCATCGACTACGACATTGTGGAGGAGTCCCGCTTCATGCGCAACCTGTTGGAGTGCGCCGTGATTGAGCTGAACTGCGAGATGGCCACCCCCGCGGACCTGGAGCGCCTGCGGGAGAATATCCGCCTCCAGACCCTCTATCTGGACAGCTTCTACTCCGCGCAATTCCTGGAGCTGGACAATCAATTTCATGGGATGCTCTTTGGAATCGCCAAGAAATCCCAGATCTTCGCCCTCATGCAGAACATCTCCATCCACTTTGACCGGGTGCGCAGCATGGCGCTGTCCTCGGTAAAGAATACCAAAATTGTGGAGGACCACCGGGAGATTGTAAACGCCATCCAGCGTCAGGACAAAAAAACCGCCCGGGACCTGATGGAGCTCCACCTTAACCGCTACACAATTGACGCCTCCACCATCCGCGCCGCCTATCCCCAGTACTTCAAATAACCGCGCCACTGTAAGAAGCTGTACCAATAGCCGAAGTATGCAGACTTGCGAGGAAAAATTGCCGCCGACAAGGCAAAAAATCGCAGGAATACTTTGTGTATTTCAAGATTTTTTAACGCAGCCTGGCAGCAATTTGGGCCGCAAGGATGTGTGCTGAGGTCTATTGTACAGCTTCTAAGAAACGGCCCCCAGGTCCAAGACCTGGGGGCCGTAAAACGTCTGAATGCGCCGCGTCTCCGGGCGGGCGCGCCGTCCCCCCTCAGTCCTTGGCGGGGACGTTCTTGGTGGCCACGATGTCCACCCCGGTGCCGCACACGTCGGCCAGCACCACCTGGCCGATGGCCACGGGGGCCTCCAGTTCGATGTCCTGGATGGCCTTCACACAGTCGAAAATCTTTCCCTTGGGGATGTCATTGGCGGTCTTGACCGAGGCCATGGCCAGCCTGCCGCCCTTCACCTTCACGGTGCTGGTGACGATGCGGGTGGGGTTGGTCAGCTCCTTCTTGGCGTAGGCCTCCCCCCGGGGACAGGTGTTGCCCTCCACCTTTTTCACCTCGCCGCCCTCCATGGTGACGGTGAGCGGACAGCCCAGCGGGCAGTTGATGCAGATCAGATTCTTCTCTTCCATGGTCTTACGCCTCCTCCAGAGTCACGGTGATGCCGTCCGCCTCGGGATGGTCCTTCAGCAGGCTGGTCTTGAGGATCACGGTCTCCATCTCGCCGGGGGCCAGCACCGGGCGCTTGCGGCTGAAGATGCAGGCGTCCCCCGCGTAGACCGCCACCTTCTTGTTCTGGTACACGTTGCCCACCCGGAAGCGCAGGGTGACGGTGTCCCCGGCGGCGTCGGGCCGGATGGCCACAGGCACGGTGTAGCGCACCCCGTTCTCGCACCTGACGGACAGGGCCTTGTGCTCCTCCGCCCTGCAGCCCGCGGCGATGTAGTCGGCGGCGTGGCGGCCGGCGGCCCCCGCCTCCTCGGACACGTAGTCCACCAGGTCATGGACGTGAAGCACATTGCCCGCGGCAAACACGCCGGGTATGCTGGTCTCCAAGCTCTCGTTGACGGTGGGGCCGTTGGTGACGGGGTTCAGCTCCACCCCCGCGGACCGGCTCAGCTCGTTCTCGGGGATGAGGCCGCAGGACAGCAGCAGGGTGTCGCACTCGTAGCGCTCCTCGGTGCCGGGGATGGGCCGGTTCTTCTCGTCCACCTGGGCGATGGTGATGGCCTCCACCCGCTTTTTGCCCTCAATGTCCACCACGGTGTGGCTCAGCTTCAGGGGGATGCCGTAGTCGTCCAGGCACTGGACGATGTTCCGCTTCAGGCCGCCGGAGTAGGGCATGAGCTCGGCCACCACCTGGACCTTGGCCCCCTCCAGGGTCATGCGGCGGGCCATGATCAGGCCGATGTCGCCGGAGCCCAGGATGACCACACGGCGGCCGGGCATGTAGCCCTCCATGTTCACCAGCCGCTGGGCGGTGCCAGCGGTGAAGATGCCGGCGGGGCGGCAGCCGGGTATGTTCAGCGCGCCCCGGGGCCGCTCCCGGCAGCCCATGGCCAGGATGACCGCCTTGGGATGGAGCTGGAACAGGCCGTCCTCCCGGTTCATGGCGGTGACGGTCTTGTCCTCCGCCAGGTCCAGCACCATGGTGTTCAGCTTGTAGGGAATGTCCAGCTTTTTCACCTGCTCGATGAACCGCCCGGCGTACTCGGGGCCGGTGAGCTCCTCCTTGAAGGTGTGCAGGCCGAAGCCGTTGTGGATGCACTGGTTCAGGATGCCGCCCAGCTCGTTGTCCCGCTCCAGAATGAGGATGTCGCGCAGGCCCGCCTCGTGGGCGGCCACCGCCGCGGCCAGCCCGGCAGGGCCGCCGCCGATGATGACAAGTTCGTATTCTCTCATGGTCTCAGCCCTCCCTCAAATGGCGTCCTTGTTGACGCCCACGATCAGCTCGGACCCGGCGCCCGACTTGGTGATGGCGCTCTGGTCCACACCCAGCTCCCGGGCCAGGATCTCCATCACCCTGGGGGAGCAGAAGCCGCCCTGGCACCGGCCCATGCCGGCCCGGACCCGGCGCTTCACGCCGTCCACGCTCCGGGCCCCGGGGGTGCGGCGGATGGCGTCGATGATCTCGCCCTCGGTGACCGTCTCGCAGCGGCAGATCACGGTGCCGTAGGCGGGGTTCTCCTTGATGAGGGCGGCGTGGGCCTCGGCGTCCAGCTCCTTGGGGTCCAGGACACCCTTCCGGCGGGGGTCGAAGGACAGGTCCACCTCCAGGCCCAGGATGCCCTTCACGATGCCGGCCACCATCCGGCCGATGGCGGGGGCGGAGGACAGGCCGGGAGACTCGATGGCGGCGCAGTCCACGAAGCCGGGCTTGATCTCGCCGATGAAGAACTCGTGGCGGGCCTCATGGGCCCGCAGGCCCGCGAAGCTGGTGATGGTCTGGCGCAGGGGGACGTTCTTCACCGCCATGCCGCACTTGCTCCGCACGTCGTCCAGCCCCGCCTGGGTGGTGGCGGTGCCCTCCTTGTCCTCGATGTCGATGGCGGTGGGGCCTACGATGATGTTGCCGTGGACAGTGGGGGCCACCAGCACGCCCTTGCCGTACTTGCCGGGAAGCTGGAAAATGGTGTTGCTCACGTGGCCCTGGGCGGAGTGGTCCAGCAGGAAGTAATCGCCCCGGCGGGGAACGATGGTCATATTGTCGTCGGCCACCATGTTGTGCAGCTTGTCGGAGTACAGCCCGGCGGCGTTGACCACCACCTTGGCCTCCACGTCCCCCTTGGGGGTGGACACCTTCCAGCCGCCGTTGATCTTCTCAATATTGGTAACCTCGCTGTCGAACTGGAACTTGACGCCGTTGCGGGCGGCGTTCTCCGCCAGGGCGAAGGTGAGCCCAAAGGGGCACACGATGCCGCCGGTGGGGGCGTACAGGGCAGCCACCGCCTCGTCGCTGATATTGGGCTCCATGGCCACCAGCTCGTCCCGCTCCACAATGCGCAGGCCCTCCACCCCGTTGGCCACGCCGTTGGCGTACAGCTTGTTCAGGGCGGGGCGGTCCTCCTCGCTCATCATGACCACCAGGGAGCCGTTCTGCTCGTAGGCAAAGTCCAGCTCCCGGGCCAGCTCGGGCATGAGCAGGCTGCCCGCCACGTTCAGCTTGGCCATGAGCGACCCGTTCGCCGCGTCGTAGCCCGCATGGACGATGGCGCTGTTGGCCTTGGAGGTGCCGCAGCACACGTCCTCCTCCCGCTCCAGCACCAGCACGTCCGCCTTGTACCGGGAGATCTCCCGGGCGATGGCGCAGCCGGACACACCCGCGCCGATGATTACGATGTCAACCATACAGGTTTCACTCCTTCTTCTACCATTTTTGACACAAAGAGCCGGGCAGCCCGGTCCGCCCCCTCCTCGAGGAGGAGGGGACTGGGCTGCCCGGCTCACAGCGTACTCATTCACTCTGCGTGAGAGACCAGGGGGATTATACACCCCGCGTGGGGCCTTTTACAGAAATGATTATACCAGCTGCCTCAGCGGCTGAACAGCCTCAAATGATTACCAGGGAATCACACCGTACAGCAGCACCGCGATGATGGCGCCCACGATGGGACCGCACAGGGTAACGATGGCATAGGGCCAGTTGGAGTCGCCCTTACCCTTGATGGGCAGGAAGGAGTGGGCGATCCGGGGGCCGATGTCACGGGCGGGGTTCATGGCGTAGCCGGTGAGGCCGCCCAGGGACATGCCGCAGGAGACGATGATGCCGAACACCAGGAGCTTGTCAACGCCGGCGGCGATGCCAGCGACCTGGCCGATACCCTTGATGGAGAACACCAGCACGAAGGTGGCGACCACCTCAGCCAGGAAGTTCAGGGGCATGTTGGGGACGGAGGGGCCGCAGGAGAACACGCCCAGCTTGGTGCCGGGGTCGTCGGTGGCGTCGAACTGGTCCTTGAACAGGATGAACACCAGGCAGGCGCCCACAATCGCGCCGGCGAACTGCGCGATGATGTAGCCGGGAACCATGGCCCACTCCAGGCTCTTGTCCACCGCCAGGGCAATGGTCAGGGCCGGGTTGAAGTGTGCGCCGGAGGCCGCGCCGAAGATGAAGGCGGGCACCATGACGGCAAGGCCCCAGGCCAGGGTGATCTGGATGGAGCCGGCGCCCTTCATGCCGGACTTGTTCAGCGTCACGTTGGCGACCACGCCGTCGCCCAGAAGGATGAGCATCATCGTGCCCAAAAATTCAGCGATATACGGTAACAACATAAACAGGAAACCTCCTCTTTTATTCTCTATCCCAAGGCGGAGCCCAGGGGCCCCGCCTCAGGGGACAGATGGCGGAAAATGAACTGGATCGGCGGCCCTCAGGCCGGAACGGAGCGCTCAGTCCTCCTTGGCCCAGCCATAGGAGCACTTGACGGCCTTGCTCCAGCCCTTGCAGCGGGCGGCGCGGTCGGCCTCGTCGATGACGGGCTCGAAGGTGCGGTCAATGGCCCAGTTCTTGATGACGTCCTCCTTGCTGGCCCAATAGCCCACGGCCAGACCGGCCAGATAGGCCGCGCCCATGGCGGTGGTCTCTACGCACATCGGACGGTTGACAGGCGCGCCGCTGATGTCGGCCTGCATCTGCATCAGCAGGTTGTTGGCGGAGGCGCCGCCGTCCACCTTCAGGGCGGCCAGGTTCACGCCGGAGTCCGCCTTCATGGCCTGGAGCACGTCGTTGACCTGATAGGCCATGGACTCCAGGGTGGCGCGGATGACGTGGTACTTGTTCACGCCCCGGGTGATGCCCACGATGGTGCCGCGGGCGTACTGATCCCAGTGGGGGGCGCCCAGGCCGGTGAAGGCGGGAACCACGTAGCAGCCGTTGGTGTCCTTGACCTTGCGGGCCATGTACTCGGAGTCGGGGGAGGAGTCCACCAGGCGCATCTCGTCGCGCAGCCACTGGATGGAGGCGCCGGCCACGAAGATGGAGCCCTCAAGGGCGTACTCCACCTTGCCGTCCAGGCCCCAGGCGATGGTGGTGACCAGGCCGTTGTTGGAGAACACGGGCTTCTCACCCACGTTCATCAGCAGGAAGCAGCCGGTGCCGTAGGTGTTCTTGGCCTCGCCGGGGTTGAAGCAGGTCTGGCCGAACAGGGCGGCCTGCTGGTCGCCGGCGGCGCCGCCGATCTTGATGGGGCCGCCGAAGAACTGGGGATCGGCCTCGCCGTACACGCAGCTGGAGGGCTTGGCCTCGGGCAGCATGGACTTGGGAATGTTCAGCTCCTTGAGAATGTCCTCATCCCACTCCAGGGTGTTGATGTTGAACAGCATGGTGCGGGAGGCGTTGGAGTAATCGGTGACATGGACCTTGCCCTTGGTCAGCTTCCAGATCAGCCAAGTCTCCACGGTGCCGAAGAGCAGCTCGCCGCGCTCGGCCTTCTCCCGGGCGCCGGGGACATTTTCCAGCAGCCAGCGGACCTTGGTGCCGGAGAAGTAGGCGTCGATGACCAGACCGGTCTTGGCGCGGATGGTATCCACCAACCCCTTGTCCTTCAGGGAGTCACAGTACTCGGAGGTACGGCGGCACTGCCAGACAATGGCGTGATGGATGGGCTCACCGGTGTTCTTGTCCCACACAATGGTGGTTTCACGCTGGTTGGTGATGCCGATGGCGGCGATGTCCGCGGCGGTGACGCCCAGGTTCTTCATGGCCTCCTGAGCCACCTCCAGCTGGGTGGACCAGATCTCCTCAGCGTCGTGCTCGACCCAGCCGGGCTTGGGGAAGAACTGGGTGAACTCCTTCTGCGCAACACTGCACATCTCGCCCTTCTCATTGAACAGGATGCAGCGGTTGCTGGTGGTGCCCGCGTCCAGCGCCATTACGTACTTAGCCATACACGTGTTCCTCCTTTATAAAAATGACGTTTTAGGCGCCGTTTGAAAAATGACAATGTGCCCAGTGGCGAGGGATTTTTCCGTCAGGCAAGGCGATTTGACGCAGAAATACTTTGTGTATTTCAAGTCAAATCAACGCCGTATGGCGGGAAAAGACCTGCCGTTTGGGTATGTTGACATTTTTCAAACAAGCCCTAGTGAATGGTAGAAAGCAGGCCGTTCGCTCCTGCCGGTCCCGGCTCCGGGCCGCGCTGGCAAGCCGCACCCAGTTCCAAGAACGCTTATGCTGATTTCATTATAGCAACTGCGGGGAAAAAAATCATTCGACAACCTGAAGTGATTGTATGAATTTTATAGTTTTTATTTGGTCGCCCGCCGGGTTTTGTATAAATCGTCAAAGCTCTGCCGCCGCTCATCCCGCCTGAGACTGGAGACAGGCCTCCTCCGCGGGCCGCAGCACCTCCAGCAGGCCGCGCAGGCACTCCCGCACCTCTCCCCGGTCCGCGCTCTTGCGGGCGGTACACAGCTCGACAAAATAGCTGGTGAGGGCCCTGGTGCAGAAGTCCACCACAAAGCCCTGCCGCCGGGGCAGCTGGCGCAGGTCCTCCTCCTGAAACAGCAGCCGGCCCACCCGAGGGCGCACCAGGCCCTCGCAGAACTCCCGCACGATCTCCGGGTTGCCCGCCAGAAAGACCCGCCGGTAAAAGGCCCGGTCCTCCTCCATCAGGGCCACCAGGCGCATGCACCACTCCTCAAAGTCCAGCTCCGGTTCCTCCCGGAGGGGCTGTCCCAGCTGCTTCTCACAGATCCAGCCCAGCACGTCGTAGATGTCCTGGAAGTGGTAGTAGAAGCTCTGCCGCTTCATCTGCGCCCCCTCCATCAGGTCCTGCACCGTGATTTTGCTCAGGGGGCGCTCACTCATCAGCTGCCGCAGCGCCCGGGCGATTTTCTGCTTCGTATTGCAACACATCGCGGTAAATTCCTCCCCATCCGGGCCAGCGGCGAACAGCCGGCTGCGCCCCCATACGAGATCCTGCATCTCTGTGATCCAAATGAATGCGGCGTCCGCCCCCGTTTAGAACCTGTATTCACAACCTCAAACCACCGCCGGGCCTGGTTTTCCCCGCCATGCCGCGTCGAATTCCGGCGGAGCAGTCTTTTCGCCCTTGGCCATGAATACCGGCTTTCTGAACAAAAGAAAAGAGCGCAGGACACTGGCAGCGGTCTCCCACTGTCCTAACCCTGTGCGCTCATCTCGAAGGTACGCCTATTCAATTGCTCCCCCAGAGGACCCCAAAGGGGCTGCCTATCAATATACATAATTTAGCATATATGCAAAAGAAAAGCAACACAATTCCTCCGGCTTATGTAAATTTCGACAAAACGCACAAAGAACCCCCTTCGCTTTTGCAAAAACAGACAAAAAACTCCGCCGACAGGGCTGCCGCTCTGTCGGCGGAGGAGATGTCACAGCTTGGCCAGCAGGGTGGTGAGCTCCGCCATGGTTTTGCCGCCGGGGACAGTTTTGTCCCCGTTGAGCACCGTCAGCGGCACCCGCTGGATCTGATGGCGCTTTACCAGCTCGGGGTAGAGGTTGGCGTCGATCATATGGGCGGTGACCAGGGGGTTCTCCCAGGCCACCCGCTGGGCGCTCATCACCAGCTGGGCACAGTGGTGGCAGGCCAGAGACACACACACCCGGATGTCCACCGGCTTCCTGATCTTGGCTATGTCCTTCAAGGTAGGCTTGTCCAGGGGCTTGGCGGCCCCGCCGGCGTTGAGCAGGGCCCCGGCAAAGCCGGTGATCTCCTTGCCGCCGGGGACGCCGTGGAAGACCATGCGGCCAAACCCGGCCTCGGTATAGACGCCGGTGGCGGGCAGCAGCGAGGCGTCCAGCGCCTCGTCTGTGTCCGGGTCCTCCCCGGGGGACAGCAGCTTCACGGACAACTGGGGGGACAGCCCGGCGATGTGGTTGACGAAGGCGGCCATCTCGGCGCTCTTCTCCCCCTCGTCCAGCACACACACCAACGTGACGGGGGCGGACAGCTTGTCCAGCAGCGGCTTGAGCTGGTCCTCCAGCTCGGGGGCGATCAGGGGACTCTTGGCGGGGTGATCCTCGGGTCGGAGCGGCATGATGACTCCTCCTTTTTCTATTGTCCGCGCTTTTTCGCGCCGCGCAGCATCGGAACGGCGTTCAAAAGGACGCCCAATACCGCAGGGATGATGATATATTCCACCGGGACAGTCAGGAACAAAATCCCTACCGTCAGCCAGGAAACGGCCTCGACGATCATCCAGTCCCTATTTGCGCCCTTTTTCAGCCCGCTGATGACAGTCACGACCGCCACAGCCGCATAAGCCGCAGCGGCGATGACACGGGCGACCGTGGTGACTGTGGCGACCATTTACAGCAGCCCCACCAGGTCCAGGCTGGGGGTCAGGGTCTCCTCACCGGGGTGCCAGTGGGCGGGGCACACCTGGTCGCCGTGCTCCGCCACAAAGCGGGCCGCCTGGAGCTTGCGCAGCAGCTCTTGGGCGCTGCGGCCGATGCCCAGGTCGTGAATCTCATAGAGCACAATCCGCCCCTGGGGGTTGAGCAGGAAGGTGGCCCGCAGGGCCTGTCCCTCCTCCTCCAGCAGCACGCCGAACTGGCGGGCCAGCACCCCGGCGGGGTCGGCCAGCATGGGGAAGGGGATGGCCTTGATGGTGTCCGAGGCGTCCGCCCAGGCCTTGTGGACAAAGTGGGTGTCCTCGCTGACGGAGTAGATTTCGCAGTCCTCCGCCTGGAAGCCCTCATACTGCTCGGACAGGTCCTTCAGCTCGGTGGGGCAGACGAAGGTAAAATCAGCGGGATAGAAAAACAGCACCGACCAGTGGCCCAGCAGGTCCTCCTGGGTATAGGGACGGCTGTCCCCGCAGCGGTAGCCCATGACGGAAAAGGGCTCCAGCTCCTTGTTGATCATATGCGCCATAACGCATTCCTCCTGTATACAAAGTTTCCGGCCGTTTGGCCCATTATTGTCAAAGAGACAATACCAGATTTTTGCCGCTCCCGCAAGCAGTTTACACAAATTTTCTCCATTTTCCCCCTGCGCCATTCAACAGAATGGCAGGTTTGTCAAAAATGGTGCAGCCCGCCCTTGTATTTTTTGGGCAATTGGGCTATACTTTAAAATTGAAAGCAATCCGTTCGCATTGCTGACCCATGATCTGGTTGGGAAGGTCCGCCCTTCTGCCGGCGGCTTTGCTGTGCCCATTGAATGACATCACGTAAGGAGGGACCACGCCATGGAAAAGAAGGAACCCAAAATCAAGAGCGGCTTGGGCATCACCAACATGAACGGCATCAGTACCGATGACGACCGCAGCTGCGCGCTGAACGATATGAACTGCCTGGAGGGCCAGGAGGAGCAGAGCTTCTCTATTACCGACATGAACGCGGTAACCAAGGACGAGGACACCAGCTGCAGCCTGGACGACATGAACTGTGAGGGCAAGTGACGCCTGAGCCTCTGTCTCTGAAAAGCCGTACAGGCATGGAAAGGCCCCGCCCTTCCTGACGGAGGGCGGGGGTTGTCCCGAGCCTGCGCGGCTTTTTCTGTTACAGCGCCCCGCCCGCGGGGAGTTTCTCCGGCTTGGGGCAGGCCCTCACAGCCGCCAGACCTCCCGGCTGGTGGCGGATACCGCCATCGCCCCGGCGCTGAGCGCCGCCACCACATCCTCCTTGTCCGCGATGAGCCCCCCCGCCAGCAGGGGGATGCGGGTGGTCTGGACAATCCGCCGGATGGTCTTGGGCATGACGCCGGGCAGCACCTCGATGAAGTCGGGCTTCACGCTCTCCAGCTTGTCGATGCCCGCCAGCGCCATGGAGTCGATGACAAACAGCCGCATCACGGTGAACAGGTTCAGCTCCCGGGCCCGGCGGATGAAGCTGGGCTTGGTGGTGATGATGCCGTCCGCCCGGGTGCTCCTGTGGATGAAATCCACCACGATCTCCTTGCTGGAGGACAGGCCGGTGATCAGGTCCATATGGATCATCACAATCTTTCCGGCGTCCTTGGCCCTGGCCACGATGTCCGCGATGGAGCACAGGTCGCCGAAGAGCAGGAACACCACCTGGATGTTCTCCAGCGTCAGGCACTCCTCCAGCTGCTCCATATTCTTCACCGCCGCGATCACCGGCGAGGCCAGCACCGCGTCATAAAAGCGTTGATCCACAGCCGCAAAACTCCTCTCTGCGTCTCTCGGGCCGGGCGGCCCGGGCGCTGCATGATGTTCCATTGTATCTCTTTTCCCCTTTTCCCGCAACGGTTTTTCCCGTCCATATCCCTGAAAATCTTGACATTTCATAAAAGGAGTGTGCAGTATGAAAAAGTTCATCAACGCGGTGGACAAGGTAGAGGATCAGATGATCCAGGGCATGGTCAAGGCCTATCCCCAGTATGTGCGCAAGCTGGACTGCGGCAACGTGGTGGTCCGGACCAGCAAAAAGGAGGGCAAGGTGGCCCTCATCAGCGGCGGCGGCAGCGGCCATGAGCCCGCCCACGGCGGCTACGTGGGCGAGGGTATGCTGGACGCGGCGGTGGCCGGGGCCGTGTTCACCTCCCCCACCCCCGACCAGGTCTATGAGGGCATCAAGGCCATCGCCACCGACGCGGGCGTGCTGATGGTCATCAAGAATTACACCGGCGACGTGATGAACTTTGAGATGGCCGCCGACATGGCCCGGGACGAGGGCATCAAGGTGGCCCAGGTGGTGGTCAACGACGACGTGGCCGTGAAGGACAGCTTGTACACCGTGGGCCGCCGGGGCGTGGCGGGCACCGTGTTTGTCCACAAGATCGCCGGCGCCATGGCCGAGACCGGCGCCGACCTGGACGCCGTTCAGGCGGTGGCCCAGAAGGTCATTGACAACGTGCGCACCATGGGCGCGGCCATCGAGCCCTGCACCGTCCCCGCCGCCGGCAAGCCCGGCTTCGAGCTCAGTGAGGACGAGATGGAGGTGGGCATCGGCATCCACGGCGAGCCCGGCACCCATCGGGAACCCCTCAAAACCGCCGACGAGATCGTGGATATGCTGATGGCCCAGATCCTGGGCGACCTGGACTTCACCGGCGGCGAGGTGGCCGTGATGATCAACTCCGCCGGCGCCACCCCGCTGATGGAGCTGTTCATCATCAACAACCGGGTGGCCGACGTGCTGGCCGAGAAGGGCGTCAAGGTGTACAAGACCTTTGTGGGCGAGTACATGACCTCCATCGAGATGGCGGGCTTCTCCATCTCCCTGCTGAAGCTGGACAGCCAGCTCAAGGAGCTGCTGGACGCCAAGGCGGACACCCCGGGCTTCAAGGCGTAGGCCCGGAGCGCGGCATTTTCTAAGGAAAGCGGGCTGACCATATGAACACGGAAAAACTCATTGCCGTCATCCATAAGATCGCGGCCAAAATCGAGGAGGAAAAGGCCTTCCTCACTGAGCTGGACAACGTCATCGGTGACGGCGACCACGGCATCAACCTGGCCCGGGGCTTCGGCGAGGTGGAGAAGAAGCTGGACACCCTGGGGGACAAGGAGCCGGGTGACGTGCTCAAGACCGTGGGCATGACCCTGGTGTCCACCGTGGGCGGGGCCTCCGGCCCCCTGTACGGTACCGGCTTCATGAAGCTGGGCGCCGCCCTCAAGGGCAAGGCGGACATCACCGTCCCCGACTTCCTGGCGGGGCTCCAGCAGGCCATTGAGGGCATCATGCAGCGGGGCCGGTCCACCAAGGGTGAGAAGACCATGCTGGACGCCATGATCCCCGCCAAGGAGGCCATGGAGGCCAAATGGGCGGAGACCTCTGACGCCAAGGCGGCCTTTGCCGCCGGCGTGGCCGCCGCCTGGGAGGGTGTGGAGTTCACCAAGACCATCGCCGCCACCAAGGGCCGGGCCAGCTACCTGGGCGAGCGGTCCATCGGCCACCAGGACCCTGGGGCCACCTCCTTCACCATGGTGCTGGAGATTACGGCGGGCGAGGTGTGATATGGTTGGACTTGTCATCGTGTCCCACAGCGCCAAGCTGGCCGAGGGCGTGGTGGACCTGGCCCGGATGATGGCCAAAACCGCTCCCATCGCCGCCGCGGGCGGCCTGGAGGACGGCGGCTTCGGCACCAGCTTTGAAAAAATCTCCCGCGCCGTGGACCAGGTGTACTCCGACGAGGGGGTCATCCTGCTCATGGACATGGGCAGCGCGGTGATGACGGCGGAGATGGTTATGGAGTCCATGGAGGGCCGCAGGCTGGCTCTGGCGGACTGCCCGGTGGCCGAGGGGGCCGTTACCGCCGCCGTGGGCGCCGAGGCGGGCATGGCGCTGGAGGACATCCTGGACGACCTGAGCCAGGTGGGCTCTCAGAAAAAGCTGTAAAAACGCAAGCACCCCCCTGCCGAAGCAGGGGGGCTTGCCGTTTCTTTGAACAGGCGGGGTCTCTCCCGACCGCAGACATAACAAGAGGGGAACAGGTCTCCCTGTTCCCCTCAAAAAGTGCTGAAACTGCGGCGAAATCTTACTTGAAGTACCGCTCCAGCAGGCCCTTCAGCGCCTTGCCGTGGCGGGCCTCGTCGCGGGCCATCTCGTGGACGGTGTCGTGGATGGCGTCCAGGCCGTTCTTCTTGGCGCAGGCGGCCAGGTCGAACTTGCCCTTGGTGGCGCCGAACTCGCACTCCACCCGCCAGGCCAGGTTCTTGGCGGTGTCGGCGGTCATGCTGGGCTCCAGCTCCTCGCCCAGCAGCTCAGCAAACTTGGCGGCGTGCTCGGCCTCCTCATAGGCGGCCTTCTCCCAGTACAGGCCGATCTCGGGATAGCCCTGGCGGTGGGCGATCCGGGCCATGCACAGGTACATGCCCACCTCGCCGCATTCGCCGTTGAAGTTGGCCATCAGCTGCTCAAAGATGTACTTCTTGTCCTCCTCGCTGATGTCGGCGTTGTTCTTCACGGTCTTGGCGTAGATGCCGTACTCGTGCTCGGCGGCCAGCTTCATCTCGCCCACCTGCTCGGTGAACTTGGAGCCAGCCACATGGCACACGGGGCACTCAGCGGGGGGATTCTCGCCTTCATAGACGTAACCGCAGACGGGGCAGATCCATTTTTTCATGATTGTTTTCCTCCAATGTTAAAAATCTTTGCAGTCCTTGCACAGACCGCGGACAATGAATTCGCAGCCCTCCGGCTGGAACCCATATTGCACGCCCACGGCGTCCAGACGGTCCTGCCCAGGAGAGTACTCGGGCAGGTCCAAAATGGTGCCGCAGCGGTTGCAAATAAAGTGGGAATGAGGGGAAAGCATCCCGTCATAGCGCTCCTGGCCGTTCACCGCCCCCACCCGCCGGAGCAGCCCCCGCTCACACAGGTGGTTCAGGTTGCGGTAGACGGTGCCCAGGCTCAGGCCGGGATACTCCGCCTTCATCTGGCGGTAGACCCAGTCCGCCGGCGGGTGGCAGGAGGTCGACCGCAGCAGGGCCAGCATGGCATCCCGCTTCTTACTCTGTCGAACGTTGTTCATGGGCCCTCCTTTGCGTTTATTTAGGGCTTGTTTGAAAATTGTCAACATACCCAATCGACGGGTCTTTCTCCGCCATACGGCGTTGATTTGACTTGAAATACACAAAGTATTTCTGCGTCAAATCGCCTTGCCTGACGGAAAAATCCCTCGCCGCTGGGCACATTGCCATTTTTCAAACGGCGCTTAGTAATAAGAATTATTACTGAAATTAAGATAACACAGTTTCTCCCCTTTGTAAAGAGGTTCTTTTTAAAAAATCAGGAAATCTTTGCGCCGGGAGGTCCGGTGTGGTATACTAAAAGCCTGTATTCACCGCCGCAGGGGCCCGGCCAAACCGCCCATCTGGCCGCCCCCTCAGGCTTCAACCCCATTGTATCCAGCCGCCCTGCCCGGGGGACGGCCTTCCAGGGAGGACCCGCCATGCTGAAAAAACTGCGCTGGAAATTTGTCCTGCTCATCATGGTGCTGCTGTCGGCGGTGCTGGGGACGGCCCTGGCCCTCCAGACCGGCTCCGCCCTGCGCCAGTACCGGGAGGAGACGGACCGGGTGCTGCGCGCCGCTCTGGCCCGGGGAGAGGCGGTGCTGGACCCCGGCCACGCCCTGCTGGACGGCAGCCCCGTCCGGGACGATGAGCTGTACACCGGCATACCCGCCTTCTGCGCCGCGGTGGACCGGGAGGGGCGGGTGCTGCTGGCCCTGAGCTACAACGCGGCGCTGGATGGGGACACCCTGACCCGGGCCCTGGAGGCGGCGCTGGACGCCGGGGTGAGCTCCGGGCAGCTGCGGGAGCTGAATCTGCGCTATCTCATCCAGCCCAAAGGCCCCTGGCTGGAGCTGGCCTTTGCCGACCTAAGCTGGGAGCAGAGCGCCGTCCGCCGCCAGGTGCTGACGGCCTGCCTCATCTTCGCCGGGGCGCTGGCTGGGTTTTTCACGGTGAGCGTGCTGCTGTCCCGCTGGCTGATGCGGCCGGTGGAGGAGAGCTGGCGGGTGCGGCAGCAGTTTGTGGCCGACGCCTCCCACGAGCTGAAAACTCCCCTCACCGTGCTGCTGGCGGACGCGGACATCCTGCTGAGCCGCCCGGAAGAGACTGTGGGCAGCCAGCGCCAGTGGGTGGAGGGCATCCGGGAGGAAGGCCTGCGGATGAAGGGGCTGGTGCAGGACCTGTTGTTCCTGGCCCGGGGGGACGCCGCCGGGGATGTGCGCCCCCGGGAGCGGGTGGACCTGTCCGCCCTGTGCGAGGGGTGCGTCATGTCCTTTGAGCCGGTGGCCTTTGAGGCGGGGCTCACCCTGGACAGCGCCGTGGCCCCCGGTGTGGCCGTCACCGGCAGCGGTGAGGAGCTGCGGCGGCTGTGCGCCATCCTGCTGGACAACGCCTGCAAATACTGCCAGCCCGGGGGGACAGTCACCGTCACCCTGGCCGCAGGGGAGCGGGCCGTTCTCACCGTCCACAACACCGGGGAGCCCATTCCCCAGGAGGCGCTGCCCCACCTGTTTGAGCGGTTTTACCGGGCGGACGCCGCCCGCAGCCGGCAGACCGGGGGCGCTGGGCTGGGGCTGTCCATCGCCGCCGCCATCGCGGAGCGCTGCCGGGGCCGAATCACCGTCCACAGCGCCCAGGGGGAGGGGACCGCCTTTACCGCCGTCCTCCCGCTGGACAGGCAGCTTGGAGAACGCCGGGAAAAAGGGGGTTGACAAACCCTCTTTTTCAGCGTATATTATTCGAAGCTCTAATAATTTAAAATTTAAACTATTCAAGATTTGAAGGGATGATCCCATGACCCGTGCCCAGCAGGAGCAGCTCAACTATTTTTTCGTCCATGTATTTAACCAGATTCTGATCTGGGAGGAGCAGGCCCTGGGCGGAACAGGGACCCAGGACCTGTCCGTCAAGGAGCTCCACGTGCTGGAGGCGGTGAACGACCTCACCGCCGAGGGGCGCAACACCATGACCCAGACCGCCGAGGCCCTGGCCATCCGGGTGAGCTCACTGACCGCGGCGGTGAACACTCTGGTGCGCAAGGGCTACCTGGAGCGGGGGGGCGAGCCGGGGGACCGGCGGGTGATCCGGGTCCGCCTCACCGAAAAGGGGGAGGCGGCCAACCGCCTCCACGCCCAGTTCCACGCCCGTATGGTGGACAGCGCCGCCTCCAGGCTGGAGGCGGGGGAGCTGGAAGCACTGCTGCGCTCCCTGAGCCGCCTGGACCAGTTTTTCCACGACATGTGCCGACAAAAACAAAACACCCAATAAAGGAGGAGCACACCATGGCTATTTATATTGTAACGGACAGCACCGCCGATTTCCGCCCCGAGGAGGCCCAGCGCCGGGGGGTATGGGTGGTGCCGCTGAAGGTACAGTTCGGGGAGGATGCCTTCCCCGACATGCTGGACCACGCCGGCTTTTTCCAGCAGCTGGCGGGGGCCAAGGAGCTGCCCACCACCAGCCAGGCCAACCCTGACGACTTCCTGCCCCACTTCCGGCGGGCCCAGGAGGCGGGGGACAGCCTCATCTGCCTGCCCATGGCGTCCTCCCTGTCCGGCACCTGCCAGAGCGCCCTCATCGCCAAGGAGCTGTGCGGCTATGAGGGAGTCCATATCGTGGATTCCACCCAGACCACCCTGGGCCTGCGGCTGCTCATCGACCTGGCCTGCCTGCTGCGGGACCAGGGAAAATCCGCCCCGGAGATTGTGGAGGAGCTGGAGCGGGCCAAGAGCTGGGTCCGCCTGCTGGCCATTGTGGACACGCTGAAATACCTCCACAAGGGAGGGCGTCTGCCCGCCGCCGCCTCCATCGCCGGTGAGCTGCTGCGGGTAAAGCCCATCATCTCCCTGGGGAACGGCCAGCTGGGCCTGGTGGGCAAGGGCGTGGGGGCCAAGGGCAGCCTGTCCGCCCTGGTCAAGCTCATCGGGGACACCCTTCCCTATGACACCCGCCTGCCGGTGTACTACGGCTATACCGCCAACGACACCCTGTGCCAGGGGCTGATGGCCCTGACCCAGGAGACCTTTGGCCCCCACCGCCATGAAGTCCACTCAGTGGGCCCCGTGATCGGCACCCACGTGGGGCCGGGCGCGGCGGTGGTGGTCTACCTGGAGCGGGAGGATTGACCCCCTGCATTCACAGCCGCAGGGGCCGTCCGGTCAGGAATTTTCGGCTGTGAATACAGGTTTTGAGGAACCGCCGATGAAACGCGCCTGCGGGGCCGGGGAGCTGTCTCCCCCGGCCCCGCAAATTTTTTCTTTTTTGGGGTTGACATTTGTGCCTTACAGTAGTAACATATGAGCAGATGTTCATATGTTACTGCAAAAGGGGAGGTGCCCTTATGGCCGGCGGAAATGAAATTGAGCGCTGCGGCTGCCTGTTTGTCCACGAGGAGGCGGTAAACGAGGTGCTGGGCGGAATGCCCGACGACGAGACGCTGTACGATCTGGCGGAGCTGTTCAAGGTGTTCGGCGACTCCACCCGGATCAAGATTCTGTACGCCCTGTTTGAGGCGGAGCTGTGCGTGTGCGACATCTCCAGGCTGCTGGGGCTCTCCCAGTCGGCGGTGTCCCACCAGCTGCGGGTGCTCAAGGGCAGCCGGCTGGTGAAGTTCCGCCGGGACGGAAAGACGGTGTTCTACTCCCTGGCGGACGGCCACGTGCGCAAGATCATCGCCCAGGGCATGGAGCATGTGAACGAATAGCGCCCGAGCCGTCGTTAGCAGCGCGGATGGACCGAAGCGAGGGCGAGCGCAGGGCCGCAAAGCGGCCCAGAGACCAGCCCGAGTCGGAGGGAAGCCGCGCGTCGCGAACAGGCGAGGCGTGAATAAGAAAGGAAGTCATCACTATGAAAAAGACCTTCAAGCTCATCGATCTGGATTGCGCCAACTGCGCCGCCAAGATGGAGGACGCCATCAAAAAGCTCCCCGGCGTCACCGCCGCCACCGTCAGCTTTCTCACCCAGAAGATGACCATCGAGGCGGACGATGTGGACGCCATCATGAAGGACGTGGTCAAGTGCTGCAAAAAAGTGGAGCCCGACTGCGAGATCCTGCTGTGAGCCGCAGCTTTTGGGACCGCGTTGCCGGGCTGTACGACCTGTTTGAATGGAGCAACCGGAAGGCAAACACCGCCGCCAGGACCCGTGTGGGGGAGCTGGTTCCCTCCGGGGCCCGTGTACTGGACTGCGCCGCCGGGACGGGGGAGTTCTCCCTGGCTGCGGCGAAACGGGCGGCCTCGGTGCTGTGCACCGACCAGTCCGAGGCCATGCTGGCCAGAGCCCGGAAAAAGGTCCGAAAGCGCGGGCTGTCCAACGTGACCTTTGCCCGCCGGGATCTCACCGCCCTGCCCGACCCGGACGGGAGCTTTGACGCAGTGATCGCCGCCAACGTGCTCCACCTGCTTCCCGACCCGGAAACTGCCGTCCGGGAGCTGTGGCGGGTCACCGCCCCCGGGGGGTTGCTCATCCTGCCCACCTACCTTCAAGGAAGGGCGGGGGCGGCCTATGGGAGCATGATTAAAATCTACCAGGGCGTGGGCTTTCACTACGAGCACGCCTTTACCTCGGAGACTTACCGGGAATTTTTGGAGCGCCTGGGGCTGGCCCCGGTGACGCTGGAGGTCATTTCCGGCGGCGTGCCCGAGGGGATCGGGATACTGGAAAAGCCCGCCTGAATCGTTTGGACGGGAAAAAACGGACTGCACATCCGTATTAGGAGTTGATTTATGATGACCAGAAAGCAAAAAAAGACGCTGATCCGCATCCTCGCGGCGGCGGTGCTCCTGGCGGCGGCGGTGCTGCTGCCGCCGGTCCGGGTGCCGTTTGAGCTTCCGCTGTTCACCAGCCGGCTGGACGGCGGCGTATACGCAATTTCCCCCATCTGGCTGTACCTGGCCGCCTATTTCACCATCGGCTGGGACATCCTGTGGAAGGCCATCCGCAACATCGGCCACGGGCAGGTTTTTGACGAAAACTTTCTGATGTGCGTGGCCACCGTGGGGGCCCTGGTGCTGGGGGAGACCGCCGAGGCGGTGGGGGTCATGCTGTTCTACCAGGTGGGCGAGCTGTTCCAGAGCTACGCCGTGGGCAAGTCCCGGCGGTCCATCGCCCAGCTCATGGACATCCGGCCCGATGTGGCCAATGTGGAGCGGGACGGACAGATCATCCAGGTTGATCCCGACGAGGTGGCGGTGGGCGAGGTCATCGTCATCCGCCCCGGCGAGAAGGTCCCCCTGGACGGCGTGGTCATCGAGGGCTCCTCCTCCCTGAACACCGCCGCCCTCACCGGCGAGTCCGCCCCCCGGGACGTGGAAGCGGGCGGGGAGCTGCTGTCCGGCTGCGTCAATATCACCGGGCTGCTGAAGGCCCGGACCACCCGCGAGTTCGGCCAGTCCACCGTGGCCAAGATTCTGGACCTTGTGGAGAACGCCTCCTCCAAGAAGGCCAAGGCGGAGAACTTCATCACCCGCTTCGCCCGGTACTATACCCCCGCCGTGGTGTTCGCCGCCCTGGCCCTGGCGGTGATCCCCTCCCTGCTCTTCGGGCAGTGGGGGGTGTGGGTCCACCGGGCCCTCACCTTCCTGGTGATCTCCTGCCCCTGTGCCCTGGTGATCTCCATCCCCCTGTCCTTCTTCGGAGGCATCGGCGGGGCCTCCGCCCAGGGCATTTTGGTGAAGGGCGGCAACTATCTGGAGCTGCTGGCCAAAACCGAGACCGTTGTGTTTGACAAAACCGGCACCCTCACCCAGGGGGTGTTTGAGGTGTCGTCGCTGAACCCCGCCCCCGGCGTCGCCCAGCGGGAGCTGCTGGAGACCGCCGCCCTGGCGGAGCGCCACTCATCGCACCCCATCGCCCAGTCCCTGCGCCGGGCGCTGGGCGGGGAAATTGACCCGGACCGGGTTGCCGGCGTCCAAGAGGTCCCCGGCCACGGCGTGTCCGCCCTGGTGGACGGCAAACGGGTGCTGGCGGGCAACGAAAAGCTGATGAACAAGGAGGGCGTGGCCTTTACCCCCTGCGAGCAGGTGGGCACCGTGGTCCACGTGGCCCGGGAGGGGCAGTACCTGGGCTGCGCCGTCATCGCCGACCAGGTGAAGCCCTCCTCTCCCGCCGCCGTCAAGGCCCTGAAAAGCCGGGGAATCCGCACCGTCATGCTCACCGGGGACAGCGAGGCGGTGGGCCAGGCAGTGGGCCGGGAGCTGGGGCTGGACCAGGTCCACGCCCAGCTGCTGCCCGGAGACAAGGTGGACCGGCTGGAGGAGCTGCTCTCCCGCAAGAGCGCCAAGGGCGTGCTGGCCTATGTGGGCGACGGGGTGAACGACGCCCCGGTGCTCTCCCGGGCGGACGTGGGCATCGCCATGGGCGCCATGGGCTCCGACGCCGCCATCGAGGCCGCCGACGTGGTTCTCATGGATGACGACCCCGCCAAGCTGGTCCGGGCCATGGACATCGCCCGCAAATGCCTGCGCATTGTGAAGCAGAACATTGTGTTCGCCCTGGGGGTCAAGGCGCTGTTCCTCATCCTGGGGGCGTTGGGCAAAACCACCATGTGGGGGGCGGTGTTCGCCGATGTGGGCGTGGCCGTCATCGCCATCCTGAACGCCACCAGAATGCTGAAAACCAAGGTGTGAACCATTGCAGGGGCCCCACGAAAGCGCCTTCCGCTTTCGTGGGGAGAGGAGGGGCAGCGGAATGAGCGATTTTTCGCCGCAGGCGGAAATGAGCGATATACAGCTTGCCCCGACGAAAGCCGCGCGTCGCCAACAGGCGAGGCGTGACAACATCGCAACGCGTTTTCTTCTGGTATCAGAATACACAAAGCCCCCCCGCCTGGGGGGGCTTTTTTGGCCCTTCTGGTGATTGACAGCAGGGGCCTGGGAAACATATAATATATAATACGTTAAAGCATTAAAATTTCAGTTGCTTTGAAGGAGGAAACCATATGGGAAGCCAGCGCGTCTACAACTTCTCTGCCGGTCCGTCCATGCTGCCCCTGGAGGTACTGGAGCGGGCGGGCGCCGAGATCACCAACTACCAGGGCTCCGGCATGTCCGTGATGGAGATGAGCCACCGCTCCAAGGTGTTCCAGAAGATTTTTGACGACACCAAGGCCAGCTTCATCCGGCTGTTCCACGTGCCCGACAACTATAGGGTGCTGTTTTTGCAGGGCGGGGCCTCCGGCCAGTTCTCCATGGTCCCCCTGAACCTCATCGGCAGAACCGGGAAGGCGGACTACGCCGTCACCGGCAATTTTGCCAGCGTGGCCTGCAAGGAGGCCAAAAAGTACGGTCAGATCAGCCTGGCCGCCGACAGCGGGGACAAAAACCACACCTACATTCCCCCGCAGGACCAGCTGACGCTGGACCCCCAGGCCAGCTACTTCTACTACTGCGCCAACAACACCATCTACGGCACCGAGTGGCAGTATGTGCCCGACACCGGGGACGTGCCCATCGTGTGCGACATGTCCTCCAACTTCCTGTCCCGGCCGGTGGACGTGTCCAAGTACGGGATCATCTTCGGCGGGGCCCAGAAGAACCTGGCTCCGGCCGGTCTGACCATCGCCGTGGTCCGGGAGGACCTGGCGGGCCATGAGCTGCCCTACACCCCGCTGATGATGAGCTATAAAACCATGATCGACAAGGACTCCATGTACAACACCCCTCCCTGCTGGTGCATCTACATGCTGGGTCTGGTGCTGGAGTGGCTGGAGTCCAAAGGCGGCGTGGAGGGCATGGAGAAGATCAAGCACAGTAAGGCCCAGCTCCTTTACAGCGTGCTGGACGACTCCAAGCTGTTTACCTGTCCGGCCCAGCCCGGCTCCCGGTCCGACATGAACGTCACCTTCCGCTCGGTGAGCGAGGAGCTGGACGCCAAGTTCGTGAAGGAGGCCACCGCCGCCGGCTTCACCAACCTGAAGGGCCATCGGAACGTGGGCGGCATGCGGGCCTCCATCTACAACGCCATGCCCGTGGAGGGCGTGGAAAAGCTGGCGGACTTCATCAAGGCGTTCGACAAGGCCAACTGAGATGAGCGAGCTGGTACTGGCCCGGCAGATTGCCGGGGAGATTGTGGAGCGGAACACCGAGCCTGCCCTGCGCTTTGCCCTGGTGCGGGGCGGGGAGCCGGGGATCTTCGAGAGCAAGGTGGCCGGCACTCCCTACCTGCCCCGGGACATGGCGTGGCCGCTGGATTCCAAGGGGGTTGGCATGGAACTGCTGGCCCAGGTGGACTGCACCGGGCTGGAGGGCCTGCCCGACTTTCCCCACGGGGGCCTTTTGCAGTTTTTCTTTGGCTTGGACAACGTGTTCGGTATGGACTTCGACGACCCAACGGCCCAGAAGGGCTTCCGGGTGCTGTACCATGAGACGGTGGATCCCACTGTGACGGCGGCGGAGGTGCTGGCGAAAAAGGCGGAAGCCCCCAAGCCGGAGGGGGACGCCAGGTACTATACGCCCCTGTTTGGCGTGTACGGCATTCGCTTTGCCCCGGCGGAGGTCCAGCGTATCAACAGCCAGGATTTCCGGGCCTGGGATCAATTCCTTGCCAAGTGGAACGAGCTACACGGCACAGATCTCAAAACTCAGTGGGACTACTACCGGGCGACAAAAATCAGCGGTGAGTTTCCTGCGGCCAAGGAGAAAGCCCCCTACCACCAGATGGGCGGTTACCCCTATTTTACCCAGGAGGACCCCCGCATCAACGCCGGAGAGCTTGCCGGCCTGGATGTGCTCCTGTTCCAGTTGGACAGCGATATGCAGGACCGGAAGGACCTTGTGCTGTGGGGCGACTGCGGCGTGGCCAACTTCTTCATCAGCCGGGAAGCCCTGCGCCGCCGGGACTTCTCCCGGGTGTGCTACAACTGGGATTGCTGCTGACCCTTTATTAAAATGAGGTGAAAACCATGTTCAACATTAAAACCATGAATAAAATTGCCCCGGTGGGCCTGGACCGCCTGCCCGCCGACGCCTATGCCGTGGGCGACGGCGTGGAGAACGAGGACGGCATTCTGGTCCGCTCCGCCAAGCTCCACGACTACCAGTTCCCCGCCAGCCTCTGGGCCATCGCCCGGGCGGGGGCGGGGGTGAACAACATCCCCGTCGAGCGTTGCTCCGAGGCGGGCATCGTGGTCTTCAACACCCCCGGCGCCAACGCCAACGCGGTGAAGGAGCTGGTGCTGTGCGCCATGCTGCTGGCCTCCCGGGACATCATCGGCGGCGCGGAGTGGGTGCGCGAGCAGGCCCGCACCCCCGGCGTGGACGTGGCCGCCGCGGTGGAGCAGGGCAAGTCCGCCTTCGTGGGCCCCGAGGTGTACCGCAAGACCCTGGGCGTGGTGGGCCTGGGGGCCATCGGGGCGCTGGTGGCCAACATCGGCCTCAGCCTGGGCATGGATGTGTACGGCTATGACCCCTACCTGTCCGTAGATTCCGCCCTGCGGCTGGACCGGCACATCAAGGTGGTGAAGGAGCTGGACGTGCTCTTCGCCAACTCCGACTATATCACCCTCCATCTGCCCTATATGGACGCCACCCGCGACACCGTCAACGCCGCCGCCCTGGCCAAAATGCGGGACGGGGTGCGCATCATCAACATGGCCCGGGGCGGACTGGTGAACAATGCTGACATGATCGCCGCCCTAAAGTCCGGCAAGGCCGCCCGGTACGTCACCGACTTCCCGGACAACGAGATCACCCTGGCCGAGGGCGTGGTGGCCATCCCCCACCTGGGGGCCTCCACCCCGGAGAGCGAGGACAACTGCGCCGTCATGGCGGCCAACCAGCTGCGGGACTTCCTGGAGAACGGCAACATCAAGAACTCCGTGAACTTCCCCAACGTGGTGATGGAGCGCTCCGGCGCCCAGCGCTTCTGCGTCATCCACCGCAACGTGCCCTCCGTCATCGCCCAGATCACCACCCAGCTGGGGGCCGACGGGGTCAACGTGGAGAACATGACCAACAAGTCCAAGGGGGAGTACGCCTACACCATTGTGGACGCGGGCTCCAAGGTGGGCGAGAAGGTCATTGAGGACATCCGCCGGGTGCCCGGCGTCATCCGCATGCGGGTGATTTAACCGAGACAGCTTCCGCCCCTCCGGCGGCATGTGAAAAAAGGTCCCCCGGCTGAAGCCGGGGGACCTTTTGAAAGCGCCCCGCACCCCCCCGCAATTTTAAGGCCCTCCGGCGCGGACGAAAAAAAGCGCCCCCCGGCTCCGCCGGGGGTGTTTGAAAAGGCCCTCCGGCATCGCCGGAGGGCCTTTTCTGGGAGGATTTCAGGGTTTACTTGTTGACAGCCTCGTCGTAGCGGACCAGAATCGCGGTGATCTGGCTGCGGCTGGTGGTGCTGTCGGGAGTGAAGGTGCCGTCGTCGTTGCCCAGGATGATCTTGTTCTCCACGG
>ERZ808037.393-NODE-393-length-42587-cov-14.815667_pt1 | contig 42587 bp, 33 predicted proteins | sample MGYA00380190_ERZ808037 | MGnify/ENA primary metagenome ERZ808037 (study PRJEB31490, sample SAMN06133399) | mouse gut metagenome | isolation source: J9 | host: mice | place: China: Chengdu | collected 2015-05 ...
GCGGTCTATCTGTTCTCCGGCCTGCTGGTATGCGGCTGCTGCGGCGGGCGCATGACCCGGAAAACCAACACGGTCAAGGGCAAGAAGTACATCTATTATCACTGTCCCACCGGGAAGAAAAAGGGCTGCACCCACCCGGTCATGCTGAAAGAGGCTGATTTGATCGACTGCGTTCTGGCCAGCCTGCAAGCCCACATCCGTCACGTCGTCTCTCTGGACGAGCTGCTGGACAGCATCAGCGAGGAACAGATCAACCAGGAGGAAATCGCCAAGTTTAAGGCGCAGATTGCGGATAACGAGGTCAAGCTGGAAGAAGCCCGCCAGTTCAAGGCCACGCTTTATGAGAATTTTATCAGCAATCTTATCAGCAAAAAGGACTATCAGGATTTGAAGAATCTCTATACCGGGCGGGCGGAACAGGCGCAGGAGGCCATTGACCGTCTGCGAGCCGAGATGGAGCTGGTGACGAACAACAGCAGCTCCCGCCTGCGGTGGACCCAGCACTTCAAGGAGTTCTCTGCCATGACCACGTTGGACCGGCGGGCGGTGATCGCCATGGTTCAGTCTATCCGGGTGGAGGGCAAAAACAATTTGGTTATCACTTTCCGCTACATGATCGAATACGTCAAGGTTCTGAAACGACTGGACCAGATGGGGAAACTCCCGCCTGACCTGCGGGATGTTCTGGATACGCTGGCGACAGCGGAAAAGGAGGCGGCATAAATGGCACGGAAAAGCAGAAAGGGCGTTTCAGCCCCGGAACAGCCTAAGAAAGACTACATGAAAATCTGGCGGACGGCGCTCTATATCCGCCTGTCGGTGGAGTTCAACGGCAAGAGGGGTGATTCCCTGGAGACACAGCGTCAGATCATGGAGGCGTATGCCGCTCTCTGCCCGGACCTTGAGATTGTGGAGGTCTACACCGACAACGGCATTACGGGCCGGACCTTTGAGCGGGAAGCCTTTCAGCGGATGCTGGCCGATGTGGAGGCCGGGAAGATCAACTGCATCATGGTCAAGGATTTATCGCGCCTGGGGCGGAACACCATCGACACCGGCTACTACATTGAGAAATATTTTCCTCTCCATGGGGTGCGCTTTATCGCCGTCAACGACCAATTTGACAGCGAGGATTCGGAAAACAGCGGCAATCATTTGATTGTGCCTCTGAAAAATATGATAAACGAGGCTTACGCCGCCGACATCAGCAAGAAGGTCCGGGCGCAGCAGAATCAGGCCATGCGGGACGGGGAATTTGTAGGGGCGCGTCCGCCCTACGGCTACCGGAAAGACCCGGACAACTGCCACCGCCTGCTGGTCAACGAGGACACGGCCCCTATCGTCCGGCAGATTTTCCAGTGGACGGTTGAAGGCGTTGCGTTGAATGTGATCGTGAAGCAGTTGAATGAGAGCGGCGTTATGACCCCCGGCTACTACCTCGCCAGCATTGGCCTGATTACCAGCAAGAAGCTGATGGGCAGCGGCAAGTGGCAGACCTGGACGGTGGGGAAGATTCTCGCAGATGAGGTCTACACCGGCGATATGGTGCAGGGTAAGCATACCAATGTCGGCCATAAGCAGGTCCTCACTAAGCCGGTGGACTGGATCGTGGTACGCAATACCCATGAGCCGCTGGTCAGCCGGGAGGTATTTGCAAAGGCCCAAGCCGTCCGGGAACAGATGGCGTCCAAATACACCAGGACTATGAAGGTCCCTTACAGTGAGAACATCCTGCGGGGGCGCGTGTTCTGCGCCCACTGCGGCAAGAACCTCCACCGGCAGAGAAGCCACGGACGGTACTTTTACCGCTGTATTTCCAATGATCGCATGGGGGAAGGTTCCTGCACCGGCGGCATCGTCCATTTGCCGGAGCCTGATTTATTCGATACGATTCTGACGATCATCCGGCAGAAGGCGGAGGTCGTGATGGGTGAAGCTCTGCGGCTGAAACAGTGTGACGGCAAAATTGCCGCGCAGAAGGCCCAGGTGGACCAGGAGATTGCCGAGCTGGGGCGGCAGGCGCAGAAAAACAAGGCCATCCGTGCGGGCCTTTATGAAAATTTTGTCAAAGGAATCCTCACCAGGGCGGAATACCTGGAAATGCAGGAGGATTACAGTCAGAAGATCAGAGGCGCGGTGGAGCGTGTTCAGCAGCTTCAGACCCGGCAAGCCGAGTTAGAGCGGCAGATGGAACACTACACCAGCATGGCCGATAAGCTGGCGGCGGCGGGCAGGGACACGACCCTCTCCGCCCTGCTGGTAAATCAACTGATTGAACGGGTCACGGTAAACGGCCCGGATGATATGTCCATTGACTTCTCCTTTGAGGTTGGCTTTGAGCGTGTCATGGAGGTGCTGGGCAATGAGTAACAGCCCGATTACCTATATGATCGCCCTCTATATCCGCCTCTCCACCGAGGACAGCAAGGTGGGCAGTTTCAGCATCGAGAACCAGAAACACACGCTTCACCAGTATGTTGACGCGATGGAGGGCGTTAAAGACGCGGAGGTTCTGGAGTTCATCGACAACGGGTATAGTGGGACAAACTTTGAGCGGCCAGCCGTCCAGGAATTGCTTGACCAGATGCGGGAGGGCAAGATCAACTGCATCATCGTGAAGGATTTTACCCGGTTCGGGCGCAACAGCATTGAGGTTGGGTACTTTATGGAAATGGTTTTCCCTCTGTACGGTGTCCGCTTCATTTCTATCAACGATGATTTTGACAGCGATAAACTCCACGGAGACACCGGCGGCATCAATGTGGCATTTAAGTATCTGGTCAGTGAATTTTATAGCCGGGACCTGTCCATCAAGTACAAGAGCGCCAAGTATGTGAAGTTCCGCCGGGGCGAGTACCAGAGTAAGACCTGTCCTTATGGCTACCGGAAGGGCACGAATGGCCGCATGGAGCCGAATGAGGAAACCGCCCCCAATGTCCAGATGATCTTTGAGTTGGCAAAGGACGGATACAAACCGAATGAGATCGTCAAGGCCCTGTTTGAGCGGAATGTCCCTACCCCTGCCGAGTACAAAGCGGCCCATGGGTACAACGGCCACGACATTTCCCGGTGCTGCGGGATATGGTCTACGTCCTCAGTGGTGCATATTCTGGACGATGAACGCTACACCGGCACCTACATCATGGGCAAGCGGGAAGTGACGGAGGTAGGCGGGCACCATGTACGGATGAAGGATGAAAGCCAGTGGGTCAAGATCCCCGACCATCATCCGGCTATCATCAGCAAAGAGTTATTCGATCAGGTGCAGGCCCAGCGGCCCAGGTTCAAGTGCCCGAAGAAAAACGCAAGGGCTTACCCCCTGCGGGGCAAAGTGTACTGCGGATGCTGTGGTCATGCTATGCCCCGGACGGCGAAGAAAAAGGCCACCTTCTTCTGCCGGTACACACAGGTCAACGAATCCGCCCCCTGCCACGGCCTGACAGTTACGGAGGCGGAGCTGGAAGGGATGTTATATGAAGTCCTCTCCAAGCAGGCCCAGGTTATTTTGAATGTGGCCGATCTCTCTAACGCCGGGAGACTGGATGTTCAGCTTGCGGAACAGGCTGAGTATGACAAGCAGATTGAAAACTATCTGGACCAGAAGCGAGTATTGTATGAGCAGTTCATTTTGAAGCAGATCACCATGGAGGGCTACAAAGTCCAGAAGGCCGCTGTTGACAGTGAGCTTGACCGGCTGCGGACAATCCACTCCAATCTGAAGGTGCAGACCTCACAGATGGAAATGGACGAAAAAGCGAAAAGCGCCAGGACTGAGCTGGCGCGGGAAGTAGTTGGTGCTGGTGGCCTGACGGCTGGGCTGGCTGACACGCTGATTGATCGGGTGTATGTCTATCCGAATAATCAGGTGGAAATCGTCTGGAAGATGAAAGATTTTTGCATGGAGGCAGGCGCATAGGACACAGCCGCAAAAATTTCTAAAAAACTTGAAAAAGTTTTTGTCTTGGGCTTGACATTTGGGTGCCTCAGATCGTGGAAGCGGATGTGCTCCAGTTCGGCGTCCTTGAGGATTTTCTTATGGAGTTTCACCACCGAGTCGGGGTAGTACATCTCGCCCGTGGTGGACGAGGGGAGCATATACGGATTTTCCGGGTGCTTCTCATGCTCGTGAATCAGCAGATCCACCGCCTCCTGGGGGATGGATACCCTCCGCACCGAGGTCTCGGTCTTGGGCCGGGAGAGGGTGAGCTTCCCGCTGGGGTTCATGATATACTGCTTGCTCACGGAGATCGTCCGGTTCTGGGTATCCAGGTCATCCCAGAGAAGGGCTACCAGCTCGCCTTTCCGCAGACCGCTCACCAGATCCAGGAAGAACATGGGAGGCACTCCTCGGGCATCGGCGGCTTCCAGGTAGGATTTCAGATGCTCAGGCCGGAGGGTTTTCATCTCCACCTTCTGCACCTTGGGGGCAATGCAGTCATTGGTGGGATTGCGGGGGACGAGCCGCTCCTTCACTGCTCTCTCGAATGCGCTGTGGAGCATCAGGTGGACGCTTCTCACTGTGGTGCTGCTCAGGCCCGGATTGCCGTGGCCGCTTTTTGTGTTTACCCGGCCATGTTCCATCAGGTTTTTGTACATCTTTTGCAGATCCCGGGAGGTCAGCTTTTTCAGCTTGATCTTTCCGATACGGGGGACGGTGTAGGTTTCGATCATCATCTTGTAGCGGTCTGCTGTGGCCTGCCTGATGTTGGGCTGGGCGTACAGGTCATACCAAGCGCGCAGCCAGGTGGCCACGGTGTACTCGTCGGTGCGGGTGACGTCTACCTGCTGGCTTGCTCCACCGCGGTCTTTAGTTTTTCCTTTGCTTCTGCCTGGGTGCGGCCCAGCACATTTTTGATGATGCGCTTGCCGGTGTCGGGATCGTAGCCCGCCGTGTAGCGGCCTTCCCAGCGCCCATCGGAACGCTTCCGCAGGTTTCCCTCGCCGTTGGCGCGGCGCTTTGCCATGGTTTATCAGCCTCCATTTCTGATGCTGCTATCGTTGTCATCCATGCACTCGACCATCATCCGAACGCCCAGCCGGAAGCCCAGGATGAAATTATCCTCCGCTGTGATGCCGTCCGCGATGTGCTGGGCGCTGACCAGCTCGTTGAGCATTGCTTGTCCAGCTTCGTCCAACTGTTCGGTGAGCTGCTGCTCACACCGGGCGATACAGCCGGTGGCCCTCCGCAGTTCTGAATGGGGAGCCATGTCCTGCTCACTGGGCGTGAGGTTGCCAAAGTAGAAATCTTTTAGAGTTTTTCGCATTGCTCTCGCCTCCTGCAGCGACAGAACATACCACGAGTTGGCGGGAATATCCATGGCCAACAGCGAGAGTTATCAGTCCAGACACATATTTTTGCGGTGTGCTGCCGGGCTTTTCTTTGCAGACACCGGTTCAATTCATAATCTGCCAAAGCAGCCCGTAAAGGGGCCGACAACGCGTTTCATTCGCGCGAGGGGTACGGATGCCACCTGCTCCCTGGGATGGGCACAAATTGCTTCACAGCGGTCAGCACAGGGGAACCAAACAGGCAGCGCTTTACAGATGCGGAGCGCCGCCTGTTTGGCTTGTCCAGGTGCCCTTATTGTTTACTGTGGCGCAAATTTTACGTGGGGTCACATGGTCTGTTCCCAAGGTAGATGGCCGGTATCAACGTGGGTGGCGATCACCACCTCGAAGCCTGGGAACTGTCGCTGGGCGAACTCCAGACCGATGGCGTTGACCTCCTGGGGCGTGATATTATCCTCCGCGAAGAAGGACTGGACAAAGTGGTAGAACTGCGTCCCGCCTGTTTTGTGAAAGCGTTCTTTGCTCATCTGCATCTCAATGAAGGCGGACTGGGGGACGCAGTCGCTGCCGGTGACCAGCCACGCGTCGCCCCAGCGGTTTTTTCCTCCTGCTCTACGTAGTCGATCACGCCACGCATGGAACTGGCGGACTGCTTCTTGCATCGGATCGCGGTGAAGGTCGCCATCAGCGCACCCAGCGCATCGCACAGTCGGGTGTACGCTTAGACGAGGTCGTCACCGCGCAGGACGGTGATCCGTCCCATGTTGGCCAGCGTGGTGAGCTGGTTCAGGTTGCGGCCCTGGGCTTTCAGCTCAGAGAGCAGATCATCCAGCCCGTCCACCCGGACGATCTCCTTGCCCAAGGCGCAGGCGGTGAGGTAGTCCATGACGGTTATACCTGCGGCCTTGGCCCGCTGGTAAATGACTTTTTTATCTGCCGGGGTCATCCTGGCGGTGATGATTTCGGTCTTTTTCTTCTGCATTGAATTCCTTTCTCCCTCGTCGGCGCAAGCTGCATATCCCTCGCCCAGCCGCAAGCGGCAGGGCTCGCTCATTTCGCTGCGCCTCCTCTCCCCATCAAACCCGCTGCGCTGGGCTTTGATGGGGGCCCCTTGGGGCAGGGGGGGCGGGGGCAGCGCCCCTGCGAGGCAGGTACCCGCCCCAACGGGGCGCGTCTGCGGCACCTCAATGCACGCCATCCAATCACAACTGTGCTCTCTTTTTCGCCGCCTTTGGCCCCAGAGAATGCCTGCTCAATGAGAAGTAACGCTCATTCGGATCTTTTGTTGTAAATTGGCTTGGGCCGTATTATAATAGGGGATAACAAATTCAGGCATTTCACAGGCCCGTGCCGGCACGGCCGCGGGGCGGAAAGGCTTTGCTATGGGGGAAAAAGCATCACAGAGGATCCGGCTGAGCACAAAAATCAGCATGCTGACCATCCTCTCATCCACTGGCGCCATCTTGTTTCTGGGGATCGCATTTGTCACGATATTCACCCTGTTCTTTTCCCAACAGGCCAAGGCGGACATTGAATACTTTCTGGACAATACGGGCCGGCAGTTTGTGTCCAAGGTGCGTTTTATTCAGGAGGGGGCCGTGTCCATCCGGCGCAACACGACCATTGACACGTTTTTTCACGCGAACCACTTCCGGGATAAAGAGGTGGAGACCCAGTTCGCCTACTGCCTGGATCTGCTGTCTGAATCCAACCTGATTGAACAGGCCATCCCCTTTGCCACCAGCGCCTACCTGTTCAACAACAAAGGGGACTATGTCAGCACACACTACTATCCCGCCACCATCGCAGCCCTGGAGCGGATGGATCAAGCGTACACGGCCCTCCAGCGGGAATTTGCCGGCAGCGGGTTCCAGTTTCAGTGCCGTCCAGGAGCGGATCGGGCGGATCTCTGCTTCCGCCTGTACGATGATGAAATGCGGGAGATGGGCGTATGCATTGTAGTCATTTCCATGGAGGCCCTGCGGGGGATCTTTGATGAGTCCGCGAAATACCATGAAAACACCTGGACGGTGATGGCCGGCGGCGATGTTGTGGCCAGCGGAGGGGATGCCGGCGCCGCCCTTCAGGGGGGAAAGGAGAGCCTGTGCAGCGTGCAGTCCGGGGGGTTTGGGTTTACGGCCGCGGTTGCGGTGGCCTCCAGCAACATCTACACCGCTCTGTTCCCTATGCTGCTGCTGTTCATTCTGGCGCTGATTCTGGTGCTGGGGCTGGTTGCCGCGCTGGCCTACGGCATCAGCGTCCGCTCTGTGCGCCCCCTGAAGGAGATGGCCCGGGAGATCAGCGCCTTCGGGCAGGATGACTTGGCTGTGCGGATGAAGGACTTTCCAGTAGAGGAATTTCACGATATCAGCACCGTGTTCAATGAAATGGCGGATCGGATTGACCACCTGATCACCCAGGTCTACGAAAAGGAGCTGGTGGCCGCCCGCGCCCAGGTGAAGTACCTCCAGGCCCAGATAAACCCCCACTTCCAGTTCAATATCCTGGCCATGCTCAGCTTGAAGGCCAAGCTGGCGGGGAACGAGGAGCTGTACCAATCCCTGAAGGCCTTCTCCAAGCTGATCCAGGGGAAGATATTCCGGGAAAAGGAGATCAAGATCCCCCTCTCCGACGAGATGGAGCTGGTGAACTTCTACCTGCTCCTGCAAAAAGGCCGGTATCAGGACAAGCTGTCCTACGCGTTCCACTATGGGGACGAGCGGGTGAAGGAGTGCCTGATCCCCAGGCTGCTCATCGAGCCGCTGGTGGAAAACGCCGTCTCCCATGGCCTGGAGGCCAAAAGCGGCCCCGGCCGGGTGGATATCTCCGCCTGGGAGGAAGGGGGCAAGCTGTACCTCGTGGTGGAGGACGATGGAATCGGGTTTGACGCCGGGGCCCTGCCCCGGCGGGAAAAGGAGGGCCACACCGCCACGGGGCTGGCCAATACCCGGCGGCTGCTGGAAATCCTCTACCAGCAGGACTATGAAATGACCGTTTCCGGGGAAAAAGGCCGGGGATCCCGGGTAGAGATTGTGCTTCCGGCGGAGAGGAGGGGCGCCGATGTGGAAGGTGATGGCGGCGGATGACGAGGCCTATGTGCGCCAGGCGCTGCAGGAGCTGATCCCATGGACGGAGCTTGGCTGCGCGCTGTGCAAGACAGTATGCGACGGGCAGGAGCTCATTGAGGAAATGGAGCAGGAGCACCCGGACATCATCGTGACCGACATCCGGATGCCCCGGCTGGACGGGCTGGAGGTGTGCCGATATGGGAGGGATCACTGCCCCGAGTCCCAGATCATCATTTTGAGCGCGTATTCCGATTTTTCTTACGCCCGGGCGGCCCTGCGCGGCGGCGCGTGCGAGTACATCTTGAAAACCGATCTGGTGGAGGAGCTGCCCCGGGCGGTGAGGAAGGCGGTCAGGCTGCTTGAGGCCCAGCAGGCGGCGGTGCTGGAGGAGGCGCCCCCGTCCAGCGCGCCGATGGCCCTGTACGACCAGATGGCGCGTTATGTGGCGCAGAATTACCGGCGGAACATCACCCTCCAGGATCTGGCCGACCACCTGCACGCCAGCCAGAGCTATCTGAGCAGGCTGTACAAAAGCTGCAGCGGCAGCAATTTGTTTGACGACATCCTGCGGCGGCGGATCGAAAAGGCCAAGGAATGCCTGATGGCCGCCGATTGGAAGATACAGGATGTGGCGGCCTATGTGGGCTTCGAGGATGCCGCCTATTTTTCCAAGGTATTCAAACGGTATGCGGGGGTGACCCCGAAGGAGTTTCGATATGCGAGAAACCAACAGACGCCGCCCGGCGGTTAGGCTGTCCGCCCTGCTGCTGGCGCTGGGCCTGGTTCTGCTGCCGGGGTGCCGGCCCGGAGATGAGGACATCACAACCATCACCTTTGTCCACGGCTGGGGGAGCACAGAGGCGGATCATGAGATTATGCGGCGGATTTTTTCCGACTTTGAGGCGCAAAACCCGGGTATACGGCTGAATATGCTCTCGCTGCCCACCGAAAACGACATGATCCGGAAAACCGGCGATATGCTGATGGTGGGGACGGTGCCGGACGTCGTCTGCCTGAGCGGCAAAGGGCTGGACACCATTTACAAGTTCATGGTGGAGCGGGGCTGCGCCCTGGATCTGATGCCCTATATCCAGGCGGACAGCGCTTTTGCCGCCAACATATCCCCCATCAACCTGGAGTATTGGACCACGGAGGAGGGCGGCATTTATTCCATTGCCGACGTGCTGATCCTGGGCGGGGGCTACTGGTACAACCGGGAGATTTTTCAACGGGCCGGGATCGCCGCCCTTCCGGCCACCTGGGAGGAGTTTGCCCAGGTGTGCGATCAGATTGAGGCGTGGGCCGCGGGGGAGGGCAACGGCGTCCACGCCCTCCACCTCTCGGCGGAAGGGTACGCTTACTTCGCCGACCAGCTTCTGGCCTCCGGGGATCCGCCCATTTTGGATAACCGGGACGGGAGCGGGCTAAAGGGGCTGCCCGCCGTGCTGCCCGCGCTGGAGCGGATTCACCGCTACTCGGTGGAGGAGAACGGGCGGTACACCTATCGGGATGAAACCAGCCTGTTCAACGATGGGAAGCTGGCCATCTACGTCAACGGCGTATGGGGGGCGCCCATGATCTCCGAGGGGCTGGACGCGGCCTACGCGCTGCTGCCGGGGGATGGCAAACAGATCTGCTGCGAATCCGTGGGGACGGGGTACATCCTGGGCAATACCGGGGACGCCGCCCGGCAGGACGCCAGCCTGCGCTTTTTGCGGTATATGCTCAGTGAGGCGGTGCAGGAGCGGATCCTGCTGGAGACCCAGCAGATGCCGGCCAACCCCAACCTCCATATCCAGCGGTATGCCCGGCAGCTGCCCCGCTTCTGCCAGGCCGTGGCCACCGTCCAGAGGGCGGAGATCAAGGCCCAGATCCCGGTGCAGTTTTGGAGCGAGCAGCAGCTGGGGGTGTTTTTGGAACACATATTCTCCGTACTGTCCGGTGAGCTGAACAAGCAGACCTTTTTTGATATGATGCGGTAGACGGCGACAGCCGGAGCGCCCGGGAACGGGCGCTCCGGCTGTCGTTTTAACCAAAATTTAAACGCGTTGTTTGTACAGATTTTTCGATTGAGTCAAAATATTCCTATAAATGGGTCAACGGAATCCATTTCCTTTCTTCCCCGCCTTCGTTAAACTTAAGGTGTAACCGCAAGGAAACCGACCCGAAGCGAGATAATTTTGAAGGAGGAAATGATATGAAAAAGACCCTGCTCAGCGCCCTGCTGCTCCTGGCCATGGCGTTTGCCATGCTGGCCGGCTGCGCCCCGTCCGGCGGCCAGCCGTCCAATCCCCCCGCGGACAAAACCGACGCCCCCGCGCAGTCCGCGGCCCCCGGCGGCGCCGCGGAGGAGCTGGAATTCTACCACGGCTACTACCACGACGAGAGCGAGTGGCCCGCGGCCAAGGTCATGCGGGACATCTATGACGAGTTCGCCGCCGCCCACGCCGGCGGCCCCGTGACCTTCAAACCCATCGCCGTGGAAAACCGGGATGATATCGTCTCCGCCCAGGTGGCGGGCGGGAGCTACCCCGATGTGGTGGATCTGGGCTCCACCATCCCCCAGGCCGCCATCAGCCAGGGGCTGATCCTGGATCTGAAGCCCTTCATTGATGAAAACGGCCTGAAGGACGCCGTGGGCCTGAATTATACCCAGAACAACGTGGACGGGCACATCTACACCGTCCACGACCAGGTGGAGACCCGCGGCCTGTGGTACAACGCGGCGCTGCTGGAGCAGGCCGGCTCCTCCGTAGAGGAGCTGTCCACCTGGGCGGGCTACGCCTCCGCCATGGAAAAGGTTCGGGCGCTGAACAACGGCAGCTATGGATACGTGGCCGGACAGGGCTCCGTCCGGATGATGTTCGCGCTGCTGGCCTCCACCGCCGAGGGCCGCGCCGTCCTGGACGCCGACTTCGGCGCGGATGTGATCAACTCCCAGGCCTTTGCCGACGCCTTTAAGCAGATCGCCGCGCTGGATCAGGCCAACGGCTCCGCCTACACCACCGCCGACCTGGGCAACCTGATGGCGGACTTTAACCAGAACGGTATCGTGGCGGTGCTGGCCAACGGCGTGTGGAACGCCTCCGGCATCTCCGCCGAGCTGGCCGGGGACATTCAGCCCACCATCTTCCCGGAGGGGGTGGCCATGGCCACCGCCGGCACCGGCCTGACCGTCTCCAGCGGCATGAGCGAGGCCAAGACGGAGCTGGCCCTGGAGTTTGTGAAGTACATGACCAGCGCCGAGGTGCAGGTGAAGATCTTCACCGGCGTCCAGGCCAACCCCTGCAACACCACACTGGATCTGAACGCCATGGCCAAGGAGAGCGGCGATGAGATCCTCATGAAGCTGGCCGACGCCTGCGACCAGGCCAACCACGCGGACATCATCGTATCCGATCTGTGGTATAAGTGGGGCGGCGACGTCAGCAACTCCATCATCAACGCCTTGATGGAGTGCGCCGTGAGCGGCGCCGATATCGACGGACGGTTTGAGCAGCTCCAGAAGGAGCTCCTGGCCCTGATCGGCTGATACCGGCCCATACAAACAGACCATCCAACCTGTGCGGGGAGGGGGAGGCTTCCCTCTCCCCGCCCCTATTTAGGAGGTGCCGGCTTGCATAAGAAAGCCATACGCGCGGGAGGGCTAAACCGGCGGCGCCGGCTGTTTGTCGCCGCCTTCCTGGCGCCGACCCTGGCGATGTTCGTGATCTTCTATCTCTACCCGCTGATCACCGTATTTGCCACATCGTTCTGCAGGTGGGATTACAGCAACATCGCCAGCCCGGAATTCTGGGGCTGGGATCAGCTGTTTCAAAACTACAGCTATATTTTCCAACAGTACCCCTACTTTTGGGAGGCCCTTCGCAACTCCACCCTGTGGGCGCTGCTGGGCGTTTTCTTCCAGATCCCCCTGTCCGCCCTGATCGCCCTGGCCTTTTCCCGGAAACTCCGGGGGGTCAAGCTGATCCGCAACATCTACATCATCCCCTGCATGATTTCCTCCGCCGCCATGGGCATGATCTTTTTGCAGCTGTACAGCCCGCTTTACGGCGTTGTCAACCCGGTGATCCAGCTGTTCAGGCCCGGCTTTCAGGAAAATATCCTGCTGCTGAAGGGGCCGGCCTTCTGGGCGCTCACCGCCGCCTATATCTTCTTCACCGGCACCACCACCCTGATGATTCTGGGGAACATCACGGCGGTGCCGGAGGAGGTTCGGGAGGCGGCGCTGCTGGACGGGGCCAGCGGCCTGAAGCAGGACTGGTACATCACCCTCCCCATGATCAAAAACGCGCTGAAGACCGTGTCCATCCTGGCGGCCACCTCCGGCTTCCTGCTCTACAATGAGGTCTTTTTCCTGACGAAGGGCGCCGCGGGCACCTACAGCATCAGCTATGTGATCCGGGAGCTGGCCATCACCAGCCCCAGAACCCAGTTCGGCAGGGCCAACGCCGTGGCCCTGCTTCAGATCCTGTGCGGTATGCTGATCATCCTCTTTGTCAATTTCATCTATGAGCTGCCGGGATGGATCGGCAGGCTGCGGAAAGGAGTCCGCCCATGAAACAGAAGAATTCCGGGCATTTGAACCGCCTGCCGCCGGTCACCCGGGTGGTGACGCTGGTATTCCTGGCGTGGTCGCTGGCGGTGGCCCTGATCCCCATCGTGTGGCTGGTGCTGTCCAGCCTGAAGGCTGACCCGCTGGCCCGGCCGGGGTTTATGCTGCCCGACTCCATCTGCCTGGACGGCTATGTCTCCACCTTCCGGGATCTCCATGTGCTGCGGTATTTTGGCAACAGTATGCTGGTGTCCGTCATCTCCGTCGTGATCAGCGTGGTTACCATCTCCATGTCCGCCTACGTGGTGGCCCGCATCCCCTTCAAGGGCAAGGCCCTGGTGAACCTGATGCTGGCCTCCACCCTGTTTATCCCGGCCACCGCCCTGACCTACCCGGTGTACAACCTCATCAACCGGCTGGGCATTTACAACACCCGCAGCGCCCTGATCCTCATCTACTCCTGCAGCGGCATCGCCGTCAGCTTCTTTGTCATCAAGAGCTACTACGACAGCATCCCCCGGGAGATGGAAGACGCGGCCCGCATGGACGGCTGCTCCTATGCCCAGACCTGGTGGTATGTGATTTTCCCCATCGCCCGCCCGGGAATCCTGACGGCGGCGGTGCTGGCCTTCCTGAACAACTGGAACGAGTACTACTGGGCCTCCCTGGTGCTCATCGACCGGGAGCAGCTCACCGTCCCCGCCCTGCTGTCCACCTTTACCACCGCCTTCCGAACCAACTATAACGGGCTGTTCTCCGCCATGGTGGTGATCATCCTGCCCCCGATTATTCTCTATGCCGTTTTCAACAAGTTCTTCGTGGAAGCGCTGTCCGGCGGGGCGGTGAAGGGATGACGGAACCGCGGGACAGGAGGGACGGGGCGATGGATTTGGCACAGGCCCGGGCGCGGCGCGTCCAATGGTTCACCGAGGCCCGGTTCGGTATGTTCATCCACTTTGGGCTGTATGCCATCCCCGGCCGGGGGGAGTGGGTGATGAGCAATGAGCGCATCCCAAAGGAGGAGTATGAGCGCTATGCCCAGGAGTTTGATCCCCGGTGCTTCGACCCCGCCGGCTGGGCCAGGCGGGCCAAGGCCGCGGGGATGAACTACGTGGTGATGACCGCCAAGCACCATGAGGGCTTCTGCCTGTTTGACTCCAAGCTCACCGAGTATAAGAGCATCAATTCCCCCTGCGCCCGGGATCTAGTGCGGGAGTTTGTGGAGGCCGTCCGGGGCGAAGGGCTGAAAGTGGGGCTGTACTATTCCCTCATCGACTGGCACCACCCGGACTATCCCAAGTATGGGGACGAGACCCACCCCATGCGGGGCAATCCAGCCTGTCGGGACGAGGAAATCAACTTTGACCGCTACCTGGACTATATGCACGGCCAGGTGGAGGAGCTGGTGACCAACTACGGCCGGCTGGACATCCTGTGGTTTGACTACTCCTATGGCGGCCTCCGGGGGGAGGCCTGGCGGGCCTCCGAGCTGGTACGTATGGTGCGTAAACACCAGCCGGACGTCCTCATCGACAACCGCCTGGAGACCAGCGGGGAGGGCTTTGGAAGCATCGTATCCGCCGAGCCAAAGGAGTTCTGCGGCGACTTCGCCAGCCCGGAGCAGATCATCCCGCCGGAGGGGATTCGGAACGCGCTGGGCCAGCCGGTTCCCTGGGAGCTGTGCACCACCATCAACAACAACTGGGGCTATAACCCAGCGGATCTGCTGTACAAACCGGCCCCGCTGCTGATCCACAAGCTGGTGGAGTGCGTCAGCAAAGGGGGGAACATGATTTTGAACATCGGCCCGGACGCCGGCGGGCGGGTGGATCGGAACAGCCTGGAGGTGCTGGACGGCATTGCCCGCTGGATGGAGCGCAACCACGCCAGCATCCATGGCTGCGGGAACGCGAACCGGCCCAAGCCGGAGTGGGGCTGGTACACCCAAAACGGGAACCGCCTTTACGCCCATGTGCTGGAGGCCCCCATCGGCCCGCTGGCGCTGACCGGCATCCGGAAGGAGGAGATTCTCCGCATCCGCAGGCTGGCCGACGGCAGCGAGGTGCCTCAGGGGGAGAGCTGGATCACCAGCGCCTACCAGGGGATCCCCTTTGTCAGCTTTGGGCCGCTGCCCCACTTCAGCTATCCCCTGCCCGACCCCACGGATACCGTGCTGGAAATCACCCTGACCGGGCCGTGACATCCAAAAGAAGAACAGGAGGCGGACGCGATGGCGCCCATTACCTTTGCAATCTGCGGCTGCGGCAACCGCGGCCTGGAAGTCTATGCCGCCTATCAGAACGCCCACCCGGAGCGGATGAAGGTGGTGGCCGGGGCGGACTGCCGCCCCGGCCGGCTGGCCCGCCTGCGGGAGCTGTACGGTGTGGAGGAGGCCCTGTGCTTTGACTCCGACGAGGCGCTGCTGGCCCAGCCCAGGCTGGCGGATGTGCTGATCATCGCCACCCAGGATCGCCGGCACGTACCCGCCGCGCTGAAGGCGCTGGACAAGGGCTATGATATCCTGCTGGAAAAACCCATCTCTCCGGAGCTGGGGGAATGCCTGCGCTTACAGGAGAAGGCCCATGAGACGGGCCGGGCGGTGACCGTGTGCCATGTGCTGCGCTATACCCCCTTTTACAGCCGGATCCAGGCCATGCTCCGGCGGGGGGAGATCGGCAGGCTCCAAACCATCGACGCGGTGGAGCACGTGGGCTGGTGGCATTACGCCCACAGCTTTGTCCGGGGGAACTGGCGGCGGTGGGAGGATACCAGCCCCATGATCCTGGCCAAAAGCTGCCACGACATGGACATACTGCGCTGGCTGGCGGACGCCCCCTGCGTGAAGGTTCAGAGCTTTGGCCGCCTGGGGCACTTTACGGCGGACAACGCCCCGCCTGGGGCGGCCCCGCGCTGCCTGGACGGCTGCGGGTGCCGGGAGGACTGCCTGTATGACGCGCGGCGGCTCTACCTGGACAACCCCCATTGCGGGCTGGAGCGGGGGAAAACGGATTTTCCGGGCGTGGTCACCGGCGGAGAGCCCACCCGGGCGGCGCTGCTGGACGCCCTGAGGACGGGGCCTTATGGCCGGTGCGTGTACCACTGCGACAACGATGTGGTGGATCACCAGACGGTCAACCTGGAATTTGAAGGCGGCATTTGCGCCACCTTTACCATGACCGCCTTTACCGAGGAGTTCCGGCGCACCATCAAGCTCACCGGGACGCGGGGCGAGATCGAGGGGGATATGGATGCCAACACCATCTGCCTGCGGCCCTTTGGCGGCCCGGCCCGGACGATTGTCCCGGAAAACGTTCCGGACGGCCCGGCGGGGCACGGCGGCGGGGACGCGGGGCTGATGCGGCGGGTCTGCGCCCTGGCCGAGGAGGGGGACGCCCATGGAGATACCGGCATCGACAGCGCGGTGGAGAGCCATGTCATGGCCCTGGCCGCCGAAGCCTCCCGGGTGGGCGGCGGGGAGACAATCCGTCTGGCGGAGTTTGCCCGGGCGGCGCGGGCCGGGGCGGGGCTGGATGGATGACGGAAAAACAGGAACAGGAGGGGCCTGATGGATATCCGGGAAATCAAAGGGCAGATCTGCGATATCTGCCATAAAATGTGGCAGCTGGGCTGGGTGGCGGCCAACGATGGAAACGTGAGCGCGAGGCTGGGGGACGGCACCTTTCTGGTGACCCCCACCGGCATGAGCAAGAGCCTCATTACGGAGGATCTGCTGCTGCGCGTTGACGGCCAGGGAAACATTCTGGAGGGGGCCCAGGGGCTGCGCCCCTCCAGCGAGATCAAAATGCACCTGCGGTGCTATAAAAAACGGACGGACGCGGGCGGCGTGATCCACGCCCACCCGCCGGGGGCCACCGGCTTTGCCGTCGCCCACCGCAGCATGGATATGTACAATCTGATCGAGGACGTGGCCGTTATCGGCAGCGTCCCCCTCACCCCCTATGGGACGCCCAGCACCAGCGAGGTGCCCGACGCCATTGAGCCGTATCTGGCCCGGCACGACGTCATGCTGCTGGAAAACCACGGCGCCCTGGCGGTGGGCGGCGATGTGCTCACCGCCTTTTACCGGATGGAGAGCCTGGAGCTGTGGGCGAAGATCACCATCAACGCCATCATCCTGGGGGGAAGCTACGATATCAGCCGGGCCAATATCGACAAGCTCATCGGACTGCGGGAACGCTACGGCGTGACGGGACGGCATCCGGGGTATCAAAAATTTCCCCGGCGGGAGGACGCCCCACCGGCCGATACCTGACCCATGGGGCACAGGCGGGAAGGAGGGGGCGCTGGAATGGATGGGACGTATACCGTGCTGGCCCTGGATCTGGGGGGATCCGGCGGACGGGCCGTCAAGGCTGTTTATGACGGCGGTGGCCTGACCTATGAGGAGGTGCACCGGTTTGACAACAGGCCCCGGGAGCTGGACGGGTACCTGCGGTGGGACTTTGCCGCCCTGCTGGCGGAGATCCGCCGCGGCATCGAAAAGGCGGGGCACTTTGACAGCCTGGGGATCGACACATGGGGGGTGGACTTCGGCCTGCTGGACGGGCAGGGGCGTCTGCTGGAGGATCCGGTGCACTACCGGGACGGGCGCACCGCCGGCATGGTGGAGGAGGCCCTGAACACCATGGACGCCCAAACCCTCTATGCCGGGACGGGGACGCAGATCCTGCCCATGAACACGCTGTTTCAGCTGCTGGCGCTGCAAAGGCAGCAGCCGGAGCTGCTGGAACGGGCGGACAAGCTGCTGTTTATGCCCGACCTGTTTGCCCATACCCTGTGCGGCAGCGCGGTATGCGAGAGGAGCATCGCCTCCACCGGGCAGCTGCTGTCCCTGCCGGAGGGGGTCTGGAACCGCCGGATGCTTCAGGCGTTCCGCCTGCCGGAGCGCCTGTTCCAGCCCATCGTGCCCAGCGGAACGGTGGTGGGCGCGCTGGCGGGCGGGGAGAAGGTGGTGGCCGTGGCGGGCCATGACACCCAGTGCGCCGTGGCGGCGCTGCCGGATCCGGGGCGGGACGCGGCGTTCCTGTCCTGCGGGACGTGGAGCCTGCTGGGCTGTGAGCTGGACAGACCCATCCTGACCAGGGAAAGCATGGGGCTGGGCCTGTCCAACGAGCTGGGGGCCAACGGGCGGATCAACTATTTAAAGAACATCGTCGGCCTGTGGCTGATCCAGGAGAGCCGCCGGGAGTGGCGCAGGCAGGGGCAGGAGCACTCCTTCGGGGAGCTGGAGGGGATGGCGGCGGCGTCTGAGCCGCTGGTGTGCTTCATTGACCCGGACGATCCGCGCTTTGCCCCGCCGGGGGACATCCCCGGACGGGTGCGGGACTACTGCGCGTCCACCGGCCAGCCGGTTCCCCGGTCGAAGGGGGCGGTGATGCGCTGCGTCTATGAGAGCCTGGCGCTGAAATACCGGTTGGGGCTGGAGCAGCTCCAAACGGCAACGGGAAAACGGCCGCGCACCCTGCACATTCTGGGAGGCGGCGTGCACGCGTCCCTTCTGTGCCGGATGACCGCGGACTGCACGGGCCTCCGGGTGGCCGCCGGCCCGGTGGAGGCCACCGCCCTGGGCAATGTCATCATCCAGCTGACGGCTCTGGGGGCCATTGACTCCCTCGACGCCGGCAGGGCGCTCCTGGCCCGGACGGAGCGGCCCACGGAGTATTTACCCCGGGGCGGCGGGCGGTGGGAGGCGGCCTATGGGCGCTGGAAGGAAATTCTGGCCCGTGGGGGGCGCCCGACATGACAAAAATCAAGGGGGAAAAGAAATGCTGTATCCAAAAATCGGCATACGCTCGGTGATCGACGGGCGCTGGGGCGGCGTGCGGGAGAGCCTTGAGGCCCAGACCATGGCCATGGCAAACAATGCCGCCGCGCTGATCCGGGAAAAGCTGCGCTACCCGGACGGCAGGCCGGTGGAGTGCGTTGTGGGCTGCACCACCATCGGCGGCGGGGCGGAAGCCGCCCAGGTGGCGGATCAGTTCAGCACGGAGAATGTGGTGGCCACCCTGTCCGTCACACCCTGCTGGTGCTATGGCTCGGAGACCTTTGACATGGATCCCGCCACCATCAAAGCTGTTTGGGGGTTTAATGGAACGGAGCGGCCGGGGGCGGTGTATCTGGCCGCCGTGATGGCGGCCCATGCCCAGCGGGGGCTGCCCGCCTTCTCCATCTACGGGCATGAGGTGCAGGACGCCGCGGACACAACCATTCCGGAGGACGTGTCGGAGAAGATCCTGCGGTTTGCCCGCTGCGCTGTTGCCGTGGGCTGGATGAAAAACAAGGCGTATGTCAACCTGGGTGGCGTCTCCATGGGCATTGCGGGCAGCTTCTGCGACGCCCAGGTGTTCCAGCAGTATTTTGGGATGCGGGCGGAGTGGGTGGACATGACGGAGATCCTCCGCCGCATCACCCTGGGCATCTACGACGGGGAGGAGTACGAGCGGGCCCTGGCGTGGGTAAAGGCCAACTGCCGGGAGGGCTTTGACTGCAACGCGGGCAAGGCGCTGCCGGAGGTGATCGCCAGATCCAAGGTGGTTCCGGCGGAACAGGACTGGGCCTTTGTCACCAAAATGACGATGGTCATGCGGGATATCCTCTATGGAAACCCAAGGCTGGGAGAACTGGGATGGCATGAGGAGGCCCTGGGCCGCAACGCGGTGGCGGGGGGCTTTCAGGGCCAGCGGCAGTGGACGGACTGGCTTCCCAACGCGGATTTCAGCGAGGCTATTCTGGCCAGCACCTTCGACTGGAACGGCCCCAAGCCCCCCACCCCATTTGCCACGGAAAATGACACCTGCAACGGTGTGGCCATGCTTCTGGGCACGCTGGTTTCCCACACCGCCCCGTGTTTCCATGACGTTCGCACCTACTGGAGCCCCGAAGCCTGCCAGCGGGTGACGGGGAGCCGGCCCGAAGGCAGGGCAAAGGACGGCTTCATCCACCTCATCAACTCGGGGGCGACGGCGCTGGATGGCAGCGGGGCCAGCCGGGACGCCGCGGGCCGGCCCGTGATGAAGCCCTTCTGGGAGATGGGGGAGGAGGATATCCGGGCCTGCCTGGACGCCACGGACTGGTGCCGGGCCAACTACGAATATTTCCGGGGCGGCGGATTCTCCAGCCACTTCCGCTGCCGGGCGGAGATGCCCGTGACCCTGCTGCGGTTCAACCTTGTGGACGGCGTGGGGCCGGTGCTGCAGATTGCGGAGGGCTGGACGGCGGATCTGCCTGACCAGATCCATCGGCCCATTGACGTGCGGACAGACCGCACCTGGCCCACCACCTGGTTTGTGCCCCGGCTGACGGGGGACGGGCCCTTCCAGGATGTGTACAGCGTGATGGCCCACTGGGGGGCAAACCATGGTGTGACGGTGTTCGGCCATGTGGGGGCCGATCTCATCACCCTGGCCAGTATGCTGCGGATCCCGGTGTCCATGCACAATGTGCCGGAAGGCCAGATCTACCGGCCCCACGCCTGGGCCGCTTTCGGGGCGCAGACCCCGCAGGCCGCGGATTACGCCGCCTGTAAATTCTACGGCCCGCTGTACCGTTGAGGAGGCTTGTGCCGAACCGAAGAAGTAGGCAAAGAAGATTTGGTTGGGAGGCTGGGGAACGCCGGCCTCCCAACGTTTCTCTTTCAATGGCTCCCAGCGTGATATGCTGTAAAAACTTGCGTTCCGTTCCCGTTTTTGCTATCCTGTATCTTAGAAGAAATGCCCGCCCTGCTGTACCGCTCGCCCACAGGCGCGGGATTTTTTCACCCAGCCCTGAAGTTTTCCCTGTCCGGAACGAGGGAACAGAGAAAGGAGGCGATGACAGATGAAGCGCGTGCTTTGGGTATCCCGCCACGAGATGACCCGGGATCAGCGGGCCGACCTGGAGCGGGCCCTGGGCGGCCCGGTGGAGCTGCTCCCCTGGCGGGACACGGTGGCCGACGTGGCCCAGCTGCGGCCCGCCCTGGAGGGGGCGGACGCGGTGGCGGCGGTGCTGCCGGTGGAGCTGCTGGCCCAGCTGCTGCCCCTGGCCGGGGGCAAGCCGGTGCTGGTGGCGACGTCCGGCCGGGAGCCCACCGGGCGGGTGCACACCCTGCCGGACGGACGGCAGGAGCCGGAGTTTGCCTTTGTCCACCAGGGCTGGCGGCAGATCCTCCGGCTGGAGCTGGAAACCCGGCCCCTGTAGCCCCGCCTCAGGGGGCGCTGTGCGAACGGCCGCAAGGCGCCGTCATAGTGCTTCCACCCCGCCCATGCCCAGCGTGGTTTTGATGCCCACCCCGGAGTAGGCCGCGAAGATCAGCAGGGCGTCGGCCAGCTGGCGGTGAAAGCCCTGCAGCCCGTTTTCCACGGTCAGATCCCCGGTAAAACCGGGCACGCCGCTGCCCTTCAGGTGGTAGACGCGGCTCTCCAGCCGGAAGCGGCTGAAGCGCAGCCCGTCGGCCAGCGCCCGCAGGCCCTGTCCGTCCTCGTCGTCGATGGGGCAATGGGTGATGCAGCCGTTCCAGCGGTTGACCAGGTTCTGCATCAGAAGCCAGGGCGAGGGGAGGGATACGTACCGTTTCTGGCTCTTAAACGCGGTGGGGGTGCGGAAGCGGAGGGTATGGGATCCCCCGCGCCCCTGGGCCAGGGCAAAGAGGGCGTCCACGTCCGCCACCGTGTGCCGCTCCAGCCCCGTGACCCGCAGGCTGACGCGCTCCCTGTCCAGATAGTAGGCCTCCCGGGCCTCCAGGCAGGGGGCGAGCACGCCGGCGCAGTCCTCCCCCAGCAGGGTGACCGTCCAGCGCCAGCTGTCCCCCTGGGGGACGAAAAACTGGCTGACCGGCGCCACCGCGTTCCGGTGAACCCAGTCCCCGAACTCCGGCGGCGCGCCCGCCAGCAGGGCGGAGTAGAGCCGGTAGGCCCATTCCGGCCGGGGGGCCTCCGGCCCGGAGAGGGGCCGATCCGGGGAGAGGGTGATCTGATACCGGGTCAAGAGGGAATTGTGATCCATAGGGCACCTCCGTCGTCTATGCTTGGGAATATGATACCACATTTTTGCCCGTTGTGCTTGTATTTTTGCGGGGCTTGTGCTATGCTGGTTGACAGATGAAGCAGACCCACCCCTTGCGGGGATTGTAACTGAAACCCCTCGTAGTCCACCTCGTCCACGTTGGAGTCTCACTCCATACCCCTTGCGGGGATTGTAACTTCTCCCCAGCGGGGTTGAACACCCGAATCATCACGTCTCCCTCCGCACCCCTTGCGGGGATTGTAACACAAACTCAAAGTTCACCATGCCAGCAGCCTGCAGTCTCCCTCTGCACCCCTTGCGGGGATTGTAATTCGCCGTAAAGGTGAGAAGCCACTGACACGTTGACCGTCTCACTCCATACCCCTTGCGGGGATTGTAACGAACAGCAAGCACCGCCCTGGAACAGGAGGATGACGTCTCACTCCATACCCCTTGCGGGGATTGCGGCCCGAACTCACCGGACTTTACACTGATCATGACTTCGTCAACGGAAAGGCGGGAGGGGCAAGCCCCTCCCCTACGGGTTCACCCCCTCCCCTTGCGGGGATTGCAACTCTTAACCTTGCCATTGTTTTCCTGCATTCTCTAGTCTCACTCCATACCCCTTGCGGGGATTGTAACAGTCCAAGTGACACAGATTTCTTGTTCCATACAGGTCTCACTCCATACCCCTTGCGGGGATCGCGGCCCGAACCAACAGAAAATCCGGCGGAAGGTTTTCCCTGGGAACCCTCCGCCGGATTTTTTTACCTTGCACAAAAAATTTTCCGGCCAGCCCTGAGATCCGGTCGTTTTGCCGCGAGAATAGAGCAGAAGGCCAAACGCCCCGCCGGGGGTCGGCGCGGCAGTCGGCGGAAAATTGCCGCCGGCACTGGACAAGAGGCCGAAAATGTGATAAAATTGACAAAATTGTCAAATGAGGGGGGGACGGAATTTGTCCAGAGTCCTGACTATTTTGGAGGTGTCCCAGAAGCAGGCCTATATCTTCGCCAGCAAAAGGCTGCGGGAGAACGCGGATCGCTCCGGGGACATCAGCTATGTCACCAGCGGGGCGTTCTTCGCCCGGACGGCGGGGGAGCTGTACCGGGAGGAGGAAAACTTAGTCTACTCCGGCGGCGGCCACACGGTGCTCCAGTTCCAGGACGGGGAGCGGGCCGCGGCCTTCGCCCGGAGGGTGACCGAGGCCGTCCTGCGGCAGTACCCCGGCCTGGAGCTGTTTGTGAAGACCGTGGACTACGACCCCGCCCTCACGCCGGGGGACAACCTGAAGGAGCTGTCCAAGGCGCTGGAGCGGAAAAAGGCCCGGCGGGCAGCCTCCTTCCGGGTGCTGGACTTCGGGGTGGAGGGGCCCGGCGGCGAGACCGCCCCGGATCGCTCCGGCCAGCCCGCCCAGAGCGTGCGCCCCCCGGAGGGATACCGGTTCCCCGCCGCGTTTGACCAGGTGGCCGGGGCGGACAATTTCATCGCCGTGGTGCACATCGACGGCAACGCCATGGGCAAGCGGGTGGACGGGGTGTACGGACGGAACGGCGGGGACTGGGATCAGTGCCGCGCCGGCCTCCAGCGGTTCAGCCGGGGCATCCAGGCCGACTTCGAGGGGGCCTTCCGGGAGACGGTGGAGGAGGTGATCCGGGTGCTCGCGCCGGAGGGGGATCTGCCCATCCGGCCGGTGATCCTGGCGGGGGATGACGTGTGCTTTGTCACCGCCGGCTCCATTGGCCTGGAGTGCGCCCGGGTGTTCCTGGAAAAGCTGTCCGCCCGGAGGAACCGGGAGGACGGCCAGCCCTATGCCGCCTGCGCCGGGGTGGCCATGGTTCACGTGAAGTATCCCTTCCACCGGGCCTACGAGCTGTCGGAGGAGCTGTGCTCCAGCGCCAAGCGGTTCGGGGCCGGCCTGGATCAGGAGGGCCGGGTGTCCGCCATGGACTGGCACATTGAGTTCGGCCAGCTCAAGGACGGCCTGTCCGAGCTGCGGGAGGACTACGAGACGGAGGACGGCTGCCGGCTGGAGCTGCGGCCCATGGCCGTCATCCTGCCGGAGGGCGTGGGCGACAACTGCGCGCCCCAGCGGCGGTATCCCTATTTTCGCAAGCTGTGCGCGGCCATGCGGGGGGAATACGGCCGGATCGCCCGAAGCAAGATCAAGGAGCTGCGAACCGCCCTGAAGCAGGGCGAGGTGGAGGGGGCGTTTTTCCTCCAGGACAAAGAGATCGGCGATCTGCTCTACCGCCCGCTGGAGGTGGCCTACTCCCTGAAGGAGCGGATGGAGACGGCAATGGACAAAGCCGCGTTCAGGGCCTTCGAGGAGGACGGGAAAACGGTGAAGCGCTGTCTCTTTTTCGATGCCATTGAGCTGATCGATCACTATCAACCCTTCGAGGAGGTGGAGCTATGAGCCGGCGCGTCAACCTTCCGGTCACCCTTGAGCTGTGTTCGGACGCGGTGTTCGGCTCCGGCTACAGCATCCCCGGCGGCGAGGACATCGCGGTGTGCCGGGATGGGCGGGGCTACCCCTATGTGACGGGCCCCACCTGGAAGGGGCTGCTGCGGGAGAGCCTGGAAAATCTGGCCGCCTGGGGCGGGGCGGACGCTGGGGACGCCGACGCCCTGCTGGGCAGGGAGGGCTGGAGCGGTCTGGCGGACGGCCGCCGGCTCCGGCTGACGGAGCTGACGCTGACGCAGCCCCCTGTGGATCCGGAGGACTGCTTTGACCTGCGAACCTTCACCGCGCTGGAGAACGGCATTGTGAAGCAGGGCACGCTGCGAACCGCCGCCTGCGTCCGCAGGGGGCTGACCTTTTCCGGGCAGATCCAGTGCGATGAGGACGACGTCCCGCTGCTGCGCGACGCCCTGTGGGGCATCAAGTGGGCGGGCGCCATGCGAAGCCGGGGGTTTGGCCGGGTGCGGTTTGCCGCGGAGGAGGCCCGGCCCGTGGAAGCGGGCGGCGGGCTTCCCGCCGGAGGGTGTCTCCGATACCGCCTGCGCGCCAGCCTGCCTATCGTTGTCACCGATCAGATCCGGAGCACCGGCAACAGCTATGAGACCCAGGGGTTTCTCCCCGGATCCGCAGTCCGCGGGGCGGTGGCGGGCCGGATCGCCGCCGGGGATCCGGCCTGGTTTGAAGATCACAAGACAGCCCTGCTCTCCGATGGCGTCCGCTTTCTGGACGCTGTGCCCGCACCCCTGCCCGCCCCTGTCCTGCCCTCCATCCGGGGCTTTTACGAGGACAAAGAGGGCAAGCGGTTTGAGAGCGTAGTCATCGACGGAGCGTTTACACCCGGTTTGAAGCGAGCCAAACTGGGCGCTTTTTGTGCCCTGGAGGGCGACACGGTGCGCTATTGGAGCGCCCGAACCGGCGGCGCCACACGGATACAGCGGGGGAAGGGCGGCGAGGACTCCAAACCCTTCCAGGTGCGCCATCTGAGCGCCGGGCAGGAGTTTGAGGGCTATATTCTGCTGGACGACCCGGAGCTGGCGGCCAGGGTGTCCCAGGCCCTGGGGGATGCCCTGTGGCTGGGGGCGGATCGCTACGCGGGCTTCGGCAGGTGTGAGGTCACGGCCCGGGAGGCCGTGGAGGGCCTCCCCTGGCAGGAGGCCTACGGCTATCGGGGCCAGGAGGAGATCGGCACCAGGCTGTATCTGCTGGCGGTGTCCCCGCTGACCATGCTGGACGAGGCGGGCAATCCCTGCGGCCTGGACGAGGGGCGGCTGGCCCGGCTGCTGGGGGTGGAGCGGGTGGAGATCCTCCACTGCGCCACAGCCCTCACCGAGGCGGGCGGCTATAACCGGGCGTGGGAGAGCCGGGCCCCGCTGGTGCGGCTGTATGACCGGGGCAGCCTGTTCCAGTTAAAATGCACGTCGGCCCCGGCGCTGGAGCGCATTCGGCGCGTTGAGGCCCAGGGGCTGGGCATCCGCCGGGAGGAGGGCTTCGGGCAGGTGCTGTTCCTGCGCCCCGAGCTGCTGGAGGGCCTGCGGAACAAGGCGGCCCTGGAGCGCGGGGAGGAGGCCGGGAGCGGCCGTCAGGCGCGGCTGCGCCGGGCCAAATACCACTGGATTATGGAACAGAGCGGGAAGCTGTCCCGGTGGGGCCTGTCCCGGAGCCAGGTGGGGGAGATCCAGGTGCTGTGCGAAAAGGCCAGGGCCAACGGCGGCGACTGGAAGGAGCTGGACGACCATCTGGAACACAACCTCACCAACCGCGGAGCCCTGCACGGGGCGCGGTTCCAGGAGGCCGCCGAGCTGATTCAAGGGGTGCTGGGCCGGCCCCTGGGCGAGACGCTGAAGCTGGAGAACTGCCCGGACTCCGAGGAGGCGCGGCTGGAGCTGCTGTGCCTGCTGTTTGATCACAGCCGCAAGGGAAGGAGGGAGAACTGACATGGGCGTGACCGCTACCATGGCCGCCGTCTACCAGGTGGAGGCGGAATGCCGCACCCCCCTGCGTACCGGGGGGACGGAGGGGGATCCCGAGCGGGTGCTGCGGGATCGGGATGGAGCCGCGTTTCTTCAGGGCAGCTCGCTGGCCGGGGCCTTCCGGGGCTGGCTGGAGGCCGCGGGGGAACGGACAATGGCGGACTCCCTGCTTGGAAGCGCGGAACAGACCGGCCGTCTGATCCTCTCCGACGGCCGGTTTGACGTCGGGGCCAACCAATACACCCGACCCCGGCTGCGGATTGATCCCAAATCCGCCACAGGCGAGGACGGCGGGAAGTTTGACGTGGCCCACATGGGCCGGGGGTCGCGGCTTCGGTTCTCCCTGATCTGGATGGGCGGGCCGGAGGAGCGGGACAGGGAGCTGGCGGCGGTGGAGCGGCTGCTGTCCGCCCTGGACGCCGGAGCTATCCGGCTGGGGGCCCAGAAGTCCAACGGCTTCGGGCAGCTGTCCCTCACGGTAAAGCGCCGCCTGTTTGACCTGACAGAGGAGGAAGACCGCAGGGCCTGGCTGGCGGATCAGTGGGATGGGGAACCGCTGAAACTGAACCCGTTCAAGCTGGACAGCGGGGTGCGGTTCACCGTCACAGGCCGGGCGGACAATCTCCTGATCAAGGCCGCCCTCGTCACAGGAGAGCGGGACGAGCAGCAGGGGGCCTATACCCCCAATCTGTCCGAGGGTGGACTGGCCCTCCTCCCCGGCTCCTCCATCAAGGGAGCGGTGCGGGCCAGGGCGGAGTATATCGCCAACGTGTTAAAGCTGGGGAGTGAGTTCACCGAACAATATTTTGGCCGGGACGCCGGAGCCGGCGACAACGGCCTGCCCGGCCTGGTTCAATTTGAGGACGCGCTGCTGTCCTCCGACTGCAAGAAAAAGGTGCGCCGCATCCGCATTGACCGCTTTACCGGCGGCGTGCAGCGGGCGGGGCTGTTCACGGAGGAGCCCATCAGCACCAAACTGGAGCTGCACATGACCGCCCCGGAGGAGCCCGCCCTGTGCGGCCTGCTGCTCTACGCCCTGCGGGATCTGGGGCTGGGGCTGTACAATCTGGGCAGCGGCTGGGCCATCGGCCGGGGGCAGGTGGCGGTGGAGGAGATCCGGGCCACCACGTCGGACGGCCGGAGCGCCGCCCTGCGCTTTGGGGAGGGCGGCCTCACACAGGACGACCCGTCCGGACTGCTGGCCGGCTGGCTGACGGCATTGGAGGAGGTGCGGCATGAACATTGAACCCATGGAGGTGAACCGCGCCCTGGAGCAGGGGCGGGCCCTGCCCTACGCGCTGGCGCGATCCCTCAGCCAGGTGACGCTGGGCCCCGCGCCCCAGGGGGTGGATCCGGCGGAGCTGCTGGAGATCCGGTTCTTCGGCGCCTTAGAGGAGATCCGGGTGTTCCGGGGGCCGGAGGGCCTCCAGGCCGTCCGCACCACGGCCCAGGAGGGCGACGTCACCCTGGAGGAGCGGCGGGCGCTGGCCAACCCCGCCTTTGGAAGATCCGTCACCGTCTGCCGCACGCTGGAGTTTGACGAGGACGGACAGGCCTATGTGGCCGGGGTCAGGCTCACCGGCTGGGAAGGAGGGGAACTCTGATGGGTGCCAACACCACCATCACGGTTTACGCACCGTACAATTTCGTTCCCTTTTCCGAGGAAATCCTGGAGTACCTGAAGTACAAAGAGGCCGTCCCCGACCACGACGCGGTGGATCCCGCCCTCAAAACGGGGGAGATCCATGTGACCCTCACGGCGGACACCCCGGTGTTCGTCTCCGACGGGGACAAAAAGAAGCCCCACTTTTTCAAGGGCCCTGATGGGCGGTATATGCTGCCCGGCTCCACTATCCGGGGGATGGTGCGGCAAAATATGCAGATCCTGGGCTTCGGGCTGGTGCGATCCGGGGAGGATATCGAGGATCAGCGAGTGTTCTACCGGAAGGTCGCGGACGCTAAGGCCGGCACGGGCGGGAAATTGAACGAATATTATCATGCCGTCTTGTGGGGAGAGACCGATGAGAGCACTTCCGAGCACTCCCACCTGGGGGCAAAGACTAGGAAGAACACTACCAAGTCCATCCCGGAAGCCGTTCATGCCGGCTATTTGCGTAAAACGGACAGCGGTTACGAAATTCAGCCGGTGAAAGGCGCCTATGCCCGGGTGAGCAAGGCTTTGCTGGAGCCGAAGGGGCTGGAAAAACTCTATGCCACAACTGTGAAAGTGCGGTACACTGCTGACCGTGACCGCGTTACCACCATCCACCAGGACGATGGGTGTGCTCCTGGCCAGCCGGGCGTTTTGCTGTGCCCCGGCGTGGATACCGGCGGAGACGGTTCCCGCATTGACAAGCGGACAGGCAAGGCGAAGCCCTCATCTCACCGCTATGTCTTCCCCCTGCCTGATGAGGAGGCAGATCCCGTTCCGATCTCCAAAGAGGACGAGCTGTCCTATGCCGCCGACTGGGAGAGCAGAAAAAACTCCCTCAAAGGCGGCACGCAAATCGGGGAGAGAAAGGTGCGATATGACCCGAATTTCTGGAAACTGCCGGAGGCAGGACGGGAGAAGCCGGTGTTCTACATCCAGTGTGAAGGCCACACTTACTTTGGAATGTCTCTGTTTTTGCGTATCGGCTATACCCATTCCGTGAAGGAGGGATTGCCCGAGCGCCACAGGGATCTGGAGCACAACGAGGCCTTCCTGGACTGGCCCCGGGCCATCCTGGGCTGGGCGGGAAAGGACTCCTCCCGCCGTTCCCGGGTGTCCTTTGGCAATTTTCCAGCCCAGGGTAAGCCCCAGGAGCTGCCGTTGGTGAAGACGGTGCTGGGAAGCCCGAAAATCAGCTTTTACCCCGGCTACGTGGTCAGGGGGGAGCACTACAACCAGGAGGGCTTCCAGCTCCGGGGGTACAAGCGGTACTGGCTGAAGGAAACCGGGGATCAGAAGGGTAATCCAAACGTGTCCTCCCAATTGCGCCCCCTGCCTGAAGGGACGGTATTTTCCGGGGTGATCCGGTACCGGAACCTGTACCCGGAGGAGCTGGGCCTGCTGCTGTGGGCCATCCGCCTGGAGAAGGGCTGCTACCAGAGCGTGGGTATGGGCAAGCCCTACGGCTACGGCCGGATGAAGGTGTCCATCGACAGGCTGCTGGAGTACGATATGGCGGCACTGTATCGCCCGGAGGGGCTGTGTTCCGGTTCGAGCCCTGCTGATCCGGAGGCTGTTGAGGAGGCTGTTCAGGGGTACATCGACAAATATGATGCCGCCGCGGCCGAGGGGCTGAACCTGAAAAATCCCAAGAAGAAGCCGTCCGTCACCAGCAGGGAGGAAATTCAGGACTTCTTCTTCCTGTGCCGGACGATCCGCCGGGGCAGGGAGGTCAGCTATATGCCGCTGAAGGACTATCGGAAGGCGGGCGATCCCCTGCCCGATACGGCATCCTTCCGTCAGAAGGCAAACGGGGCAGTACAGGCGGGGCAGGCAAAAGCTTCTGCGCCAAAGGGCGACGGGAGATCAAGGCCGGCCCAATGGAACAAACGCAAGTGACGAAAGGGAGTACTGCTATGTCCAAGAAGTCAAATGGGGCCGAAAAGGCCCGGAAGATTATCCTGTTCCTCAGCGACCTGAAGAAAGGCGCTGAGGAGCAGACCTATACCTGCCCCGACGGCAGCAAGGTCGTCGGAACGCAAACCAACGAGGCCCCGGTGAACTACCTGCTGAAGGCCTACCCGGACGTGTGCGAGGTGCTGTGCATTGTCACGCCGGTGGCCGAGAAAAGCGGTGCGTTCGAGAAGCTGAAAACGGCCATAGATAAGGTGACCGTCAAGGACATCACGTTTGATGGGAAGGACTTCGCCGCCGGGCCCCTGGCTGAGATCATGTCACGGATGAAAAAGGGCGACGAGATCCTGCTGGACACCACCGGCGGCCTGCGGGACGCCATCATGCAGCTGCTGCTGGTCAGCCGGGCGCTGTCCTTCAGCGGCATCCCCACGGTGGGGGCGGTGTACGCCAACTACGGCGCCAAGCAGATCGTGGATTGCTCCCATCTCATCGGCCTGTTCGACCTGGTGGGCGGGATGCAGGAGATGGCCAGCTTCGGCAGCGTCAAAACCCTGCGGGAGTATTACAATGAGGAGACGGCGGAGCCGGAGGTCAAAGCCCTGCTGGACGCCATGGAGGAGCTGCAGGAGAACATTACCCTGTGCCGGACGGGAAAGCTGGATGCCTGCATTAAGAAATTTAGCGAGGCGATGGAGGGGGTGGAGAGCTGCGAAGATCCGCTGGTGAAGGCCCTGCTGCCCGCCTTCCAGGACAAGTTCGACAAAAAGCTGAACATTCCCGGCCTGATCCGTTGGTGTATCAACAGCGATATGCTCCAGCAGGCACTGACCCTCTACAAGGAGCGCATTCCGATCTTTATTCTTAAGGATCGGACAGACGATCTGGTAGAGCGCAAACCCCTGGAAGATATGGAGTCGTGGGCTCAGAAGAACTTTACTAAGGATCTCAGCGAAAAAAAAGACTATGAAACCGACGAGGAGTTTATATTCCGGCGGTACCTGAGCCTGAACTGGATCCAGAGACAGTTGGAGAATCAGAAACAGCCGGAGAAGGTGAAGCTGAAGTCAAGCTACCTTTATATCAAATGCTTTTCCGATCAGCTGCGGGATATCATCATGGATTACCAATATATCCGGATGCTGCGAAACATGATCAATCATGCACAGGAACAAGGCGCCCAAAGCCAGCGGCAGCAGATGGAGTATCTGGCCGGCTTTGGGTACAAGCCGCTGGACGAGGTGGGCGCGGAGGATATCCGGGTGGCCCTGGAACGGGGACTGGAGAACCTCAAAAAGCGCGGGGAATGAAGAAGTTTTTTACCGCGGTTCCGCTGCAGCACCGCGCCGACGGGCTGAAGCTGCTGGACTATCAGGCGGTGGGCAATTCCAGACTGCAGATGGACGCGCCCATTAGCTTCCCCATTCTGACGGCGGTGAACGGCTACGCCCAGCCCGGGGAGGACTTCCGGCTCATCGCCGTGATGCCCGACGCCGAGGCCACCCGCCGCAACCGGGAGGAGCTGTCCGCCCAGCTGTCCGCCCTGTGCGCCCGCCGGGGGCTGTCCTGCCCCGGCGGGGTGGAGACGGTGCTGACGGAGGACTCCCAGACCGTGGCCGCCCACGCCGGTACCTTCCAGAAGCTGCTGGACTATGTGGACGACGAGGACGAGCTGTTCGCCTGCATGACCTTCGGCACCAAGCCGCTGTCCCAGGCCATGATGCTGGCCATGCAGTACGCCTACCGGGTGAAGCGCAACGCGTCCATCTCCTGCGTGGTCTACGGTGAGGTGAACCGTGGCGGGGCTGGTGAGAGCGGGAAGGTCTATGACATGACCGCCCTGATCCAGCTGGACGAGATCATCCATATGCTGGCGGAGCGGGGGGTGGCCGATCCCAAGCGGGCGCTGGAACAGCTCTTCAGGATGTGAGGGGGGCCGATCATGCAGGGCGGCGAGGAGAAAAGGAGACGGGAGCGGGCGCTGGACGAGGCCGCGGTGCGCTGGAAGTCGTGCTCCGAGCAGGGGGATATGGATGCGGCGCAGGCCCAGAAGGATCGGATCTGGCTGCTGGTGTTTGAGCTGTATGATCAGGATACCCCCCCAGGGAGGAGCCGCAGCGCGGGCGATCAGGAGGAGTACAAGGCGCGGGAATGGGATCCGAATGTGATTGTCGATACCCTGTGCGAGGTGTTTGACAAATTCACGCCGGAAAAGGGGGCGTTCAGCCACTACTTCAGCCACCTGTTCAAGCGGCGGCAAATTGACGCCCACCGAAAGGCAAAGCGGCTGGCCCCCTTTCATGTAAGCCTGGAGCGCCCGCTGTCCGGGGAGGGGACGATGTGCGTGGGCGATTCCATCCCCTCGGATACGGATCTGGAGCAGGAGCTCCTGTTTGGGATGGACGCCGCGGTGTGTACGCTGATCTCCGCCATGCTGGAGCTGCCGCGGCGGCTCCACGGCCGGGCCAACAACCCCGTCCGGCACAATTACTTCCGGATGTTCTTCGCCGAAACCGTGGTGAATTGCGTCCAGAACGCCTCCGCGCTGGAGCCGTTCCGCAGGCGGGAGGGGAAGCTGTTTCAGGCCATGAAGGTGGAGTTTCTGGACTTCTTTATGGCGGAGCTGTGCCGCGGGGTGGACGAGATCGCGGACAGCCCGCTGAAGCCCTACGGGGAGCTGGTGGAGGGCCGGGGGCCGGAGGAGACGAGGCTGCCCCTGCCGGGGGACGTATACATCAGCTACCTGGGGCGGAGGGAGGGCGTCAAGGTGGGCCCGTCTGCCGTCAGCCAGCAGAGGACGGCCTATGTCCAAACCGTCAAGGGGTGGCTGAGCTGAGACGGCCCGCCGGAAGGGGATCCGGCGGCAAAGCGTTTGGCTTCAGGCCGTGCGTCATTCCGCTAAAACAGGGATAGGGAAAAGAGCGCCGCAAAAAAATCGGCGCTCTTTTTTTACGCTATCCCTGAACGATCCCACCAGGCCTTCGAGTCTATCAATAGAAGAAAGGCGGGGCTGCTGAAGGACGCCCGCCCTGCGCGAGAAGGGACAGAGAGTTTAGACGGAGGAGAGAAGCGTATGGATATCGGCATTGATCTGGGTACCACCTATTCCGCGGTGGCGCGGCTCAACCCAAAGGGGGAGGCGGAGATCTTGGAAAACCGGGAGGGGGAGCGGCTCACCCCCTCGGCGGTCTATTTCCAGGAAAACGGCGAGGTGATCATCGGCCGCGCCGCCAGGCAGATCGCCCAACTCTACCCGGAGCGGGTGATCACCCACGTCAAGGACTATATGGGCATGGATCACACCTATCAAATTGATGGCCGAACGTATCGGCCCCAGGATGTGTCCGCCCTGATCCTGAAGAAGCTGGTTCAGGATGCGGAGGCCCGCGCCGGGGAGAGGGCGGCCCGGGCGGTGATCGCCATCCCCGCCTATTATAATGACGTCCAGCGATCCGCAACCATGGAGGCGGCGCAGCTGGCCGGGCTGCGGGAGCGCCAGATCGTCATCGAGCCCACCGCCGCCGCGGTGGCCTTTGCCCACAGCGGCAGGCTGGGCCGGGGCAAGCTGCTGGTTTACGACCTGGGGGGCGGCACCTTTGACGTGTCCATCATCCAGCAGGTGGACGCCAAGGTGAAGGTGCTGGCCACCGGCGGGTACAGCGAACTGGGCGGCCATTTCTTTGACGCGGCCATCCGCAACCACCTCAGCGACCTGCTTCTGGACGAGGATCCGCCCGTGGATCTGGAGGGGGATCCCGCCATGGCGGGCGTCTATCAGGATCTGGCGCTGAAGGCCGAGGAGGCGAAAAAGCTGCTGTCCAGCGTGTCCAGCACCGATATCATCCTCAACATCGCCGGCGTCCCCCGGAAATTCACCCTGACCCGGGAGGACTATGAAAGCATGATCCGCCCCTTCTGCCAGCAGACCGAGGCCACGGTTCGCCGGGTCATGGAGAAGGCGGGGGTGAGCTTTGCGGATCTGGATCAGGTGCTGCTGGTGGGTGGATCCAGCCGCACGCCGCTGATCCAGCGCCACCTGGAGCAGCTCAGCGGCAAGGCACCCTCCCGGGCGGTGAACCCCGACGAGGCGGTGGCCCTGGGCGCCGCCCTGTGCGCGGGCAGCCTGCGCTACATTCAGGACGTCTGCTCCCGGGGCGTGGGCCTGGTCAGCTATGACTACGCCATGGATCGGGAACGGTTTGTCCCCGTCATCCCCAACAACGCCATCCTTCCCGCCAAGGGCGCCCGCAGCTTTGGCACGGCCGGCAGCACCGATCACCTGGTAGTGAAAATCGCCGAGACGGACGACGCCGACGGGGAGCGGTGGAATCTGCTGCGCGCCTATGACATCCACCTGCCGGAGACGGTACCGCCGCTGACTAAAATCACGCTGAGCATGGAGCTGGACGAGCGGCAGATCCTCCATATGCTCGTGGAGTGCGCCAGTCCGGCCTCCTTCCGTCAGGAGCTCCGGCTGGATCGCACGCCGGATCCGGAGGAGCAGGAGCGCCGGGCCCGGGCGGCGCTCATTGCCGACACCACCGTGCTGTAAAAGGGGGCGGGCCATATGTCGCAATACAGAAGCTCCCAGCGGGCCAAACCCCCCGAGCCGCAGATCCCCAAACGGAAGCTGCTCCAGTACGAGCGGCGCTCCCGCCTGAAGCGCTCCGATCTGTCCCCGCTGGAGAACCCGCTGCCGCCGGAGGAGCGCACCCCTGAGCTGACGGCCATTTACCGCCGCGCGGCGGACACGGTGGAGCCCGACGAGCTGGATCGCCTGTGCGCCGAGGTGGAAATGCTCCTGAGCAAAGAAGAAAAAAGCGGAGGCGTCCCCCGCTGTATCTACCAGCAGCCCCGGATTTCCTTTGAGCAGCTGGCGCAGGAGCTGGGCTTCTCCACCCGGGAGGCCCTTGGACTTCTGGAGGGGCGGCCCACCGCCCGGAGGGAACCGCTCTCCGGGGATTGCAGGATTGAGGGACAGGAGATCCTGGAGCTCCAGGCGGCCCTTGTCCAGGCGAAACTGGAGTCCCTCCCCGAACTGCTCGCCGCCAGGAAGGGCTCCCATCCGGTTGCCCCTGTGGTGGTTGCCGCCGAGGGGGACGCCCCCTCCCAGCTGATGGACTTTGACGCCCTTTCGGCCCTGTACCGCGATTGGGCCGACCAGCGCAAGGCGCTGAAGGAGCGGCACAACGCCGCCGCCGGGCCCTATCGGCAGGCGCTGTCCGACCCCAATCCCCCCAGGATCTATCCCCGCTGGGTGAACAAGTATACCGCCATGGACAAGCTGCTGCGCCAGCGCAAGGAGGAGATCCGCTCCAGCCAGAAGGCCAAGTCGGAGTATTGGCAGGAGCGCATCCTTGACCGCTGGAAGGCCAGCCACTCCCTCCCCAGTCAGGAGGAGCGGGGATCCCTGCGCGCCCTGCCGTCCTCGGGCAAGCTGGCGTTTGGCCTCCGGGTGATCACCCTGCTCCTGCTGCAGCTGTTTTTTTCCTGCTGCAATATCCTTCATTTGGATTGGGGCGGCTCCCTCCAGGTGAAAGGGTATTTCATCGCCGAGCTCCAGTCCCTGCCGAATATGCCCAACGCGTTGACCGAGTATCTTGAGGATCACGCGTGGCTCATCCACCCATGGGACGCCTACCCGGAAAAGTTCTATACTTTTTCACGGGCCTTCTTTTTCGTGGCGGCGGTTCTGTGCTGTGTGCTATACCACCGCTGCCGCGGCACCAGTATGCGCCATATGCGCTCCTGGCTTCCCGCCGCCTTTGTTATCTTCTTTTTGACCAATACTCTCCTGTATCCCCTGCTTCCAGCCGGCGGTCTCGCCCATTTCCTCCTGGCGCCGGTGGCCGTTCTGATCCACATTGCCATTACCACGCCCCGGCGCAGCAGCTCCCGGAGCGCTGCGTCCCCGTTTTCCGTTGATCTCCCGATCAGCAAGGTGCCATTGAGGCTGTACACCCCCCTGACTGCCGCCGCCAAACTGATCACCTTTGTGCTTTTCTGGGGGGTGCAGCTCTACATTGCCCTTCGGATTGCCCATGGGATTTTATACGGCAGCTGCGTCGATGAGAACACCCTTCACTTTATCGCCGGGGAGCTCGCTTTCTTAAACAGCTATATCCATCCAACCGTTACCACCCTGCTGGTTTTTGCGGCGATGATCCTCCTCGTCCCCCCGCTTCGGAGGCTGTTTCGAGAGGGCCCCTTTTGGCATGGGGACTATCTGGAGCGCACGGAATGTATGCTGGCGGCCTACGCCATTGTGCAGCTGGCGGGGCAGCTGGCGGGCCGGATCCCTGTTGTGGGCGGCTATTTCGACCTGCCGCTGTTCGGCATCGCCGAGCTGTGGCGGTGGGCCGCCGCCCTTGTGTTGGCCCGCTTCTTCTATCAACATTTTGCGGATGAGGCCAGCCCCGCTCACTTGCCAAACACCCTCCTGCTTTCCACCTTCTGCGTCATACAGGCAGGGGTTGTCTATTTTGTCCTGACCGACCTGTTCCATCAGGGCTATCGCTTTTTCAGCCTGGGCCCGTTTGATGCCACGCTGCCGGTGGTTGCGGGCCTTATCGTGCTATGTGCCAGGGGACTGCGGGCGCTGTTTGGGAAACGCATCGATTGCCGTGCCCATGGCATCGCTTTGCTGTATCTGCTGTTTCTTGTGTTCTGGCTGGCGACCACGGGCCCGGCGTCGGCATGGCTGGCCGGGGTTCTGCCTCCGACGCTCCCTGAGTGCGCCCACATGGCGCCGGCGGTCTATTTCACCGGGCTGCACATGATCCTCCTTGTCCTATGCTACTCCCCCATTTTTGGCTGACGATGGCCAATTCAACTCCGAGGTGATTCTCTATGGCAAACAAGTCCGATCTGCTTTCACTCACAGATTTCCAACGGCGGGAGAAGGTTGCCAGGCTGGCGGCCCAGGGCCTGCTCACCCCCGCGCACATCATGCAGCTCTCCGCCCGGCGGGACAGCCTCGCCCTGCTCACGGCGGCAGAGCGGCTCAAGGACTGCGGCTACATCGGTCTGGAGTACCACATGGCCCGGTATGAGCTGGAGCGGGACAGCGAGGTATCTGTCCGCGTCCCCATTTTAGAAGAACTGCTCCAGGCCTGCTACGACAGGAAGTATATGCTGGAGCTGGCGGGCCTGTATTGCGCCCAGGGGAATGCCGTCAAGGCCAGGCGGATCTGCGCGCGCCTTCAGACCTATTTTAAGGACGGGCGGGAGGTGGAGGAGGCCCAGCGGCTCCTGGCGCTGCTCCAGGAGGGGAAGCTGAGGGAGGCCGCCCGGGCCTACTCCGCGTATGCCGGGCCGGCCCCCGTGGATCCCTCTGCGCCCACCGGCCCGGTCGGGAGGCCGCCCGCCCCAGCCAAGCCCGATCCCGCTGCGCCGCGGCTGAGCGCCGGGGCTGTGCCCGGGAGGGATCCGGCCAAGTCCAGACCTCCGGTCCAACAGGGCCCGGCCAAGTCCCGGCCCCCAGCTCAACAGGGCCCGGCCAAGCCCAGCCCCCCGGCCCGGCAGGAGCCGGGAAAGCCCCGGATCCCCCAGGAGGTGGAGCGCGCCTTCCGCGGGATGATCGGCATGGAGGAGGTCAAAATCCGGCTGTCGGAGATCTATTGGCTCATCCAGCTCCAACGGGAGCGGGAGCAGAAGCTCAACGCCCCCGCGGAGCCCGTCGTCTGCAACTTCATCCTCATGGGGAACCCCGGCACCGGCAAGACTACGGTGGCGCGGATCATCGCCCACCTCCTGTTCAAACTGGGCATACGCAAGGAGGACAAGCTGGTGGAGACGGATCGATCCGGCCTGGTGGAGGGATATATCGGCCAGACCGCCCCCAAAACCGTGGCCAAGCTGGAGGAGTCCGCCGGCGGCACCCTGTTCATCGACGAGGCCTATACCCTCTATAAGGCGGATAGCGCCAAGGATTTCGGCGCGGAGGCCATCGACGCCCTCCTGAAATACATGGAGGATCACCGGGACAGTCTGACGGTCATCCTGGCGGGCTATCAGGATCGCCTGGACGAGATGTTCAACAATTCCAACCCTGGCTTCGCCTCCCGCTTCCAGTACAGGATCACCCTGCGCGATTACACCAATCAAGAGCTGTTACAGGTGGCCCAAAGCATTGCCGCCCAGAAAAAATACATCCTCGCGCCCGGTGCGGAGGGGGCCTTTTTACGCAGGATCGAACGGATGCGGCTGGGGGACACCTTTGGCAACGCCCGGGACGCCCGCACCGTTGTGGATAAGGCCATCTCCGCCCAGAGCGTCCGCCTTGCCGGCCGCAGCCACAGCAATGCCGACCTGTCACTGCTGCTCCCGGAAGACTTTGAGGATCCGGATCTGGGCAAGGAACGCCTGGAAGACCTTTTGGCTGAACTGGACGCCCTCACCGGGTTGGAGACGGCCAAGGAGCAGATCCGCTCCCTGGTTCAAACCGTTCGGATCCGCCGGCAGAATCAGGCGCAGGGGCGGGAACACGGCGGCGCGGCCTCGCTCCACACCGCCTTCCTGGGCAACCCGGGCACCGGCAAGACTACGATGGCGCGGCTGCTGGGGCGGATCTGCCGCTCCCTGGAGGTGCTGAAGCGGGGGGAGATCTTTGTGGAGTGCAGCCGGGCCGACCTGGTGGCCGGTCATGCGGGGCAGACCGCCGGGAAGGTGAAGGCCAAGGTCAAGGAGGTCATGGGCGGCGTCCTGTTTATCGACGAGGCCTACTCCCTGGTCAACGGCAAGGACGACTCCTTTGGCCGGGAGGCGGTGGACTGCCTCATTGCGGAGATGGAAAACCACCGGGGGGATCTGATGGTGATCCTGGCGGGCTACACCAGGGAGATGCGGGACTTTTTCGCGGCGAATCCCGGCTTCCAGAGCCGGGTGCCCAACCTCATCGACTTTGAGGACTACTCCAAAGAGCAGCTAATGGACATCTTCGCGTCCTTCCTGGAGCGGGATCACTTTACCCTGGAGGAGGGCTGGCGGCAGGCCCTGGCGCCGGTGCTCTCCGCCCGGCTGGCCGCCGGGGGCAGGGAGTTCGCCAACGCCCGGGGTGCCCGCACCCTGGCGGACGAGGCCAAGCAGCACTGGGCGGATCGGGGCGGCGGGGACGACAAAATCACCCTGCAGGATCTGGTCTGGGAGCTGGGAAGCCAGGAGGACGCCGAGCAGCTGCTGGAGCAGCTCAACGCCCTGGAGGGGCTGGAGCGCGTGAAGAAGGAAGTGCACAGCATGATCCGTTCCACCCAGGCCCGCCGGCGGGATCTGGAGCGGGGGCTGAAGCGCTCGGACAGCCCCGCGTCGCTGCACATGGCCTTTTTGGGCAATCCCGGTACCGGCAAAACCACCGTGGCGCGGATCCTGGGCCAGCTGTATACCGCCCTGGGCGTGCTCCCCGGCGGGGCGCTGGTGGAGTGCAGCCGGGCCGACCTGGTGGCCGGTTATTCCGGGCAGACCGCCGGGAAAGTGAAGGCCAAGGTCAAGGAGGCCATGGGCGGCGTCCTGTTTATCGACGAGGCGTACTCTCTGGTCAACGGCAGGGATGATCCCTTTGGCCGGGAGGCGGTGGACACCCTTCTCCAGGAGATGGAGAACCATCGGGCGGGCTTCATGGTCATTCTGGCGGGATATACCAGAGAGATGGATCAGTTTTTCTCCACCAACCCCGGCCTGCGAAGTCGGGTGGCCATCCAGCTCCCCTTTGACGACTACGGACAGGAGCAACTGCTGTCCATCTTCCGAGCCTGCCTGGAACGGCAGGGCTTTGTCCTTCCCGCCGGCTGGCAGGAGACGGTGGGCCCACAGCTGGAGCGCAGCCGGGCCGGGAAGGAGTTCGCCAACGCCAGAACCGCCCGCAATCTGGCCGAGCGGGTGCTCCGCCGCCGGGACGAGCGGGTGGCCGAGCTGCCCGAGGCGGAGTATGAGCGGCAGGCCCACCGCATCGCCCTGGAGGATCTGGTGGAGGATCTCTGAAAAGCAAGGATGAGAAAAGGGTGCGTTGCGGAGTGAAAACCTGCAGCGCGTCCTTGCGTTCAAATATTCCGCTGCCCCGCTGCAAGGGCGACTTGTCGATGAGCTCAAATAACGTTGGGTTCCATTTGACGGCTCTATTGTACGTTCCCTCCTTATAAATGCAAAATACTTTCCATAATTATTTACCATGCCTTTTATTGTATGGAGATGAAATCGATGCTTGACAGTCCCTACCCCATTCCAGATAATATAAATAGGGCATGGAAGGGGGCATATCATGTGGATATTCGATTATTGGAGTATTTTCTGGCGGTAGCAAAATGCGGAACTATCACCCGGGCGGCAGAGCGGCTTCATGTCACCCAGCCCACCATCAGCCGCCAGCTGATGGAACTGGAGGAAACGGTGGGAACCCCGCTGCTGATCCGCGGGAAGCGGCAGGTCACATTGACCGAGGCGGGCGTCTTGTTCCAGCAGCGGGCGGAGGAGATCCTGTCCCTAATGGAAAAGACCCTGCGGGATATTAGCGACCAGGACGACTTGCTGGGCGGAACGGTGGCGGTGGGTTGCGTGGAAACCTGCGCGTCCCGTATGCTGCCCAAGGCTTTGGGAGGCTTCTCCGCCCGTTATCCAGAGGTGAAGTATGAGCTTTACAGTGCCGATGGCGACGATATCCGGGAAAAGCTGGATCAGGGTGATCTGGATTTCGGCATTTTGGTGGAGCCGGTGGAGGCGGCCAAATATGACTTTTTCCGGCTGCCCTATTGGGAGACCTGGGGCGTTTTGATGCGGAAGGACGATCCTCTGGCGCAGAAGGAGCACATTGAAAAGGCGGACATCCTTTCCCGCCGCCTCATTATGCCCCGGCGGGAGATCGTGCAGGATCACATTGCCGGATGGTTCGGCGTGGAGAGAACCCAGCTCGACATCTTTGCCAGCCATAATCTGATCAACAATGCCGCCCTTTTGATCGAGGCCGGTTTGGGCTGCGGGATCTGCACGGGAGGCTGCTTTGAGATACGGGGCGGTGAAAATCTGCGCTTCGTCCCGCTCTCCCCGGAACGTACCACCGGCCATGTGCTGGCCTGGAAGAAAAACCGGGTGTTCCACTCGGCGGCAGACCGGTTCCGGGAGTACATTCGAGAGACAGAAGCGGAAGAACAATACGGTTTAGGCATGATAAATCATTCAACATAAGTATTAGACAGTAGACTTTCTTTCGGCTATGATAAGAAATATGAAGGGAAAGGCTGGCAGCCGGAATATCCCGCTGCCAGCCTTTTGATCTATTCTAAATTGGAGCTTTAATCGCGGAGGTGTTTTCATGTCAAAACAGACGGCAGGCCGGGATACCTTGGGGGAGTTCGCGCCCAAGTTCGCGCAGCTCAATGACGACGTGCTGTTCGGAGAGGTGTGGAGCAGGGAGGATCAGCTGTCCCTGCGGGACCGCTCCCTGGTCACGGTGACGGCCTTGATGGCCCAGGGGCTGACGGATTCCTCATTCCAGCACCATTTGATGGCGGCGAAGCAGAACGGGATCACAAAAACGGAGATCGCGGAAATCCTGACCCACGCGGCCTTTTACGCGGGCTGGCCCAAGGCGTGGGCGGCATTCCGCATGGCAAAGGACATCTGGACGGAGGACGGGACGGACGCAAGAACCGCCCACGCCAACGCCATGGTGTTCCCCATCGGGCAGCCCAACGACGGCTTTGCCCAATATTTCATCGGCCGGAGCTACCTTGCGCCGCTGTCTACTGAACAGGTGGGCATTTTCAATGTGACCTTTGAGCCGGGGTGCCGCAATAACTGGCACATCCACCACGCGGACAGGGGCGGCGGGCAGATCCTGATCTGCGTCGCCGGACGGGGCTGGTATCAGGAGTGGGGCCAGGAGCCTCGGGCGCTGCATCCGGGAGATGTGGTCAACATCCCCGTGGGCGTCAAGCACTGGCATGGCGCGGCTGTGGACAGTTGGTTTTCTCATCTGGCAATCAAGGTGCCGGGGGAAAACGGCAGCAATGAATGGCTGGAAGCGGTGGATGACGCTCAGTACGGCAAGAGCTTGTGTGAGGCCTTGCTCACGAAGCAATCGTGAGTGACAGGCTCGTTCCACACTTCTAAATCCCACAATTCCTTCAAATCGTCTGAAATAAGCTCGTCGAAAAAGCGTGATGTGAACCATCACGCTTTTTTCATGTACAGGAGGAGAATTCACCCAGGGCAAGCTGCCCCAGGGGAGAAGCTGAAGAAGACCGCCGCCGGGACGAGCGGGTGGCCGATCTGCCCGAGGGCGGAGTATGAGCGGCAGGCCCACCGCATCGCCCTGGAGGATGTTGTGACAGTTCGTTCCGCGGTGTACTCTGTGCAAATGAACAAAATCAACGAAGAGAGTTTGTATAAAACATCAAATAATACGGGACTATACAGACAGGTTTTGCAGGAAAAGACAATAAGCATACAACTTTAAGACTTTCTTGTGGGAAGATGTTGAATGGGGCCCTGGCCTTATGATAGAGTAACAGTACCACAGGTGCGGCAGGAGGAACCAGCCGCGTCTGACAAAACCTGAAAAGGAGTCATTACCATGAAAAAGAGGATTTTGAGCATCAGCTTAGCCCTGATCCTGCTGGCGGCGCTGCTGGCCGGCTGCGGCAGCAAGAGCGCCACCTGGAAGGTCACCTGCCCCTGGGCCCCCTCCGGC
>ERZ808037.395-NODE-395-length-42539-cov-5.502072_pt1 | contig 42539 bp, 38 predicted proteins | sample MGYA00380190_ERZ808037 | MGnify/ENA primary metagenome ERZ808037 (study PRJEB31490, sample SAMN06133399) | mouse gut metagenome | isolation source: J9 | host: mice | place: China: Chengdu | collected 2015-05 ...
ATGTGATAGCTCAAATAATATTTTTTTGTGGTTGCTGGCTCCGAAAAGCCTTGATATTACAGTGTTCCTATTAAAACTCATTCATATGCTTGCTACGAAACTTTATCCCTTACTACCTACAACACCGGGAACGGCAAATTTGACGAACTTTCCCAAAAGAAAAACGCCGCAATCTGCGACGTTTCAATCACTCTATATAAACAAAAACGAGAGAACTTTATTCCCCCGTTTCGTCGTTGTTGGCTTCCTCTATTCCTTTTGCAGTAGCAGACAGGATTTTCAAATCTTTTTCGCTCATACCGTCAAGCATGGTATCGAGCTGACGGCGGCGCGTGGATTTCTCCTGTTCCCGTTCCGGGAAAAAGAACTGGTCTACTGATACATCAAGCAGGGTTACAAGCTCATATAAAATCTGTAAACTTGGGTGCTGCCCGCTGTTTTCAATGGACGCGATATATCGGGGCGCAATATTCAGCGTATCGGCTAACTGATTGCGTGATATTCCCTTTGCTTTTCTTGCTGCTTTAATGGCTTGCCCGAAAGCCTTAAAATCAAATTTTTCTTTGTTCTGCTTCATAGTCATTTCACCCAACTACATTTTATATTTCATCTTTCTTTCAAGATATGATTACACATAGCATAGTATTGACTGAAATAGAGCATATTATGAGCGCTTCGATAGGACAGGATAAATACCTTTGGAATGTATATTGACAAAATTGAGAATTAAGATTATACTAAATACATACCGAACGAATGAATAACGGTTGGAGGTGGTTTTTTTATGGCAAGAAATAAATATCCCGAAGTAACTGTTGAGAAAATATTAGAAGTATCACAGCGGTTATTCATGGAAAAGGGATATGACAATACAACTATTCAAGATATTGTAAATGAGCTTGGTGGACTGACTAAGGGAGCAATTTATCATCATTTCAAATCAAAAGAGGAAATTATCGACGCATTGGGGGAAAAACTCTTTTTTGATAATAACCCGTTCGTTACCGTTCAGAAGCAGAAGAACTTGAATGGTTTACAGAAAATGCGAGAAGTTATTAAGCTAAACCATGTCGATATTGATAGGACAGAGCTTGGCAAACAAAGTATTCCCCTTTTGAAAAACCCCCGTTTGTTAGCAGAACTGGCTGACACAAATAGAAAATTGATTGCCCCTCTTTGGTTACAGCTTATTCAAGAGGGGATAGAGGACGGTTCTATCCAGACCGAGTATGCAAAAGAACTATCCGAACTTTTGCCCTTACTTACAAACTTTTGGTTAATTCCCTCTGTCTATCCCGCCACACCGGAAGAACTGATTTCAAAGTTTGCATTTATCAAATACCTGTTGGATAGTATGAAACTTCCAATTATTGATGATGAAATTTTTGGTATAGTGCAAAACTATCTTGAACATCTAAACGTAGGCAAATAAATAAAATTGCCTTGAGAAAGGCAGTTTTATTTTCAATCCAATACATTCATTCATAAGGTATTATTTTTTGAACTTATACATACCGTTTTAACGTATGAAAGGAGATTATTATGTCTAACTTAGACCAAAAAATCGAAAACGCTGCAAACAAGATTGAAGTTGCCGCAAATAAGGCGTGGAAAAAGCGTTCATTCCGCATTGTATCTAAATCGGTATCTGCTGCGGCAGAAATCGGACTGATGATAGGTGCTGCACATTTATCTGAAAAAGGCTATAAATCAACAGCTACTTGTCTGTTTGCTTTGGGTGCGACAGGGCTTGTTTGTGATTTGATATTTAACAGAAAATAGGAGGACACCGCTATATGATACGATACTTAAAACAATACAAATTTCTGCTTTTCCTTACCGTATTATTTACTGCTATCAGTTCTCTATCCTATGTGTTTATCGCTATCTTGTTGCAACAGGTTATGGACATTGTAGATATGGGCGGTATGGACGGCTTCATCAAAATACTACTCTTTTCTTTAGCCTACTTTGCGCTTATGGGAGTATTTATGTACCTACAATCTTTGTTCAGCAAAAAATTTGTCTGCAAGATTATGAAAGCTGTTCGTTCTAAAACCTTTATGGGAATTGAGAAACACACGATTGAGGATTACTCTAAAAACAATACCGCAGATTATTTATCTGCAATTACGAATGATGTAAAAATGATTGAGGACAATTTTTTACTTCCTCTCCTGCAAGTCATTCAATACACGATTATTTTCATAGCGTCCCTTGCTGTAATGATTTACTTCGACATTATCGTTACAGTATGCGTAATTATTGCAATCGCCATTATGCTTATCGTCCCCAGTCTGTTCGGAGGACTGCTCTCTAAACGGCAGGACAAATATTCTGATATGCTATCCTCTTTTACAAATCATGTAAAAGACCTGTTATCCGGCTTTGAAATTATCAAGTCGTACCGAATGAAAAAATATGTCCTTTCACGATTTGAAACAAGTAATGAGGACACGATAAAAGCAAAATATTCAGTTGACAAAGCGATTGCTGCAAATGAAGCGGTTTCTATGGTTCTTGCGCTTCTTGTTCAAGTTGTTGTTGTTTTTCTTTCGGCATATTTCATTATTATCGGACGTATCAGCGCAGGAGCCTTATTAGGCATGGTGCAGGTTAGCAGTAATCTTGCAAATCCGCTTTTAATCATTTTTAGTAATATTCCTAAAATCAAGAGTATAAAGCCGATTGCACAGAAGCTAAATGAATTTTCAGATTACAGAAAGCAAGACACAGATACAAAAAAATCCCCTACTTTCAATGAGATGATTTGTGTGGAGGATTTGCATTTTTCCTATGATAAAGAAAATGAAGTCATAAACGGTATTTCATTATCCATTAAAAAAGGGAAAAAATATGCCTTTGTTGGTAAAAGTGGCTGCGGAAAATCTACGCTTATCAAACTGATTGCCGGATATTATTCTGATTTCAAAGGTAATGTTCTGTATGATGAAGATAATCTTTCCATTGTGGATATTGATAAAATAACCGCCTTGTCGTCGGTCATTCATCAGAACGTTTATATGTTTGACGAAAGCATTTTAGACAATATTTGCTTACACGAAGATTACAGCAAAGAAGAATTACAATCTGCATTGTCTGATAGTGGCTTATTGCATTTCATTGAGCAAGTACCAAACGGACTTGAATATCATGTTGGGGAAAACGGTAATAACCTTTCCGGCGGGCAAAAACAACGAATTGCGGTAGCAAGAGCTTTAATTCGTAAAAAGCCGCTGTTAATTTTAGACGAGGGTACATCTGCTATTGATATGCAGACTGCGTATGACATTGAAAGTAGGTTGTTGAAAATATCCGATTTAACTTTACTTACTATTACGCACAATATGAGCAAAGATATTCTTGAACTCTACGACGAGATTATCTTTATGGCAGACGGGAAAATTATTGAACATGGTACATTTGAAACGCTTATTGCTAAACACGCTGCATTTTATGACTTTTACCAACTAAAGAAGTAAGCATTTTTAGGGGAAAGCCGCTGCCGGTTTCTTTTTTAATAACTCATAAAATTTAAAACCTGTCATTTGCTTGTCATGTTTATGTAGTATAATGTAATTGAGAGGAGATTTTTATGGAACAGAGCAGATTATTCAAGATAGTGTATCATTTATTGGAAAAAGGAAAATCAACCGCCCCAGAACTGGCTGAAAAATTTGAAGTTTCAATAAGGACAATATACCGGGATTTAGACACGATTAGTGCCGCAGGTATTCCGATTTATGCTACACAAGGAAAAGGCGGCGGTATATTCATAATGCAGGATTTTATGTTAAATAAGTCCTTATTATCGGAACAGGAAAAAGAACAAATTTTAATGGCATTACAAGGTATCTCTGCCACAGAACATAACCAAACAGACGAATTGCTTATGAAATTAAGTGGGCTTTTCCAATCCAAAGTTACAAATTGGATTGAAGTTGATTTTTCAGAATGGTATAAAAACACACCTAACTATGACGTATTCAATTTAATTAAAAATGCAATTTTCAATCAATACACGATTACCTTTTCTTATTTTGCACGAGAGGGAAATTACTCAAACCGCACCGTTGAACCTATAAAATTGATTTTCAAAAATAAGGACTGGTATCTATATGGATTTTGTCTTTTGAGAAATGACTTTCGCTTTTTTAAGCTGACCCGTATAAAAGACTTGGAAATTTCATCAGACACATTCATACGCGAAGTAAAGAGTAGCCACGAAATAGAAACGGTAATTAAAAATAAAAATTTTATCCATGCAAAATTGAAGTTTTCTCCAAAGGTTGCATTTCGTGTATATGATGAATTTACTGACAATGTATCGAAAGATAATCAAGGAAATTTATATGTGAATATTGATTTGCCGGATAATGAAACTTTGTTTAGTTATATACTCTCTTTTGGGGATAATGTTGAAATTTTAGAGCCTGATTATTTGCGGCACAGTATGAAAGAAAAATTAGCTCTTATGTTGGAAAAGTATATAACATGACATGGGTTGTCAAGTTACTTGTGATATTCTATCATTGTAAGGAGGTGCTTTTATGAAATATGAATGGAAAAAGCAGGAGAAAGAATTTTATGGAGCGAAAAAATCTCCGTCATTAGTAACTGTTCCAGCACAGAATTATATTATGATAAGTGGAAAAGGCAATCCAAACGATATTGATTTTTCAAATCGTGTTTCGGCATTGTACTCTTTGGCGTATGCAATCAAAATGGCATATAAGGCTACTGCCATACAAAATGAATTTGACGATTTTACAGTTTTTCCTTTAGAGGGAATTTGGCAGAAAATCGAAGAAACAGAACTTGTCAAAGAGAATTTGGAATATACCATTATGATACGACAGCCGGACTTTATTTGTGAAGATATGGTAAACGTTGCATTGGAACGAGTAAAAGTTAAGAAACCCAATCCTCTATTTAACGAAATTAGCTTTGGCACAATGCAGGACGGAAATTGTGTGGAGATATTGCATATCGGCGCATTTGATGATGAGCCTATTTCTTTTGAGAAAATGGAGCAATTTATGTTATCTAATAATTTAGAACGCGCAAAAAGCTACCATAGAGAAATTTATTTGAACAATGCTAACCGAGTAGAAAAAAGCAAACTTAAAACCATTTTACGCTATGCGGTAAAATAACTTTTAGACGAGGATATAGTTATGCACTATGTAAATGCGAAAAGTATCTTATCAGCCAAAAATGGAATGAATTTATATCGCGGCTGTTCTCATGGTTGTATTTACTGCGACTCACGAAGCAAGTGTTATCACATGGAGCATGATTTTGAGGACATTGAAATCAAAGAAAATGCCATTGAACTGTTAGAAAATGCTCTTAAACGAAAGCGTAAAAAGTGTATGTTAGGTACAGGTTCTATGACAGACCCGTATATTCCGCTTGAAAGTAAAATTGGGAATGTTCGCAAAGCGTTGGCTTTAGCAAATCAATATGGGTTTGGTTTCACTTTGATAACTAAATCCGACCGAATATTACGGGATTTAGATTTATTAAAATCTATCAACGACAAAACAAAATGCGTGGTGCAAATGACGCTAACCACCTATGACGAGAATTTATGCAAAAAAATCGAGCCAAATGTAAGTACAACAAGAGAACGGTTTGAAGCTCTGAAAAAGCTGAATGAAGCAGGTATTCCAACTATTGTTTGGCTTTGCCCTATTCTTCCTTTCATCAATGATACAGAAGAAAATATCACAGGAATTTTAGAGTATTGCATTGAAGCAAAAGTTTACGGCGTTATTTGTTTTGGAATGGGTTTGACGCTTCGGGAGGGAAACAGAGAGTATTTTTATAGCCAGTTAGACCGATTGTTCCCACATATGAAAGAAAAGTATATTTGTACTTATGGTATGCAATATCAACTAAGTAGTCCAAAACACAATGAGCTTATGAAATTATTTCATCAAATATGTGAGGACAGCAGTATTATGCACGACAACTCAAAAATATTTGAGTATCTATACAGTTTTGAAGAAAAGAATAGTCCTATCCAATTAAATCTGTTTGATTAACTTTCAAACAATGACCGCCCAACGGAAAATAAAAAAAACCGTTGTTTGGCAGCAAAGTTTTCATGCGCCTAACAGAATATAAGGGACTTAACAGCGGTTTTGAAATAGCAATCAAAGCCGCTGTTTTCTTTTTTCAAAAGTAAGAATACAGAGGGTGTGTTAAAGTTACCCTTTTTCAAGGATATAGCGGTATTGAGGAGGTATCGCCATGTCCTTTTTTCTATGCCCTAATGGGTTACTATCAAAAAAAGCCATTACCCGCCAACGGGCTATTCCGGCTACATAGATGAACTCACAAATCACACATATACTTTTGATAATTCCTTTGCGCCTGTCTGCGTTTTGCAGACGGGCGCATTTTGCGTTTTCTCCAAAAATTTTTTCAAGAAATTTCTAAAAACCAACGTCCATTTTGAAGTCCGTCGGTTTGAGGGTTTACGAAAGGGGACATTTCAAATTCCACCGCTTTCGCGGCAGCGAAAGGAGGTGAAAACATGAACGAGCCTATTCGTACCCAATGGCAAATCCGTTGTGCCTTTAACGGCTTTTGCAAACTGGCGTTGAAGCGAGAAACTATGAACGCCCACAGGGACACAAAGCAACGGCAATTACGCGAGGTTACTTTTTCCGACCTGTCGCCACTGGAAGAAAATCAGCTTTATGTCTGCGACAAATATTTTGCAGATGATGAAGCGGAACAGTCTTTCGTTGTTGGCGGCAAAGAAATTACTGCGAAGCTGCTTGCCGAAGCCCTGCACAGTTTGCCGGAAGAAAAGCGGGAAACCGTACTGCTATATTATTTCTTTGACATGAGCGAACGCGAGATTGCAAAGTTTTGTAATCTGTCAAGGACAACGGTACAGTCCCGCCGGACAAGCTCAATGAAGCTGTTAAAACGCTATTTGGAGGAAAGAGCCTATGACTGCACAGATTAGTAAATCAGAACAGGACGAACGCGGCTTGTTGCCTTACCCGGTAATCATAGCCGCTACTAAGGGCGACCCGGAAGCTATGAACATTGTCGTACAGCATTACGAAAGTTACATAGCGTCCCTGTCTATGCGAAAGCTGTGTGATGAGCGCGGAAATATCTATTGGGGCATAGATGAGGATATACGCGACCGCTTGCGTTCGCGTCTTATGCGGGCTGTCCTTTCATTCAAGGTTTGAGATAACCACAAGCAGCGTCCCATTTTCCGCTGCCTGTTGACTTGACCTTGCTTGCTCTTTGACAAAGAAAGCGACGCAAGATAACGGCGACGCAGTATAGGGCAAATCGGATACGTCCTTTTTGCGTTGAGCCATACGGCGGGTGCGCCATGACGCTTTTCCTCTATTGGAGAAAGTCGAGCGACCACCACCACTCCGGGGAACAAGTGTAGCGGCTTGTGGGCGACGACACGCACTAAGGGTAGACAAGCCTTTATAGCCATAGTCCGAGCGTTAAAAGCGTCGCAGGCATTGGGTAGAGCTGCCTTAACGGGCAGGGGTGGAACTCCCGCGAGGTTGTGCTAACAGCCGTCCGATTAAAGCCCCTTTTACTATTCACTTTTCCTAATATTGAAAGGGGGACGATACTATGAGTAACGCCGACGTACCTATTTGGGAAAAATACACGCTTACGATAGATGAAGCAGCTAAATACTTCCGTATCGGAGAAAACAAGCTGCGTAAATTAGCCGAGGAAAATCCTGCCGCCGGGTGGGTTATTATGAACGGCAACCGTATTCAAATCAAGCGCAAACAGTTTGAAAAAATGATTGATACCATAGACACAATCTGATAGTGAAATTGAGCCTTGAATGTGCTATAATGGGATAAGCATATCAAGGCTCTTTCCGTCTTGGAAAGGAGCATTGAAAAATGTCAAAGAAAAGACGTGACAGCAAAAATCGAGTTTTACGGTCGGGATAGAGCCAGAGAAAAGACGGAAGATATGCTTACAAATATATAGATACCTTTGGTAATCCGCAGTTTGTGTATGCGTGGAAGTTAGTACCTACGGACAAGACCCCTGCCGGAAAGCGTGAGGATATATCCCTACGGGAAAAGGTAAAAGAGATACAGAAAGACCTTGACGACGGGATAGACACCATAGGCAAGAAAATGACGGTCTGCCAACTTTATGCAAAGCAGATACGCCACCGGGGAAATGTAAGGTACAATACGAAAAACGGACGCAAGCGGCTGATGAAGCTACTGGAAGAAGATAAACTTGGGGGCTGCCCGATTGACAGCGTGAAGCTGTCCGACGCGAAAGAATGGGCAATCCGCATGAAAGAAAAAGGAATTTCCTATAAGACTATCAGTAATGACAAGCGTTCCTTGAAAGCTGCCTTTTACACAGCGATACAGGACGATTGCATAAGGAAAAATCCTTTTGACTTCCAGTTAAACACTGTCATTGAAGATGATACAGAACCAAAGGTTCCGCTAACACCAGCGCAGGAAGAAAGTTTTTTGTCCTTTGCTCAAAATGACAAAGTTTATCAGAAGTATTATGACGAGCTTATTATTTTGCTTGGGACAGGGCTTCGTATCTCTGAACTTTGCGGGCTGACCGATACTGACATTGACTTTGAGAATAGGATAATCAATGTAGACCACCAACTTTTAAGAAGTGCGGAAACAGGATATTACATTGAAATACCAAAAACGAAAAGCGGTATTCGTCAAATTCCAATGAGCGAAAAAGTATATGAAGCATTTAACCGAGTGCTGAAACGGCGCAGGGGTGCAAAAGCTGTTACTATTGACGGTTACAGCAACTTCCTTTTCCTCAACCGGGACGGCTACCCGAAAACAGCTACCAATTATGACGGTATGTTTAGGGGGCTTGCAAAGAAGTACAACAAGTACCATGAGGAAGCTCTACCGAAAGTAATGACACCGCACACCTTACGTCATACGTTCTGTACCAACATGGCAAATGCCGGAATGAACCCGAAAGCATTACAGTACATTATGGGACATTCCAACATTACTATGACGCTGAACTATTACGCACACGCTACTTTCGACAGCGCAAAAGCTGAAATGCTGCGGATAGCAGCTTAGTAGTAAATTAAGGTTTTACTACTTCTTTACTACTTTTGAAAGCAAAAACCTAAGCGGATATAAAAATATATGTGAGTTTCTTCCGATACGAAAAATGCCGGAAAAGCCTGTAAATACGGGCTATACCGGCATATAAGAACTTCTAAAAAGATAATCAAAATTCATATCTAATTTTATTCAAAAAATATTAATCTGGAAATATTAATCTGGAAATTTTTTGAAACCTAAAAATACTCCGTATAGAAAACAAATATAATTCATTCTCAAAAACGGTTTATTCCCTTATGCTATAACCAGAGCATGATTATACAGGAAGAACATGATTTCACAGGCAGAGTATTTACTCAGCATCCATAAAAAGGGGGGATTGCTACGGCAAATATTACATTTCCTTACGGGAAAAGCTTTTTATCCGTGGATGTACCAGATGAGCGCTATGCCGGTTCTCTGGTATCGAAGCTGCACAACTTTATTCCCGAAAAGGACGAAACAGAACTGGTTAAGGATGCCTTGGAACATCCAATTGGCACACCTCGTCTTTCGCAGTTGGTAAGAGGGAAAAGAAATATTGTAATTCTGGCTTCTGATCATACACGTCCGGTTCCTTCCAAAATTATAGCGCCCCTGCTTTTACAGGAAATCCGTTCGCAGAACCCGGATGCACGGATTACATTTTTAATTGCCTCGGGATGCCACCGCAAAATGACGAGGGAAGAACTGTGTGACAAATTCGGGGAGGATATTGTCCGTAAGGAGAATATCGTTATTCATGACAGCAGAAATAACGCCGAGATGGTGTGGATTGCCAGACTTCCGTCAGGCGGTGATTTGCTGATAAACCGCCATGCAGCCGAGGCAGATCTTTTGATAGCAGAAGGGTTTATCGAGCCGCATTTTTTTGCCGGGTTTTCGGGCGGGCGAAAAAGCGTTTTGCCGGGAGTGGCATCGCATAGGACTGTCCTATATAACCACAATGCATTCTTTATCGATCATCCCAATGCCCGAACCGGAGTACTGGAAGGAAATCCGATTCATCAGGATATGCTGTTTGCTGCAAGGGCGGCAAAACTTGCCTTTATCTGCAACGTGGTGATTCGGCCAGACAGGAAGGTCGTCTGTGCAGTTGCCGGAGATGCAGAACTGGCCCATGCAGAGGGAAGAAAGTTTCTAAATGCTTATTGTAAGGTTGAGAAGAAATGCGCGGACATCGTCATCACCACGAACGGAGGCTATCCCCTGGATCAAAACATCTATCAGGCAGTTAAGGGGATGACGGCAGCGGAGGCTGTCGTTAAAAAGGACGGCGTGATTATTATGCTGGCGGAGTCGATCGACGGTCACGGAGGCGATGAATTTTATGAAACTTTTAAACAGGAGAAGGATTTAAAGCGGATGGTGCAGGGATTTTTGGCAACGCCGCCGGAAAAGACGATTGCCGACCAGTGGCAGTCGCAGATCTTTGCCAGGGTTCTGATGCATTCGACGGTAATCTATTTATCCGATGCACCGGATCAGATGGTTAGAGATTTACACATGATTCCTGCGCACACGCTAAAAGAGGCAATACGGCTGGCTGACGGGATATTGTTAAAGCAGGGAAGGGTAAACGGAACCATTCTTGCAATTCCCGACGGTGTTTCTGTGATTATCCAATAGGAGGGAAGGACGATGTGTGATATTTTTGTTGTAATGCCGGACATTTCCGAGAACGGAAGAACGGTTCTTTGTAAGAACAGTGATCGGCCGTCCTTTGACTGCCAGCCGCTGGCCTGTCATGGACGGAAGCATTTTGAAAAGGACAGTTCTTTAAAGCTTGCCTATCTAACCATTCCTCAGGCAGATAAACGTTTTGCTACGCTTGGTTCTTCGCCGTACTGGTGCTGGGGCTATGAGGAGGGAATCAATGAATTTGGTGTAGCCATCGGTAATGAAGCCATCTATACCAGGGATTTAACTCTGTATGCCGAGATGGAAAGGGAGGGTATAGGTCTTCCCCGTGGCCTTCTGGGTATGGAATTAATACGGCTGGGGCTGGAACGGGGAAAAACCGCGCTGAATGCTCTGCTGGTGATGACAAGTTTGATCGAACAGTACGGACAATGGGGTTCGGGCGTGCCGATGGCGGATACAGTGACCGGTGCTTATCATAATTCCTTTATGATTGCCGACGGGAAAGAAGCCTATCTTTTAGAAACTGCGGGAAAGCGCTGGGCGGCAAAAAAGATTACTCGTTCGTTTGCCGCAATCTCCAATGAATTAAGCATCCGCACGGATATCACGAGGAAAAGTCCGGATCTTATCGAATATGCCTGTAAGATGCTGTGGCACAGGGAAGGGGAGGTCTTTGATTTTGCAAAATCCTATATCAGTAAAAAAAATCCCCGGCAGCTTTCCCACATTCGTGTGCAGAGAGCCAGGCAGCTTCTGGCGCAGGCGGTCAGCGAACATGGCAGGGTAAGTATTTCCTGGATGAAGCGGATTCTGCGGGATCACTATGAGGGAAGTTTCTTAGAAGGCCCGATGTTTAACCCCTCGTCGCCGGATTTTTTGTCCCTGTGTATGCACGATTCTCCTGCAAAATTCACCTGGGGAAATACGGCTTCCTCAAGCCTGTTCGTACTGCCAAACGATGGAAACCACCTGCCGATATTCTGGTGGGCACCCGGCGTTCCCTGCTGCAGTATCTATATCCCGTTTTTTGTCGATGCCGGGACATTGCCGGAGTGCGTGACCCTGGCGGGAACCTATGGAAAAACCCTGTGTGCGCCTTCTGAGGTAAAGGAGGAGGATCGATACCAAAAAGGGTCTTTCTGGTGGGAAATGCGCTGGCTTTTAAATCAAATCAACGGGGATGAGGACGGCAGCTTTTATCATCAAAGACATGCACAGGTAAGGGCGGTATTCGATGAACTGGAAAACCAGTGGATGCAGGAACTGGATAAGGTTGAGGCCAGGGCCGTGCAGATGAAAAAAGACGGCGATATTTCCGGAATGAAGGAATTTCTCGCTGGATACTCTAAGCAATGTCTGGAAAAAGCCGCAGAAGCCGTGGAAAAAGCCGCAGAGAGTTTTGAGGAAGCGATGTAAATAAAGATGTATAAATAAAGATAGCAAAACCGTTAAACGAGTTTGCATAAATAATTCAAAGAAGGAGGAAGTTTTTATGAAGAAGAGAATGATGAACCTGATCATGGCAGCCGTTATGGTGTGCGGATCGCTTAGCGGATGTTCTTCACCTGCCCCAAGCAGTCCGGGGACGACCGCCGCTTCCACAACTGCTGCTCCGGAAGCAGATTCCGCAGGAGCCGAAGGAAAGGAAGAGGGAAAAGAGGAAAATAAGGAGCCGGTAAAAGTAGGAATGTTAGAAGATCTTTCGGGAGATTTTTCGCTCTGCGGAACCTACAAAACCCATGCAATGGAACTGGCGATTCAGGAGATTAATGCGTCGGGAGGAATCCTGGGAAGACCGGTGGAATTGATTGCCCCGGACTGTCAGAGCGATAACCAGCGCTATCAGGAAATGGCACGGAAGCTGATTTTAGAGGACAATGTGGATGTGATTATGGGGGCATTTTCCAGCGCTTCCCGTGAAGCCATCCGGCCAATTATGGACGAGAATAAGACCCTGTATTTTTACAATAATCAGTATGAGGGCGGTGTGGCAGACCATTATACATTCTGTACCGGTGCTGTTCCCGAGCATCAGGTGATGCCGCTGATTGAGTACATGATTGAAAATTATGGGCCGAGAATTTATACGATAGCTGCCGATTATAATTTTGGGCAGATTACGGCGCAGTGGGTGCAGAAAGCAGCCCAAACCTACGGCGGCGAGGTGGTAGGGAAGGAATTTCTTCCGCTTTCCACATCCCAGTTTTCTGCTTCGATTGACAAAATTCAAAAGGCAGACCCGGATGTCCTGGTGGTGCTTTTAACCGGAGTTACCCAGTCCTCCTTCTACGGACAGTGGGCAGCAGCCGGAATGGATGTGCCGATTGCAACTACCATCAATATCGCCCAAGGCTATGAACACCTGCGGTTTGACCCGCCGGCATGTGCAGATATGTATGTAACGGCACAGTTTATTGAAGAACTTGATACTCCCGAGGCTCAGGATTTTGTTCAGCGCTTCCATGAACTTTATCCCGATGAACCCTATGTCGGTATGGAAGCTGCCGCACAGTACACGGGCATGATGCTTTATAAAGAAGCCGTGGAAAAGGCAGGCACAACCGAAACCGAAGCTGTGATTGCCGCCCTTGAATCCGGCATTTCCTACGACGGCCCGCAGGGTAAAGTGACGATTGACGGTGCGACCCACCATGTGATTCAGGATATCTGGATTATCTATTCGGATGACAGCCACAAGATCAGCTTTAAGAAAAAATACGATCAGATTGTTCCCGATTGGCTATCTTCGGAAAAAGGCATTGACCTGAGAAAAGAAGCTCCTAACGTTCAGTATACACCGGAGTAACCTTTTGTGTGCCGTATTCTTTTTTAGGAGGGATTTGTGTTTACTGCAAGTTTTAATTATCTTTATCAGTTTATGGATAGTTTTTCTTTTTTAGTTCTGGCGGTTGCTGGTCTGGCGGTTATCTTTGGGATGATGGGAATTATTAATCTGGCGCATGGTGAATTTATTATGATGGGTGCCTATCTTTTTACCATTTTTGCCAAAGCCTCGCTTCCCTGGCCGATTGCCGTTATTGCGGGGGCTGGGATTGTGGGAGTATTCGGTTATCTTATGGATCGCCTGGTGATTTCCCGGCTTTATCAAAGACCATTGGACTCGGTGGTTGCCACATGGGGGATAAGTCTGCTGTTAAAACAGGGCACGCTGATTATCCTTGGGCCGTCGCTTCCCGGGCTGACGACTCCTCTGGGGACGTTTTCGCTGGGGAGCAGTACCTATTCGGTTTATCGGATTGTACTGGGCTTCATTGCCGTTATGGTTCTGATTGGAATGTATGTTCTGTTTAATCACACCCGGTTCGGCCTTCATTCCCGTGCAACCATGCAGAACAGCCAAATTGCCGAAGCACTGGGCATTAATACCCGGAGAATGTATTCTTCTACATTTATGTTTGGGTCGGTGCTTGCCGGACTTTGCGGTGCCCTTTATGCACCGACGATGACGATTACCCCGACGATGGGACAGGCATTTCAAAATGAAAGCTTTGTCACGGTTATTGTGGGCGGTGCAAATCCTTTGGTGGGTGTGGCCCTGTCCGGGGGCGTGCTGGGGATGATTCAAAGTATTCTGGCTTTGGTGTTCGGCACATTTATCGGTAAAATTGGCCTGCTTTTGGTTGCCATTATCGTGATTCGCGTTCTGCCGGAGGGACTGTCGGGTGTGGCAGAAAAAGCTATGATGAGAAAACGGAGGTGACAGGGGATGAAACGATCGTGGAAGAGCAGAGTGACAACCGAAAATATCTGTGCCGTTTTGCTGTTTATGTTCTTTTTTATCTATCCCATGGTGAAAAGCAGCTATGCGGTTTTAAATATGGCAAATTTCCTGATAACCGTTATTTTGACTTTAAGCCTTGGTCTGATTTGGGGATATACCGGGATCTTCTCCTATGCCCAGGCAGCGTTTTACGGGATTGGAGGCTACACCTATGCGATTTTATGTAAAAATTTTCTCTCGCCCTCACTCACGCCGCTCTGGCTTTTGGGCGGTGTGCTGATGGGATTTCTGGCTGCTCTGCTGCTTGGCTATTTTATGTTTTACGGAGGGGTAAATGATGTCTTTGTCGCTCTGGTGACCATGTGTTTTACCCTGGTTTTAGAAACCTTTCTTGCCCAGACCGGCGGCTCGCAGTGGCGCATCGGAAGGGCAGAACTCGGCGGCTTTAACGGAATTAACGGAGTTTCATCACTGACTTTCGGAGCCTTTACCATGAAGGGACTGGCCCTCTATATCCTGGTACTTTTAACTGTACTCGTTATCTATATTTCCATGAGGATGATGGAAAAGAAAAACCTGGGCTACTGTCTTTTATCCATCCGCGAAAACCGTGTGCGGAGTGAGATGTTCGGCTATAATACGGCCTTTGTCCAGATGATGGTGTTTGCGGTAAGCGGTGCCATTGCGGGTTTATCCGGCGTTTTGTATACTTCCTGGGGCGGCTACATCGTTCCCACGGCGGTGGGGATGACCCAGGCAACCCTTCCAGTCGTTTTAGTTGCCGCAGGCGGAAGAAAAAATCCCACAGCCATTATAATATTTACCATATTTTATCTGATGCTTTCACAGAAATTAGCGGCCAGCGGCAGCCAGTATTCGCTGGTTATACTGGGCATGATACTGCTTTTGGTTGTTTTGTTTGTTCCCAAGGGAATCATTCATTCTCTGTTTGAAATTATCGATCAGAAACTTATCTGCCCTCGGATGAATGGAGGAAAAGCCGAATGAGTTACCTAATTGAACTTCAGGATACATGTAAATATTTTGGCGGTTTAAAAGCGGTTGATCATGTAAACCTGGCGGTAAAAGACGGTGATCTGCACTGCCTGATTGGGCCGAACGGTGCCGGAAAAACCACAATTTTCAAGCTGATTATGGGTATATATGTGCCGACAAAGGGAAGGATGATCTTTAGCGGAAAAGATATAACAAAGCTTCCTACCTGGAAAAGAGTGCGGGAGGGAATCAGCATTAAAATGCAGGTTCCCGGCGTTTATCTGGACTTATCCCTCTACGACAATATCCGTATAGCTATACAGCGCTGTGTGAGCAGCAAAAACATGTCATCCGAGATTGAACGGCTGATTGAACTGGTCGGGATTAAGGAAATCGGCAATCCTCTGGTGCGTAATATGCCCCATGGACAGCAGCAGTGGCTGGAAATTGCCATGGCTCTGGCGTCTAAGCCCAAACTTCTGCTGCTGGACGAACCGGCAGCCGGGCTTGGGCCGGAGGAAACCGAGTTTACGGCAGAAATTGTAAAGCGGATTAATGATCAGGGAACCACCATTATTTTTATTGATCATGATATGGATTTCGTGGCAAAGCTGGCCAAGAAAACAACAGTTCTTCACTATGGAAAGGTTTTTGCCGAGGGAAGCTTTGAAGAAGTCCATAATAATCCGGATGTGATTAATATTTATCTTGGCAAGGTATAAGATCGTTGCTGTGAATGTGTGAACAGTAACATACGTGCAGATGGAGGGATGGGTGAAGTATGTTAAACGTAGAACATATACGTTCCGGCTACGGCAGGATTTCCATTATCCGGGATATTTCTTTTGAACTGAAAAAAGGGGAAATCGTGTCCATTATCGGAAGAAACGGGGTGGGAAAAAGTACCCTGATGAAAACATTGACCGGACTAATCGAGAGCAAAAACGGGAAGATTATCTTTGATGGAAAAGATGTGACCGGTCTTAGTGCATCCGAAAGAGCGCAGCAGGGAATTGGCTATGTTCCTCAGGGACACGGTGTATTTCCGTTTTTAAATGTAGAGGAAAACTTAAAAATCGGCGCTATGATTCATCGGGCAGAACGGGATAAAAACCTTGCGATTGCCTATGCATATTTCCCGCGTCTTTATGAGCGGCGTACACAGAAGGCAGGAACGCTTTCCGGCGGTGAACAGGCCATGCTCTCCATTGCCAGGGCATTGATTGGAAGGCCGAAGCTGATGTTATTGGACGAGCCGTCCGAGGGAATTCAGCCAAATCTTGCACAGCAGATAGGAGAAATCGTTCACCAGTGCAGCAAGGACATGGGGATTACCGTGCTCTTATGTGAACAGCATATCGGCTTGATTCAGCAGGCGTCCGAGCGCTGCTATGCTGTCGATAAAGGAACGATTGTGGGCCATATCCGCGGCAATGAGGTGAAGGATTATCATAAGATTAAACAGTATCTGACGGTATAAAAAGAGCAGGTAGAAAAAGGAGGGTGGATGTTGTGAAAATCATTAAGCAGCCGGGAAATTACAGTTATGCATTTAACCGCTATTTAGAACCTATAGCCTGTGTACATACAGGAGAAGAAGTTGAAATCTATACGGAAGATACCTTTAAAGGAAGGATTGCTAAGGAAGATGTGCTGCCGGAAACAGCACTGAAAAATATGACTGAATTAAACCCGCAGACCGGCCCGATTTACATTGAAGGAGCCAAGCCGGGGGATTGCCTGGCTGTGCATATTTTGGAGATTACACCCACCCGTGACTGGGGAGTAAGCTGTATTCAAAAGCCTCTGGGGGGATTATCGCCGAATAAATATACCCGTATGTTAAACCCGCCGCTGGAAGAAAAAACCTGGATTTATCACCGGGATGAAGAGGGAAATTATATCCGCGATGAACACCTTCGCTTTCCTTATGAACCGTTTCTGGGAACCATTTCCACGGCTTCGGCGCTGGAGGTTATCTCTTCGCTTACCCCCTATGAACTTGGCGGAAATATGGACGTGCCCGATGTATGCCCGGGCAATATTGTCTATCTTCCCGTGGAGGTGGAGGGCGGATATTTCTTTATCGGCGACGTACACGCCAAGCAGGGACAGGGCGAACTCTGCGGAACAGCCATTGAGATTGCGGCAAAGGTTCGTCTGCGGTTTGAACTGATAAAGGGCAAGAAAATCTGCTGGCCGAGGATTGAAAGTCCCACAGAACTTATGGTGGTGGGAAGCGCGAAACCTATGGAAGATGCCGCACGCATTGCCTATGCAGAACTGATTGCATGGATGGGAGAGTATGGGTGGGATGCGATGGAAGCCTATGAAGCATTGTCCATTGACGGGAAATTGTATTGTGCAAATATGGTGGATACCGTATACTCTATGGTAGCGAAGGTTTCAAAAAAACTGGCGCAGCGATAGCGGTACAGAATGGTTTTTTGACGGAAACAGCATGGTGGTGAAGATATGTATTCGATTTGCATTGTTGATGATCGGGAAATTTTTCGCAGGCAGTTTAAGCGGTTTGCGCTGTTTCGCAGCAATGAAGATTTTCAGGTAAAATATGAAGCCCAGAACGGGCAGGAGGCTATGGAGATTTTACGATCGACATCCGTAGATATGGTGATTACCGATATACGGATGCCGATTATGGACGGGCTGGAACTGCTGAAGACGGCCAAGGAGGAGAAATTATGTTCATGCATCGTTTTGCTCAGCGAATATTCGGATTTTACTTATGCCAAGCAGGGAATTGTACTTGGGGCCTTTGACTATCTGGTCAAGCCCATCGATATGGGGATGCTGGGGGATCTGCTTGAACGGGCGAAAGAATATCTCCGCTCCCGTGCACAGGGCATTGCGCAGAGCAACAGCGAGATGAGGATTTTACCCGGACTGATCTTAAAAAATGACAGCTATGCCGAGGTGGTGGGAAAGCAGATTGCAGAGAAAATACTTTTATTGGAAACAGATGGCGACGGGCTTTATCTTCGGCTGAATGAGGTTCTGCATCAGCTTCGGGAAAAGGTCGAGCCGGATCTCTCGTACATGGAAAAATACTGCTGTTTTGATGAACTGTTTCTGTTAAAACCAATCCAAAACGGTGACTCCTGGGTTGATGTGTTTGTGGAAAAGATTCGTGAGATAAGGATGAGTGTCAATAAATTTTTTGTCAGTACAAAGAATGAACTCATCCTTTCGGTGATTAATCTTATCGTGCGCAATATCGAGGATAACCTTTCTCTGCAGAGTGTGGCAAAGCTTTTATTTGTGAATAAAGCCTATCTCAGCCATCTGTTTAAGCAGGAACTGGGAATTGGTTTTACGGATTATCTGGTCAGCGTTAAGATCGAACGTGCCAAGTATTTACTGGGATACAGCCAGATGAAAATCTATGAGATCAGCACACAGCTTGGCTATTCCGATACCGAATATTTCAGCCGTATATTTAAGCAGATTACAGGGAAAAAACCTACGGAGTACAGGGTAATGTTTTTCGGAGGTGATGCAGGATGAAGGAGAATGCAAAAGTACAGGGTAAAAAACTGTGGATTACGCTGTTTTTGAACGGACTTGTCCTGTATTTTTCCCGCTATCCTCTGGTTTTGGACAGTATTTATCGGACGACCTTTCCCTGGTATTATCTTTTTCCTATGCTGATTGCTTTTGCATGGGGGAAGCACTGTGCCCTGCTGTCTTTTGCGGGAGGGTTTTGGTTTTTGCCTTTTTTGGAGCACCCGGAGTATGGTCTGGCGAATGTAAGCTATTGTTTCCTGCATTTTCTTCTGCTTTGGATCTGTGCTTACTTGGGGGAACGTGAATGTAAGGATTATGAATACTATCTTTTGTTCAGTTTATTTGCCGTTTTTTACTATATTTTTATCGATCTGGCAAGACGGCTGATTCTGGATACGGGGATTGTCTATGTCAATCTGGTAAGATTTGCCTCCCCGATGATCAGCCGTATCTGTGCGATTACAACGGTGATGGGAATTATGGGACTGGCGGCTATGGTACGGGTTGTGGTGAAGCTTCCGCCGATCCGAAAAATGCTTGCGTTAAAGCCCCTTCCCTATGCACAGAAGAATACCTATACTTTTTTTGCCGTAATTATGGTTATGGCTGCCTTTTTTCTTGTGGACGGTTTATTTGAATCGTTTTATTTTCAGTCCCGGGGAATGCATACCTTTTGGATTTACAGCAGTTTTGGGGATATGGCAAAATTTCCGCTGGTCTTTCTGCTGATTTTTGCCATCGGTGATGCATTGATTAGCATTACCATGATTACCTTAAAATCGCACGATAAGCTGATACGAAGCGAGGAGCGCTACCGGGTGATTTTTCAAAATATGACCGATGCTTATTTTGAGGTTGACCGGGAAGGAAAGATTTTAAATGTAAATCCGGCGGCAGAGTCTATGGGGTTTTTGGCGCAGCAGCTTAAGGACAAGAAGATTGCGGAGCTTGTTGACGATAAGATAAAGGCAAAAGAACTGATTGAAACCCTGTTTCGGGAGCAACATATTGAAAATATCGAGATGCAGACCGTACTTCCAAGTCAGGTGGACAGCAACCTTCTGATCTCCGGTGTTGTTGTCAATATCGAACACCATGATGTGGCAACGCTGATTGTGAGGGATATAACCGAATATAAAAAGAATGAGGAACAGCGGTGGGAACTTTCGGCGATTTTAAATGCTATCTTTGAGAGCAATAAGGACTTTATCTGGACGGTGGATGCAAAATCATTTTCTATTAGTTCATTTAACCAGGCATTTGGGCGCTATGTGCAGAAAGGGTTTGGAAAAGAGATAAAAAACGGCTGCCGGATGACGGATATTTTTCCAAAAGATGACGGGAATCAATTTATTCGCTATTATCGGCAGGTTTTGGAACAGGGTGATCTTTCGGCAGAATATATTACCCCGGATGGTATGATTTTGGATATGAATTTTTATCCGGTAAAGCTGGACGGGCAGATTACCAGCATTGTCGTCTTTTCTAAAGATATGACGGCCAGGAAGAGGGCAGAGAAGAAAATTGAAGAATTAAATGCCGGTTTGGAACAGACCGTTGCGGATCGGACGCAGTCCTTAAAAAAGGCATATCAGGATCTGGAATCTTTTAGTTTTACCATGATTCATGAACTGAAAACCCCTATCCGGGAGATCCATGCTTACCTGGAAGTTATTCAGGAGGATAATTTTTCCATTTTAATCGAACAGTCCAGGGAGGATATAGCTTCTGCGCAGAGGGTCTGCCTGAATACTCTGGATATGATTGAGAAAATGATGCTTTACACCAAGGCCGGGTTTATGATGCTGGATATTGAAAAAATTGAAATGGAAGGGTTGGTAAAGGACTGCTTTGAGGAAATCTGCCAGGCAAACGCAAACGTCCACATGCACTTAACCATGACAGCCCTGCCTTATCTGTATGTGGATAAGTTTTTGCTTCATGTTGCCATAGCCAATGTATTGTCCAATTCCATGAAATTTTCCAGGGAGAAGGAGGTTATCGAACTGGAAGTGGGGTGCAGCGAAACCAAGGAATATTTTATCTATTACTTTAAGGACAATGGCATGGGATTTTCCATGAAAAAAGGGAAGGATTTATTTGAACTTTTTCAGCGGGCGCATAACAGCGGTGAATACGAAGGAAATGGTATAGGTCTGGCCCTGGTCAACCGGATTGTGGAAAGACATGGAGGGGCCGTGGATATTCAGGGAAAGGCAGGAGAGGGCTGCACCGTGTATTTTCTGTTTCCCAAGGCGCTGCAGATTGTGGAGAAGATTGGGAAGATGGAGTAAAAGGATATCGGATAATGCAGGAAGAAGCCGGATAGAATGCCCGGCTTTTTCCTTTAGTGGTGAATGGTTGTCTGGGTTTTCGGTTAAAATATAGAAGTTGCTGATAGGGACTTTTTAATAGAATCCAAGTTTTTAAAGTGATAACAAACGGTTTTTTTTAACACAAGTTCTGATTGCAGGATAAGCCGCTAGCGTTTTTGAAAAATACTGCAAAGCACGGAGCCGGTTATCGCTGGAAATCGGTGCGTTTGACCAGTATTCGATTTCTAAAGAGTTAGGGAAGCGGCGAACGTTCAGAATTAATTTCCGATCAAGGGGTTTACGGGGAACGGCGTTGAAATCGGCAACAGAATTTCGGATGGGAGTATCCCACCTGGGAGTGGTTGGAATGGGTGTTTCGGCATTAATTGTGTATCTGGGCATAAAGAACCTCCTTTTTTTCTTAGTTTAACACAAACACTTCGGCTTGTCAAGCACAAATCAAAGAGAGTCACCAGAGATGTTTAAGGTAACGCAAAATGCTCGGAATGTAATTAGTGGTTCATTCAACTACACTGTGAATAGTAATTTAAGGCGAGAATAACAAAAAGATTAATAATAATAAAATTATCACGAAATATTCTGAAAATAATTCGTCAAAATTTCCTTTATAGCAAAAATTACTGCTGTTCTCCTTTTTCCATCTTCTTTTGTCTTGATAGGTTCTCCATATAAGAGGTCAATCAAAAGTTTTAATGCTGCTGAATCAGAGAGTTTGGAAGCTGTTTCTGCAATCTCTTCTTTTCCTCGAATAACCTCACTGCGAAATAGTCCATGATTATATTCAACATTATCAAAAAGACTTTGTTCATTTCTTGCTTTCCTTTGTTCATCTACCCTGAGTAACTCGCGGCTGAATCCAGCTAGACTTTTGGAAACCATTTCCAGTTTTGAAACTGAATAAAGTTTAATTATTAAATATTCGGGAGTTATTTCCATAATATGAAGCTGTTTTTTCTTTTTTTGAAAGTTATCGGTCTGGTTCACGTATTTTTCTGCATACTCAAAAATAGGAATTCCATTCACTTTCTCTTTTGCAATCGCTGTAAAGTCAACATTTCCTTTCCGATTGGCTGGAGTTAATTTTAAAAAATATTCTTCCATGTGTTTTTCTCCTTTATTTGGTATAATGTTTTAAATTTAAAGTTATAAATGTTTTTCTGGCAGATAAAATACTTTAATTTTTTCTTGATAATACGTGCCATACTGTTTCTGTATGGAGGTTCGATGGGATTAAATTTTTCACAGGTATTGCAGGAAGCACTTCTTTCTAAAATACAGGTGTAATCGCTAAATCATCTGTGATGTCTATTCAAGGAGATGTGATATAAGTCACATCTCCTGTTTCTATCGCATAAGCCGCCAGCCTCCCGCCGAACACACATCCGCAGTCAATCGCGATATGTCCATTTCCGCAATAGATTTTCGGCAGATGGTCTTTTCGGATATATATAGTAGGTGTGTGTCCAGTAATGACAAAAATATTCGGATCGGAATAATAGCGTTTTTCATAATCCGTGCGATTGTCAATAAAATCAATAAAGTCATAGTTTTCTAAAGGCTTATCTTCGCTGAAATTACTGATTCCTGCATGGACAAGAATATAGGTTTTTTCATTTTCCTTAATTACTTCATAGGATTTTGCTTTTTCCAGAAATTCATTTACAGCTATCCGCTCTTTTTGAGGAAGTTTCATAAACTGCCTTGCCGTCGTAATTCCCCCATCCTCCAGCCACATGCGGAAATCAGTGATATCTTCCGGATCACAGTCTTCGAGGTATTTATCGGCTAAATCCAATCCCTTCCTTCCGAGAAAATAAAGAAACATATAATCATGATTGCCCAGGATATAAGTGATGTTTTTCCGGCTAAGCAAATCCTGAAAAACTTTTATCGGTTCTGGACCACGATCGGCGGCATCACCTAAAACATAAAGCCAGTCGTCCGCAGAGAAATGAATTTTATCCAGCAGAGCAAGGTATTCTCTGTAGCAGCCGTGGATATCTGAAATAACATATTTCATAATGAATAAGTCCCCCTGCGCAAAAAGATTCTCAATTGAAATAATTATATTATTTGTGTTGTGAAATAATCATAACACAATCCTAGTTCTCTGTCAACAAAAAGTTCAACCCAAAAAATCGAATAAACGTTCGAAAAAATACGGATTTTTCCCTTAAAATACTTGACTGGGGAGATAAAAAAACATATACTGTAAAGTAAATAAATCAAACCAAAGAAAGGAACACCGCCCATGCAGTCCTCCTCCTCTTTTATGAATAAAATCCGCTTTAATTTCCTCTACATCGACAAATATTCCTTTGGCAGAACGTGGATTTACCCGGAGAGTGCCATTCCCTATAATATGCTGCGCTACATCATTGACGGAAGTGCGGAGTTTATCGTGGATAATGAGGTGGTAATGGTGAAAAAGGGCCAGGTTTCCTATATCCCGGAGGGATGTCAGCTTTCCTGCCGGGCGTTAGAGGATACCTTTTCTTTTTACAGTATCCGTTTTACCACTTCGGTCTTTTATGAGGGCGCTAATTTTCTCCGGGAATATTATCATTTTCCGCTGGTGATGGATGTGGGAGAGGAGATAGAGTCTTATTTCCGCAACATCTATACCTGGGTGCGCACGGAAAAGAAGTCGAAGGTTTTCCATGTGCGGGGTGCCTTAGACAGTCTGATTGCAAGTCTGATCGATATCCTTAACGCTGACGAGCCCGCAGATGTGGGTGCAGAGTTCAACAGCCTGGAGTACAACTTAGAGCAAATCCGCGAACGGGTGAAAAAGTCCACAGTGCAGACAGATCCCAGAATCCAGACGGTGATTGATTATATTATGTTAAATCCCACGGAAGAGTACACCTCGGCAAAGCTTGGAGATATTGCCGAAGTGGCAGAAACGACATTTCGCCGCCTGTTTAAAGACGCTACCGGAAAAACGGCAACCGAATTTATCCGCCAGGTTCGTCTGACCATGGCGGCAAGACTTCTCCTTGTTTCCAACGATCCAGTAAACTGTATTGCCCATGATGTGGGATTTGAGGATGCCAACCATTTTACCAGGGTGTTTAAGCAGACGTTTGGGCTGACCCCAAACCAGTACAGGAAGAGATCCCAGGAGTAATGAAACTAGTAGCAAGAAGTAATGAAAAGAGCGATTAAGGCAGAAGACGACGGATAAAGAACAAAAATAAATAATCAAACAAAAACACAGGTTTTATCCATAAAGACAAGGTTCTGGCAGCAAATGCCGGGGCCTTATTTTTATGCCCTATTCTTTTTTTTGTCATGTATGCGTTTCGTTGCTATCCGACAAAATAATAGAACAAAGTGCCCAACTGCGCATAAGCCTGTTCTTGTAGGACAATAAAATAATATGATAAAAAATCAAATAAATAGTCGTTTTATGCTATTATAAGTTGCTCAGTCTGTTGAAATGCATAAAGAAAATCAATATAATACCAATAGAAACAGCAAATTGACCAACAAAGAAAAGGAGAAGAAAAATGAAAAAACGTTACACAAGTCTTATTCTTGCAGCAGCGATTTCGGCAGCGGCACTGGTCGGCTGCGGGGGTGCCGGAAATCAGACTTCTGCTTCCTCACAGGCAGCGGGGCAGGAGGGCACGCAGAATGCTGCGGAAGCGGGGGAACTTTCGGGGGAGATTACATTCTGGCATTCCTTTACCCAGGGGCCGAGGCTGGAAACCATCCAGAAGGCCGCGGATAAGTTTATGGCAGAGAATCCAGGGGTGAAAATTAATATTGAAACCTTTTCCTGGAATGACTTCTACACCAAATGGACCACCGGTCTTGCTTCCGGCAATGTGCCGGATATGAGTACAGCTCTGCCGGCCCAGGTGGCGGAGATGATTAATGTTGATGCTCTGACACCAATTAATGACCTGATTGACGATATTGGCCGCGATAAGTTTGCTCCGGCAGCGATTGCGGAAGGAACCATGGAGGATAATAACTATTCCCTTCCCCTTTACCGCCACGCACATGTGATGTGGATCAGGCAGGATCTTTTAGAGGAAAACGGTCTGGAAGTGCCGACGACCTGGGATGAACTTTATGAAACCGCAAAAACATTGACCAAAGACGGTGTTTATGGTCTGTCCTTCCCCTGCGGAACAAATGATTTCCAGGCGACCTTCTTTTTAGATTTCTATGTGCGAAGCGGCGGCGGAAGCCTGCTGACCGAGGATTTGAAGGCGGATATTACCAGCGACCTTGCCATTGAAGGAATTAATTATTGGGTGAAGGTGTATAATGACTGTTCGCCCAAGGATTCCATTAATTTTGACGTGCTGGATCAGGCAACCCTTTACTATCAGGGAAAGACCGCATTTGATTTTAACTCCGGGTTCCAGATTTCGGGGGTTGCGGCAAACTCGCCGGATCTGCTCCAGTATGTGGACTGCTATCCGATTCCCAAGATCAGCGCAGGGGATGAAACCCAGGGAATTATGACCACGAATACCCCGATGGTGGTGTGGAAGGCATCCAAGCATCCTGAGATCTGCAAGGCATTTATGAAAACCCTGTACGATGAGGAAACTTACGTGGAATTTCTTCATGCAACTCCGGTGGGTATGCTTCCTGCAATTAAGGGAATTGCCGATACGGAGTCGTATAAGGATGATGAAACCATTAAACAGTTCACTCATGCAGAGGAAGTTCTCACGGCTGCGGCAGATATCGGAACCGCCTTTGGCTATGAGCACGGACCCAATGTGCAGGCAGGTATTATGCAGAATAACCATGTGATCGAGGAAATGTTCCAGGATATTATTACCAATGGAACCGATGTGGAAACAGCGGCAAAGACGGCGGAAGATAAGCTGAATGCACTGTTTGAAACCGCAGAATAATCTTTCCTGGATTTTATGCCGGATGGGTATGTTTTAGGAGAAGGAGGAGAGAAGTTGGGAAAGAAAAGTTATACGAGATGGCTGTTTGTGCTTCCGGCAATTATCATCGTTGTTGCATTGTTTATTTATCCCATCTGTTCCAGCGTGGTGTACAGTTTTACCAATAAAAATCTGATTAAGCCAGCCTTTAAATTTATCGGTTTAAAAAACTACGCAGAGGTATTAAAAGACAGCGGGTTCTGGCTTTCGTTCTTTCATTCGCTGAAATGGACGGTATTGTCCCTGGTCGGACAGATTGTGGTTGGATTTACGGCGGCTCTGGCATTAAAGCGGATTGAAATCGGCAAGGGGATTTATAAGACCCTGCTGATTATTCCCTGGGCGTTTCCTTCCATTGTTATTGCGTTTTCGTGGAAATGGATTCTTAACGGAGTGTACGGTTTTCTGCCGAATATTCTGTTAAAACTGGGTATCTGCGAAACGGCACCGCAGTTTCTTACCAGCGGTACCATGGCCTTTGCCACGCTGGTGATGATTAATATATGGTTCGGCGCTCCCATGATTATGGTTAATGTACTTTCGGCGCTGGAAACCGTGCCAAAGGATCAGTACGAGGCAGCGCAGATTGACGGCGCAAAGGTGTGGCAGTCTTTCTACTATGTAACCGTTCCGCACATTAAGATGGTGGTAGGGCTTTTGGTGGTACTGAGAACCGTGTGGATCTTTAATAACTTTGATTTAATTTACTTAATTACCGGAGGCGGGCCGGCAGGAAGCACCCAGACCATTCCTCTGTATGCCTACAATATGGGATGGAGTACGAAGCTTATCGGGCGTTCCTCGGCAGTTACCGTGTTATTGTTCCTGTTCTTGATGCTGATCTGCGGTATTTACTTTGCCGTGATGAATAAGTGGGAAAAGGAGGACAGCAAATGAGAAAAGTTAGAGCAGGCTCCGTTATCAGCCATGGGTATCTGATACTGTTGACCTTTGTATCCATTTTCCCTCTGCTTTGGATTTTGATTTCTTCGGTAAAGGGAAAGGGAGAGCTTACCGGCAATCCCACCGCATTCTGGCCCAGGACGTGGACGCTGGATTATTATACCCATGTCATTAATGACCTGAATTTCTTTGTCAATATTAAAAACAGTGTGATTATCTCCCTGGTGACGACGCTGATTGCCATTACCGTGGCATCCCTGGCGGCTTACGGCATTGTCCGCTTCTTTAAGAAACTGGGTTCTGCCATGTCCAAAGTGCTGGTAACCACCTACATCTTCCCACCCATCCTTCTGGCGATTCCCTATTCCGTCGTGATGGGAAAAATGGGACTGATTAATACCAGGGTTGGTCTGGTCATTGTCTACCTGTCGTTTTCCGTACCTTACGCCGTGTGGCTGCTCACCGGGTTTTTCAGAACCGTTCCGGTGGAAATCGAGGAGGCCGCCCGGATTGACGGGGCAAATAAGATGCAGACCTTTGTGCAGGTGGTGCTTCCGCTGGTTGCCCCGGGCGTTGTGGCGACCGCAATTTACACTTTTATTAATACCTGGAATGAGTTTTTATACGCATTGATCCTGATGAACAATACCAGCAAAATGACCGTGGCGGTAGCCCTGCGTTCCTTGGATGGAGCTGAAATTTTGGACTGGGGCGATATGATGGCTGCATCGGCGCTGGTGGTTCTCCCGTCCGTTATTTTCTTCTGCCTGATTCAGAATAAGATTGCAGGCGGCATGTCGGACGGCGCGGTGAAGTCCTGATGGTACATGGAAACAGTAATGTCATAGTGAAAGGATGAAGGTCAGGTAAAGTTAAAGCGCTGAAAAAAGAATTTAAAGAAAGAAGAGGTAATCACATATGGAAATGATAGGTTACGGCGTGGTCGGTTCCGGTTACTTCGGGGCGGAACTGGCACGCATTATGAATACAAAACCGGGAGCTAAGGTAAGGGCCGTCTATGACCCGGAAAACGGAAAAACCGTTGCGGCAGAACTGGGATGCGAGGCGGCGGACAGCCTTGAAGAATTAGTATCCAGAGAGGATATTCAGGCGGTAATCGTGGCAACACCCAATTATTTACATAAGGAGCCGGTGCTTGCGGCTGCCAGACATGGACTGAACGTGTTTTGCGAAAAACCCATTGCGCTTTCGTTTAAGGACTGTGAAGAAATGGTCAGGACGTGCCAGGAGAATAAGGTCTTTTTTATGGCAGGTCATGTAATGAACTTTTTCCGGGGCGTGCGCAGGGCAAAAGAACTGATTGGGCAGGGCGCAATCGGGGATATCCTGTACTGCCATGCAGCCCGCAATGCCTGGGAAGGCACAGGGGCATCAGAAACCTGGAAAAAGACCCGCTTAAAATCCGGCGGTCATCTCTATCACCATATTCATGAACTTGACTGTGTGCAGTTTTTAATGGGCGGCTGCCCGGATACCGTGACCATGGCGGGCGGCAATGTGGCCCACCAGGGGGACGATTACGGAGATGAGGACGATATGCTGTTTATCACCATGGAGTATCCGGGGAATCGGTATGCACTCTTAGAGTATGGTTCAGCCTTTCACTGGCAGGAACACTATCTGCTGATTCAGGGAACAAAGGGCGCAATCAAGATCGATATGTGCTGCTGCGGCATGACATTAAAAACCGAAGAAGGAGAAGAGCATTTTCTGGTGCACCGGACGAAGGAAGAGGATGACGACAGAACCAGAATCTACGCAGAAACCCAGGCGGATAACGGCAATCAGTTCGGACGTCCGGGAAGGAAGCCATTTTTATGGCTTCAGGGAATTATGGATGAAGAGATGGAATTTTTAAATGCAGCACTTCACGGCGCAGAAGTGACTGAAGAGTTTATGCCCCTTCTTACCGGAGAGGCTGCCAGAAATTCCATTGCAACTGCGGACGCAGCCACTCTTTCCCTGAAGGAAAACCGGAAAGTAAAATTAAGTGAAATCATAGGCAATGCTTTCTAAAATTATAAATAAAAAATAAAGAATTGCGGGCAGGAACAAGCAGTTGTATGAGCGGAAACAGAAAAAAAGTAAAAAAGGTTGTAAGTATCGAAAAAGAATAGGAGAACAGGAATGAAAACAATTGGATATGCGGTCGTTGGAACAGGTTATTTCGGGGCGGAACTGGCCCGTATTATGAAAGAGCAGGAAGGTGCCAGAGTGGTTGCCGTGTATGATCCGGAAAATGCCCAGACTATTGCCGATGAGCTTGGCTGTGCGGTGGAAACGGATCTGGATGAATTATACAGCCGTGAGGATGTGGATGCGGTGATTGTGGCCTCGCCCAATTACCTTCACAAAGAGCCGGTGATTAAAGCGGCAGAGCACGGGGTTCATGTGTTCTGTGAAAAGCCCATTGCCCTTTCCTTTAAGGACTGCGCGGAGATGGTGGAAGCCTGCGACCGCCATCAGGTAACTTTTATGGCGGGCCATGTGATGAACTTCTTCCGCGGTGTGCGCACAGCGAAGAAGATGATTAATGACGGGGTAATCGGCAAGGTACTGTATTGTCACTCGGCAAGAAACGGCTGGGAGGATGTACAGCCCTCCATCAGCTGGAAGAAAATCCGCTCGAAATCCGGCGGTCATCTCTATCATCACATCCATGAACTGGACTGCATTCAGTTTTTGATGGGGGGGTGCCCGGAAAAAGTGACGATGGCAGGCGGAAATGTGGCGCACCAGGGCGAAGGCTTTGGCGATGAAGACGATATGCTGTTTATCATGATGGAATACCCGGATAACCGTTATGCCGTAATTGAATATGGTTCAGCCTTCCACTGGCCGGAACACTATGTATTAATCCAGGGAAGCGAGGGAGCCATCCGCCTGGATATGTTTAACTGCGGCGGTACACTGAAAAAGGGAGATAAAGAGGAACATTTCCTGATGCACAAATCCCAGGAAGAAGATGACGACCGCACACGGATTTACCACGGAACCGAGATGGACGGTGCCATTATGTACGGACGCCCGGGGAAAAAGCCTCCGATGTGGCTGCACGGGATTATGTATGACGAGATGGAATACTTTAACGGAATCATGCATGGCGCACAGCCGGATGAAGAGTTTAAGCCTCTGCTCACCGGAGAAGCCGCCAGAAACGCCATCGCTACCGCCGATGCCTGCACGAAATCGCGGTTTGAAAACAGGAAGGTGAAGTTGTCGGAGATTATGGCATAGATATCGGGTTTTCTTTGTATAGAAGAAAAACCCATCATAAAACTCCTTGACTTTTCCTCCTCCCGTCGATATAATAATGGGGAAACGTTAAAGACAAAGACGGAGAGAGTAGCGCAGCCGGAAACCTTTAGAGAGCCGGGGAGGGTGGAAGCCCGACGGGAGTAAAGCTGACGTGAAGATCACTCCTGAGTTGCCGGCTGAACAGGTTTTTTCGTAGGCCAGGACGGATTTCCCCCGTTATAGGGAACGCATATTAAAGTATGCCGTAATAGGTGGTAAAACGAAGCAGCCTTCGTCCTGATTACAGAGGATGAAGGCTTTTTTTACTTTACGGGAAAATATGTTGTTCTGAACATATAAACAGCAACGAAAATATGCCCTGTAAAGCAATACCTTTCTTGCGGCACGAATGTACTTGCGAAATGGAGGAAAAGTAATGTCTGACGCAGCAAAAAAGATGGTGTATCAGAAAGTTCCCACCGATTTGAACTTTGTGGAACGGGAAAAGAAGGTAGAAACCTTCTGGTCAGAGAATAAGATCTTTGAAAAGAGCATCGAACTCCGCGACAAGGGGGATTCCTATGTGTTTTATGACGGACCGCCCACGGCGAATGGAAAGCCGCACATCGGTCATGTGCTGACCCGGGTAATTAAGGATATGATTCCCCGCTACCGCACGATGAAGGGTTTTAAGGTGCCAAGGAAGGCTGGCTGGGACACACACGGGCTTCCGGTGGAACTGGAAGTGGAAAAGATGCTGGGCTTAGACGGCAAGGAGCAGATTGAGGAATACGGCCTTGCCCCGTTTATCGAACACTGTAAGGAAAGCGTCTGGAAGTACAAGGGGATGTGGGAGGATTTTTCTTCCACCGTCGGCTTTTGGGCGGATATGAACGACCCTTATGTAACCTATCATGACAACTATATTGAATCCGAGTGGTGGGCCTTAAAGGAGATCTGGAACAAGGGCCTTTTGTACAAGGGCTTTAAGATTGTCCCCTACTGCCCGCGCTGCGGCACCCCGCTTTCTTCGCACGAGGTTGCCCAGGGCTATAAGGATGTCAAGGAACGCTCTGCTATTGCCCGGTTTAAGGTGGTAGGTGAGGACGCCTATTTCCTGGCCTGGACGACGACGCCCTGGACTCTGCCCTCGAACGTGGCACTCTGCGTAAATCCGGCGGAGGAATACGTTAAGGTCAAGGCTTCGGACGGTTACACCTACTATATGGCGGGTGCTCTGGTAAATACCGTGCTTGGCGAGGATGCCCAGGTACTGGAGCGGTATCAGGGAAAGGACCTGGAATATAAGGAATATGAGCCTCTCTTTGACTGTGCCGCAGCTCTCTGTGAAAAACAGCATAAAAAAGCGTATTTTGTTACCTGCGACGGTTATGTAACCCTGACTGACGGTACAGGAATTGTTCATATTGCCCCTGCCTTCGGTGAGGATGATGCCAATGTGGGCCGCAAGTATGATCTTCCCTTCGTTCAGTTCGTCAACGGCAAGGGGGAGATGACCGAAGAAACGCCTTATGCCGGGATGTTCTGCAAAACGGCTGACCCGGAGATCTTAAAGGATCTGGACAAAAAAGGTCTTTTATTCTCTGCGCCGAAGTTTGAGCACAGCTATCCGCATTGCTGGCGGTGCAGCACACCATTGATTTACTATGCAAGAGAGTCCTGGTTTATCAAGATGACTGCGGTAAAAGAGGACTTAATCCGCAATAACAACACCATTAACTGGATTCCCGAGAGCATCGGCAAGGGGCGTTTCGGCGACTGGCTGGAGAATATCCAGGACTGGGGTCTTTCCCGCAACCGTTACTGGGGAACACCATTAAATATCTGGGAGTGCGAATGCGGACACATGCATTCCATCGGCAGCCGCGAAGAGTTAAAGTCCATGAGTACAAACTATGCGGATGTGGCAAAAAAGTATGCTAAAGAGATGGATAAGGAAGAAAACGGCGAAGTCGAGCTGCATCGTCCGTTTATCGACGATGTACTCATCACCTGTCCCAAGTGCGGTAAGCCCATGCACCGGGTTCCCGAGGTTATCGACTGCTGGTTTGACTCCGGGGCGATGCCCTTTGCCCAGCACCATTATCCGTTTGAAAACAAGGAATTATTTGAAGCACAGTTCCCGGCACAGTTTATCTCGGAGGCCGTGGACCAGACCCGCGGGTGGTTTTACTCCCTGTTAGCCGAATCGACCCTGCTCTTTAACCGTGCGCCCTATGAAAACGTCATTGTCCTTGGGCACATCCAGGATGAGAACGGACGGAAGATGAGCAAGTCTGCGGGCAATGCCGTCGATCCGTTTGATGCCTTAAAAACCTACGGTGCTGACGCCATCCGCTGGTATTTCTATGTCAATTCCGCGCCGTGGCTGCCCAACCGCTTCCATGGAAAGGCGGTTATGGAAGGTCAGCGCAAGTTTATGGGAACGCTCTGGAACACCTACGCCTTCTTTGTCCTGTATGCGAATATCGACGGGTTTGACGCGACAAAGTATTCTCTGGAATATGATAAGCTTTCCGTCATGGATAAGTGGCTGCTCAGCAAGATGAATACCATGGTTAGGGAAGTGGATCGGGATTTGGCAAACTATCAGATCCCTGAGGCGGCCAGAGCCTTACAGTCCTTTGTGGATGATATGAGCAACTGGTACGTCCGCAGAAGCCGCGAGCGTTTCTGGGCAGGAGGGATGGAACAGGATAAGATTAACGCCTACGAAACCCTCTACACCGCGCTGGTTACGGTGGCAAAGGCAGCCGCGCCGATGATTCCGTTTATGACTGAGGATATTTACCGGAATCTGGTATGCAGCATTAATCCGAAAGCGCCGGAAAGCATCCATCTCTGCGATTTCCCGGCGGTGGATGAGGCGATGATTGACCCGGAACTGGAAGAGAACATGGATCAGGTGCTCAAGGTGGTTGTGATGGGACGCGCCGCAAGAAATACGGCAAATATCAAAAACCGTCAGCCGATTGGTCGGATGTTTGTCAAGTCGGGGCACAGCCTGCCGGAGTTCTTTGTAACGATTATTGAAGAAGAACTGAATGTCAAGAGTGTTGCGTTTACGGAAGATGTGCGGGAATTTACCACCTACACCTTTAAGCCGCAGCTAAAGACCGTCGGCCCGAAATACGGCAAGCTTTTAAATCAGATCCGCACGGCTTTATCTGAGGTTGACGGCAATGCCGCGATGGATACCTTAGAGGAGAAGGGCGAACTTTCCCTTACCTTCGGCGATGCCCAGGTAGTTTTGACGAAGGACGATCTCCTCATTGATGTGGCACAGAAGGACGGTTTTGTTACCGAGGAGGATAACGTGGTTACGGTTGTCCTTGATACGAATTTAACCGAGGAACTTCTCGAAGAAGGCTTTGTCCGGGAGATTATCAGTAAGATCCAGACTATGCGTAAGGAAGCAGGATTTGAGGTGACGGATAATATCTGCGCTTACCTGGTTCCGGCAGAGGAAGCGGTTTCTTCGATTATAAAAAAGAATAAAGAAAAGATTGCCGGGGAAGTTTTAGCAAAGGCTGTGGAAACCGACAGGGCGAAGCTTGATGAGGCAGTCAGCCGCTTTGCGAGTGTTTCCAGAGAGAAAAAATTCCACGATAAGGAATGGAATATCAATGGGGAAATGATTGTGATTGCCGTAGAAAAGCAGTAATCCGTCTGCGGGGGGAAGTATCTAAACTTAAGTTCAGGAGGATATAGAACATGAAAAAAGAATATGGCTTTGATAAAGAGGCGTTTAAGTCGTCTGTTATTTACAACGTAAAAAGCCTTTTCCGCAAAACCATCGACGAGGCCACGCCGGCGCAGATTTTCCAGGCAGTATCCTTTTCCGTAAAGGACATTATTATTGACCAGTGGATTGCCACACACAAGGAATACGAAAAGCAGGATGCAAAGACGGTGTACTATCTGTCCATGGAGTTTTTGATGGGACGTGCCCTGGGGAACAATATGATTAACCTCTGCGCCTACGATGAGGTAAAGGAAGCCTTAGACGAGTTAGGCTTTGACTTAAACCTTATCGAGGATCAGGAGCCGGATGCTGCGTTGGGAAACGGCGGTTTAGGACGTCTGGCTGCATGTTTCCTGGATTCTTTAGCTACCCTGGGCTATCCGGCTTACGGCTGCGGAATCCGCTACCGCTACGGTATGTTTAAGCAGAAAATTGAAAACGGCTTTCAGGTGGAAGTGCCGGACGAGTGGTTAAAGGACGGCAACCCCTTTGAAGTGCGCCGCTCCGAGTACGCAACCGAGGTTAAATTCGGCGGCTATGTAAGAACCGAGTGGGACGGAACCAAGAACAACTTTATCCAGGAGGGCTGCCAGTCTGTACTTGCAGTTCCCTATGATCTTCCGATTGTCGGCTATAATAACAATATCGTCAATACCCTGCGCGTATGGGATGCACAGCCCATCAACACTTTCCGTCTGGATGCCTTTGACCGCGGCGACTACCAGAAGGCCGTAGAGCAGGAGAACCTGGCAAAAAATATCTGTGAAGTCCTCTATCCAAATGACAACCATTATGCAGGCAAGGAACTTCGCTTAAAGCAGCAGTACTTCTTTATCTCTGCCAGCGTGCAGCGTGCCGTGGCAAAATATATGGAAAAGCACGACGATGTGCGCAAATTCCATGAGAAGGTGGTATTCCAGTTAAATGATACCCACCCGACCGTAGCCGTAGCGGAACTGATGCGCGTGCTTTTGGATGTCTATCACTTAACCTGGGAGGAGGCATGGGATGTAACCACCAAGACCTGTGCTTACACCAACCACACCATTATGGCAGAAGCCCTTGAGAAATGGCCGATTGAGCTTTTCTCCCGCCTGCTTCCGAGAATTTACCAGATTGTGGAGGAGATTAACCGCCGCTTTATTGCCGATATTCAGAGAAAGTTCCCGGGCGACCAGGAAAAGGTGCGCAAGATGGCAATCATCTACGACGGTCAGGTGAAGATGGCACATCTGGCGATTGCTGCAAGCTTCTCCGTAAACGGCGTGGCACGCCTGCACACGGAAATTTTAAAGAACCAGGAATTAAAAGAGTTCTACCAGATGTATCCGCAGAAGTTCAACAATAAGACCAACGGCATTACCCAGAGGCGCTTCCTCCTTCACGGAAATCCTCTGCTGGCAGACTGGGTAACTTCAAAGATCGGCAATGAATGGATTACCAATTTACCGCATATTAAAGAGCTGAAGATTTACGCTTCCGATGAAAAATGCCAGAAGGAATTTATGAACATCAAGTACCAGAACAAGGTTCGTCTGGCAAAATATATTAAAGAGCACAACGGCATTGATATCGACCCGCGCTCCATGTACGATGTTCAGGTAAAGCGTCTGCACGAGTACAAGCGCCAGCTGATGAATATTCTGCATGTTATGTACATGTATAACCAGTTAAAAGATAATCCAAATATGGATATGGTTCCGAGAACCTTTATCTTCGGCGCAAAGGCAGCCGCAGGCTATAAGATTGCCAAGCTGACCATTAAGCTGATCAATGCCGTAGCCGAGGTGATCAATAACGACAAGAGCATCAACGGAAAGATTAAAGTCGTATTTATCGAGGATTACCGTGTTTCCAACGCAGAGTTGATCTTTGCCGCTGCCGACGTCAGCGAGCAGATTTCCACGGCCTCCAAGGAAGCTTCCGGTACGGGCAATATGAAGTTTATGTTAAACGGTGCTCTGACCTTAGGAACCATGGACGGTGCAAATGTGGAAATTGTTGAAGAAGTGGGGGAGGATAAGGCATTCATCTTTGGTATGTCCTCCGACGAGGTAATTAATTACGAGAACAACGGCGGGTATTACCCCATGGAGTTCTTTAACAATGATCAGGAAATCCGCCGGGTGCTGATGCAGTTAATTAACGGGTACTTTGCCCCGCATGACCCGGAACTGTTCCGACCGATTTATAATTCTCTGTTAAATACGCAGAACAGCGATCGTGCAGATACCTACTTTATCTTAAAGGATTTCCGCTCCTACGCCGAGGCGCATAAGAAAATCGACGAAGCTTACCGCGATGAAAAATGGTGGGCAGAGGCTGCCATCACCAATGTGGCATGTACCGGCAAGTTTACTTCGGACCGCACCATTGAAGAATATGTGCGGGATATTTGGCATTTGAAGAAGGTTAAGGTGGAGATGCCGAAGTAAACTTTTCAGGGATGATCGTTAAACGCAAACTATCCGGGAAAGAAATAGAATAGAAGAAAACGCCGACTCATATAATACAGCGTACAGGGGTTTCATCTGTAATTCTGTAGGGAGAGGAGGCGTTTTTTTCGTGGGACAAAAAGGAAAGCTGGGGAAAGGGCTTTTGCTTCTCTTTGCCGGCTGCTGTTTTCCGTATATCGTGACTCTGGGGTGGACGGGCAGTATTAACGGAAGGGGACAGGCCCTGGAACGGTGGGGGAGGACAGAAAGGCTGAATGAAGAGGGAAAAATGCCTTTGGACAGCGGAAGGCAGATTATTTTAGACCGGGAAACAACGATGTATCTGGATGTGGAAGAGTATCTGGTAGGTGTTGTCGCCAGGCAGATACCCGCAGAGTATACCCTGGAAGCATTAAAGGCACAGGCGGTGATTGCCAGAACCTATATCTATCAGCAGATGGGTGGGAAGAAACAGATTGCAGAATCGGCGCTGGACATGGATTATCTTGGGCAGGTGCAGCTGGAAAAGCTTTGGGGGACAAAAAATTATCTTGCATTTTACCAGAGAGTGGAAGAGGCGATAAAAGAAACCCGGGGGGAGGTTTTGCGCTGGCAGGGGGAGTACGCCGATGCCCTGTTTTGCCGGTGCAGTGCAGGTAGTACACGGCCGGGAGATGAAAAACGCCCTTATCTTGCCGCGGTGAACTGTCCGGAGGATTTAACGTCTGATAATTTTTTGCAGCTTAAAGAATGGACACCGGAGGAGTTTTCCCGGCTGATTAGTGCCATTCCTGACGGCGGTCCGGTTTCAGCCGATCAGGTTCCAGGGATGATTCAAATCGGAGGACGAGATTCCTCGGGCTATGTGACCCAGGTACAGATTGGAAATGTGCAGTTCAGCGGAGATGAGGTGCGCTACGCCCTGGGAATTCAGTCGCCCTGTTTTTCTTTTGAAGATTATGGGGGAAATATCCGGGCTGAGGTCAAGGGTATCGGTCATGGCTACGGGTTCAGTCAGTTTGCGGCGAACAAAAAGGCGCAGGAGGGATGGACTTACCGCGAACTCCTGGATTATTTTTATCCGGGAACATCCCTTGAAGCAGAAGATATCGCGCCCGATGCATTAGATCGTTCCGAACCGGGTATAGGACAAAATACAGATGCTGTGAATGAAGACAGATAAGATAAATAGTTCTTTGATCCAGAAGGGTGCGAACATAAAAATAGTAAAAAATCTTCGGTCAAATGAATAAGTCGGCGCACTTTGGTAAGACTATTACCGAGGTGATAAACGTGAAAGAGAGAGTTAATCAATTATTCAAGGATAAACTCATCCTTGTAATGATGGTACTGGGCCTGTTGACTATTGTAGCGGCAGCAGGCGTGATAACCCTTCAGAGGAGAAATACGGAAGAAAGCCCTTACTTAAATATGGAGGGCGGCCCGGAACATTTAGTGGACGGGCAGAAAGATGAAAGCCTGCCGGATGCAGGGCATTCAAATGCAGCAAAAGAAGAAACCGAAGCAGCAAAGAACCAGGAACTGGCCGATGCAGGAAAGGAAACAACAGCCGCACAGACCAAACCGGCAGAAACAAAGGCAAAAGAAAATGCAGGGAAGGAAAATGCAGTAAAAGAAACACAGGCAGCTAAGCCAAAGGAAACCGAGGCAGAGCCGGCAGGAGCAGGAATGGATGCCGCTTCGGCACTGGTGCTGAATTTTGCCCAGACCCAGTCCATGATGTGGCCGGTGGAAGGCAATGTCCTTTTGGATTACAGCATGGATTCTACGATTTACTTTCCTACGCTGGAACAGTACAAGTGTAATTCCGGGATTGTTATCCAGGGAGAGGTGAGCCAGCCCGTGGCGGCTCCAGCCAATGCCCGCGTCCTGGAAACCGGGGTCAATGAGGAAATCGGAAACTATCTGATTTTGGATCTTGGCGATGAATATTCCCTGATTTGCGGACAATTAAAGGAAGTTTCGGCAGTTACCGGCGAGTATCTGGAAAAAGGACAGATCATGGGCTATGTGGCCGAACCGACAAAATATTATACCGTAGAAGGTCCCAATGTCTTTATGGAACTGAGAAAAGGCGAACAGGCCATGGACCCGCTGGACTATCTGGAATAACAGATACGAACAGCCAAAATAAAAGGGCAGGTTCAGTCAGAACAAAAAAGACACGATCCGGCAAGAGCAAAATAGCATAAAACCGACAGCATAAAAAGGAATCCCTTTCATTGCTGTCGGTTTATTTCCGTTTTTCTTGATGGTTATGCCTTTTAAATATTTCGGACAGAATTATCGCTTTGCATTTTCCTTTTCCTGTGTGATAATCGCCATGGATTCATCCGGTGTTGTGCCGATAACATCCATTAAAATTTCTTCGGTAACCGTAGGAGAGTAGTAAAAGCCCTGGAGATACTGGCAGGGTTTTAAGATTTGCACCTGGTTTTCGGTTTCCACGCCTTCGGCGATAATGTTCAGCCCCAGGTTTCTGGCAATATCAATTAATCCCTCAATAATATGACGGGACTTAGGATTGGTTTCTAGCTGCCAGACAAAGGAGCGCTCCAGCTTTAAGGTGTGCACCGGTAAGTCCAAAATACCGGCAATGCTGGAATAGCCTGTGCCGAAATCATTTAAAATCAGTTCAACACCCAGGGCTTCTAATTCCTGCATCATTGAATTAATCGTTAAATAAGCCGTCGTCAGGGCATTTTCCGTAACTTCAATGGCAAGCTTGCCCTCTGGGATCTTATAAGTTTCAATAACACTCTTTACTTCGCTTAAAAAATCTTCCTGTAAGAGCAGGATGGAAGAGATGGGAAGGGAGATGGAGTCAAACTCTTTTCCCCGTTCAATCAGACTGGCAATACATCGTCCTACCTGGTGCAGGGCAAAATATTCCACCAGGCGGATCTGCCCGGAATCTTCAGCAATTGGAAGAAACTCCCCTGCGCCAACCATGCCTATGCCCTGGACGAACACCCGCATATAAAATTCTGCACGGGTAAAAAAGCCCTTTTCATTGTGCAGGGTGGGGCGGTAGCGTATTTCAATCTCACGGTTTTCCAGAGCTGTCCGCAGATACTGTCCGATAATCTGCTTGCGCATCACTTCCATGTGCAGGGCAGAATCGTAGCTGATAATCTGACCCTGGCCAAGTTCGGTTGCTTTGGTGATTGCTGCATCCAGGCATTTTAAAAGTTCATCAGCTGTCCCTGCCGGCCCGGGATAGGAACAAAGGCCAATCTGCGCAGAACACAGGCAGTCGGTATCTTCAACCTTCCAGACATGGTCAAAGCGTTCAATAATATTTTCTGCGATAGACACCGCCTGTCCATGCGGGCAATCCTCCATGATAATAATAAATTCCACACCGATATAACGGTATACCACATAGCCGGTTTCTCTCTGCAGATAGCGGATGATTTTCGTCAGCAATGTTTCGCAGTAGAGGTAGCCAAAAACCTGGTTCAGACGTTTAAAATTCTCAATATAAAGTTTGAGCACAGTGCCCTTGCTTTTGGAAGTCAGCACTTCATCCAGGTTTTCAAGACAATCTTTCCTCCCAAATTCTTTTTTATCGACAAAGGAATCCTCAGAACCGGCGGAATATTCGGTCGTATGTTCCCGATCATTATTTTGGTCTGTTTTATTTTTCTTCTGAAACCACAGCATCTTGCCATCTCCTCATGTTTAAAATTATTTGCTCTTATTATTGTATACGAAATAGGAAAAAAAAGCAATGAAAAAGAATAATTCATATTTTTCTTTTTGCTGCATATTCTTTTATTGTGCGGTTTTAAAGGTGCAATAAAGAAAAATGGTTGCCGTTCACAGCTTCACAGCGACGAAAAATCCGCAAAAAATCAAGCAAAAGAATGAATTGAGGGAAGATAAAACAATGGAACAGAACTTAAACAGGTTTAAACAGCGTACATTTCAGGTAAAAAGCCGGTGTGCACTCAGCTTGCTGACGGCAAAATTAACGATGGCAAATGCAGAATTATCTCTGAAATTGGGAAGAAATGTTATTCTAAACATTTACAGCCGGATAAAAAGCATCGAGAGCATTCGAGAAAAATGTAAAAAAAAGGGGATTAAGCCGGAATATACAGAAGCATTAGAAAAGATCAGCGATATTCTTGGCATCCGGGCCGTCTGTGCATTTGAAGATGATATCTACCGGGTAGCCGATATCCTGTGCCAGCATCAGGATGTAACCGTTATCAGGAAAAAGGATTATGTGCGTTATCCTAAAATTTCAGGATACCGAAGCCTGCATTTAATTGTTGAGATCCCTGTCTGCTTTCAGGGAGAAACAAGCCAGGTCAGAGCAGAAATTCAGCTTAGAACAACGGCAATGGATTTCTGGGCAGGTGTCGATCATGAACTTCGCTATAAAAAAGGAAAAAAAGAAGCTGTACTTATTGGAAATGAGTTAAGGGAATATTCCAGGGTTGTTGCAGAATTAGACGAGAAAATGGTGGAACTGCGCAGGCAGATTGAGATTATTTAAAATGTAAGTTTACTGTAAAAGTTCACTGCCGACTAAGCGGTCTAAGTTCAGGTATTCCAAGTGCGCCCGGCAGACTTTTATTTATGGCGGTATGACCACTTGTGGGCGCATGAAGAGGTAGAAAAATTTTTAGGAAGATTTTTGTTTGAAGACGGGATGGCAGAAGTGAAGATGGCCATCCCGTCTGATGTTTAAAACTGCATGTTTAAAGCTGTATAACTAAAGCTGCATGTCTAAAGCTGTGTAATATTCATGCAGCTCTGGCAGCTGTTTGGATAAGTTCCGGATGGCCGCTGAACCGGCTGTGCAGGTGCCGGATTATTGTTTTCCGGATAAGAACTGCAGTTAGGTCCCTGGGGAAGATCAAAAGCAGGGTTAAAGGCATAGAAATTCCGACTGTTTAAATGTTCCTGAACATCGCGGAGAACCTCACCAAAGCGCTGAAAATGGATAATCTCCCGTTTGCGCAGGAAGCGGATGGGATCGGCAACATCCGGGTCTTTTACCATGCGGAGAATATTTTCGTAGGTGCTGCGGGCTTTTTGCTCTGCTGCCAAATCCTCAAATAAATCCGTAACCGGATCACCTTTGACCTGGAACTCGCAGGCATTAAAAGGAACACCACCCGCAGCCTGCGGCCATACGCCCACCGTGTGATCGATATAGTAGGGGCCGAAACCGGAGGCTTCAATCTCTTCCGGGGTCAGGTTTTTCGTCAGCTGATGAACAATGGCACCGATGATTTCCAGGTGGCCTAATTCTTCTGTACCCAGAGAAGCAGCGGTAATGTTCCGCTTACCGTATTTTGGGACGGGCATGATACGGTGGGGTTTCCGATACATAGCTTCTCGACGTTTGAGAGGATAAAGAAGTATGATGAAAGTGAGGATGCGGGGAATGTCGGGAAGCCTTATTCTATCGAGGTTAGAGATACGGAGAGAACGATAACAATATACGGCATTGCTTCAACGAGATTTGATATAGCAGGTTAAATTGTGTCAGACCTATTTGTTTTATTGTGGACAAGTAGGTCTGATTTTATGTAGTAAAGCACACAAGCGATAAAAAATTTATGTGTATTAGAGATATTTTTTGAAAAATATTAAAGATGTTACGCTTGAATTTGAGGTAGTAATTGTGGAGATTCAGACTTTCATTGAGCCTGTGTTTGATGCGATAGTGGATGAGGGAGAATGGGATAAAGAATGGAACAGCAATTCAGGCACATGGTTGGATTTGAAAGGAGGGATTTTAAATGGCGACCATTGACTTGATTGTATTGGGAATGTTGAAACGGGAATCCTTGAGTGCATACGATATTCAGAAACTGGTGGAATACCGCAACATTTC
>ERZ808037.396-NODE-396-length-42396-cov-4.971455_pt1 | contig 42396 bp, 34 predicted proteins | sample MGYA00380190_ERZ808037 | MGnify/ENA primary metagenome ERZ808037 (study PRJEB31490, sample SAMN06133399) | mouse gut metagenome | isolation source: J9 | host: mice | place: China: Chengdu | collected 2015-05 ...
GTGGGCTGCTGCAGGTGATCCATCAATTCGGCTTCCGTTAATGGACGCTCGGTGCCGTCCGCCTCGATTGCAACGCCGCCGCCGTGGAGGTCTTCACGCGTGCCGTCTTCGTTTTCATACCACAGGTCGTAGCTTCCGTTTGCATTGTATATGATGTCCGCATCTGTCTGGTCGCCCTGGACCCAGAGCTGGATCTTTCTCTGAACACCGCCTAAATCTGCCGCATATACTATGCCGCTGCCGCTGACAAATGCCAGACATATTGCCGCTGCTGCCACTGCAGCCTGAAATTTTGCTTTTTTCTTCATAATGATCATCCTTTCTTCCTCCAGAGATATTTTGCCGGAGGGTTGTAATACTGAAAACGCCTGCTTATACTTCTCTTTATTCGTCATTTTCCCATTCCTCCTGCAACTTTTCCTTGAGCAGCGAACGCCCGCGCGACAGCCTGACCTTCACATTGCTTTCCGACAGTTTCAAAATACCTGCAATTTCATGTATGCTGTAATCTTCATAATAAAACAGATGGATCACAATCCGGTATTTTTCAGGGAGATTCATAGCCGCTTCGAATAATTCGCCCGATTCCGGTGTTTCAAAGGATAAGGTCTCCATATAATCTTCCAGAGACTGCTTATTCCTCCGCCAGAAAGTACGGTTCATATTTTTTGCTTTATTGATCGTCACCCGCAGCAGCCATGCGCGTATATGCTCTTCGCTTTCAAATTCTTTTTTTAATGAGTAGTACTGTATAAAAGTATCCTGGACAACATCTTCCGCATCTTCTGCGTTCTTGCAGACATTGAATGCAGCCGCGTAAAGATTGCCCTGATATTTTTCAAACAGCTCTTGCATTGGTAGTCTCATGAGTGCTCCTTTGGTAGTTGTTGAAAGGCCCTTCACTAATAATACAACTCGTAAAGCATAAAGGTTACAATTTTTATTTCAAAAATACAGCATTATTTTTCAAGCTGATATTCATGGTTGACATCAGCTGAATCAGGTACTAAAATATACTTAGCAATACAAAGTATTTAGAAACTGGTAAAATGGAAAGTCATACAAAACACCCTGCCATAAAAGTTATAGTAAACGAAATGTCTAATGTCGTTTGCTATGAAAGTCTTCGACCTTCACAGTATGGATGGCCATGCGGCCCGCCGGACGGCAGGCTGAGCATGATGGTAGTTTACTATAAGAAACATTTATATAAGGGGTTTTCGGTAAAAGTACCGGGGAGAACAGGAAGGGATGAGGAATGCAGGAAAAATATGAAAGGCAGATGAAGAAGGGGGTTCTGGACATGCTTGTCCTGCAGCTGCTTACGGCGGAGAAGAAATACGGCTATCAGCTGATCATGGAGCTGTGGGAAAAGGCCGGTGATATTTTCGGCTTAAAAGAAGGAACACTCTACCCGATCCTCTACCGTCTGGAGGAAGAGGAACTGGTGGAGAGCAGATGGTTTGAGGCGGAGAATAAGCAGATACCGCGGAAATATTATCTGATGACGGATAAGGGACAGCAGACTCTCGCTGAAATGTATCAAAGCTGGCGGCAGATCGCGGAAGGCGTGGAGCGGTTGATGAACCGGGAGAAGAATGAGGAAGCAGGAAAGGATAATTGAAATGGATGCAGAGAAATATGTAAAGAAAATTGTCAGGAATCTGAAATGCACAGGAGCGAAGAAGAAGGAGATCGGAGACTCGCTGTTGTCTGATATTGCTGCCCGCAGAGAACAGGGAGAGCCGATGGAACAGATCATGGAGAGTATGGGTTCACCGGAGGAGATCGCGGAGGCTTTCAGCCAGAATCTTTCCGATGCCGACAGGAAGGCATACAAGAGAAGACGGATCGGGATGACCATTGGGCAGATTGTGGCAGCTCTCGTGTTTTTGTCTGTTCTGGCATGGTGGATGATCCCGAAACCGGCGGCGCTTGGCGATGATCTCTCGCAGGAAGCGGTTACCGCTAGTGTGGAGAATGTGGTCGTCATGTTGAACCAGAATGATTTTGACGGGTTGCAGGAGCTGGCGGTTGACGAATTAAAGAGCAAGCTGACACAGGAAACGATGGACGAAGTACGAAAGGGTATCTCCGAAGACTGGGGCGAGATGCAGTCGATCGGGAAGGTATACATGCAGGGTTTGAAGCAGAAGGGTAAAGTGATGGTTGTCACACAGGTTGACGCGGTCTATGAAAATGTCAGTGTGGTTTATACGATTTCTTTCGATGAAGATCTGAGGCTGGGAGGGCTGTACATGCGATGAATACAATGATGACAGCATTTGTGATATGGGCGTTGGTAGGCGGCGTGATGGTCGCTTTCGGCATTTATGCTTTTTACTCAAAAAGGGTGCTGCCCTTTGGATTCTGGGCGAATGCCAAAGTATTTGAGGTAAGCGATGTGCGGGCATATAACCGTGCGCTGGGGAAGTTGTGGTGTGTCTTCGGCGTATGCTTTGTGCTGCTGGGGCTTCCCCTTTTGGGAGGGCAGAATTCTCCGTATATTATCCTGTCCATTCTGGGATGTATGGTGGAAGCGATCGTGGCGATGGTCGTGTATGTGACGGTGATCGAGAAGAAATACCGCACCAGATAGCCGGCAAATTCTCTGATGATGAAATTTCTAATGTCGTTAACTATAGTTATCCAAATTTATCCAACCAGGAATTTGTGACTGTGACGCTTCGGAATGGAGGAAAAGATGGGATTTTGGGTATTTATGATTGTGGCCGACATGGTGATGCCTCTTTTGATGGTGATCATGGGGCGTGTGTTCGTCAAGCATCCGCCGAAAACGATCAACAATGTGTACGGCTACAGGACTGTTCTGTCCAGAAAGAACCAGCAGACATGGGATTATGCGCATGATTGCTGCGGCAGGTTGTGGCAGAAGACGGGCCTGGTCATGTGCCTTTTGACGCTGTTGGTCGCCCTGCCGGTCAAAGACAGGGGAGATACTGTCGTGGGCTGGGTACTGGGTATCTGGGTATGCCTGCAGTGTGCCGTATTGATCTTGTCAGTGCCCGCGGTGGAGCGGAAGTTGAAGAAAAGATTTGATGGAGACGGGAATCTCCTGGTATAGGCTGGTGGTCGTATGGGAAGTGGAGAAGAGACTGTGGAAATCAGGGCAGTGGAGCAGGAAGCCAGACAGTGCAGGGGACACAGGAAGTAGAGAGAATGCAGAAGGCACAGGAAGCACAGACAGTGAAGCAGATACAGGAATCAGCGGGAATGCGAAAGGCACAGCAGCTACAGTCGATGCAGAAGGTACAGCAACTGCGGATTGCGGGGCTGTGCTGCGATCTGGTTCTGCCCGGGGACTATGAGCGGGGGCGGATACGGTATCCGGTGCTCTATGTCAACGGAGAGGTACCTGCGCAGGAGATTCTCGCGGAAGTGAAACGGGCAGGCGGCCGGACGGATTTCATTCTGCTCTGTGTCAGACCGGACAGTTGGAATGATGATTTCACGCCGTGGCCTGCGCCGGCCTTCCGTAGAGACGAGGAGCCGCCGCAGGGCAGGGCGCAGGCATATCTCGCCCGGCTGGCGGGAGAGATCAAACCATATATGGATATGCATTACCGGACGAAACCAGAGCCGGAGCATACGGCGCTGGCGGGCTATTCTCTTGGTGGTCTGACGGCGCTTTATGCGCTCTATCAGACTGACAGCTTCGGGTGGATCGCCAGTCTTTCCGGATCGCTGTGGTATGACGGTTTCTGTGAATATATGGAAAAAGAAAGGCCGCTGCGGCGGGAGGTTAACATCTACCTCTCTCTGGGAAAGAAAGAGCGGTTAAGCAGAAATCCGCGTATGGGTAAAGTGGCGGAGTGCACGGAGCGGGCCAGACAGATTCTGGAATCGCAGCTGGGGCAGGTGCCGTCAGGGGAGATGAAGGAGGAGCAGGCAGATAACCGGAAAGGTGCAGATGACTGGAGCAGAAGCGGAGAAGTCTGCATGGAATGGAACGAAGGCGGCCATTTTCATGAGACGGCAAAACGGTTTGCCAGGGCAATTTTATGGTGGGAGGGAAGGAATCTATGAGACTGGGATTTTGGATGTGTTTTGTTTTGGCGGTGGTGTTTGCCGTGCTTGCGTTGCTGTTTGGCCTGGGCAGGGAGAAAGCGGCAGGATTCGTATCAGGATTCAATTCGATTCCGCAAAAAGAGCAGGAGAAGTACGATAAAGCATGGATCGCAAGAGATATGCGGAATTCTCTTTTCGTGTGGGCGACCGTCATGCTGACAGGCGCGGCAGGCTCCCGTTTTATATCGGGCTATTTCGCGGTGGCAGCTTATGTTGTGTGGATCGTACTGTTTTTCCGGGAGGTACATCTGGATGCACGGAAGGCGTTTGAGAAGTATTTATTATGAAAGTCTTCAACTTTCACAGCATGGATGGCCATGCGGCCGGCCCGACGGCAGGTTGAGCATGATGTAAGTTTACTATAATATTCAAAGGAACCGTGGCGCAGAAGGCCATTTATGGTAGAATAGGAATGGGCATAAAAGACGGGCGGCTCATAAGCACACAGCACAGCGGCAGAAAACAAGGAGAAATGACAGCATGGCGACGATCAAAGAGATTGCCGAAAAGGCGGGGGTATCGATCGGGACGGTTGACCGTGTTCTGCATAACCGGGGTATGGTGAATGCACAGACGAAAGAACGTGTAGAGTCCGTTATGCGGGAATTGAACTACCGGCCCAATCAGGTGGCGCAGGGATTAGCGGTGATGAAGAAGAAACTGAAGATCGGTTTTTTTATTCCTGGTGTGGAATACCATCCCTATTTCCAACATGTGGCCCGCGCGGCACAGAAGAAGGCGAAGGAGCTGGCACAATACGGTGTGCAGGTGAACTTCTATCCGGTGGGAAAAAGCAGGGAACTTTCTTTTTCCAGGGGATCGGCATACTGGCATATGCTGCGGGAGCTGGACGGGATCGTGACTCTAGGCCTGGATACGCCGGAAATACGGGCTTATGTGGGAGAGGCGCGAAGACTTGAGATACCGGTGGTTTTTTATAATACTTATGTGGCGGATCAGGAATTTCTTGCGTATGTGGGATGTGATTATGAGCAGTCCGGCAGACTGGCGGCGGGCCTTGGCGCGCTTGTCGGGGGTGAGGACGCCGGAGTGTGCATTTATTCGGAGGGGAATGAGGCGGTAACCAGCCACAGGGAGCGTATAAAGGGCTTTTGCAGGGAAGCGGCGGAGCGGTATCCGGGGATGAAGATTCTGGATATTTGTCAGATTGAAGAAGAACAGGAGCAGAACGAGGCTTCGGTGCGGGAAATGTTTTGCAGATATCCGGATGTGAACGTGGTTTATGTGGTGAATCCCAGAGATTATGAGATCTGCCGGACAGTTGCAAAGATGGATGCGAAGCGTCAGGTGAAGATCATAACCAATGATCTTGTGGAGGATCTGGAAGAACTGATCAGGCAGGGCAGTGTTTCGGCTACGATCTGTCAGGAGCCGGAGAAGCAGGGGGAGCAGTCTCTGGAGATACTGTTTCAGTATCTTGCCTATGGTACGCTTCCGAAAGAGAAGATGTGTTACACAGACCTGAGTATACATATTGCACAAAATCTCTGAAAATGAACGGATCAGGATTCCGCCGGAAATCATTTGTGTAAAATCCTGACAAAGCTGACGGCCGTGCACGTTAACGGACGAGAAGCTAAGGGGACAGAGTCCAGCTGGAGAAAACAAAGATTGTGCACTATAACGAAAAATATACTTTCACGCAGAAAACGGATTGACATTTTCGCCAATCCGTTTTTATAATGAGACAACCGTTAACGTACACGGAAATATAACAAAGATGTTTCCAGACAAAATAATCAGGCAAAAGTATAAAATTTAACCAAAATCGAAAGGAGCAAACACATGAGAGCAACCAAAGAATATCGTCTTTCCATGACAGATGAAGCGCAGAAACTGGTGGACAAGTTGACGCTGGAGCAGAAGGTATGGCTGATGAGTGGAAATATTGATCTTACCACCACCACGGCAGAGGCGTTGGCGGCCCTTGCAGAAGCGATGGAGAGTGAAGAGAATCATTATAATGTGACGCCTTATGCGGCGGGCGGTCTGGAGGAATACAACCTGCCGCCGATGCTGTTTGCGGACGGCCCGCGGGGCGTGGTATGCGGCAACTGGCAGACTACGTGCTTCCCGGTTTCCATGGCAAGGGGAGCTACCTTTGACACGGCTCTGGAGGAGAAGGTGGGACACTGCATCGGCAAAGAAGTGCGGGCTTTTGGCGGCAATCTTTTTGCGGGAGTATGCATCAATATGCCGTATAATCCGGGCTGGGGCAGAAGCCAGGAGACTTACGGGGAAGAGACATATCAGATCGGCCAGATGGGAGCCGCACTGGTGCGGGGCGTGCAGGATGAGGATATCATGGCGTGCGTGAAGCACTATGCCTTCAACGACATGGAAAATGCGCGTTTCAAGTGCAGCGTGACCTGTGACCAGCGGACGGAGCAGGAGGTATATCTGCCGCACTTTAAGGACTGTGTGGACGCAGGGGCAGCCAGTATCATGAGTTCTTATAACCGGTATAACGGCGTGCACTGCGGTCATCACAACTATCTGCTGCGTCAGGTATTGAAGAAAGAATGGGATTTCGACGGTTTCGTGATGTCCGATTTCTGCTGGGGCGTCCGGGATACGGTGGAGGCGGCCAACGGCGGTCAGGATATGGAGATGATGTGGACGCAGTTTTTCGGGAAGCGTCTGGTGCAGGCAGTACAGGACGGCTTCGTGCCGGAAGAGCGTATCAATGAAGCGGCACTGCGCATCGTGCGGACGATCCTTGCTTTTGATAAAGATCACAAAGAATACGACATGTCTGTGGTGGGCTGTGCAGAGCATATCGCGGTGGCGAAGGAAGCGGCACAGAAGGGCATCACCCTGATCAAGAATGAAAAGGTGCTTCCGCTGAAAAAGAGCGAGACGAAGAAGATTGCCCTGATCGGCAAGCTGGCAGACACGGCGGTCATCGGTGACCATGGTTCCAGCTGGGTGCGCCCGCCTTACGTGGCGACGCCGAAGGAAGGGCTGGAGAAGGCGAACCCGGACTGTGAAGTGCTGTTCCATGACGGTGTCGATGTGGAGAGTGCGAAGAAACTGGCGGCCAGCGTCGATGCGGTCATCTTCGTGGTGGGCTATGACCATGACGACGAAGGGGAATTTATCTCCGAGAATGAGGCGGAGAACTATACAGGTTCCATGGGCGGCGACCGGAAGTCAGGCCTGGGGCTGCACAAAGAAGACATCGAGCTGGTGAAGCAGGCAGGCCCGGTGAATGAGAAGTCTGCGGTAGTCCTGGTGGGCGGCAATATGATCATGATGACAGAGTGGTATGACTGTGTAAATGCCGTGATCATGGCATATTATCCCGGTATGGAGGGCGGCACCGCGCTGGCGGAGATCCTTTACGGTGATGTGAATCCTTCGGGTAAGCTCCCCTATGTGGTTCCTTATGCGGAAGAGGATCTGCCGCATGTGGACTGGGAGGCAACAGACCAGTACTATGAGTATTACCACGGCTATACCCGTCTGGAGAAAAACGGCGTGAAGCCTCTGGTCCCTTACGGTTTCGGTCTAAGCTATACCACTTTTGATATTTCTGACCCGAAGGCAGCAGTGGAAGGAGATTGCCTGAAAGTGACGGCCAGGGTTAAGAATACCGGGGACAGGGATGGCGACGAGGTAGTGCAGCTCTATGTGGGATTCCAGAATTCCGCAGTAGACAGGCCGGTGAAACAGCTGCGCGGCTTTACCCGCGTATCCTTGCAGGCGGGTGAAGAGAAGACGGTGGAGATCGTCACGCCTGTTGAAAAGCTGAAATGGTATAATCCGGTTTACCGCGAGTGGCAGTTAGAGCATATGGATTATCCGATCTATGTAGGTTCCAGCTCCGCGCAGGAAGATCTCACAGAGACGGTGATCAGCCTGTAGAGCGGCAATAGAGACTGCCTTGATACAGGCAGTGCAGCCGACAGATAAAGCACCATATACAGCACCATCTAAAGTGCCATATCGCATTCAGTCAGGTTGAGAATGGACACACCCGAATCGGCCCGGCGGTTGGTTTTCGTCATATGCCGTAAAAATTAAAAATAATATAATAATTTCATAAAATATTTGTTTGCATCTGCTGGACGGCAGCGAATGCACCGGCGCTAAGAAAGGAGTCAAAAACGCATGGGAGACAAAAGATATTTGAAATGGTATAACAAGATAGGCTACGGCTCGGGAGATCTGGCCGCAAACTGTATCTATGGACTGCTGACCAGCTTTGTGCTGATCTATCTGACAGATACGGTAGGGCTGAATGCCGGGATCGTCGGCACGCTGATCATGTTTTCGAAGTTTGCGGACGGTATCACGGACGTATTCTTCGGCAATCTGATCGACAAGACACACACGAAGCTGGGTAAGGCGCGTCCCTGGATGCTCTGGTCACAGATCGGCAACTGTATTCTGCTGGTAGCGGTTTTTGCGATTCCGGAAAGTCTGGGTGAAACGGCTAAATATGCCTATTTCTTCATCACTTACACACTGTTGAACGCAATCTTTTACACGGCCAATAATATTGCCTATGCGTCGCTCACTTCCCTGATCACGAAGAACGGCAATGAGCGTGTGCAGATGGGCTCCATCCGCTTTATGTTCTCTCTGGCGACAAACCTGACAGTGGCTTCGGTCACAGTAGGACTGGTGGGTAAATTCGGCGGCGGCGCCACGGGATGGAGAACGGTAGCCTTTCTCTATGCGGTGATCGCTCTGATCGTGAATACGATCTCCGTCTTCTCGGTAAAAGAGCTGTCGGAGGAAGAATTGACAGAAGGCGTAGAAGTTACGGAATCAGAGCCGCAGGAGAAGATTTCCTTCGGAGAATCCCTGAAACTCCTGATCGCCAATAAATATTTCCTGATGATCGCAGCTTTCTATATTTTGATGTATATTCAGACAGGTATCGCCGGTATCGGTATCTATTACATGACGTATGTGATCGGCAATCCGGCAATGCTGGGAACTTTCTCTATGGCGCAGATGTTGCCGATGGTTATCGGTCTGGCGTTTACACCGGCGCTGGTAAAGAAGTTCAAAGGCATGTACAAGGTTAACCTTTACGGCTATGTGATGGCGGGTATATTCCGCATCGGCTTTATCATCGGCGGCTATCTGGGGATCATCCCGCTGATGCTTATCAGTTCTGCGCTGGCAGGTCTGTGCACCAGCCCGGTTACGGGAGATATCAACGCGGTGATCTCGGCGGCTTCCGAGTACACGGTGCGCACGAAGGGCAAGCATATTGAAGGAGCCATGTTCTCCTGTTCTTCACTGGGAATCAAGGTGGGAGGCGGCCTCGGCTCAGCCATTTCCGGTATGCTTCTGGCAGCCAGCGGTTATGTGCCGAATGCGGCGCAGCAGTCGGCGTCCACGCTCAACATGCTGAACTTCATGTATCTGTGGTTTCCGATGATCTCGATCATCCTGATCAGTATTATCATGTATAATCTGAAGGTTGAGAAGGCTAATGCGGACTGGGATGCAGAGCACGGTGTACGATAAGGATATTTGCATTCCGGATTAAAAAACGGTAACCCGCTGCGCCCTCACGAACAGCGCAGCGGGGGTGCTGGTCTGATTGCCAGTTACTTCCATAGTAAACTTCCATCATGCCCAACCTGCCGCCCGGCAGGCCGCATGGCCATCCATGCTGTGAAAGTCGAAGACTTTCATAGTGATTCCCATCATGCGCAGCCTGTCGTTTGGCGGGCTGCATGACCATCTATGTTATGAAAGTCAGGGGCTTCATAGCAATTTGCACCTTCATTTTATTTTATGGCTGTAATCCATCCATTCTTCATCAGCCTCAGAGGTATCCTGCAAAATCGAACCGCCTTTAAAGGCTATCACATAACTTCCGGCTGCCTTACCTGCCCTGATTCCGGTGGGTGAATCTTCGATTATGACGCATTCCTGCGGTTTGACATTCAGGAAAGCCATAGCTTTGAGATAGCATTCCGGAGAAGGCTTCTTATGAGCTACCATATCGCCGCAGATGATTACATCCTGCATACCCATGAGATGAAGACGATTTAATGCGGTTATGATTAGTTTGGTACTGGTGGAAGATACCAGTCCGATTTTAAGGTCTGCGGCTTTGAGGTACTGAAGAAAATCTTTCACTCCCGGCATAGCTTTCAGATCAGGACTGTCCTCGTAGAAATTTCCTGATTGACGCTTTTCCTCCATAAACTCCTCTACAGACTTATTTACACCGGCCTTTTGCAGGATAGATTTGGTTAATTCTCTTCCGTCTGTCCCTATGTACGACATTTTTTCTTCGTCGGTCAGCCTTATGCCGTATCGTGCATACACCTTTTCCATGTAGGACAGTATACCCATCTCTGTATCTGCGATAACACCGTCAAAGTCAAATAAGACAGCACTTTTATCGAGTATGTTCATCGGCGTCATCCTTCCATTGCTTTAATAATTCACTATTGTTTTGTATGCAATACATAATAATACAAATATAGAGTGGTGTCAATATGAAAAACCTCCTATACGGAATACTGTTACAATCCGCAAGGAGGTTAAAGGCTCAAAAAGTAAAAGAAATAGCTATAAAAATAAACACGTTACTTATATGATCAGTTTGATCTTATCGCCCACACAGAGCTGCCTGCATATATTTCTGATCTTGGAAGTAGAATCGTGGACTACGCTGTTAATACGAAGCAACGGATAATTTTTGGGGATGTTCAGAGCCTTTGCTTCTTTGGCGGTAGCAAATACAATGTCTATGGTTTTAGAGGAGTGGTCTAATATGATGTTATGCCTGGTTCTCAGTATTTCATACATAGAGGAGTCATTGAGATTTTCCTCAAAAAGAAAACTGAAAGATTCCGGATAACGGTTACACTCGATGATAACAGGTATGCCATCGGCATATCGAATGCGTTCGATTACGATTACCTCTTCCTCTTCCGGGATGTTCATAAGTTCTTTATCAGTTTCGGTTGGCTCTTCCCGGGAAATTCTTGTGACTTTAGCTCCGGGTTTTACATTCATTAACTTGCACATTTCTGTGAAACTGATGGCCGCAGAGGAAATATCCCGTTGCAGTTTCTTCTCGGCTACGAAGGTTCCTTTGCCTGACCTCCGATTCAAATATCCCAGATCAGAAAGGGAAGCCAAAGCCTTGCGCACAGTTACACGGCTTACATGGTATTGGGAACTTAATTCATTTTCAGTAGGAATCTTGCTTCCGGGTGGCCGTGTACCGTTCTCTATTTCGTTCAAAAGCATATCCTCTAATTGTTTATACAAAGGAATGGAAATTCCACTGTCCAGCTCCATGTTCAATTCCTCTCCATGATTTATTATTAAAATGAGAAACACTGCAGTTTATTTATAATGATTAAGATATTATAATACATTTCATTCTAAATGTATATATTTTAATGCTTTTTTCATGAGTGTCATGTCCATGTCAGTACGTTTCTCCTGTCGCGTGAAAACAGAATATAATCGCTGAGAAAGATTGTATTATAATGTGTTAGATTATGAAAATACAATATGATTAGCTGTGTAATTCAAATAGAATATGATATAAATCCGATAAAGGAGAAGAAAATAAATAAAAAAAGAGATTTTAAATATATTATTATTGAATATATACAAAATAGATGTCCAATTTTGTATATATTTAATAAAATTTATATGTTTGATTGACAGAGTAAAGGAACCATATTATGATTAATTGTATTAAATACATATTAATACATTTCAAGACAAAGAAATACAAATAGTTGAGAAATGGACTATATGTATGTAAAAAGATATGCGCACTATCTTTGGTAACTACTGTCCAGTTTCTGTCAGATACAGTATAGATTTTGTATTGATGGAAATCAATTCATTACTTTGAGGAGGTTGGATTTATGTTTTGGGTTGAATTGATTATTGTCATGGCGGTTATTTTTCTGGGGGTTCGTCTGGGAGGGCCGTTTTTAGCATTTGCCGGCGGCGTGGGAATGTTTATCATGACATTTATTTTACATGTAGCACCGGCAGATCCGCCGATTACGGTAATTTTGATCATGATTGCGGTAATCAGTGCGGCGGCGACTATGCAGGCTTGTGGCGGACTTGATCTTCTGGTTCGTATAGCGGAAAGGATTCTTCGCAAGAATCCGAAATATATTACTATTCTTGCACCAATTGTAGCCTTTGTTTTTACATTTATGTGTGGAACCGGACACATTATATACAGTCTGCTGCCGGTAATTGATGAAATAGCGATTGGAACAGGTGTTCGTCCGGAACGTCCGATTTCTGCATCTATTGTATCTTCACAGCAGGCGATTAATGCCTGCCCGATCTCGGCAGCAACTGTTGGTATTCTGGCATTTATGGCAGAATCTCAATATACGCAGGTTAATATTTTTACACTGCTTCTGGTATGCATACCTGCAACGCTGGTCGGTACGGTTGCAGCGGCCTTTTCGGTTATCAAAAAAGGGAGAGAGCTTGCAGAAGATCCGGAATTCCAGAAAAGGCTGGCAGAAGGCAGAATCCATGATTTCGCGGGAGAAAAACCAGAGGAGACGGATGGTAAGAAGGCAGGTACGTCATCGAAGGAAGCAAAGGCATCTGTGGCTATTTTCATGACTGCGATGGTGTTGATCGTTTTACTGGGGGCAGTTAAGACGTTGGTGCCTGTTTTTGCGGACGGCTCTTCTTTGCCATTGACAACAGTTATTGAAATGTTTATGTTCTGTGCAGCGGCAGTCATGATTCTCGTCACCAAAATTGACAGTAACAAAATGCTTGATATGCCGGTATTCCGTACGGGTATGTTTGCAGTGGTACTTGCATTTGGACTTTGTTGGATGGTCAATACTTTTATTGGAGATCAGTCTGCTTTTATTACAGAGAATATGTCTGCGCTTACGAATCAGTATCCATGGATTTATATTATTGCGGTGTTTATTGTTGGGGCAATCACTACCAGTCAGTCTTCTACTACCATGATCATGGTACCGATCGGTATTGCACTTAGTCTTCCGGCTAATATTATCGTGGCTGGTTGGCTGGCCTGCTCATCTAATTATTTTATTCCGGCGTCCGGACAATGTGTGGCGGCAATAGCATTTGATTCAGCCGGAACTACCAGGATTGGTAAATTTGTATTGAATCACAGTTACATGGTACCCGGCCTGGTATGCACGATTGTATCTGTATTAGTAGCAATGGGACTCGGAGCCGTTATTTATTAGTTGCTTCAGGACATTAGTACAGGGCCAGTATAACAAACATTAGTTTAGACAAACGAAAGATGCGGTAATGAGTTTGGGTTATACTGGTTCCTGCACTGCCCTTAACTTAAGAGAGGAGTCAGCACATGAAATTTGCACCTATGAATTACCATTATCTTCGTTATCCGATCAATAAATTTCTGGATAAAGTAGAAAGTTCTCCCTTTGACAGTATTGATCTTTATTGTTCGGCACCACAGTTAAATCTGTTTGATTATCCGCTCGGCAGACTGTTGGAACTTGACAGGGATATCAGGAGGCGTGGATTGAGGATTATAGCAATGACGCCAGAAAACTGTGTATATCCGGTAAATTTCTGTACACAGGATGATCAGACGAGGCAATCTTCTCTGCGCTATTATCAGCGGGCAATCGATACGGCGGAATTTTTGGAGTGTCCCTGCGTCCAGATCAGCACAGGTTTTGGATATTTTGATCAGTCAGGGGAAGAGGCATGGAAGCATTGCAGAGAATCCATGAGACAGCTGGCGGAGTATGCGGAGAGAAAAGATATAACACTGCTTTTGGAAGAGTTGAAGGCGACCACTACGAATGTCCTGATCACAAGCAGAGATCTGGCAAAGATGATTGAAGAGATTGCTTCTCCCAAAGTGGTGGGGATGGTGGATTTGGATCAAATGACTTTTGCGTGCGAAAATATAGATGACTATATGGACAGTCTGGGTGAGAAATTAGGGCATGTTCATTTTAATGACTGTGGACATACGGTACCGGGTGATGGTGGATTTCCGATGAAAGAATATTATGAAGCACTAAAGCGCAGGGGATATGAGGGGACAGTTTCTTTTGAAATCTGTGACCGTCGCTATTATGTAGATCCGGATAAAGTGATCGACGATATTGTGGCCTGGATGCGGGCAAATACAAATGAATTATAAAGAATATACGGGAAAGAATGAGGAACATAATTATGTGGACACATGAAATGTTTGGAGTGGAAAAACCAATTATTGCCCTGCTCCATCTTGATGCACTTCCGGGAGATCCCGGATTTGGAGGAAACATGGATAAAGTATTGGAGCATGCAGAACAGGACCTGGCCGCTCTGCAAAATGGAGGTGTGGATGGAATTCTGTTTGCCAATGAATTCAGTCTTCCCTATCAGCCGGTAACAGATATTGCCGTAGTTTCTGCAATGGCATTTATCATTGGTAATTTAAAAGAAAATATAAAGGTACCTTTTGGGGTAAATGTGGTAAAAAATCCTATTGCTACGATAGATCTTGGAGCAGCTGTGGAAGCTGATTTTGGCAGGAGCTGTTTTTCCGGTGCCTATATGGGTGAGTATGGAGTGTATTATTCTAACAGTGGAGAAGCGATTCGTCACAGAAAGTCACTGGGAATTGATAAAAGGATGAAACTGTTGTTTAAGGTAAATCCGGAAGCGGACAGTTATCTGGTGGCACGTGATATTCAGGTGGTTGCGAAATCTATTATGTTTGGAGATTTCGCAGACGGCCTTTGTGTTTCCGGAACGGCAGCCGGAACAGAGCCTGACGATGTGGTGTTGAAGAAAGTATATGAAGTGGCTGCGCCGAGGAAAGTGCCGGTATTTTGCAATACGGGCTGCAACCATGAGAATGTGAGAGAAAAGCTGCTAAATTGTGATGGAGTGTGTATGGGAACCGCGTTTAAAAAGGATGGTATCTTTAATGAACGTGTGGACGAAAAAAGGGTGCGGGATTTTATGAAGATCGTATCGGAGATCCGCGGAAAATTATGAGCAGGAGTGATATATAATGGAGCATTATTTTTTAGGTATTGACATAGGAACTTATGAATCCAGGGGGATGCTTCTTGATGAGAATTTTATGGTGGTGTCGGATTGTTCCGTAGCACACACTATGGACAATCCCAGGCCCGGGTATTTTGAACAGGATGCGGAGGAAATCTGGTGGGGAGATTTCTGCAGACTCTCAAGGATGCTGATTGAAAAAAGTGGAATTGATCCGGGCAGGATTGCCTGTATCGGAGCCAGTACTCTTGGGACGGACTGTCTTCCTGTAGACGGTAATTTGAAACCTCTACGGCCGGCAATTTTGTATGGTATTGATGCCCGTGCGACAGAGGAGATAAAATGGCTTACTGAATATTACGGTGAAGAAGAGACGCGTCGGTTGTTTGGGCATCCGATCTGTTCCGGAGATACGGCGACGAAAATTCTCTGGATCAGAAATCATGAACCGGAGATTTATGCAAGAACCTGCAGGTTTCTGACGGGGAGTTCCTATATTACAGCGAAATTAACGGGACGATTTGTGATAGACCAGTTTCTGGCAAAAGGCTCTTTTCGCCCTCTTTATAATGAAGATGGTTCCGTGAATGAAGAAAACTGCGAATTGTATTGCAGGTCTGATCAGATCGCGGAATGTATGTATTCTACAGATATTGCAGGAACGGTTACGGCGCAGGCGGCCCGGGAAACCGGGCTTAAGGAAGGAACGCCTGTCATTGTGGGAACTGGAGATTCAACGTCGGAGGCTATAAGTGTCGGACTGGTCGAAGCCGGAACAGCTTTTTTTCAGTATGGATCTTCGATGTTTTTCTATTATTGTGTAGATAAATTCGTAGAGGACTACAAATCACCTGCGGGAAATGGATCAATTAAAGGAGGCAAGGTATTTACAGTACCGGGTACATTTTGCATGGGAGACGGTACCAATGCGGCCGGAACATTGACACGCTGGGTGAGGGACACACTGTATCATAAGGAATTGGAAGAAGAACGAAATGGAGGAGAAAATGCCTATACGATCATGGCCAGAGAAGCCGGACAGATTCCGGCAGGATGCGATGGCCTGATGATGCTTCCCTATATTTATGGAGAGAGAAGTCCCTTGCAGGATGCGATGGCCAGTGGAATGCTGGTCGGTCTCAGAGGAAATCACACACGCAGCCATATTAACAGAGCAGCATTGGAAGCGGTGGGGTATACGACTTATCAACATTTGCTTCTGTTCACGGAAATGGGATTTCCGCCACGAACGATAATTACGGCAGGTGGCGGCACTAAAAATGCGGTATGGATGCAGATTATATGCGATATGCTGGGAACTTCGATACGGATACCGGAACATTATCAGTGTTCCGCATATGGAGATGCCATGCTGGCAGCGTTGGGATGTGGAGCAATCAGCAGTTTTGTAGAATTGAGAGATGCATTACCACTTGGGACGTATATTAAGCCGAATATGGAAAATCATAAACTATATGCACAAAATTATGAAATATATCGTGATCTGTACCTGAATAACAAAGATATCATGCACAAATTGGGAGGAAAGGGAAGGGAACTGTAAAAGTACAGATAAAGCTGTCTGAAAAATCTCAGGCAGCTTTCCTTATTTAGTTGCAGCTTTGTGATATATTACAGTCCGGCAGACTTATACTGCCTGCGGTAGTCCAGCGGCGTCTGCCCGTAAGCCTTTTCAAACAGCCGGTAGAAGTGGCTTCTGTTGGAAAAGCCCAGTTCGTCGATGATGGCGGAGATGCTTTTATCGGTGCCGGCGAGCATGGTCCGCGCCTCTTCCAGGTAGACGGACTGCCCGTATTCGAGAATGGTCTTGCCGGTGTACTTCTTGATGATTCGGTTTAGATATTCTCCGTTGTAGTGCAGCTGGGAGGACAGTTCTTCTCTGGTGCAGCGTCCGTGACTGGATTTCATGATATGGGTAATCTTGCTGAACAGATATTCCTGATTGTCTGACTCGGAGTGTATGCGGTTGATGCTGAACAGACCGGGGTCCGTCATCAGCTGCAGCAGTCGGGAGAAAGCGCCCTTGATATAAAAAAGAGAGCCGGGCTGCAGGTTGATGATCTCATGCAGGATGCTGTTAAACAGCGGCGCCGTCTTTTCCAGGATTCTGTCGGCGGGGATGACGGGAAAGCAGTCGAGATAGACCTTGTCGAACTGCAGGGACTGGTTCTGGCTGTCCTGAAAAAGCTGCAGTACCAGATTGGCGTCGTCGGGTTTGGAAGCGACGGCGGCCATCTCATAGTATTCGGCCAGCAGTTCCGCGATAAAGTCATCCCGCATCATGAGAAAAACGGCCTGAAAATCACCGGTGAAATCCTCGGAGTGCCGTATGTTTTTGTTCATGATACAGCATTCGCCGGCCTCGTAGGTGAAGATCTGGTTCTCTACATGGTTGGTCACACAGCCCTGCAGGACATACATGATCTCAATGCAGGAATGCCGGTGCAGGGGCCTTTTTCTCGTGAAATCCACGACCTTTTTGTCCAGCCGGGTGGAGCGGTAGGAATGCTGCGTGAACTGGAACATATTACAGAGGTCGTCCTGTTCTCTACAAGTCTCCAGCATGATCATGAAGGGGGTCTGGATTCCGTACTGTGACAGATCCTGACTGATGACCAGCGGATTGGAGGGATCACTGAGAAGCTGCAGTTCTTCCGGAGAGAAGTAACACTCCGGCGGATATTTTTTTGAAATATGAATATGGGTATTTGGGGCGGCCGGATCTGCCGGCCGGGGAGTTTTCGGGTGGTTTGTCATGGAAAGCTCCTTTTTTTGTACAGTGCACTTTGACATTCCGGCAGCTGGCGTCTACAGGTTGAATATGGTTACAAACGGGCTTTCTGACAGTTGGTTTCTGTCATTGAGCGCCGGGAAGGATGCACCTATAATGAGATATAAACAGTAATCGTCACAACAGTTCTGCTTACAGCGCTGCGCTGCATACAGGAAAGCGTACCGTAAGAGATACGGATCCACAAATATGTATGGACAGTATAACATGAAAAGGCGGAAATGGAAAGGCGGGTTTCTGAACGGTTATCGACAGACATTTTGTAAAAAAGTAGAGAGGAGAGGGTATTATGATCCGGGAGAATTTTAACAGAGACTGGCAGTTCGCCAGAGGGAGCGCATCACTGATGTCGGCTTTTATGGGAGGGCAGCAGTTTGAGGCGGTGAATCTGCCGCATGATGCCATGGTGCATGAGGAGCGGACGCCGGACACGGCCAACAGCGCGCAGACGGGATTTTGGCCGGGCGGGCTTTATACATACAGCAGGAAGCTGGACGTGCCGCAGGAGTGGCGGGAGAAAACGGTGCTTCTGGAGTTTGAAGGAGTCTACGCTACGGCCATGGTGTATGTGAACGGGAATCTGGCACAGAGCAACCTGTACGGTTATTCAGATTTCTATGTGGCGCTGGACAAATATCTGGAGTACGGTGCGGAGAATGAGATCAGAGTGGTTGTCGATAACGCTGCGGAGAAGAACAGCCGCTGGTATTCGGGAAGTGGTATCTACCGCAATGTCAATCTGCTGGTGGGTTCACGGATTCATGTGCCGGCGGACGGCGTGCGGATCACCACGCCGGATGTGGGAGAGGAAAGCGCGGTGGTGGAGATCTGTACGTCTGTGCGGAATCTTACGAGGAAGAAAGAAAAGATCACGGTGGAGACGACGTTACTTTGTGACGGAACCGTGGTGGGTGTGGATAAAGTGGGCGTGACCATGTTTATGGAGGCGCAGGAGCAGGTCAGTCAGCGGATCGCACTGCTTAAGCCGCAGCTGTGGAGCCCTGACACGCCGCAGCTGTACGACTGCGTAGTGAAGATTTATGCGGGCGAAGAGCTTCTGGATGAGACGAGGGAACATTTCGGTATCCGCAGGCTGGAACTGGATGCGGAGCACGGCCTGCGTATCAACGGCAGGCAGGTGAAGCTGCGGGGCACCTGTATTCATCATGACAACGGCATCATCGGCGCGACGACGCTGAAAAAGGCGGAGGAGAGACGGTGCCGCCAGTTAAAGGAGGCAGGTTTTAACAGTATCCGCAGCGCCCATCATCCCATGAGTAAGGCTATGCTGGATGCCTGCGACAGGATCGGTATGGTGGTCATGGACGAGCTGAGCGACATGTGGACGAACCATAAGAATGCCAATGATTTCGCGCTGCATTTTCTGGACTGCATGGATACGGAAGTGGAACGCATGGTAAGAAAAGACTACAACCATCCCAGCGTGGTTCTGTATTCTGCAGGCAATGAGATTCCGGATTTGGGGACGGCCAGGGGAGCACAGCTTAACCGCGCCATCTGCAATCGGTTCCATGCGCTGGATCCTTACCGCTACACGACCAATGCGATCAACGGTATGCTGGCGCTGGGGCCGCGGATGGGGACGATCATTCAGGATTTGATGAAGGCGGCCGAAGCATCTAAACCGGTAGCCGGAGAAGGACAGCCGGAGCAGGAAGGCCGCGCGGAAGAAGGGGCAAGTGCATTAAATGGCATGATGGCGCTGATGGTAGGACCGGCGGCGGATGCTCTGGCCTGTCATCCGCTGATGACAGAGTGTATCGAGGAAGCCAGTCAGGGCATGGATATTATCGGGTTGAATTATCTGACCGGCCGTCATGTGCTGGAGAGGGAACTGCATCCCAACAAACCGGTGGTGGGCACGGAGACCTTCCCTGCCGATATCGTGAGGCTTTGGGATATCGTGAAGAACAATGACCATGTGCTGGGTGACTATACGTGGACCGGTTATGATTATCTGGGCGAGGCGGGCTGCGGTATTTTCTATTATGACGGCACCCAGAATTTCAACGGCGTCTATCCGGACCGGACGGCCTATATCGGTGATCTGGACATTATCGGTTACCGCAGACCGATCAGTTATCTGCGGGAGATTGTCTTTGGCCTGCGCAAGGAGCCGTATATCGCGGTGGAACGTGTGGACCGCCACGGTATGCCGCACTCTCAGACCGCATGGATGTTAAAGGACAATATCGCCAGCTGGACCTGGCCGGGGTATGAAGGAAAACCGGCGAATGTGGACATTTACAGCGAGGCGGAGGAAGTGGAGCTGTTCTTAAACGGCACATCTCTGGGCAGGAAACCGGCCGGTGAGGCAAATGGTTTTACGGCTTCCTATGAGATGACCTACGAACCGGGGGAGCTTCTGGCAGTGAGCTATACCGACGGCGCAGAGACGGGACGTTTCGTGCTGAAGACCGCAGATGCCGCTGTGGAGCTGCAGGTGACAGTGGAAGGAGAAACACTGCGGGCGGATGGCGAAGACCTGGCCTTTGTGACGGTAAGGTTAGCGGACAAGGAAGGCGTGGAGAATCTGTACGCTGAAAAGGAGATAACGGTGACCGTGGAAGGTGCGGGCACCCTGCAGGGCTTTGGCAGCGCAGACCCGCGGGCCATTGGCAGCTATGACAGCGTTACCTGGAAGACTTACGACGGCTATGTGATGGCAGTGATCCGCGCAGGTATGGAAGCAGGCGAGATCCGTGTGAAATTTGCGGCGGAAGGCTGTGAGACGCAGGAAGTTGTGATTCATACAGAGAAATAGAAGTAACGGAATAAAAGTAAAAGTGAAGATGCAAAAAGGCGTTTATGCATACAGGACAGGTAAGCGCCTTTTTGCTTTATAAGATAAAGATAAAAAAGAGGAAAAAAGGGGAATCCATATGGTATACTGAATAAGAACAGAGTAGCATAGCAGGAGTGGATTTTGAAGAAAGGTGCAGGGTGCTGTTATGAAGTACAGGATCAACACAACGAACTACCAGGATTTTCACACATTTGAGATCAACAAACTTCCGCCGAGAAGTTATTTTATCCCGTATCCGGACAGGGAACAGGCGGACAGGGTGAGCGGGGCCGGGAAGCGTTACGGCTCTCCGAAGGTCGTCTGCCTGAACGGCGAGTGGGACTTTAAGTTTTATCCGCGGCCGGGTGAGCTTCCGGAAGTGATCGACACGGATGATATGCAGTTTGACAGGCTGGATGTGCCTTCCTGCTGGCAGTTTCGCGGGTATGCGAAGCCTTTCTATGTGAATATGCGTTACCAGTTCCCATACCAGCCGCCGGAGATTCCGACCACGGAGAAGGTGGGGAAGAGCTTTTGCTGGATCGGTTCGGATCACGGGATCGGGCCGCGGTGGCAGGAGCCGGAGGAAGAGTACAATTATGTGGGTGTGTACCGCAGGTTTTTTGAGGTGGAGGACTGTACGAAAAACCATGTGCTGTCCTTCCTCGGGGTGGCAAGCTGTATCGATCTGTATGTGAACGGCAGCTTTGCGGGCTATTCGGAAGGGTCCCACAATACGGCGGAGTTCGATATTACTTCTTATATCCATGCGGGGACCAATGAACTGGTGGCGGTGGTGCGCCGCTGGTGTAACGGCACCTATCTGGAGTGTCAGGATATGTTCCGCAATAACGGCATCTTTCGGGATGTGCTGCTGCGGATCAGCGAGAAAGGGGACATCTGGGATATCGGTTTTAAGACACGTAAGACAGCGCGGGGCTACCGGGCGGCGGCCAGTGCGAAGCTGTATGCGGACGGGGAAGTGACTTTTATTCTGGAAGGAAACGGTATCTCCGAACGCCGGACGGTGCAGTCGAAAAACAGGGTGGCTAAAGCGGTATTCGAGGATCTGCCGGTAGAGGAATGGAATGCGGAGTCGCCGGTGCTGTACGATCTGTACTATGAAGTGCCCGGCAGCTGTGTGAAGATACGGGCGGGCTTTAAGGATGTGACGATCCGGGGCGCCGTTTTTTATCTGAATGACCGTAAAGTGAAGCTGCACGGCGTCAATCACCACGATACGAGCTGTGACAACGGTTATACGCTGACGCCGGAAGAGATCGAGCGGGATATGAAGCTCTGTAAGGAATATAATATTGATACGGTGCGCACGTCCCACTATCCGCCGGATCCGTATCTGCTGGAGCTGTGCGACGAACTGGGCATCTATGTGGTAGATGAGGCGGATCTGGAGACGCACGGTACCATGTCGCACAGACTTCCGCCGGATTATAACCGCATCAGCAACGATCCGGCGTGGGCGAGGCATTACGTGGACCGGGCGAGACGGCTGTACCAGCGTGACAAGACTCACGTGTCTGTGATTCTGTGGAGCCTGGGGAATGAGGCGGGCGGCATTTATAATACGGACCGGATGTATGACTATCTGAAAAAGCATACGGACCTGCCGGTGCACTATGAGAGTGCGGTTCACACGAAGAAAAAGGCCTACGATGTGGGGAGCGAGATGTATCCGCCGATCAGGAGGGTGCATGACATCGGTGAGAAGACTTACCGGGTACGGGAACTGTGCGACAGGCCCTATTTCCTCTGTGAATATGCGCACGCCATGGGGGTAGGACCGGGAAACGCGGAAGGGTATTGGAAGGAAATCTATGCATACGACAATCTGATGGGCGGCTGTGTGTGGGAGATGATTGATCATGCGGTACGCCATGCGGACGGCACCTATACCTATGGCGGTGATCACGGGGAGTGGGAGCATGACGGCAACTTCTGTGTGGACGGCATGTTTTATCCGGACCGTAGCCCGTCCACCGGGGCCAGGATCATGCGGTTTATATATCGTCCGATCAGGATGCGGCATTTGGGCGGAGACCGGTTCGAGATTTTTAATACGACTGCCTTTTCGGCGGGAAGCCGTTACCGGCTGGTATGCAGATGGAGCGACGGCAGCGAAATGACGCTGGTGCCGGAGGCAGGGCCGCTTTCGAGAGAGGAGATCGTGCTGGATACGAAACTGCATAGAGAGGCGGCAGGGGCAGCAGGAAAAGACCTGATGCTGACGATCGTGACCATAGATACGAAAGACGGAGCCGACAGGGAAGCGGCGAGAGAACAGATCGTTTTGGAGGAACAGATCGCTGCGGTGCCGGAGGATGCCGGATGCGTGGAACCTGCGTCGGCTCTGGCGACAGGTGGACAGACTGAGAACGGTGCGGACATGGCTGCGGATACTGCGCTGAAAACAGGAGGATTTGCCATAAACGGCGGCCGGCCGGTGATACAGCTGGCAGCTGGCTGTCTGGAAACCGCGGATCCCTATACGATCCTGTTCCGTGCTCCCACGGACAATGATTTTAACTTTTCTCTGCACAACTGCATGGAGGATTTTCTGGAGCAGCAGGAGGATGTGCTGTCCGTGGAACGGGAGGAAAACCGTATCACAGTCACCACAAGAATCCTTTGTAAAAAGCAGACATTTCTCTGTACGGACTGTTATGAAGGCAGCGCGGAGGGGCTTGTGGTCACAAGCAGGCTGCACTGTGAGAAGGGCAGGGGCAACCTGCCGCGGTTTGGCAAGGCGTTCCGGCTGGACAACAGCTTTGGGCAGGTGCGCTATCTGGGAAGAAACGGGGAATCCTACGCCGATATGAAGGAGCAGGCGCAGATCGAGGAAGCGGCCTGCAGGGTGACGGACATGACGGAGCCGAATATCCGGCCCCAGGAGAGCGGCAATCGCTGTGACTGCCGCTGGGCAGCGTTAAGCGACGGCAGGCAGACAGTGACTTTTACCGCGCTCGAGCAGCCTTTCGAGCTGGGGATCAAGCCCTACAGTGACAGAGAGCTTCTTAAGATGAGACACCGGGAAGAGGAAACGGTGACCGGCACTTACGTGACGATCTCGGCCTTCCAGATGGGAATCGGCACCGGGATCTGCGGTCCGAAGACGGCGAAAGAGTACTGTTATCCCATGGAGCGGGATTATGTGCTGAAGTTCCTGATCCGGATAGAACAGGAAGAGCCGGGTCAGCGGGAGACTTCCGGCACACGTCCATAGCGGGCCGTTTCGTATCTGGCGTGGAGTGCCATGCCTTCTTCGGTCTGCGCTATGCCGGCTTCCTGCTCAATTTCGGCAGGAGATTCGTGATCGGCGGGTTGGTCCTTACGGTGACGGCGGATCACCCGGCGGTACTCTCTGCGGATGCGCTCCCGCTCGGACAGCCTGTGGCGGCGGGCGGGTGCCGCAATTTTCACTTCATCCTCCGTATCGTGCAGTTCCTCGACAATGTCCCCGTTTTCGTCATTTGTGATGCGGAAATCCTGAAAAACGGTGAGCACCTTTTTGACCAGCGCCAGGGCCAGCAGCACAAAGATCAGAGTCGTGAGGCCGTAGAATATATAGTCCAGCCACCAGGGAGCAGGTTTAATGTCTTCCGGATCTCCTATAAGAGCGGCCATGGGATTTTCGCCCATGTTCTCTGTGAGAGAGGGCAGTGCGGTTTCGGTAAAGTCCATTTCGACATTGGTTTTCAGATCCCGAAGATCGCGGTAGTGCCGCAGCGAAACGGTAAACAGGGAAGACAGCGCCAGCACCATGAGCAGTGCCAGATAGATCGCCAGCATACCGCTCCCGATTCCATAGATGCGCCGGGAAGGCAGGTTGCAGGTCCTTCTGTTCAGGGCAAGGTAGCGTTCGGTCTCACATACATAGTGATATAAAAATGCGGTCACGGCGTATAAAATGGCGCTGAACAGGGCGGCATTGCACACGGAAGGGCCGTTAAAATTGGCTCCCAGAAGATAAACGCCGCCGAAATAGAAAAGCACCGGAAAGGCAGGTTCCTTTAATATATCATTGTAAGGACGAAAGGACGGATCGGCTTCGAAAGCGGCCTCCCGGTCCTTTTTTTTCTGCAGGCGCGCAATCATCCGGTTGACGATCACAAACAGGGTCTCGCCAAGCAGCAGCAGTAAGTAGCCCCACACCAGAAAACTGTCGTGCAGGGAACCGGCCAGTGCCCAGCCTGCGGCTCCCGTGGCGGCGAAGGTCAGCACAGAGAGAAGCAGATAGGTGAAGAGCGTTCTGCATTTCTCGGCGGCAAAGTCGGTAACCACGACAGGAAACACGATCACAAGGCATTTCAGATACAGATACGGGCCCACCAGGGTCTGGTCTCTCACGCACAGGACGTAGAGCAACGGTATGATAACGGACAGGATGAGCGTGGTGTGGATCCATCCTGCAGTTGTTTTGATCACTTTTCTCAAAGCGGCTGTCCCCTTTCTGATAAAATAAATGATTCACGGCGGCCGGAAACTGCTGCCGGGATCAGAAATCGGTCACTTCTCTGTTGAGCAGACGGATATTGTCTATCGTCTGCAGGCAGCAGGGTTCATTACGCGGGCACGGAACCACCCACACGGCCTGTTCCCTGCCGGTAAAGGCTTCGATAGCGGTCTGGTTTTGCGCAGCATTTTTGGAGATGAAGATCATGACTGCATCGCCCATCTGATCCGCCGCCTGACCTGCAAAGCTGTCAAGCATGGATGGCAGGGGAAGCACGCCTGCGTCGGACTGGTGAGTCGCCAGCAGCCGTTCGATGTCGGTGAGCTGCTTTTTGCCGCTGGTGGGAGGCAGACAGGTGTACGCAGAATCGGAATCCGCCGCGATATTGGTACACAATCCGACTTCCATGCCGCGGGCGATCATCTTCTGCGCCAGAGTGGCGGTCACGGAGACGGCGTCTTCGATCAGGTATTCGTATTTCAGGATGCCGCCGTCTTCCACGTCCAGAAAGAGCAGCACCTTTTCCATATGAGTGGATTCGAAGGTGTTGACCATCAACTCGCCTGTTCTTGCGCTGGCTTTCCAGTTGATCGTCTTCATGGGATCGGTGACGGTATATTCGCGGATCGAGGCATAGGCAAAAGGATCCTCGAAGAGACGCTTCGCGCACTGCACGCTGCCCATAAGCCGTTCGCAGGTGACGAGGATATCCGAGACGTTGGTCCGTGCGGCATAGACATAAAGCTGTGTGTCTGCCGGCGCCTCTATGGAGAAACGTTTCCTGTGCAGCATGGAAAAAGCCGTCAGGTAAGATTTGTCGATGCGGTAACAGCCGCGTTTCGTACAGTTGAGCGTTAGTTTCCTGGTGATACGCTGATAGCCAAGCAGGGCAAAGATATCCCTTTTGTAAGTAAAATCGCTGACGCTGGTGTTCTCACAGTCGTGGAAGGCAAGCCTTTTATCCATATGAAAAGCGACTTCCAGCACGGGCAGCACCAGTTTCTTGCGGTTTTCGATCTGCTCGGTCATTTCCGCCTGTTCGCCCGCATAGACGAAATCCTGCAGGAAGCGCAGCGTGACCAGCAGGCCGGCGTTCCAGTGCTTTTCATAATACCGATTCCAGAGAAATGTCAAAAGCAGCAGACTTAAGAAAAATAAACTTATCATGGCCGCGTCCAATCTTCCGTAGGCAGGGAAATGCTGTTCAACAGTCCACGGATGGCTGATTCTTTCTGCTGCGTGTAGGCGGCTTCCGAGATCATTCTGTGCGCCAGCACCGGAATGGCCACTGCCTTGATATCCTCGGGAGCGACAAAATCTCTGCCCTGCACCATGGCATAACCCTGAGAGGCGCGGAGCAGCGCCAGCGTTCCACGGGGACTGACTCCTTCCGCGATGCTGTGGGCGTTGGTATCACTGGAACCGGCATCGTATTTGCGGGTTCCCTGGACAAGATTAACGATATAATTTCTCAGATCTTCATGTACATAGATGTTACGGCATTCTTTTTGCAGGGCCGCTACCTCCGGGAGGGTACAGACCGGCCCGATGGTCTCTAACGGCTGATCGTTGATATACCGGTCGATCATCTGCCGTTCCTGTGTCTCGCTCAGACTGCCCATGCTGATCCGCATCAGAAAACGGTCCATCTGTGCTTCGGGAAGAGGATAACAGCCCAGTGTTTCCACCGGGTTCTGCGTGGCGATTACGAAGAAGGGAACGCCCAGAGAGCGGGTCACACCGTCCACGGTCACCTGCCCTTCGCCCATGCATTCCAGAAGGCTTGACTGGGTTCTGGGTGTGGCGCGGTTGATCTCGTCTGCCAGCAGCAGATTCGTGAACACGGGGCCTTCCTTAAAGACGAAAGCGCCTTTTTCCTGATTGAAATAAGAAAGGCCGGTCACATCGCTGGGCAGCAGGTCCGGTGTGAACTGAATCCGTCCGAAGGAGAACTCCATGGAGCGGGCCAGTGATTTGGCCAGCACTGTCTTGCCGGTCCCGGGCACGTCTTCCAGCAGAACATGCCCTCCCGCCGCCAGTGCGGAAAGAAGCAGTTCGGTAACGTGTTCTTTGCCGATGATAACTTTGGATACATTGTCTTTGATGCGGGTCAATAAGTCGTTCATGTGGGTGAGATGTCCTTTCTTATATAATTTGTCATGATAATGTGCTATATTTGTTATGGAACACAGAAGAGAAGACAGTGGTCTGCCGGCAGTTACCAAACAGCGCTACCACTTATCAGTATAGCATAAAACAAATGAAAAATGGCGAATGGATTTGAAAAAATAAAGGGAGCGATCACAATGCGAAACAGGATCCTGTTGGTTGAAGATGATGAAGAGATCAGGAGCATGATACAAGACTATTTATCGGGCGAATTTGAAGTGTGCTTTTTCAGCGACGGAAAAACCGCCATGCGAAAGTTCGCAAATCTTGACGAATACTCCCTTGCCCTGATTGACCTTATGCTGCCGGACATAAGCGGCATGGAGGTTATTAAGGCGATCAGACAGGTCAGCACCATTCCGGTAATCATCATTACTGCGAAAGATAATGATACGGATAAATCGCTGGGGCTGAATTTAGGGGCAGACGATTATGTAGTGAAGCCCTTTTCCCTGATTGAACTTACCGCAAGAATTAAGGCAAATATCCGGCGGGCCGGTACTTATCAGGTCATTTCGGACAATACGGTTGTAAAGTTCAGGGATTTGAAGATAGACCGTGCCGGCCATTCTGTCAGCCGGCAGGGCGCTGTTATGGATTTAACACCGATTGAATTTGATATTCTGTATCTGCTGGCGACCCATCCGGGGCAGGCCTTTTCAAAAGAACGTCTCTATGAACTGATCTGGAAGGAGCCGTATTTCGGCAATGAGAATGTACTGAATACGCATATCAACCGCCTGCGTCAGAAACTGAAAAAAGATCAGGCAGATACAACGACGTATATTAAAACCTTATGGGGAATCGGTTATAAGATGGAGGAGAGATAAATGTGGATTCTGTTTGCTGTGCTTTCGGTCGTGTTGCTGCTGCTCCTGATCCGGCAGCGAATCCTGTACAGGAAGCTGCAAAAAGAAATCGAGTATATCAGCAACCGTCTCACAACACTTTCTATCGCTTCTGAAAACGGTTTCGTCCTGCTCCCCGCCGCGCACATCTGCGTCAGGAAATTAGGGGCGGCTGTTAACACGCTGCTGCGGGATTTTTATGCAAAAAAGTCGGAATTCGGGCAGGAGCAGAAAGCAATGGCACAGGTTCTGACGAATATTTCACATGATATCCGCACCCCGCTTACGGTATTAAAAGGAAACAGCGAAATGCTGGCGGCCAGGACAGCGGATTTGCCCGGTGCAGGAAATATTCATGAGATGGCTGTTAAAATCGACCGCAAAGCGGACGTCTTGATAACGACGATAAGCGATTATTTCACAATGTCCAGGATTACTTCCGGCGATCTTCCCCTGAAATTGCAGAAGGAGGATATTTCGCAGCTGTGCCATGATACCATTTTGGATTACTATGATCTGCTTGATCAAAAGCAGTTTACGGTGGAGATTCAGGTGCCGTCTGTACCGATCTGCGCAGATACGGACAGGGATCTGCTGCAGCGCATTTTGAAGAATCTGATCGACAATGCGATCCGGCATGGTGGTGACGGAAAATATATTGCCCTGCGTCTTACGACAACAAAAGACAAAAGCGTTATTGAAATAGAAGATCACGGCAAAGGAATGACGCCGCAGCAGCAGAAACGGATTTTTGCAAGAGATTATACGACGGCCCCCGGATCAACAGGCAGCGGTCTGGGACTCGCGATCGCCAAAGGCCTTTGCGAAATGACAGGGGCAGAGTTGGAGGTTCACAGCATACAGAATCAAAGAACGGTTTTCTCCATTATTATGAAAAGTTGTAAAAGTTAGAAAAAAGTTAGAATTCCGGCAGAGAAAAGAGAAGTCTGTACTGTATCATAAAGTCATAGATATGATTGAGTGTAGAGCAGAATTGGAGTATTCCTTCGGAAAATTCTGAAATTCTGCCCGCGTCCTCGGCGCAAAGCGCTTCGGAATGGAGGAAAAAATCGAATGGAGGAAAAAATGGATTACATTATGGAAACCGTGGGACTGCGAAAATCCTACAGGGGAAATGTGGTGGTAGACAATGTTAATATTCATATCCCCAGAGGAGCCGTTTATGGATTTGTCGGCCCGAATGGGGCGGGAAAAAGTACGGTGATGAAAATGGTTTTGAACCTGATACAGCCGGATGCCGGGGAGGTTCATCTTTTCGGGGAGAAGGTCACTGATCACAGCTATGAAGTATTCAAAAGGGTTGGCTCCATTATTGAAAATCCGTACTTCTATGAAAAAATGACGGCCCGTCAAAACCTGGAGTTACACTGTGAGTATATGGGCTTTCCGAACAGGGAACGAATTGATGAAGTGCTGCAAATGGTTGGCTTGCAGGAGGTCAGGAGAAAGCAGGTTCGGCATTTTTCGCTGGGCATGAAGCAGCGGCTGGCTATCGCAAGGGCCATCCTTGCATATCCGGAATTTTTGATGCTGGATGAGCCGATCAATGCCCTGGATCCCGAAGGAATCCGGGAAATGAGAAAACTGTTCCAGCGGTTAAACCGTGAAAACGGGACAACTGTTTTCATATCCAGTCACATTCTTTCCGAGGTGGATCTGCTTGCGGATACCATCGGGATCCTTCGGCACGGAAAACTTCTGGCGGAATTGCCTGTTGAGGAGATCCATAAACGCCAGACAGAATATATCAGCCTGCAGGTGGATGACGTACCCCGTGCAGCGGCCCTCCTTGAAAAGAAGGGAATTACAAACTTTACTGCAGAGGATCAGGAGTTTATCCGGGTTTATGATTCTGACCTTTCCGGTAAAACTCTTTCGAAATACCTCGTTGAGAACGGCGTTGGTCTGGAAAGTCTGGGACGCAGGCAGGATACGCTGGAGGATTATTTCTTTCAGCTCACAGAGGAAGGGGACTAGTGTGAAAAATCCATATGCGACAGATTTTTCACACACAAATTTGTGCTTGCGCCCAAATTTGCAGACTGAGCAGGAATGGGGGATTAATATGGAACATTTAATCGGGCTGGAACTGAAGAAATTCGGAGTGGGGCGAAACATAATGTTTACTGTCGCCGCGATTCTTTTCAGTATCCTTTTTATTTCGGTATCTCTGGTTGACAGTATGACGGATCCGGAACAGACAAAGGACACTTTTGAAAGCACCTTTCTTATCATCGGCCTTTTGGTGTCGAGTATCTTTCTTGTCTATTCGTCGGTTTTGACGGCACGTTTCGTGATCGGGGAGTACGATCGGCGGACGATTATCCTGCTGTTTTCCTACCCACTGAACCGAAAAGGGCTGATTGCCGGGAAGATGATGATCATCATGGTCTACACGGCAGTTTCTGTAATGATGGGGTATATCTGCTGTACAGGTTTTATGATAATTGCCGATAACTATTTCGATATGTTAGAGGGCACATTTGAAATATCCTTATTGCAGACATGGATACCGGCGGCTGTTACTGCTGCCATAGTGTGCACGATACTGTCGGTCTGGCCGTTTATCATTGGCATGATCCGCAAATCCGTTTCGGCGACGATAGTGTCCTCTATGATTGTCGTTGTATTTCGCCAGATTATAATAAGTAAGAACGCAGCAAACCGGGAATCTCTGCTGCAGATTCTTTTGGCAGCGGTGATTACGTTCGCAATAACAGCAGTGATCTTTAAAAAGAAAGTGCCGCAGCTGTTTTGATAAAGCATTTTTGCAGCAGCATTGCAGTAAGAGAAACAGGGTTGCGCAGATTGGAAATCGGATTTCAGAACCGGAGGACGAGGTATTATGAATACGATCATACAAAAGATTAACGCCAGGCCGGGGCAGCGCATCATCGCCATGAGCGACATTCACGGTCATCTGGAAAATATGCAGGGGCTGCTTGAAAAGCTGGAGTACGATGCGGAGGATATACTTGTTATCGTGGGGGATCTGGTGGACAAGGGACCGGAAAGCCTGCGGACAGTTCGATATATCATGGAGCTGGCGGCGAATGCACAGATATTTGTATCCGAGGGAAATGTGGAAGAACATCGGCTGGAGATCCTCTGTGATACGACGGCAGGAAGTGAAGAACGTTTCCGGGAGTTTATCCGCTGGCAGAAAAAGCACTGGGGATGCGGCCTGCTCCTGGACATGCTGGCGGAACTTGATATTTCCGTAACGGACCTGACTTTAGGGGACACACCGGCCTGCAGAAAACGTATGTGGGAGCATTTTGCTCCCGAGATTGCCTTTTTGCGGCAGCTGCCCACGATTTTGGAAATGGATGATTATCTCTTTGTACACGGCGGCATTCCTACCGACGATCTGGAGAGTCTGACGGAAACGGACCGGCACGCCTGGTTGAAGAATGACTGCTTTCTGGAAAAGGGGTATCGATTTTCCAGATGTGTTGTGACAGGACACTGGCCTGTCAGCCTTTACCGGCATGAGGAGGCGGATTTACGGCCGATTTTCGAGTATGAGCGCAGGATCATCTGTATGGACGACGGGTGCGGCCTGAAAGAAGTTGGACAGCTTAACGCGCTTGTTTTTCCGGATAAGGATGCGGCTATGGAAGAGATCCGCTGGGAGTATTGTGACAGTTTTCCGGTGGTGACTGCGCTGGATGGGCAGGAAGGAAAGCAGAAGACTTTGTATATCCAGTATTTCGACAGCCGCGTTGACCGGCTGGAGAAGCGGGAGGGTATGGTGCGCTGCCGCCATTTGAGCAGTGACAGGACATTGTGGGTACCGTCCACTTTTCTTTATCTGGATGACGATAAAAAATGGCATGTGGATGATTACTGCGATGCACAGCTGGAAGTAAACCCCGGGGACAGGATCTCCGTTGTATTCCGCAATGCTGCCGGCTGCTATGGAAAGATCAATGGAGTTCTGGGGTGGTATTACGGCCGCTGCAGTGAATGATAGAAAAAAGTTGCCTATTATGGATGAATCATAATGGGTGGATGGAAGATATTGTTTCTTTACAGTGTGTTTGGCGGTTATTGCTACAATATATAGTATTGTGCACAATGCTGATAAACGGTTTTTCGAATATAAATCATACGTGACAAGTGTAAAATTTCATGTTATACTCGTTCAAAAGCATATATTTCAAAATTCTAATCCATATCTAATCGTTATAACGCAGAACGGTTACTTTATGTCCAACCGGACGTCAGACGAAATCATGCTTTTAATCCAGATAAATTGAAGAAGGCAGGAGATTTCGCAAATACGGACGGCAATGCAGAGAAAGAGGCTGCGCACAGATATAGATGCGGATGCCGGAGTAAGCGCTGAAAGATCTCCTGCGAAGGAGGTATTGTGGGCAGGAAGGACATCAGCTTAAAATCATATCTGCAGGATACTGCCAGATATGCAGATCTTTGGAATGGCGGGGTGTTTCAGGGAAGGCAGGTTGTTAAGGCGAAGGAACTGCAGGAAGTAACGCCGGTTCGCTTCGGGGCCGGCCGTTCGGCGCTGGTTGAGAAGACCGGAGATCTGGTCATGAAGCAGAATTATGACGGGCAGAGGTTTGTCATATTGTCACTGGAGAATCAGGATGAGATCGATTACGGGATTCCGGTCCGGGTCATGCTGCAGGAGGCACTGGAATATGAGAGACAGCTTCGGGATATCAGACGCAGGAATGAAAAGGCATACGAAGAATATCGAAAGAGATGCGGAGAAACTCCGGCAAAAGTTTATAAGGACGCCAGAGAATACCTGTATAAGATAAAGAAAGAGGACCGCCTTTTTCCGGTGGCAACGTTGATCGTGTATTGGGGAGAAGAAAAGTGGCAGGGGCCGAGGAACCTTTCTGAAATGATTGATTTTGGAGAGAAGGGTGCAGGTGTGGGAAGTGAGTTGAAGAAACTGGTTCCGGAATATCCTCTGCATTTCCTTGATTTGTCAACATTTGGACATTTAGAGTATTTCAGAACGGAACTGCGGCCGTTGCTGGAGCTGTTTGCAAAACGTAACAGCAGGGAATCTTTGAGAGAATGTCTTGAGGCGAATGAGACATATTGGGAAATGAACGACGAAAGCTGGGATCTTCTCACCCGGTTGACAGGTTCTAAGAGTTTGGAACATCTGGTCAGGCGAAAGAAGAAAGGAAACGAGGAGGGAAAGAAAATGTTCAGACCGTTGGATGATATGATAAGCAATGCGATAGCGGAAGGTAAGAGCGAATCCATAGTGGATCTGCTGGAAGAGTACGGGACTGTGCAGGACAAGTTGAAGGAAGAGATTTTTAAACAGAAGGATCTTCAGATACTGAAAGAGTGGCTGAAATTAGCGGTAAAGGTGGAGAGTGTTGAAGAGTTTGCGCAGCAGATCAACTTTTCGACAGGCGGTTGAAGCGAGTGGTCTCGGAAACACAGTAGCGAATGAGCAGGAAAGGGTTGGTTTTCAGAAATGGGAGGGATAAGGGATGGATGATCGTGAGGTCTGAGTGGCCCGGAGAAGATACAGAATAAAAATGGGCATGGCTTTTAAGCCTGTCGGAAAACAGGCTTGAAAGAATCCAGAAACAGGAGAGATGATCTATGCCGCTGCCTGCACCTGCTGCTTATAGCGGCCATCCAGATGGATGCAGATGCCGATGATGGTCGTCATGAAAGAATAATGCTCCTTCGTATGTATGAACATACGGTGCAGCCCATAAACATTAAGGATGCGGTTGTTGATGCGTTCCGTGGCGGTGCGCTGTTTATAGATCTTCTTATAGGCATCTGTGCCGCGGGGAACATCCGTGTAGAGACGGATATCCCATTCGGGCCGGGTTTTGACGACCCTTCCATATTTGGAATCCGTGCAGCTGTTTTTGCATTTGGAGCAGTGCTCCTTCCCAAAGGGGCATCGCCACATGAGATAACCGCAGGCTTTGTCATACCCATTGGGCCTCATGCGGAGCTTTTCCTGACATAAGGGTGTTCCGTCTTTGTCAATGGAGATGGTATCAGGAATTGTCTTTGGCCGGCCGCACTTGTCATTCAGGTCGATGAATGCCCGTATGTTCCCGTTTTTGAGGATCCGGTAGGTAGGATAATTGTCCATTGCGGAGTCCAGACACATGTTTTCAATGGAAAGAGCCGGCATATGTTTTTTCAGTTCATGAAAAGAAACAAGGAAGCAGACCGAATCATGGCGCCTTGCGCTGGTGAAACGCAGGAGCAGTGGGATGTCAGTCCTGAGTTTGCTGTTATAACAGGATAACTGGAACAAAGTGTAGCCAAAATAGTATTTATCCAGGTCGCAGTCCCAGCCCCAGGCTGCATCGGGATCGGAGAAATGCCGCAGGTTTTCCGGTGAGCCAGCCCTGTGGTGCCCGTGTGGGCAGGCATGGGTATGTACGGCGGTGCCGTCGCCGGAAACGGTAAGGTGTTCCACCGGTATGAGGGCACAAGCCATGGAAGGCAGGACGGCGACATGGTAGAAGAACTGCTGTAGGCGCTCCTCGAAGTTAAAAGGGATATCTTTTCCGTCTATGAGACGTTTTTCGATCAATTCGGTGATTTTTGACTTTGACTCCTGTGCTTTCTGGTTCTTCCCTTTGGGCTTATCAGGCTTTTTGCGGTTCCGGGAAGCGGGAAGCAGTTTATCGCGGTCGTATAAGTCCGTTGCAGGTGCGGCCCAGAGTCTGTTCATGAAGTCAAAGTAGGAGCCAAGAGGAGGAAGGGAATCCGTCGAGCAGCCGACGAGGGCGGCAAGGACGCGGTCGTGTTTAAGCCTGTCCACCCAAAGGGTAAGGGACAGCCTGTCCAGACCTTCTGAATATAGAAGAAAGAAAAGGATAAAAGATCTTAAGATCTGCGGCTGGTTCTTAGCGGGCCTGCCGGTTTTGGAGTAAAAGGGCAGGAGGAATTCCATGGCCTTATCGGTATCAAAAAGGCGGAGTTTTTGCCAGACATTCCAAAGCACCGTATGGAGACGGTTCCTTTCAGAGGAATCAAAATGGACTTTGAATTCGTTGAGAAAGTACTTATAATCTTGCATGGATTGCCAGTACTTGATCATAGAGTGCACCTCCTTGTAGATTTAGTACTGTGCGTGGGGCACAGGCGCTTCATAATTACAAGGGGCGCGTTTGGTGACTGGCGTATATGGTCACCAAACGCGCCGCACATTTTGAGTTGTATGTCAATAGGTTTTGGAAATTTATTAAAAATTTTCTTCTGGAGTTTGGAGGAAAGGATAAAACAGAGAAACAGAAAAAGAGCGGAAATACGGACTTTAAAGAGTTTCCGAGACCGCTCGGTTGAAGCTTAAAATGGAGGACGATATGGACTTTTTCAAAGAACTTATGCACAGAGAACAACAGGATAAACTGGAGAGATTCCGGATCTTAAATCAGAATGTAAAGAAGGGAGAGATCCTCTTTACCGGATCGTCATTGATGGAGCAGTTTCCGGTCAATGAGCTTCTGATGACAAACGGTATGGATCAGGTCGTCTACAACCGGGGTATCGGCGGATTTACTACGACGGACATGCTGCAGCATATGGAGGAGATGGTATTCGGTACGAAACCTTCACGGATCTTCATCAATATCGGGACGAATGATATCGGCAGTCCGGATTATCAGCTGGAGGCGCTGCTTGAGCGATACGAGGAGATCATTGTCAGGATTCAGGAGAGACTGCCGGAAGCGGAGATCACTATGATGGCGTATTATCCGGTCAATGAGACGGATAAGATTCCGGAGGGCGAATGGGGTAAGACGGCCTTTGTTACAAGGACTAATGAGAATCTCAATATTGCCAATGCGGCGATAGAGAACCTGGCGGCGAAGAAGGACTGTCGTTTTATCAATGTCAATGAAGGACTGGCGGACGAGAGAGGCAAATTGAAGAAAGAGTATACGATCGAGGGGATTCATATGTATGCCAACGGGTATCAGGTGGTATTGCAAAATCTGAAAAAGTATCTGTAGTATCTTTCCGGAAGGAGAGCCGGCCTCCGGCTTGAACAAAAAATAGGTTATTAACAAAAGGTTGACTAATGTAACCCTGATATGCTATATTGTTATCAGGGTTACATCAGTCAACCTTTTTTGGAACTGGAGAGATTTCGGAGTGGAGGGAAATATGGAGGATAAGACAATCGGCCTTTCCAACAGTGAATGGCGCATTATGGAAAATTTGTGGGAACAGTTTCCGAAGACGGCGACACAGCTGATCAGGGCGATGGAGACAGAGACCGGGTGGTCCAAGAGCACTACGAAGACGCTGCTGAAACGGATGGAGCAGAAGGGGTGCATTGCATACCGGGAAGGAACGAAGGCAAGGGAATATTATCCGTTATTGAAGCGGGAAGAGGTGGTGGAGTCCGAGACGAGCAGCTTTTTGAACCGGATCTACAACGGCAGTCTGGGATTGATGGTCAATACGCTGGTAAAAAAGCAGGACATCCCGGACGAAGAGATGGAAGAGTTGTACCGGATCATTCAGGAGGCCAGAGCAGAGAAAAAGGAGAAGGGGGAAGCGTGATGGGGGTAATGACGGGAGCTATGATTCAGGCAGCAGTTTTGGTGAGCGGCATACTGATCGTGCGGAAAATGTTTGGAGAGAAACTGCATGCTTATGTAAGGTACAGTCTGTGGCTGCTTGTGGCGCTGCGGCTGCTCATTCCGGTCAATTTTATAAACAGCCCGTTCAGTTTGCTGCGGGCTGTGCATGTGGTGACGGAAGGTTATAGGGAGGCATCCTCTGCGGCCGAAGACCTGGACGGTCAGCCGCAGAATCGCAGCATTACAGGCAGGGACTCCCAGGAGCTGACTTCGGAAAATGAGCGGGATGTTGTGACAGAGCAACCAGGGGCAGAGGGGACTTTGTCCGCACCGGAGGGCGACGATTTCCAAATGGTTGACGGTACTGCGATGGCTGATATGGAGGATGAGGATAGGACTGATCGTAACCGGATCATGCCTGCGGATGATACAGTGTCGGCAGTTTTACGGGGGATATGGATCGTGGGCAGTATGGTGGTCGGCGGGATATTCTTTACGGTACATCTTCGTTTTCGCAGGAGGCTGTACAGGGAGCGCAAACTCTGTCAACAGAGTGGGGATAAGATTGTGGGGAACGGCAGGAAGAGCGCCGGACTGCACAGGAATCTGCCGATTTATCAGGTGAAGAAACTGGAGGCGCCCTGCCTTGTCGGTGTTTTACGGCCGGCGGTTTATGTTGGTACGGATATCCGGACCGGGACAGAGTGGTTTCGCCATGTGGTGACCCATGAGCAGGTGCATTATCTTCACGGCGATCATATCTGGGCGCTGCTGCGCGCCGTGCTGGTCACTGTGTACTGGTTTCATCCTTTTGTGTGGATCGCAGCGGCGGCTTCGGTCAGGGACGGGGAGATCGCCTGTGATCACGGCACCATAAAGCAGCTGGGAGAGGGAGAGCGGCTGACTTACGGAGAGATGCTGCTGGAGCTTTCCGGGAAAAACCGGGGCAAAAGGGTCTATTCCTTCGGCACCATGCTTCGCCCGGGCAGATCAGAGATGAAAGAGCGGATCATGCGTCTTGCGGGTGGCAACGGCACCAGAATGTCGGCGGGAATTCTCGCGGCCGCACTTGTGCTTGGTATGGCGGGCTGCGCTTTTACCGGAGGAGCGGAGGAAAATGCGGAAGTGGCGGCAGAAGTTCCGGTAGATATCAACGTACAGCGGCTGGAAGAAGGGGCGGATGGTAAAGCAGATCTGGACGAAAATCCGGAAAATGACGACGCGCGGCAGGACGATGTACTTTCCGATAACGAAAGGATTCCCGAGCGCGAACCGGAAGCAGTTTTTGATCCGGAAGAAGAGATCAGCGAAGCGCGTCAGCTGACTGCGGCTCCGGCACAGATATCCGAGGAGACGGAGCTTGGGGTAGACGGTCCGTGGCTTGATTATGCAGGACAGCCGGGGATGGGTAGTGCGAATAACAGTGTTATTATATTCCATGATTATTTCGGACTGGTTGTCTATGATCTGACGGACAGCGAAGTTGTCAGCAGTCTGGATCTGGCGGCTATTGGCTGTAACTTTACGCAGGGAGATAATGCCTGTCAGGTTGCCGTATCGGCTGACGGCAGGGAGGTGTGGCTGCATCCGATGAAGAGACAGTATATGTTCCATTATGATGTGGAGAAGAACCTGCTCCGGCAGCTGCCGATCGTGAAGAGTTTTGAGGTTGATCTGGAGACGCAGGATCTTTTTGACCGGTATCTGGTGACAGAGGAGCGGTATGCGGGATGGCGTTCCAATTACCTGTATGAAGAATACAAGGATGAGAGAGGTCTGCAGACTGCTTATATCTATTTGTATGCGTCCACCAGTGAAGAAGCTGCAAAACTCCGCAATCTGCAGTGCGTCTGGGATGACATGGTCTATACTTTGTGGGATGGGAACCAGGCCGGGGCCGTGCAGACAGCTGCGGAATTTCCCTATCAGCATGACGGTAACATACATGATGTAGAGATCATATATGACGAACCCTGCGTGTATTCCCGGATTTCAGATACTTTCGGTGAGAGGACGCATCCCGCCAGTGGGGAAGTGCGTGTGCACGAAGGAATTGACTTTGCGGCTGAAGAGGGCGCGGATATCAAAGCGGCAGCCGACGGCATTGTCCATGAAACCGGTTACACGGCGGAATACGGTAACTATGTTGTCCTGCTGCATCAAAACGGAGATATGACTTATTACTGTCACTGCAAAGACATTAATGTGTCGCCGGATGAGCAGGTAGAGAGAGGCGATACGATCGCCACGGTGGGGCGCAGCGGAAGAGCAACCGGATTCTTTCTGCATTTTGCGCTCAGCCGTAACGGAGAGTTTGTGGATCCGGCAGAGAATATGAGCCTTGAGATTCTGAAATAGTAAAAAAGGGGCTTCCGAATCAGGCGGAACCCCTTTTTTAAATAAATTTACAGGTTTACAACATTCCTGTTCTCACCGGCCAGAAAGGCTTCGATATTTTTTGCAACTTCTTCCACCAGATGGGTCCTGGATTCCAGACTTGCCCATGCCATATGAGGTGTGATGATCAGCTTCGTGCTGTCTTTGATCTGTGCCAGCGGATTATCTTTCGCCATCGGTTCCTGCTCCAGTACATCCAGACCGGCGCCGGCGATCTGGTCCGCGACGAGCGCATCGTAGAGGGCCTGGGTGTCCACCACCGGTCCGCGGGCTACGTTCACCAGAATGGCGGTTTCCTTCATCTTCGAGAGGGCGTCTTTATTGATCAGTCCTCTTGTCCGGTCGCTGAGCGGGCAGTGCAGGGACAGGATATCCGACTCCTGTAAAAGGGTGTCGAACTCCACCCGTTTATAATCGGTGCAGGTGCTCTTACCGGAAGCGGAATAGAAGATGACCCGGCAGCCGAAAGCCTGCGCAAGTCCTGCGACCCGGCGGCCGATCGTTCCCATGCCTATGATGCCCCATGTCTTTCCTTCCAGATCGTAAAAGGTTCTGTCGAAATTGGAAAAACGATCCTGGGCGCTGTAGGCGCCGGATTTCACGTAGTCATCGTAGAAGGCGATCTTTTCAGAAAGAGCAAGAGCCAGCAGGAGCGTGTGCTGTGCCACCGTGGAAGTGCAGTAATTGATGACGTTGGTGACTTTGATGCCGCGGCTTCTGCAGTAGGCCAGATCTACGTTGTCGAAGCCTGTGGCCAGCAGGCAGATCAGTTTTACATTGGGGGCGTCTTTCAGGGTAGATTCATTGAGAGGCGCCTTATTTGCGAGGATGATATCCGCGTCTTTGACACGTTCCGCAGTGTTCGCTGCAACCGTATTTGGATAACAGGTTACCTCCCCGAACTTTTCAAAACAGGATACGTCAACGTCCGTTCCTGCGCTGTTTCGTTCTAATATGACCAGTTTCATAAGTATCCTCCGTTCTCTGAGAAGCTGTAAGAAATGATATCTGTCTCATTTTATCACAGTGGAGTGGCTTTTGACAGTGTTTCTTTTTAGAGGATTTAAAGACGGGCAGCAGGGAAATAGAAAGCCGGACTGTTGCCGGAAGTGAAAAAGAATTTGAATGGACGCATTGATTTAAAAATACCATGGCAATCATAAATAAAGTCTGATATAATATAAGAAATTTGCAGGGAAACGGTAAAGGACCGTAATAATTTCGAAGGGGGACTATAGAGTATGCTTGCTACATTGATTCCTTTTTTTGATAAAGATATGAAAGTGTGTGCCTATTCGCTCTTCTCACAGAAGGCGAATCTGCTGCTGAATCCGGCGCTGCAGGGTTCGGCTGTAAACGACGGTGCGGCGAGGGTGGAAGGCCTTGATCTTTTGCAGAGGATCGGCATTGATACGCTGTCGCCGGGGACGGACGTGTTTGTCCCGGTGGGATCTATTGCGGTATTTTCGGACATTGAGTCGCAGAGCGAAGCGATGATAGGCCGTCTGGTTTTGCTTTTTGACAATTCCGTGACGAATACACCGGACTATCAGGAACGGTTCAGGCAGCTGAAACAGAAAGGGTATAAGCTGGCGATCCGCAAGCTGCCGGTCAAGGAGATTGAGAACTATAAAGAAATTCTTTCTCTGATGGATTATATCATTCTGGACTATAAGAAAGTGGATGTCTACAAGGCCAGGATTTATTTCGGCAACCAGTACCCGAATATCAGGATCTGCGTCGGGAATATCGAGAAGCAGGAGGTCTTTGACGATGTCAGGATGGACCGGGCATTTCACCTGTTTGAGGGCGCGTTCTACCGGATTCCGGTCACGAAGGGGCAGACAGAGGTGGAGCCGCTGAAGGTGAACTATCTGGAGTTGATGAACATTGTTAACGATGTGGATTTTGAACTGACGAAGGCTGCCGATGTGATCGGCAGAGATACGGCGCTTGTGGTATCGCTTCTGGAGATGGTGAACCGTATTGCCACCAAGTCTGAGGTGACGTCGATCCGTCATGCGGCGGCGCTGCTGGGCCAGCGGGAACTCAAGAAGTGGATCAATACAGTGATCACGAAGGAGCTTTGTGCGGACAGACCGAATGAGATCACGAGAGTTTCTCTCCTGCGGGCCAAGTTCCTGGAATGCCTGGCGCCTTCTTTTGGCATGGGCATGAAGGCATCCGAGCTGTTCCTGATGGGGCTTTTCTCGGTGTTGAATATCATCCTGAGTATGCCTATGGAGGAAGCGCTTAATAAGGTGAACGTCTCCAAAGATATCAGAGAAGCGCTGCTGAGCTGTAAAGGCGAATTTGCGGATATCTATGGTTTTATGACAGCATATGAGAACGCGGACTGGCAGGAAGTAAGCCGGATGCAGATTCTTAAGAACATTGACAGTGACGCGGTGTTTAAGGCATATATTGAGGCCGTATGCTGGTATAAGGAAATGTTCTTTTAATCGTTAACGGCATTAGAACCGGAAGTAACAATTTGTAATGCCGTTTACGACAGGCCAAAGCATTTTACAGGAGGATCCTTAAGGAGTTCCTGTGAAAAGATACAGGTGCCGGCAGAATGTTGTCTGCACCATAACAAGTGATGACAGGACAGACGACCATCACTATAATAAAAATTCGGCTGATTAATTTTAAGGAGGAAACTATTAAAATGAGTAGCGAAATCAAAGACATTAATCTTGCCGAATCCGGTGAGAAGAAGATTGAGTGGGTGAAGAGGAACTGTGACCTGCTGCGCACGCTGGAGAAAGAGTTCTCCGAGAGTAAGCCCTTTGCAGGGAAGAAGATAGCCCTGTCCGTGCATCTGGAGGCTAAGACGGCTTATCTGTGTCTGGTGTTGGCGGCAGGCGGCGCAGAGATGTATGTGACCGGTTCCAACCCGTTATCTACGCAGGATGACGTGGCGGCAGCGCTTGTGAAAGCCGGATTGGAAGTGCACGCCTGGTATGGCACAACGCCCGAGGAGTATGAGACCCATATCCGTCATGTGCTGGAGGCAGAGCCGAATATCATCATCGACGACGGCGGCGATCTGGTGACGATGGTACACAAAGAGATGCCGCATTTGATTCCCAATATCATCGGCGGATGCGAAGAGACCACCACAGGTATTATCCGTCTGGAAGCCATGAATAAGGCGGGCGAATTGAAGTTCCCCATGGTGCGCGTTAACAATG